>FLNY01002337.1_pt1 | contig 35445 bp, 28 predicted proteins | sample 1140381 | NCBI WGS metagenome assembly FLNY01 (sample SAMEA3878172, study PRJEB12797) | bioreactor metagenome | biome: Moose rumen | place: Sweden | collected 2011-10 | reverse complement strand
TACCAGGGTGCGTGCCGCGCTGCAGGCCGCGACGAGCCCGGCCGCGCCGCCGCCGATGACTATGATATCCGAAAACATACAAAAAAAAGGGAAAGCTGGATACATCGCACCGCTACAACCTCCTACCCTTGCTGCATTCCTGCCCTGGGGGAGTTGAGAGGGAGCTGGTCGTGTATGACTTTCCCCGCCGCAAATGTAGCAATTATTTTTCAAAAATCCGCCATCCTCGACACGGGAGCGACGTCGAGCGGGGTGCGCTCGCCCGCGAGGTAGCGGCAGTAGCCGGCGATGGCTATCATGGCGGCGTTGTCGGTGGTGAACTTGAATGCGGGCAGATAAGTGTGCCAGCCGCGCTTCCTGCCCTCCTCCACGATGCGGGCGCGGAGGCCGCTGTTGGCCGACACTCCCCCGCCTATCGCGATTTCCTTTATGCCCGTCTGCCTCGCGGCCTTGACGAGCTTGTCCATGAGGATGTCTATCAGCGCCTTTTGGAAGGAGGCGCAGATGTCCTCCTTGTTGTTTTCGAGGAAGGACGGGTCTTTTGCCATCTCGTCGCGCACGAAATAAAGCAGGGAGGTCTTGATGCCGCTGAAGCTGTAGTCGAGCCCCGGGACATGGGGTTTTGCGAACTTGAATCGGGAGGCGTCGCCCTGCTTTGCCAGGCGGTCTATCACCGGGCCGCCGGGATAGCCCAGGCCCATCATCTTGGAGCACTTGTCGAAAGCCTCGCCCACCGCGTCGTCGATGGTCTGGCCCAGGATGGTGAACTCCAGGGGGCTGTCCACCCTGACTATCTGGGAGTTGCCTCCGGAAACCAGCAGGCACAGGTACGGGAAGGAGGGAGTGGGAGTGTCCTGCCCTTTTTCCTTCACGAAACCGGCGAGCAGATGCCCATGAAGGTGGTTCACCATGATGATGGGGATGTCCAGGGCGAGGCCGAGGGCCTTGGCGAAGGACGTACCCACCAGCAGCGAACCGAGCAGGCCCGGACCGCGGGTGAAGGCGACGGCGGTGAGGTCGGAAGGCTCCACGCCGGCCCTTGAAAGGGCTTCGGACACCACGGGCACTATGTTCTGCTCGTGGGCGCGGGACGCGAGTTCGGGCACCACGCCGCCGTAGGCGCGGTGCACGTCCTGCGAAGCTATCACGTTGGAGAGGAGCACCCCGTCGGAAATGACCGCCGCCGAAGTGTCGTCGCAGGAGGATTCTATGCCCAAAATGATATCTGCCATGTTCCGGACCGCAAAATTAACAAATATTTGTTATATTTGTTGGTTGTACCAGAAGGCTTTTGCACCATCAAGAAACATTCTGACATAGGCGCCCGCATTTTCGCGTTCATCGTCGTGCTGCTCGGCACGGCTCTGCTCCTGCTTCAGTCCCCCTCCGTCCAGACCAGGGTGGTGAGCAAGGTGCTGGACCGCCTCAACGGCAGCCTCAACGGCGCGGTGCAAGTAGGAGACATCCATGTCGCCCCCTTCAACTCCTTCATTCTCAGGGATGTAGTCGTCATCGACCACGAACCTTACGACCCGGTAGCTCCGGCCGACACCTTCGCCTTCATAAAGCAGGTCTCGGGCCGCGTCTCCATCAGGGGACTCTTCTCCAAAAAAGGCATCTATCTCAGCCGCGTCGAGCTCGAAGGGGGCTTGCTGCATCTCACCACCGAACCCCCGCCGTCCCTCTCGGACAATGGCTCCACCTCCAACCTCACGAGGATATTCAATATCGCGTCCCCCGAAAAAACCACGCAGTACACCCCCACCCCGGGCATCTTCCAGATAGAGAAACTGGAGGTGAAGGACTTCAACTACCGCATGAGCAACTACGTCACCCCCATGCCCGACAAGCCCGCCGCCATAAACTGGTCCGACATGGACGTGCATGTGAATGCCGCCGTCCACGCCCTCAAATACACCGGCGGCCGCATGTCGGGAGTGGTGGACATGCTCTGCGCCAGGGAAAAATGCGGATACGCCATCACCGGCATGACCGGCCGCGCCACCGTGGGCATGGGCAAGGCCACGGTGGAGAACGTCCGGCTGCAGGACGGCTGGTCCGACCTGTCGATCCCCCTCTACACCATGGCATGGGACGACGTCTCCGAGGACTTCTCGAATTTCATCGAAAGGATACGCCAGACTCTCACCATATCGGGCGGGCACATCTCCACCCGGACCATCAACGCCTTCTCGGGAATCTCCCCCACCCTCGACGTGATGCTGGATCTCGAAAAATGCCACGCATCGGGCTATGTCGGCGACCTGCTCGTCGACAGGTTCGTCTTCTCGGAAAAGCCGAGCGGCATCACGGGCAGCCTCTCCGCGAGGATTACAGGTATTCCAGACACCCCCCACATGCTGCTGGACGCAAAGGTCGAAAGGCTGGATTTCACCACCCGGGGGCTCACCACCCTCCTTTCGGAATTCGGCGCCAAGGCCGATCTCGGCAATCTCGCCCCCGGGGAGCGCTTCTCCTTCAGCGGCAGCGCCAGGGGGCCGATGAACAACATCGCCGCGCAGGGGCGGCTCGCTTCGGGCATAGGCTCCGCCCTCTTTGAGGCCACGGTAAGGAACATGATGAACCCGCACGCCCCCATGGACATCGCCGGCCGCTTCAGTTCCACCGACATGGACATGGACCGCCTGACAGGCATCGAAGCCCTCGGCAGCCTCACCGCCTCCACAGGCTTCAAGGCCACTCTCGACGGCACCCGCAGCTCCTTCAGCGTCGACAATCTCAATCTCGAGAGAATCAGCCTGCTCGGATACGATTACAGCGGCATCAGGGCGGACGGCTCCTTCGACGGAAAGAACTTCAACGGCGACATCACAGTCGACGACCCCTCCCTGCAGGCCGTCCTCCACGGAGTTTTCCTGCTCCCGCAGGGCGGCGCCGAAGGGCGGTACCGCTTCAGCGCAGACATAGCCAAAGCCGACCTGCAGGCCATGAACATCGACAGGAGGGGCACGAGCAACGTGTCCGGGCACGTCGATGCCGACCTCTCCATGAAAGCCGGCGGCAATCCCCTTGGAAAGCTGACCGTCAGCGGCCTCGTGCTCGAGAACGACCACGGCTCGCGGAACATAGGCGACATAGTCGTGACCTCCCGGGACAGCGGCGGCACCGTGACCGCCGGAATCCGGTCCTCATTCATGGACGGCGACTTCGAGGGCAGCGGCAGCTACGCCGAAATCTTCCGCAACCTCCAGACAATCACCACCCGCAGGGAACTTCCGGCCCTGTATTCCGCCAAAGACCCCGACACCGGCACAGCCGACCACTACTACAGGCTGGGCCTCTCCTTCCACGACTCCAGGGACATCCTCTCGTTCGCCCTGCCAGGCCTGTACATAGCCGATTCCACCCGGCTTTCGCTCCTGAGCGACCACGGCAGCATGGAAGGGAAGCTGCGCTCGTCCCGCCTCGCATTCGCAAAGAACTATCTCAAGGGCGTCGACGTCAGTTTCGACAACCTGGGCAGCAGCCTCAACGCCACTATTCTCAGCAGCGACGTCACGCTCGACGGCATTTCCATAACCGATGTCGCGCTCACCGCCTACGCCCAGGAGAACAACCTGTTCGCTGGCTTCCACTACGACGGCATCGAAGGGGTGGACACCGTGGGTGAAATCTATCTCACCGGCGACCTCTCCCGCGACGCCTCCGACTCCCTGGGCATCATCGCGAATCCCCTTTCCAGCTACATCCGCTTCAATTCCCAGCAATGGGACATAGACGAATCGCAGATAGAGCTCAAGGGTGGCAACGTCACCATCGACGGCTTCAGGATGCATAACGGCAGCCAGGTCTTCAGCATCGACGGCGGGCTGTCCTTCAAGTCGGCCGACACCCTCTCGGTGGGCATACGCAACCTCGACATGGGGCAGCTGAACTATTTCACCAAGTCCGACTACGGCTTCAAGGGCGGAGTGAACGGCAGGGTGCTGCTCTCCTCACCCCTCGACCACAACCTCCGCGCACTCGCCAACATAGTGTGCGACTCGCTCAGCATCAGCGATGTGAACGCCGGCACCCTGCGCCTCGCAGCCATCTGGGACGGGGCCGAGGACATGATAAACGTCTACGTGCGCAACATGCTCGACGGCAGGGATGCCCTGAACGCCTCGGGATCCTTCGAGCCCGGCACCGGGGCGCTGGACCTCACAGTGGGGATGGACGGGATGGAACTCGTGCTCGCCAAGCCCTTCCTGCAGGGCTTCATGGACGACATCAGCGGAAAACTCAGCGGATTCGTCACCGCGAACGGCACGCTGGACGACCTCAGGCTCGCGAGCGAAGACTTCAACATCAACAACGCCCACTTCATCGTGAACTATACCGGGGTTCCCTACACCATCAACGGGCCCCTGCACCTCGACAATGAGGGAGTCCACTTCGACGATATCGCCATCCTCGACGACGAAAGCGGTTCGGCCATGCTTTCGGGCGGCATCAACTTCCACCGTTTCGACGACATGACGATGAACTCCTTCCTGCGCTTCCGCGACCTCAAGATGATAGACGTCAGCCACGGCAATGGAATCAGCGGTCTGCTGCGGGCAAGCGGCAACGTGAGCATCACCGGGCCCCAGGACGCCCTGGTGATGGACGCAAGCGTAACCACCTCCGGCGACGGCACCCTCGACATCCCGGTTTCGGGATTCTCCTCCTCGTCCAAGAGCAACCTGCTGACCTTCAGGGATCACGCCCAGGACAAAGCCGCCGACCCCTACGAAGACATGCTCGCCGCGATGTTCGAGCGCCAGGAGAAGAAGATAAAGAGGGGCCAGGACCTCACCGCCCGGGTCAAACTCCACATCAGCCCGGGCCTCGAAGCCACGGTAGACCTCGACGACACTGGAGGCAACTCCTTGAAAGCCAGCGGCGAAGGCAACATCGGCCTGCTGTTCAGGCCGGCCAGGAACATCTTCGACCTGAGCGGCGAATACAGCATCTCCAAGGGCAGCTACCGCTTCTCCATCCCGGGCCTGGTGAGCAAGAACTTCACCATCGACGACGGCAGCAGCGTCACCTTCAACGGCGACCTCATGCAGACCGTCCTCGACATCGGGGCCACCTACTCCCTGCGCACCAACATGAACGTGCTGCTGACGGACACCACATCGGTGAGCACGCGCCGTCTCGTGGAGTGCGGGCTCAGGATTTCCGACCGCCTGTCGGCGCCCAAGCTGTCCTTCAGCATCGACATTCCCGACCTCGACCCCACATCCAAGGCCGAAATCGAATCCTCCCTGAACACCGAGGACAAAATCCAGAAGCAGTTCGTGGCCCTCCTCGTCACCGGCGCTTTCCTCCCGGGCGAACAGGCCGGAATCGTGGACAACCCGAACATACTCTATTCCAACATGTCGGAGATGGTGTCGAACCAGCTGTCGAACATGCTCGCACGCATGGACATCCCGCTCGACATGGGTCTCGGCTACCAGCAGAGCTATTCCGGGGCCAACCTCTTCGACCTTGCTGTAAGCACCCAACTCTTCAACAACCGGGTGGTGGTCAACGGCGTCGTGGGCAACAGGAAGTACAGCGGCGGCAGCAGCGCCCGCGGCGACCTCGTGGGCGACATCGACATCGACGTCAAGCTCAACAAGAGCGGGAATCTCCGCCTGAACCTCTTCTCCCATTCGGCTGACGAATTCTCCTCCTTCCTGGATTACTCGCAGCGCAACGGCGGAGGCGTCACATACCAGCAGGAATTCACCACCTGGAAGAGTTTCTTCCAGCGTCTCTTCGCTCCCCGCAGGAAGCAGGAGCCCCGGAGCGACGCCCCTCCGCAGGGCACGGAGCGTCCGCAGAGGGATATTCCCACAGTAAAGACCGAGATCTATGAGTAAGCTTTATCTCATACCCTCCGACATCGGCTCCGACCCCCGGAAAGTGATTCCCGAGGCCACGCTGGAGCAAATCTCGAAGATTGGCGTCTATGTGGTGGAGAACGTCCGCAGCGCCCGCCGCTTCCTCAGCGCGGCAGGCCTCAGGGGGAAGATCGGCGGCCTTGAGTTCCATGAGCTCAGCGAACACAGCACCCCTTCCGACGTGGAGGCGCTCCTGCCCCTCTTCGGCAAGGGAGACGTGGGCCTCGTCACCGAAGCCGGGCTTCCCGCCGTGGCCGACCCCGGCGCGCCCTTCGTGGCCCTCTGCCATGCACGCGGCATTCCCGTCGTTCCCCTCGTGGGTCCTTCCTCGCTGATGCTCGCCCTCATGGCATCCGGCCTCAACGGGCAGGAATTCGCATTCGTGGGCTATCTTCCGGCCAAGACCGAGGAGCGGCGCGCGGCCATCAGAAAGATCGAAAAAGATTCGGCGTCCCGGGGCCGCACCCAGATTTTCATCGAAACCCCCTACCGGAACGACGCCCTTCTCGAAGACCTCGCCGCAGGTCTCTCCCCCGGCACGATGCTCTGCATCGCGGCCGACCTCACCCTCGAAACCGAAACCGTCATCACCCTTCCGGTAAGCGGCTGGCGCAGAAAAAAAGACTTCAAAATAGGCAAAAGACCATGTGTATTTCTAATTTTGGCGAAATAGAACTCGACAGCATGCAATTCGTGGCGTTCCACGGCGTGCTTCCCAGGGAAAGATCCGAGGGCAACCTCTTCCTGGTGGATTTCAAGTGCCGCTACGACATCTCCGGGGCCATGGCGTCCGACGACATTGCAGACACCCTCGACTACTCCAAAATCCACGGCATCGTAGCCGAAGAGATGGCCATTCCCTCCAACCTGCTCGAGCACGTGGCGGGAAGGATAGCCAGGCGTGTGGAAAGCGAGCATCCCGACATCCCGTGGTTCTCGGTGCGGGTTTCCAAGCAGGATCCCCCGGTGGACGGCAGGGCCGAATGGTCGAGGGTAACGGTCGAGGGAGGCAGCGGAAAGTGAAAATCGCCTTCGTCACGCTCGGGTGCAAGCTGAACTACGCCGAGACGTCCACCTACGAACGCGGCTTCAAGGCCGCGGGGCTGGAAGCGGTCCCGTGGAGGGAGGGTGCCGACGTCTTCCTGGTGAACACCTGTACCGTGACCGAAACGGCCAACAAGAAATCCCGCGGCGAAATCCGCAAGCTGCACAGGCTCAACCCCTCGGCAAGGATCATCGTAACCGGGTGCTACGCCCAGATGCAGCCCTCCGAGGTTGCCGCTCTGGAAGGGGTCGCGAAGGTTTTCCGCTCGGACGAAAAGGACAAGGTAGTTCCCGAAACCCTGAAGCTGCTGGGAATCGCTGCGCCCGCTTCCCCTGCTGACGGAGGGGCCTATTCCTCAGGAGAGCGCACCCGGTCGTTCCTCAAGGTGCAGGACGGATGCAACAATTTCTGCAGATACTGCACCGTGCCCTACGCACGCGGCAGGAGCCGCAACATCCCCGTCTGCGAGGCGGTGGCCCATGCCCGGGAAATCGCCGCCCTGGGCATAAAGGAGATAGTGCTCACCGGCGTGAACACGGGCGACTTCGGGCGCAGCACGGGCGAGACTTTCCTCGAGCTGCTGCAGGCCCTCGACGGGGTTGAAGGCATAGAACGTTACCGCATCTCCAGCATCGAGCCCAACCTGCTCACCGAAGAGATCATAGACTGGATTGCATCCGGAACCAAGTTCCAGCCCCACTTCCACATCCCCCTGCAGGTAGGCTGCGACGAGCTTCTCACAGCGATGGGCCGCAGGTACACCACCTCCGAATTCGCCGCAAAGACAGCATACATACGGCAGGCCATGGAAGGCCCCGGCAAGCCGCTGGTGTTCTTCGGGATAGACGTGATGGCCGGCCTCCCCGGCGAAACCGACGCACTTTTCGGCAGGACCTGCGCCTTCCTCGAGGAGATACGGCCGGCCTTCATCCACATCTTCCCCTATTCCAGACGCCCCGGCACCCCCGCAGCCGTCATGCCGGGACAGGTCTCCCCCGCCGTCAAGACGGAGCGCGTGGCCGTCCTCGAGCAGCTCTGCTCCCGCCTGCACTCCCTCTTCTTGGAGGCCAACCGCGGAGTCCGCGAAAAAGTGCTCTGGGAATCCCGCGAAAAGGACGGCACCATGGGCGGCTATACCGGCAACTACATCCGCCTCACCCGCCCGTACGACCCGGCGAAGGTCAACACGATAGAAGATGTTGTGATTTGAGCCGGTATTTCCGAAATTATTCCTAACTTGCAGGAGTTATGTTCCCCTCTTTCAATCATTTGTCAAGGAAATTGGTCCCCGTCCTCGCGGCCCTTCTGCTCGCCTTCCCCTCGGCCGTGGCGCAGGATCTCCCGCAGGATTCCCTCCGCTACAGCGTGAGCGGCAGGGTGAGGGACGCGCGCAGCGGCGGCGTACTGCAGTTCGTGAACGTGGTGATACCCGACAGGCACTATGCCACGGTCACCAACGCCGACGGCGAATTCGTGCTCAAGTCCGACATCCCCATCACCAGCGTGAGCTTCTCCCTTCTGGGCTACAGGAACCTTACCGTTGCGCCTGACGGGGCTTTCATGAAAATTGCGCTGGAGCCCGACGCCATCGCCCTCGCCCCGGCCATCGTGGTGTCCGGCGACGCCCATACCGTCGTCCGCAGGGCCATGGAACGGATCAGGGACAACTACATGGACACCGACGAACTGCTGAAGTGCTTCTACCGCGAAACCCTCCAGAAGAGGCAGCGCTACATCTACGTCTCCGAGGCGGTCGCCCGGATTTTCAAGACTCCGTACTCGTACGGGGTATACCGTGACGCCGCCGCCCTCGAGAAGAGCCGGGTCCTGCTCAGTCAGCGCAAGAGCGACACCCTCAGCGTCAAGTTCATGGGCGGCCCCACGCAGGCAACCGACTTCGACGTGGTGAAGAACCCCGACATCCTCCTCAGCTACAGTGAGCTCAACCTGTATTCAATGAAGATGGGCTCCCCGGTGATGATAAACGACCGCCTCAACTACACGGTCAACATCTCGCCCGCGTCGGAAGTGGAGTATCCTCTCTACTACGGCACCCTGTTCATCGACGCCGGGAGCTATGCCTTCACCCGCATCGAGCTCTCCCTGGACATGCGGGACGAGCAGAAAGCCACCCGCAGCGTGCTGATCAGCAAGCCCGCAGGCCTGCGGTTCCATCCCAAGGAAATGTCCGTCGTGATCGACTACCGCATGGAAGGGGAACGCTGGCGGCTCAATTATTTCCGCAGCGTCATCCGCTTCGCCTGCGACTGGCGCAAGCGCCTGCTGCACACCAACTACACTTCCGTCAACGAGCTCATCGTGACGGACAAGTATCCCGAGGCCGCACCCATCCCCCGCAAGGAGCAGTTCCGCCACAGGGACGCCCTCTCCGAAAAGGCGGCCTTCTTCGCGGATCCCGATTTCTGGAAAGACTACAACATCATAGAACCTTCGACCAGCCTCGAGCACGCAGTTGACAGATTGATGAAGCGATGACAAGACTCACTTTTTTGGGTACCGGAACCTCCTCGGGAGTGCCGATGATAGGCTGCACCTGTCCGGTATGCACTTCGTCCGACCCTCGCGACAGCCGTCTCAGGGCTTCGGCGCTGGTGGAGACCGGCGGTCTGAGCATAGCGGTGGACGCAGGCCCCGATTTCAGGCAGCAGATGCTGCGCGCCGGAGTCCGGCATCTCGACGCCATCCTGCTCACCCACAACCACATGGACCATATAGGCGGGCTCGACGAAACCAGAGCGTTCAATCTCTTCGAGGCCAAACCGGTGAACATCTTCTGCGAGGCCTACGTGCTGGAAAGCCTCAGGCACACCTTCGGCTACGCCTTCGCCGAGCCTCGCTATCCCGGAGCCCCGGAATGGCACATGCACCTCATCGACGCCTCGGCGCCGTTCGAAGTGCACTCCAACGCCGGCGAGAAGACGCTCGTCTGGGAAAGCGGGGTCGGGTACCATTACACCGCAGCGGCCGCCAGGGAACAGCTGCCCCCCGTCACCGTGATTCCCATCCAGGGCTGGCACCACAAGACCAAGGACCAGTCGGTGCTGGGCTACCGCTTCGGCGACATTGCCTACATCACCGATTTCAACCGCATCGGAGACGAGGAGTTCGAAAAGCTGAAGGGCCTGAAGTACGTCACCGTGAACTGCGTCAAGAAGACGCCGCATTTCTCGCATTTCTCGCTTGACGAGGCGCTCGCCTTCTTCGAGCGCGTGGGGGCCGGGGAGTCCTACATCACCCACATGTCGCACATGCTGCCTCCCCATGCCGACTTCGAGGCGGAACTGCCGCCCGGCGTCCATCCGGCCTACGACGGCCTGGTGCTCGAAGCCTGATCATTCCTCTTCTTCAAGGAGTTCTCTGTAGATGGCCGCGGCGTTAGGCGAAAGGCGGTTCGCCGGGTTGGAAATGAAGGCCCTCACCTGTGCGGCTCCGGCACCCGGACTTGCCGCAATGAAGGCGCGCAGCTTCGCGCGGGTTTCGTCCTCGCGGCGCCTTGCCCTGCACACGTCGCAGCTGCCGCAGTCGCCGCTCTCTTCCTGCCCGAAATAACGGAGCAGATAGTGCTGACGGCATTCCCCGTCCTCCTTCACATATTCCACCATTGCCTCGGAACGCTTTTCCGACATCTGAGCGAGACGCTCATATTCGGCGGGCTTGAGGTCGAGGTTGCCGGGGATGAGCCTTTCGTGGTGGAGGGTTATCACGTCGGAACGGTCGCCGGGGACATAGCGTATCACATGCTCCTGCGAAAGCCGGTAAAGCAGCTGGTGGAAGCGCGCCGTGTCCATGCCCATCTCCCTTGCCATCTGCTCGTCCCGGACCGGCACCAGCCAGTCGAATATGCCCACATACCCCCTCATGAGCCTTTCCAGGACCTCCACCATCTCCCGCTGCGGCAGATCCACGTCATACAGCGCGTTGCGGCTGAGGAGGATGCGCACCTGCACGCTGATGTCGGCGTCTTCGGTGAGGGTGATGTGCCCCGAGCGTTCGAGGTACCTCAGGGCGCTCATCACCGGGGGCATGCTCAGCGAATAGGTGCCGCAGAATTCCTCGGGCCGGAATTTCAACTGCCTCATCCTGCCCTGGTCGTAGGGAATCCCGAAGTAGACGTGCAGCTTCTGGTAGACGTCTTCGATGTATTCGAGGCTGGGGAAGGAAATGGTCCGCAGCTGGTGCAGGCGGCGCACGTCGGAAGCGTTCCACAGCAGCACGGCATAGGACCGCAGGCCGTCGCGGCCCGCCCTTCCCGCCTCCTGGAAATAGGCCTCAGGGCTCTCGGGGACGTCGCAGTGCACCACGAAACGCACGTCCGGCTTGTCTATTCCCATTCCGAAGGCGTTGGTGCAGATCATCACCCTGATGCCGCCCTCCTTCCATGCCGCCTGCCTTTCGCTCCGGGCGGCGGAATCGAGCCCCGCGTGGTAGTACGACGCGCTCACGCCCTCGCCCTGCAGGAAGGCCGCCGTCTCCTCGCAGCGCAGGCGGCTCCGCATGTACACGATTCCCGAACCCGGAACGCCGCGGCAGATATCCAGCAGCTGCGCCCGCTTGTCTTCGGCCTCCCTCACTATGTAGCTCAGGTTCGGCCTTTCGAAGCCCGTCTTCAGAAGGAGCCTTTCCCTGAAACCGAGCCTGTCCATGATGTCTTCGGCGACTTCCGCGGTGGCGGTGGCGGTGAGGGCTATCACGGGGGCCTTCACCACTTCGCGGATGGCCCCTATCTGAAGGTAGTCGGGCCTGAAGTCATACCCCCACTGGGAGATGCAGTGCGCCTCGTCAACCACTATATAGTTGATGTCCAGCACTTCCAGATAGCTCCTGAAGAGCTGGGTGGAGAGACGCTCGGGCGACACGTAGAGGAACTTGCAGCCTCCGTAGGCAGCGTTGTTGAGCGCGAGGTCCACCTGGCGGCGGGGCATGCCGGCGTGCACCGCAATCGCCTTGATGCCGCGGTTTTCCAGGCCCTGCACCTGGTCTTTCATGAGGGCCACGAGCGGGGTTATGACCAGGGCGGTGCCCTCCTTCATGAGCGCGGGCACCTGGAAGCAGACGCTCTTCCCGCCGCCCGTGGGAAGGATGGCGAGCACGTCTCGCCCTTCCGCGGCGGCGGAGATTATCTCTTCCTGCATGGGGCGGAAGGAGCCATAGCCCCAGTGGCGTCGCAATATTTCCAGCGCTTCTGCCATATCGCACAAAGATACTCAATTCCCGCGTGAGTCGCCAAAAAAATAAACGGAAAGGCCTGTTTTTTGCAGTAAAAAATATACTATCTTTGCAGTTGCAAAAGATTTCTCGAATCATTAACGAAAACATCAGGATATCATGAACAAATCAGTCCTCGCCAAGTACGGCATCAAAGGGGTGAAGGAAATTCTCTACAACCCCACCTACGAAGTCCTCTACAACGAAGAGACCAAACCCGGCCTTGAAGGTTTCGACAAGGGCCAGGTGACCGAGCTCGGAGCCATCAACGTCATGACCGGCGTCTACACCGGCCGTTCCCCCAAAGACAAATACATAGTCTACGACAAGACCACCAAGGAAGGTGCTCCCGGGGAAGTCTGGTGGACCACCGACGAATATCCCAACGACAACCACAAGATGCACCCCGCAGTATGGGATGAGGTCAAGAAAATGGCCGTCAATGAGCTCAGCGGCAAGCGCCTCTTCGTGGTCGACGGTTTCTGCGGCACCCACATGGACACCCGCATGAAGGTCCGCTTCATCATGGAGGTCGCATGGCAGGCCCACTTCGTCACCAACATGTTCATCCGTCCCAAGAACCAGAAGGAATTCGACCAGAAGCCCGATTTCGTGGTTTACTGCGCCTCCAAGGCCAAGGTCGAAAACTACAAGGAGCTCGGTCTGCGCAGCGACACCTGCATAGCCTTCAACGTCACCTCCCGCGAGCAGGTGATACTCAACACCTGGTACGGCGGCGAAATGAAGAAGGGCATGTTCAGCATGATGAACTACTACCTCCCGCTCAAGGGCATCGCGGCCATGCACTGCTCGGCCAACACCGACATGAACGGAGAGAACACCGCCATCTTCTTCGGCCTTTCCGGCACCGGCAAGACCACCCTCAGCACCGACCCGAAGCGCCTTCTCATCGGCGACGACGAGCACGGCTGGGACGGCAAGGGCGTCTTCAACTTCGAAGGCGGCTGCTACGCCAAGGTCATCAAGCTCGACAAGGAGAGCGAACCCGACATCTACAATGCGATCCGCCGCGACGCCCTCCTCGAGAACGTCACGGTTGACGCCGCCGGCAAGATCGACTTCAACGACAAGTCCGTCACCGAGAACACCCGCGTGAGCTATCCCATCTACCATATCGAAAAGATAGTCCGTCCCGACAGTCACGGTCCCGCCGCAAAGCAGGTCATCTTCCTCAGCGCCGACGCATTCGGAGTGCTGCCTCCCGTGAGCATCCTCGACGCCGAGCAGACCAAGTACTACTTCCTCTCCGGCTTCACCGCCAAGCTCGCGGGCACCGAGCGCGGCATCACCGAGCCCACGCCCACCTTCAGCGCATGCTTCGGCCAGGCGTTCCTTGAGCTGCATCCCACCAAGTACGCCGAGGAACTGGTAAAGAAAATGAAGAAGAGCGGCGCGAAGGCCTATCTCGTGAACACCGGCTGGAACGGCACCGGCAAGCGCATCTCCATCAAGGACACCCGCGGCATCATCGACGCTATCCTCAGCGGCAGCATCGACAAGGCTCCCACCAAGGTCATCCCGTACTTCAACTTCGCGGTTCCCACCGTCCTCGAAGGCGTGGACACCGGCATCCTCGACCCGCGCGACACCTATGCCGACCCGCAGGAGTGGAACGCCAAGGCCGAAGACCTCGCCGGCCGCTTCATCAAGAACTTCCACAAGTACGAAGGCAATCCCGCCGGCAAGAAGCTCGTGAAGGCCGGCCCGAAGCTGTAGCACCCGCACCACAAAAAGGAGGCCGGCTGACAAGTCCGGCCTCCTTTTTTGTGGTATTTGACGAAAAAAATGATTATATTCGTAATTCGTGAAGAACCTGGATTCGGACATACAGTATCTGAGCGGAGTGGGGCCGAAAAGGGCGGCCCTTCTCAAGTCGGAGCTGGGCACTGCCACCATAGGCGACCTGCTGCGGGTATATCCGTTCAGGTACGTCGACCGTTCGCGGATTTACCCGATAGCCGAAATCGACAGTGACGCCGCCTTCGTCCAGGTGAAGGGGCGCGTGGTGAGCCGCACCCTGTACGGTCCCCAGAGCAGCGTGGTGGCCACGGACGGTCCGAAGATCCACTGGAACGCGGCCAAGCGGCTCAGCGTCATCGTGGAAGACTCCTCCGGCCGGATGGAAATGGTGTTCTTCAAGGGGATACGCTGGAACTGGCAGAGGATGGTGCCGGGGAGCGTCTTCGTCTTCTTCGGCAAGCCTTCCGAATTCGGCGGGCGCCTGAACATGGTCCATCCTGAAGCCGACCCTCCCCTGCCGGAAGGCTCAGTCATGCAGAACGGCCTCACCGGAGTCTACCCCAGCACCGAAAAGCTCCGGAACGGCGGCATCACCGGCAAGGTCATGTGCAGGCTGCAAAGCGCCGCCCTTGCCCTCTGCCTTCCCGAAATTCAGGAAAGCCTCCCCGAATACATCCTCTCCGAAAACGCCCTCTGCCCGCTCAACTACGCAATCCGCAACATCCATTTCCCGGCCGACCGCCATGCGCTCGAGAAGGCCACCCGCAGGCTCAAGTTCGAGGAGCTCTTCTTCCTGCAGCTGTCCCTGCTCAAGCACAAATACATACGCTCGCACGCGGCCCCGGGGCTTCCCATGCCCAAGGTGGGAGCGGCCTTCAATTCCCTCTACAATTCCCTCCCCTTCCAGCTCACCGGAGCCCAGAAGAGGGTGATACGCGAGATTTTCGAAGACCTCCGGAGCGGCCACCAGATGAACCGCCTGCTGCAGGGCGACGTGGGCTCCGGCAAAACCATGGTTGCGGTGCTGTGCTGCCTGCTGGCGATCGACAACGGCTATCAGGCCTGTATCATGGCGCCCACCGAAGTGCTTGCACGCCAGCACTTCAGCGGCATCTGCAAATATCTTGAGCCCACCGGAGTCAAGTGCGCCATCCTCACCGGCGTCAGCACCCGCAGGGAGCGCCGCGAAATCGACGAAGGCCTCTCCGACGGCAGCATAGGCATCATCGTGGGCACCCACGCCCTCATCGAGGAGAATGTCGTGTTCAGGAACCTCGGGCTCGCAGTCATAGACGAACAGCACCGCTTCGGAGTGGACCAGAGGGCCAGGCTCTGGAGCAAGCGGACGGACGGCAGGCCTCCCCACGTGCTGGTGATGACCGCCACCCCCATCCCGCGCACCCTGGCGATGACCCTCTACGGCGACCTCGACGTGTCGGTCATAGACGAACTCCCCCCCGGCCGCAAGAGGGTCACGACCTCCCTCGTCCCGGATAACCGCAAGGGAGCCGTCTACAAATTCATGGAAGACCAGATTGCGCTCGGCCGTCAGGTTTTCGTGGTGTTCCCCCTCATTTTCGAGAGCGAGAAAATGGACCTCAACAACCTCGAAAAGGGATACGAGGAAATCGTCGGACGCTTCCCCGAGAACAGGGGCTACAAGGTGGCGATCGTCCACGGGCAGCAGGAGGCGGGAGTCAAGAGCTTCAACATGAAGGCTTTCGCGGAAGGGCGGGCCCACATCCTCGTCTCCACGACCGTGATAGAAGTGGGGGTGGACGTTCCCAACGCCAGCGTCATGGTGGTCGAGAGCGCCCAGCGCTTCGGCCTCTCGCAGCTCCACCAGCTGCGCGGGAGGGTGGGCCGCGGCGCCGACCAAAGCTTCTGCCTGCTGGTCTACGATTCGAAGACGGGCAAGGAAGCGCGCGAGCGCCTGGAAATCATGTGCCGCACCTCCGACGGATTCGAGATAGCCGAGGAAGACATGAAGATGCGCGGCCCGGGCGACCTCGAAGGCACCCAGCAGAGCGGCCTTCCCATCAAGCTGGCGATAGCTTCCCTCTCCCGCGACGGCATCCTGCTCTCCGAGGCCCGAGCCGTGGCGGGAAAGGTCCTCGATGACGACCCGAAGCTCGAATCGCCCCGCAACGCACTCCTGGCAAAGGAACTGAGAAAGGGAAAATACGACATAAAAGACTACAGCAAAATAAGTTGAAATGAAAAGAACCGAATTACTCGCCGCCCTCCTCGTGCTGGCGACAATCTGTGGATGCATGAAAAAAGAAGATGAAAGCGGCTATGTGGGGCCGCAGAACGTAAAGATCACCGACGGCGTCATGACCCCCGAAGTGATGCTCTCGCTCGGTCGCCTGAGCGACCCGCAACTGTCTCCCGACGGCACCAGGGTGCTCTACGGCGTAAGCTACCAGAGCATTGCCGGCAACAAAAGCTGCCGGAACCTCTATCTGAGCAATCCCGACGGCAGCGGCCGGGTGCAGCTCACCCGCTACGCAAAGAGCGTGAGCTGCGCACGCTGGACGCCCGACGGAAAGGCCGTGCTGTTTATCCAGGGCGGCCAGATATGGAAGGCTCCCTTCAGCGGCGGAAAGCTCGGGGGGAAGGTGAAAATCAGCGATATACCCGCGGGAGTGAGCGAATTCGCGATTTCCCCCGACGGAACGCAGATAATGTACGTCTCCTCCATCCATTCGGCCGTGGAGACCCCCGCCGACAAGGGGCTTGACAAGGCTCAGGCCTATGCCACCGAAGACCTCATGTACCGCCACTGGGACCACTGGGTGACCGAAATCCCCCGCACCTACGTGGCAGCGCTCAGCGACAATATCACCCTCGACAAGTCTTACGACCTGCTCTGCACCGACGAACTCTTCGAACTCCCCACCGAGCCTTTCGGCGGAATCGAACAGCTCAGCTGGGCTCCCGACAGCCGGCACATCGCCTACTCCTGCCGCAAGCTCACCGGCAAGCGTTACGCCTTCAGCACCGACACCGAAATCTACGTGCACGACATCGTTTCCGGCAACACCGTGCAGATTCCCATGCACGGCGGGTATGACACGGACCCGGTCTGGAGCCCCGACGGAAAGCACATCGCCTGGATTTCGATGGAGCGCGACGGCTATGAGGCCGACCAGCAGAGGCTCATGGTCTGCGACGTGGACCTCTCCACCCCCGAGGAGCCCGTAATCTCCAATATCCGCCGCCTTGCGAGCGGCTTCGACCAGGACTGCGCCGGCATAGTGTGGGACGGCCCCGACGCCATCTATTTCAACTCCCTGGTGCGCGAAGCCGTGCAGAGCATCTTCCGCATCACCCTTGACGGGGCCGAGCCCCTGAGGGTGACTCCCGGCGACTGGTGGTACGACTTCAATTCCCCGTTCGCCATCCTCGACGGCAGGCTTCTTACGAGCTACTCTTCCCTCAACTTCCCCAACGAGCTGGTTGCGGTGGAACTGGGTGAGGACGGCACCGCCACCGGATTCGAGCGCATCACCCACGAGAACGACGCCATCTTCGGGCAGCTCACCGACCCGGTCTCCGAGAGCTGGCAGATTCCCACCGTGGACGGCAAGAGCATGCAGGCCTGGGTGACCTTCCCGCCGCATTTCGACCCAACTAAGACCTATCCCGCAATTACTATAGTGCTCGGCGGTCCGCAGGGCAGCAACAGCCAGGACTGGAGCTACCGCTGGTGCTACCGCCTCATGGCCGAGCAGGGCTACATAGTCATCCGTCCAAACCGCCGCGGCACCACCGCCTTCGGCCAGGAATGGAAGGAAGAGATAAGCGGCGACTACATCGGGCTCAACATGCAGGACTACCTCGCCGCGGCCAAAACGCTCAAGGCCAAGCCCTATGTGGGCAAGATGGCCTGCTGCGGAGCCTCCTACGGCGGCTACAGCGCCTACTACCTGATGGGCATCCACGGCGACGTCTTCGACTGCTTCGTGGCCCATGCCGGCATCTTCGACGAGGCTGAGCTCTGGTTCACCACCGAGGAGATGTGGTTCCCGAACTTCGACAACGGCGGGCTCCAGATTGCGGAATTTGCAGACGACCTCACAATGGGAAAGAACATCGGCAAAACCGGGGAGAACGCATGGGGCGGCATAGCCCAGGCCGGCGCTCCCTATAGCAGCGCCCCCAAGGCGGTGCGTCATTACACCCACTCCCCCAAGGACGCCATCCAGAACTGGCACACCCCCATTCTCTGCATCCACGGCGGCATGGACTTCCGCATCCCCTACACCCAGGGCATGGCGGCCTTCAACGCGGCCCAGATGATGGGTGTTCCCAGCAAGCTGGTGGTCTTCCCCGAAGAGACCCACTGGGTGCTCCAGCCCCAGAACGCCCTCTACTGGCACGACACCTACTTCGACTGGCTCGACCGCTGGTGCAAATAGCTTCCCGCAGGACATGGACCAGCCGAAGATACAGCGGACGCTGAGGCTCATGAAGCTGATGACAGGCAACACCACCTACACCGTGGAGGAGCTTGCCGAAAAGCTCGGCACCTCATACCGGAGCATATACCGCTACATCGACACCTTCCGCGAAGCGGGATTCGCGGTGCGGAAGGTGCGTACCGGCGTGTACGAACTGGTGACCATGGGGCGCCGCAATCGCGACATCGACCGGCTGGTGTATTTCTCCGACGAGGAGGCCGGGATAGTAAACGGCCTCATCGAGAGCCTCGACAACACCAACGCCCTGAAGCAGAACCTTCACCAGAAGCTCGCGGCCATCTACGACGTGGCCCCGGTGACCGAATTCATCAGCCGGAAATCCAACGCCATGAACGTGAGGGAACTCTCCAGCGCCATACAGGACCGCCGCTGCGTGATCCTCCACGATTTCAAGTCGTCGTCGGGCAGTTCCAGGGACCGGCACATCGAGCCTTTCGCATTCACCACCAATTACATACACGTGTGGGGCTACGACCTCGAAGACGGCCGCTGCAAGATGTTCGGCATCGCCCGCACGGGCGAGGTGGAAGTACTCCCCGGCGAGGAATGGCAGCACGCCGGGGAGCACCGCACCGGACAGACGGACATCTTCCGCATGAGCGGCGTGCGCCATATCCATGTCAAGCTGCTTATGGACCTCCACGCGAGGGACCTGCTCCTTGAGGAATTTCCGCAGGCGGCGCCGGAAGTCTCGCCCGAGGGGGACGGATGGCTCCTCGAAACCGACGTATGCGAACTCAAGGGCGTGGGTCGCTTCGCAGTAGGCCTGGCCGACCACGTCAGCGTCATCGATTCTCCCGAGCTCGAAGAGTACATCCGAAACTTTATTAAGCTATATTTGCACCCATGAAACGATTCATGCTCATCATTTCCGCGCTTTTGCTCGCCGGAACCTGCCTCGCACAGGTCCCCGGCGTGAAGCTGGAAGACCAGAAGGGCCGTCCCGCCGAAAGCGTGAAAGCCATAACCGGCGGCGGCACTCCCGCGATAGTGTCGTTCTGGAGAAGCGACTGCATCCCCTGCATCAAGGAGCTCTCCGCCATCTACGACGCCCTTCCCGACTGGCAGGAGAAGGCGGCCTTCAAGGTGGTCGCCGTGTCCACCGACGACAGCCGTTCCGTCGCGAAGGCCCGTTCCATGGCCCAGGGGAAGGGTTGGACCGACGACTATGTCATGCTCTACGACCTCAACCAGGACTTCGCTCGGGCGATGAACGTGACGCTCACCCCCCAGACCTTCATCTTCGACGGGAAAGGCCGTCTGGTGTATTCCCATACCGGCTACACTCCCGGTTCCGAAGGCGAACTGCTGAAAGAAATCCTCAAGCTCAAGTGAAACGCATCCTTCTCATTGTCACCGCCCTCCTGGGCGTCGCGCTCGCGGCTGGGGCGAAAGACACCACCGCGGTGGTGAAGGCCGCGCTGGAAAGCCGCAGCAACGCCTATGTGGACGACCCCGTCACCGGCAGTGTCGACAAGGACAGGCGGTTCGCAAGCAACGACTACCTCAAGGTCGATTTCTACAAGGGGCGCTTTTCCGCCGGAGTGCAGGGCGAAGGCTACTTCCCCGCGCTCATGGGATACCCTTCCGAACTCAGCGGAGTTTCGCTCTCGAACGCCTACGCCGCCTGGAGCGGCAGCCGCTGGTCCGTCACCGCCGGCACCATCTACGAGCAGTTCGGCAGCGGTCTGCTCTTCCGCACATGGGAAGACAGGAACATAGGCCTCAACAACGCCGTGCTGGGCGCCAGGGCCGCCTTCAACCTGGGCGGAGCACTGTCGGTCAAAGCCCTTTGGGGCACTCCCCGCTATGGAGTCGGTTTCGGCTCCGGGACATGGGTGCGCGGAGGCGACGCGGTCTTCCGGCCCACCGCGCTCATTCCCGGCTCGCAGATGGACGCATCGCTGGAGGCTTCGTTCCTCAACACCTATAACACCGCTGAGAGCGTCAGCCGCTCGGGCTTCTCGGCAAGGATGAACCTCGACTGGTCGGGATTCTTTGCGAGGCTCGAATACGTGGGCTCCGGAAACGACCGGGGAGGAAACGCGCAGCTGGCCGAACTGGGCTACAACGGCGGCAGCCTGGGCATCAACGTAAACCTCAGGCGCCTCGACTGGATGACCGCCGAGATAGTCGACGGGAAAAGTTCCCTGGTAAACATGATCAACTACATCCCGGCCCTCTGCACCCAGTATACCTACATGCTCGCCGGCATACACCCCTACCATGCCATGCCCGGCGACGGTCTCGCCGACGGCGAAACGGGCGGGCAGGTCGACATCTTCTACCGCTTCCGCAGGGGCACCCCGCTCGGAGGCAGGCGCGGCACCAGGGTGCACATGAACTTTTCGACCTACTACAGCATCGCAGGGCCGGGGTCCTACAGGCCCGCGGGGCTGCTCATGCGCGACCTGAGCGCAGATGTCGAAAAGGCCTTCAGCGCCCGCCTCAAGGCCAACCTCCTCTACAGCCTGCAGGAGTTCAGCCCCAGCTACGGCACCGACGACACCCGCAACCGCGCCCACATCCTGGTGGCCGACGTCCTGTACAAGTTCACGGACGCCTTCTCGGTGCGCACCGAACTGCAGTACCTGTTTACGAAGCAGTACTTCTCGGTGCTCCCGAGGGAGAGCGGCGACTGGGCCGCGGCCCTTCTCGAGCTGAACTTCGCCCCGAGCTGGAGCGTATACTTTGCCGACATGTGCAATGTGGGCGGTACCCGAAACAATTACTACAACACCGGCGTCAGCTTCACCAGGGCCCCGTTCACGGTGAGCCTGTCGTGGGGCCGCTACAAGGCGGGATTCCTCTGTTCGGGAGGCGTCTGCCGCATGGTACCGGCCTATACCGGCGGCGGACTGAATGTGAATATATCTTTTTAACTGTCTGAATATGAAAAAGTTTTACTTGGCAATCGCAGCAATCGCCGCCCTTCTGGCGGGGGGCTGCGTCGAAACGCCCCCTCTCAGCGTCATTACCGTGACTCCTTCCAGCGTGGACATCGTGGCGGAAGGCGGGGAATTCGAAGTTACGGTGCAGAGCGACGCGAAATTCGTCGTCTCCGAAAAGACGTCGTGGATAGAGCAGAACAAATGGTCCGTCTCGGGCGACAGCTCCATCTACCTGTACTCAGTGTCCGAAACCGACTCCGCCGAACCGCGCGAAGGCATAATCCGCTTCACCACCACCGACGGCAGCACCGCCGAGGTGCATGTCACCCAGGCGGGCGCGGACAATAACGCCGACTGGCTCGACAAGGTCTTTGCCCACCGTTCGCTGCTCATGCGCTTCACCGCCACCTGGTGCGGCTACTGCCCCATGATGAACGAGGCGGCCGAAAAAGCCATGACGGCCAATCCCGGCAAGATAGAATACGTGGCCCTTCACGACGCATCCTCCGACCTTGCCACCCCGGGCGTGAACGAACTCGAGAAGACCTTCTCGATCATGGGCTTCCCCACCGGCATCGTGGACACAAGGGCCGAAGTGCCCAACTACAACTCCACCGACGTGACGGCGTCGGTCTTCTCGGCGCTCGTAAAGGAGATGGACGGCGGAACAAGTCCCGCAACGGGAATAAAGATTTCCTCCAAGCTGGAGAATGGCAAAGTCACAGCCGACGTTACCGTTTGCTCGAAGGTCAAGGACAGTTTCCTGCTCACGGTCCTGCTCCTCGAAGACAAAATCGTGGCCCAACAGTCGGGAGGAGGCGCCAACTATGTCCATAACAGCGTGGCGAGGGCGTCATTTACAAGCATTTCCGGGGAAAGCGTCGTGGTGGGCAATCCGGCCATCAAAAAGACCAGGTCGTATACCATCGACCTTCCCTCCTCCGTGGTGAACAAGGACAATCTCCGCATCCTTGCCTACGTACAGAGGCCCAACGCCTCCGTTTCTCTCCAGAAATCGGTCGACGGCGCCGAGTACAACGACTTTGCGGGCTACCACGTGGACAACGCCAAGTCCGCAGCCGTCGGCACCGGCTCCCCTGTTGAATATGTAGAGTAGATCAGATTATTTTACTGGTCGTCAACTTCACGTTACTGCTCGTCAACTTCACGGTCAAGGTTTTCCTCGGCCCTGGAAATGTCTGCAAGGCCAAACCACGAAAGTGCTTTGGCCTTTGCCTTGTCCTTGATGTCGGGAGTGACCGCGTCGGAAATCATCTTGTAGGCGGCAATGATCGCCGCCGCATCGTCGGCATAGCCGAAGAACGGGATGAAGTCGGGCACGAGGTCGGTCGGAAGGATCAGATAGCCCAGGGCCCCGACAATGTAGAGCTTGTACTTGAGTGACACTTTGTCACTCTTGAGCACATAGTAGAGCAGCAGCGCGGGGTATGTCACCGCCGCACCGGCCTTCACCGCAACGGTCCGAAGCTTGTTCCAGAACTCGCTGTCGCTGAAGTACCTGCGGTATTTTTCCTTGGTTATGTCGGGAATCCTGGCCATTTCGCAGGAACATGTACAAATTTTATGCAAAAATTTTCGCTCTCCCGGAATTTTTGACGACACCTGTCAAAACACCGACATATCTTTGCACCGTGAACAAATAACGGAACAAAGATATGTCAGCATCAGAATTATTTTCGGCACGCAAGCATCTCGCAGCAGAGCTCGAGAATGCCAGCTTCCTTCCCTCAGAGGCCTCCTACATAAGCGGAAAGCTCAGCGCGGACGCCCTTTCCTTCATAGCCGAACTCGGGCTCGAACCCGCCTAGCGGCGGCGCAGCACCAGGGCGAAGCCCCCGGCGGGAGCCATGTGCAGCGAGAGGCTCCTGCCGTCATCGAGCCTAAGGACCTCGCGCCTGTAGTCGGTGCCGTCCCTGTCGGCATTCACGCCGTCGCGGAACAGTTCGGCCTCCCAGTCGCCCTCTCCGAGGAAGGAGAGGTCCACCACGACGTCGCGTTCATCCCAGTTGGTAATGCCCCCCACATACCAGGCGTCCCCCTTCTTCCTCGCCATCACTATGTATTCCCCCACCCTGCCATCGAGCGGAAGGGTCTCGTCCCACACCGTTGGAACCTTCGCGATGAAACCGGTGCACTCGCTCTCCTTGCGGTAGTTGGAGGGCGAGTCGCAGAGCATGCACAGCGGCGAATCGAAAATCATGTACTCCCCGAGCTGATGGCAGCGGGTGCCCATGCTCATGGGGGAGCTGCCCAGCGGATAATACAGGCCCCTGGCCGCATTCTTCATCGCGCCCTGAGTGTAGTCCATGGGCCCGGCGGCCATGCGCAAATACGGAATGCATACGTCATATAGGGGCTGGTCCACGTCGGGATCCACCCACTTCATGTTCTCGAGGCCGAACACGCCCTCGTAGTTGAGCACGTTCGGGAAACGCCGGTTGAGCCCCACGGGCTTGAAGGCTCCGTGGAAATCAGCCACGAGGCGGTACCTGGCGCAGGTTTCGGCTGCACGGGTGTAGAAGTCCACCATAGCCTGGTCGTCGCGGTCCATGAAGTCGATCTTGAAGCCCTTCACGCCCATCCGGGAATAGTGGGCGCAGACATTCTCCATTTCGCGGTTGAAGGCCCAGTAGCCGGCCCAGAGTATGATTCCCACATTCTTTGAAGCGGCGTAGGAGATGATTCCGGGGAGGTCGATTTCGGGGACTATCTGCATCAGGTCGGCGGCCCTGTTCACCGACCAGCCCTCGTCGAGGATGACATATTCTATCCCGTTCTCGGAAGCGAAGTCGATGTAGGCCTTGTAGGTGGGAGTGTTCACGCCCGACTTGAAGTCCACGCCGGTGATGTTCCAGTCGTTCCACCAGTCCCAGGCCACCTTGCCGGGGCGCAGCCAGCTCCAGTCGGAACCGGGGGCCGGGGCGTCCGCGAGGCGGTACACGATGTCGTTGTCGGTGAGCTTTATGTCCTCGTCCACCACCGCCACTATCCTCCAGGGGAAGGCCTCCCCCGCGGAACATTCGGCCAGATAGTCGTGGCGGCTCTTCACGATGCCCTGCAGCATGTTGTGACCGCCCTGCTCGACATCCTTGGGAAGCGGAGCCCAGGTTCCTTTTAGGGAATTGCCACCCGTACCCTGCAGGTACATGCCGGGATAGTTGAACAGCGAGGCCTCCATGATGTCCATCTTCTTGCCGTCCGGAACCTCCACCATGAGCGGAAGCAGGCCCAGGCGCTCTCCTGAAACCTCACTCAAGGCAAGATGGTCATACCGGCTCTCGTGGGAACTGAAGAAACTGCCCACGCCGGCCACATAGGTGTTCCAGTTGCCCGGGAAATTGAATTCCTCGCGCTCGGAAGCCACCTTGAAAGGCACCTTGCTCTTTGAGACGAAGCGCCAGGCGATGCAGTCGTCGTAGGCCCTCACTATGAAGTCGCAGTCCTTGAAAGACAGGGCGGCTTCGTTGAAATTGTCGCGGACCCGGGCCCTCTTGTAGGCGATGGCGTCGAAGGTTTCGTCCACCGAGCGCCTTGTCACCCGGCCCGGACGGAGGGAGCCGAATTCGGCCGCACCGACCGGGGTGATTCCCACCCTCGACGGCAGGATAAGCACCTCGTCGTCGTAGAGAACGGAATAGGAGAGGCCCCCGTCAGCGACCACCGTCACTTTCAGATGGCCGTCGGGAGATGAGAGATTGATGGTTTTGCCGGCTGCCGCAGAGGGCAGGCTGCAGGCGAGCAGAAGGACCGCGCCCGCAAGGAACAGTTTCAGAGAGTTACGCATAGCGACACAAAGTTAAAAAAACTGCCCGAAAAGACACATATAAACAAGAAATATTGTAATTTTGCAGCCTGACAGACACAATAAAACCTATTGAAATGGCTGAAAACAAAATGGATCTCAGGAAAGTCGCCATCATCGCAGGATGCGTGAGCGCAGTTTTCTCGCTGATAGCCTTCATCGCCGCGCTCTTCACGAAGAACGGCGGCATATGCGTCAGCATGTGGTTCGTGTCGGTGCTCTGCATCGGCCTCTATTTCTGCCTTGCAAGGCCCTACTTCGCCACAGGCAGCTACAGGCTCGAAAAGGCCGACAACCTCCTCTACTGGATCTTCGGAGCGGCCCTCGTGGCGCTGCTCTTCCGCCAGTTCACATGGCTTCCCATCGTTCTCATGGCCCTCTCGGCCGTAGCCTGCTACATCGTGGTTTTCGCCGACAAGAAGCTTGAGCCCAAGGAATATACGCTTGCGCTCGTGGGCCTCGCCGCGGCAATCTACGCGGTGTTCGGCATCCTCAACTTCGGCGGGGCCGGCTTCGGCTTCCTGGGCAGGGTGCTGGTATCTGCGGCCCTGGTGGTCAGCGCCATCTTCCTGGTGAACGACCATCTCTCCGAGAAAGACATCGACATGGTCAAAGGCACCGTCAAGGATGTCACCGACAAAGCCAAGGAAGTGGCCGGCACAGTTGCCGACAAGGCCAAGGAAGTGGTGGACGATGTGAAGGATGCCGTCAAGCGCGGTGGCGGTGAAACTCCCGAAAACCCTGAAGAATAATCCCGGAATGAAAGCAAGGACAATTTTGGCGATGGTCCTCGTTGCGGCAGCCGCAATGGGGTGCAGCAGGAAATACATCGTTGACGGCGTTTCCGTCAACACCGAGGAATATCAGATAGCTCCCGCCGACTGGCAGCGCAATACCGGCGAGCTCGAACCGGGCGCATACAACTATCTCTATGTCACCACACAGAACCAGTGGATAACCAAGGACGTCTTCAGGTACGGTTCGGTACAGGCCGACGCCTATGTAATCTACGACAAATCGAAGAACCTCGGCGCGTGGACCCCGCTGCCATACGTCTATCCCGTCGAAATCACCGAAACCGACTCCCAAGGCAACAGCACGACCGTAATCGTGCCCGAAACTCTCCGCATGGAATGGGAAGAGGGCTCCGTCACTTTCGTCCTTCAGGACCTCGACGGTTTCGATCCCCTCGACATGACGTCCGTAATTTCCGTAAGGGTCAGCGTGATATATTAAAGGACGATAAAAAATCAGCTGCATCACTTTCCCTGCCGTCGCCCGTTGGGCGACCCCTCCCATCGCGAGCGATGGGCCCCTCCCTCTTATGGAGCCGAGGGTGGCTACAGGCGATGAAAGTGATGCAGCTGATTTTTTACAATTCCAATAACGAAATACGGGAACCGTGGATTTCGGAGGCGCCGGTGCAGTCGATGATTGCACCGGCGTTTTCGGCGGTCACCCCGCCTCCGGGCATGACTATGCAGCGGCCGGCGGCGATGCGCGCCATTTCGGCGATGACTTCCCTCCCCGCATAGGCATCGGCGGCGCCGCCGGAGGTGAGGATGCGGTCCACGCCGAGGGAAAGGATTTCATTCATGACCGTACGCACCGGAACGCCGGCCGCGAGAGCCTCGTCCACGGCACGGTGGAAGGTAATCCGGAGGCCGTACGAACGGGCGAGCGCAATCAGGTCGCGGCACACCGGAAGGTCCACCCTGCCTTCGGGCGTAAGAGCCCCGAGCACCACGGCGTTATGGCCGATCTGGCCGCAGCAGGCTATCTCGCGCGACATCTTCTCAACCTCTTCGGGAGTATATACGAAATTTCCGGGACGCGGGCGGATGAGCACGTTCACCGGGACGCCCAGATTCAGGGTGGAGAAAATCTCGGAGAAGGCGGGGGTGATGCCGCCGCAGGACAGGTCGGAACAGAGCTCGATGCGCCTTGCACCTCTCCAGACGGCCTTGCGCGCGGCCTCCACGCCGTCGCAGCATATCTCTACGAGAGGCTTCATTTCTTTTCAGGGCGGAGCTTGGCGTATTTGAGCAGGAGCTGCTTCCTGCCGTAGTCGTCGAAGTCGACCACGGCCTTCATTTCGGGGGCGGTGCCGGTGATCTGGATAATCTTTCCGCCGCCGAAGCGGTTGTGCTCGATGCGCTCGCCCTCGTAGAGTTCCGTCATGGGCACGGGGACGAAATCGGGATCGATCAGGGGCGGAGGGGCGCCGGGCCGCACGGCGGGAGACGCCTTGGAGGGCTCCGGGGAGGGGCTCCTGCGCGGGAACGTCACCCCGCGGGAGCCGGATCCTCCGAAAGCCGGGCCTGAAGAGGAAGTGTCGGAGAGACTGAAGAAATCACTCTTTGGAAGCGGATTCTGGACGTATTTTTCGTCTATTTCGCGGATGAAGCGGCTGGGCGGATTGCTCTCGTGCCGGCCGTTGCGCATGCGGGTGGCGGCAAACGACACGGAGACGCTCTTCTTGGCGCGAGTGAGCGCCACGTAGAAGAGCCTGCGCTCCTCCTCGATGTCGGAGGGACGCGCCAGCATGCCGCCCCCGGGGAAGAGGTTCTCCTCGAGGCCGGCCACATATACGCAGGGGAATTCGAGACCCTTGGCCGAGTGCACGGTCATCAGGGCCACCTTGTTGTTGGTGTCTTCGTCGTCGGCGATGTCGACGTTCGCGAGCAGCGCGGTGTTTTCGAGGAAGTCGGCCAGGGTGACCACCGGAAACTCGTCTTCGGAGAGGTTGTTGTCGGCAAATTCGTCCTGCCTGTCTTCGATGAAGGCCTGCACGGAGTTCAGGAGTTCGTCGAGGTTGGCGGTGCGGGCAAGGCCCTCGATCGAGGTGTCGGCCTTGTACATGGCATAGAGGCCGCTGCCGTCGGCGATCTGCCGGGCGAGATCGAACGCGCCGGTCTCCGGCACCTTTGCCGCAAGGGCGTTCACAAAGGTACAGAAACCCTGGATTTTGGCCGCCGTTCCGGCCCTGAGCCCATAAACGGCTTCGAGGTCGGGCATGAAGGCGGCCTTGAAAAGCGGCACTCCGTGGGCGCGGGCACATTCCGAGAGTGCGGCGAGGGAGGTGCCTCCTATGCCCCTTGCGGGAAGGTTCACCACGCGTTTGAAGCTCTCGTCGTCGGAGGGGTTCACCACCAGCTTGAAATAGGCCATCATGTCTTTGATTTCCGCCCTTTCGAAGAAGGAGTTGCCCGAATAAATCATATAGGGGATGTTCCGGCGGCGGAGCTGCTCCTCAATGGCGCGCGACTGGGCGTTGGTCCTGTAGAGGACCGCGAAGTCCTGGTAGCGGGCCTTGTCCCTCTGCATGCGGGCGATGATGTCGGAGACTATCATGACGGCCTCCTCCTGCTCGGTGTAGGCCTTGAAGAATTTGATCTTTTCGCCCTCATCTCCCACCGAATAGCATTTCTTGGGGATGCGGCCCTCGTTGTGGGCGATCACGGAATTGGCGGCCTGCACTATGTTGGAGGTGGAACGGTAGTTGCGCTCGAGGCGCACCACGGTGCATTCGGGATAGTCTTTCCTGAAATTGAGGATGTTCTCTATCTTGGCGCCCCGGAAGGCGTAGATGCTCTGGGAGTCGTCGCCCACCACGCAGATATTGTGATGCGGGGAGGCGAGCTTCTTGAGGATGAGGTACTGGGCGTAGTTGGTGTCCTGGTATTCATCCACCATTATGTACGAAAAACGGGCCGCGACGGCGGCGAGGGCCTCCGGGTTGTCGCGGAAGAGGATGTTCGTCTGCAGGAGGATGTCGTCGAAGTCCATGACCCCGCTCTGCTTGAGCTTCTGCTGGTAGAGTTCGAACACTTCGCCGAGGCGCGGCCTCTTGGAAGCGGTGTCGGCGCGCCGGAAATCGGGGTTGTTCCGGTATGCAGCCGGGGTGTACAGCGCGTTTTTCGCAAAGGAAAAACGGCCGAGCACGTCGCGGGGCTTGTAGGTTTTGTCGTCGAGGCCCAGCTCCCGGATGCAGGCCTTGACGGCGCTCAGGGAGTCGGACTGGTCGTAGATGGTAAAGCCGGAGGGATAGCCGAGGAATCCGGCATACTCGCGCAGGAACCTTATGAAGATGCTGTGGAAAGTGCCCATGACCACCCGGCGTGCCCTCCTTTCCCCTACCATGAGGGATATGCGTTCTTTCATCTCCCCGGCCGCCTTCCTGGTGAAAGTGAGGGCCAGGATGCGCGAGGGGTCGATTTCACGGGTTGCCAGGATGTAGGCTACCCTGCTGGTGAGGACGCGGGTTTTCCCCGAACCGGCACCGGCGACAATAAGCTCCGGGCCGTCAACGCATTCCACCGCCCTTTTCTGCTCGGCATTCAGGCCTTGCAGCACAGATTCCATTTTATCGCTCATCACGACGCGAAAATACAAAAAAAATGGCTATCTTCGTAGACTGTTTCGAGATTTAACACAACAATATATTTCAAGAACCGTATGTCCAACAAAATCGTTTTGAAAAGAGGCCTTGACATCCCTGTTTCGGGAAAAGCCGAGTGCCGCGTATCCAAGACAGTTTCTCCGGACGTGGTCGCCGTATGCCCGGCAGATTTCAAGGGTTTCACTCCCAGGCTGCTGGTGAAGGAGGGCGACAGCGTGTCCTGCGGCTCTCCGGTCCTGGCAGACAAGAAGCATCCCGAAATCCTGGTGGCTTCCCCTGTCAGCGGAACCGTAAAGGAAATTGTCCGCGGTGAAAAGCGGAAGCTGCTCGCGGTGCTGGTAGCTCCGGGCGAAAAGCAGGAGAAGCTCGACTTCGGAGTCAAGTCGCCTGAAAGCCTTGATGCGGAGCAGATCAAGGCGGCCATCCTCGAGAGCGGGCTCTGGCCTTTCATCATCCAGAGGCCCTACGGCATCGTGGCCAATCCGGCCGACACGCCAAAGGCCGTATTCGTATCCGCCTTCGATACCGCCCCGCTCGCGGCATCGCCCGAATTCACCCTGGGCGACAGGATGGCGGACATCCAGACCGGCATCAACGCCCTCGCCCGCCTCACGGGCGGCGGAGTGCATCTCGGCCTGAATGCGGCGAACTGCGCCTCAACCCCGTTCCACAAGCTGGAGAACGCAACCTTCCATGTCTTCGAGGGCAAGCACCCCGCGGGCAACGTGGGAGTCCAGATCAGCCACGTCTGCCCCGTCACCAAGGGCAGCGTCGTCTGGACCGTCTCCCTGACCGGCCTCGCCGCAATAGGCGCCCGCTTCAACACCGGCACCTACAACGTCCGCCGCAAGGTGGCGGTATGCGGCCCCCTGGCCATCGAGCCAGCCTATGCCGACACCCTCCCGGGCGCTCCCATGAGCAGCCTGGCGGGCTTCATCGGCAACTCCGATGACGTCCGCGTTGTCAGCGGCAACATCCTTTCCGGCACCACGGTCGGCCGGGAAGGCTACCTCGGCTTCTACGACAACACGGTCACCCTTCTCAAGGAAGGCACCGAAGAGGAGCTCCTCGGCTGGATCAACCCGCTCAGGCTCAAGCTCTTCAGCAACGACATGTCGTATTTCTCCTGGCTCACGCCCAAAAAGAAGTTCGACATGGACACCAACCTCCACGGCGGAGAGCGCGCATTCGTCATGAGCGACGGCTACTACGCCAAGGTGCTTCCCATGGACATCTATCCCGTCTATCTCCTCAAGGCCTGTCTCGCTGGCGACATCGACAAGATGGAGAAGTTCGGCATATACGAAGTCATTCCCGAAGACCTCGCCCTGTGCGAGTTCACGGATCCTTCCAAGAACGACATCCAGCAAATCATTGCAAACGGCATCCGCCTGATGCTCAAAGAAATGGAATAGCATATGAAAAAGTTCTGGACAGCAACCAAAGATGCCTTTGCAACCTTCCTTCACGTCCCCGGCACGGTCACCCGCAGCGGCGCCCACGTCCGTGACGCGATAGACCTCAAGCGCATCATGATAATCGTGGTGATCGCCCTCGTGCCCGCGGCCCTCTTCGGCATGTGGAACGTCGGCTATCAGCACCAGCTTGCCGTCGGCGGCGGCACCGCCGCCAACATCTGGCCCAACTTCTGGTTCGGCTTCCTCAAGGTCCTGCCCCTCTATGTGGTCTCCTATGCGGTGGGCCTCTTCATAGAGTTCTTCAGCAGCGGCCTCAGGAACGAGGAAGTCAACGAAGGATACCTCGTTTCAGGTTTCCTCATCCCCCTCATCGTGCCCGTCACCACTCCCCTGTGGATGCTCGCCCTGGCAGTCGCCTTCGCGGTCATCTTCGGCAAGGAGGTCTTCGGCGGCACCGGCATGAACATCTGGAATCCCGCCCTGCTCGCCCGCGCCTTCCTCTTCTTCAGCTATCCTTCATCCATGTCGGGCAGCGAAGTGTGGATCGCGAAGAAGGCCGGCGAGACCTTCGTCGACGGCTTCACGGGGGCCACGCCCCTCGCGCTCGACGGAGCCGCCCAGTACAGCAACACCGTGTGGAGCCAGTTCCTCGGCACCATCCCCGGCAGCGTCGGCGAGACTTCGGTGATCGCCATCCTGCTCGGAGCCATACTCCTGCTCTGGACCGGCATCGCAAGCTGGAAGGTCATGTGCGGAAGCGTTCTCGGCGCCCTCCTGGTGGGCTGCATCGGCGACATCGCCGGAGTCAGCACCATGCCGTGCTGGAACCAGCTCCTGGTCGGAGGCTTCGCCTTCGGTACCGTCTTCATGGCCACCGACCCGGTGACCTCCGCCCAGACCGAAACCGGCAAGTGGATCTACGGCCTGCTCATCGGCATGCTCTGCGTCACGGTGCGCCTCTTCAACCCCGGCTACGCCGAGGGCATGATGCTCGCCATCCTGCTGGGCAACACCGCAGCGCCTCTCATCGACCACTGCGTAGTCACTTCACGTATCGGCCGCAGGGCCCGCAAATTTAACGCAACTGCCTAGCCATGAATACAAACGGTAACACTTACACCATAATCTACACCACCGTGATAGTCGTGGTGGTGGCAGGTATCCTGGCGGCTGCGGCAAGTTTCCTCAAGCCCGCACAGCAGGCCAACATCAAGGCCGAGACCATCTCCCAGATGCTCCAGGCCGCGCAGTTCGACACCCAGGGCATGAACAACATGCAGAAGCTCGACAAATACGCCGAGCAAATCGAGAGCGCCTTCATCATCGACGCCGACGGCAACAAGGTCCGCGACCTCGGCGTGGAGCGCAACGGCATCGAGCTCGAAGACGGCCTCAAGGCCCAGAACTACGCCATCGCAGGCAAGGGCGGCTACACCCTCGGCCTTCCGGTCTACATCCTCAAAGGCGGAGTCACCCTCATCCCCTGCTACGGCGCGGGCCTCTGGGGTCCCGTCTGGGGCTATCTTGCAATCGAGCCCGACGGCACCACCATCAGGGGCGCCTACTTCGACCATGAATCCGAAACCGCAGGCCTCGGCGCCCGCATCAAGGACGATCCCGCCTTCCGCGCCCGCTTCGTGGGCAAGAAGATAGCCTGGAACGAAGTCCCGCAGTTCGAAATCGTAAAGGGCGGAGCTCCCGAGGGCAGGTCGAACGCCATCGACGCCATCACCGGCGCCACCATGACGAGCAAGGGCCTCGATGCCGCGATAAGCACCTGGCTGGCCGCCTACAAGCCCTATTTCACCAACCTGAACAAAGAAGAGGAGGAATAAAGTATGACACTTAAAGAAACCTTCCTTAACCCCATACTGAAGGGCAATCCCATCACCGTCCTGGTGCTCGGCATCTGCTCTTCGCTGGCGGTCACCGTAACGCTCAAGGGCGCGCTCGTGATGGCGCTCTCCGTCACGGTCGTGACCGGCCTCAGCAGCCTGGTGATGTCGCTGCTCCGCAAAGGCATTCCCAACCGCGTCCGCATCATAGTGCAGCTCGTCGTGGTGGCCCTCCTCGTCATCCTGGTCGACCAGGTCCTCAAGAGCATCGAGGTCACCTTCCCCATCGACAAGCAGCTCTCAGTATACATCGGCCTCATCATCACCAACTGCATCGTGATGGGCCGCATCGAGGCCTTCGCACTCGGCAACAAGCCCTTCGCTTCGCTGCTCGACGGCCTCGGAAACGGTCTCGGCTACGGCCTCATCCTCATCGTGGTGGCCTTCTTCCGCGAACTCCTCGGAAGCGGCACCCTCTTCGGGATCACCATCCTGAGCCCCGAATGGTACACACCCAACAACCTCGTGATTCTTCCCCCGTTCGCCCTTATCCTCATCGGCTGCATCATCTGGGTGCACCGCGGGATAATCGACAAGGACCTCCAGGAAAAATAAAAGCACAGCCATATGGAATACGTAAGCCTTTTCGTCAAGTCTATTTTCGTAGACAACATGATCTTCGCCTACTTCCTGGGTATGTGTTCGTACCTGGCGGTAAGCAAGAACGTCAAGACGGCCAACGGCCTCGGCCTCGCCGTCATCTTCGTGCTGCTCTGCACCCTTCCGCTGAACTACCTGCTCAACAAGTACGTACTTCAGCCGGGCGCACTCAGCTGGCTGGGCCCGCAGTTCGCGGAGGTCGACCTCAGCTTCCTCAGCTTCATCCTCTTCATCGCCGTGATCGCCGCCTTCGTGCAGCTGGTCGAGATGATAGTCGAGAGGTTCCTCCCCTCGCTCTACTCCTCCCTCGGCATCTTCCTTCCGCTCATCGCGGTGAACTGCGCCATCCTGGGCGGCAGTCTCTTCATGCAGCAGAGGGATTTCGCCAACGTCGGCGAAAGCGCCGTGTACGCGCTCGGAAGCGGCATAGGCTGGTATCTGGCGATCGTGCTCCTCGCCGCAATCCGCGAGAAGCTCGCCTACAGCAACGTTCCGAAGCCCCTCAAGGGCATAGGAATCACCTTCATCACCGTCGGACTCATGGGCCTCGCGTTCATGATCTTCATGGGCATATCTTTATAGGAGGGCAGGCAATATGAGTACAGCAATATTCAGCGCAATCATAATCACGGTCCTGGTCACCCTCATCCTGGTGATTCTCCTGCTGGTGGTGAAAGCCAAGATCACCCCTTCGGGCACCGTAAAGATAGACATCAACGACGGCAAGAAGGTTCTCGACGTGGCGCAGGGCGGCGACATCATGCACACCCTCGCCGAAGAGGGCATCTTCCTCCCCTCCGCCTGCGGCGGCAAAGCCAACTGCGGCCAGTGCAAGGTGCAGATGATAGAGGGCGGCGGCGAGATTCTCGACACCGAGAAGCCCCATTTCAACCGCAAGCAGATAAAGGAAGGCATGCGCCTGGGCTGCCAGGTCAAGGTCAAGGAAGACCTCAAGATCCGCATCCCCGACAGCACCCTGAGCGTCAAGAAGCTCGAGTGCGAGGTCATCAGCAACCACAACGTCGCCTCCTTCATCAAGGAGTTCACCATCCGCATCCCCGACGGCGAGCACCTCGACTTCAAGAGCGGCGAGTACATCCAGATAGACGTCCCCAAGGGCACCTTCGACTACAAGGACATCGACGTGGACGAGCCCTACAGGGCCACGTGGGAGCACTACGGATTCTTCGACCTCAAGTGCGTCAATCCCGAAGACACGGTGCGCGCCTACTCCATGGCCAACTATCCCGCCGAGGGGCAGGTCATCAAGCTCAACGTGCGCATAGCCACTCCCCCGTTCGACCGCAACGCGCCCAAGGGCAGCAACAAGCTCCTGCCGGTCAATCCGGGCATCGCCTCCTCGTATGTGTACACGAGGCATCCCGGCGACAAGGTCACGGTGAGCGGCCCCTTCGGCGACTTCCTCCTCCCGGAGAACGACCCGATCGAAACGGAGTACGTGTTCGTGGGCGGCGGCGCCGGCATGGCTCCGCTCCGCAGCCACATCATGCACCTGTTCCACACCGTCAAGACCAAGCGCAAGGTATCCTTCTTCTACGGCGCCCGCAGCCTCTCCGAGGCCTTCTACCTCGAAGACTACTGGGCCATCGAGAAGGAATTCCCGAACTTCAAGTTCTACCTCACCCTCGACAGGCCCGATCCCGTGGCAGACGAGAAGGGTGTCAAGTACAGCGCAGGTTTCGTAGCTCCCGAGATGGGCAGGCTCTATCTCAACCAGCATGAGGCCCCCGAAGACATCCAGTACTTCATGTGCGGTCCGCCCATGATGGTGAAGACCGTCCAGGACCTCCTCGACAGTCTGGGAGTCGACCTTGAAAACAACCTCCACTTCGACAACTTCGGTTAGTCGATATCGCAAAAAAAAGAGGGTGACCAAAGCTTAGGTCATCCTCTTTTTTTATTTTTAGTAACTATGAAAAATTACCTGCATCACTTCCCCTGCCGTCGCCCTGCGGGCGACCCCTCCCATCGCGAGCGATGGGCCCCTCCCTCTTATG
>FLNY01003133.1_pt1 | contig 35510 bp, 23 predicted proteins | sample 1140381 | NCBI WGS metagenome assembly FLNY01 (sample SAMEA3878172, study PRJEB12797) | bioreactor metagenome | biome: Moose rumen | place: Sweden | collected 2011-10 | reverse complement strand
AGTGTAAAATACAAAAAGTCCCTCATTTAGAGGGACTTAGTTCAAATTACTCCAAGTTGTTCAGAGTTGTTTATAAGGGGTCACTTGCCGATGCAATGATGCTCAAAGATATGGTTGAGGGTCTCTTGCGATGTGATAATCTGAGCGTTGCCGGTGATGTTGGAGAGGTCAGAGAGAACTTGACGGAGATCTTCGGCAATGAGGTCGCCGGGGAACTGGCTGTTGAGACCTTCGATGACGCGGGTGAGACCACCGTGGGCATGCTGGAGGGACTCGTAGTGGCGGGCGTTACTGACGATGACGTCGTTGGAGGTAAACTCAGGGAGGTCGGCTGCGTTGTAGATGGCTTGCTCAAGGGCCTCCATGCCTTGACCGGTCTTGGCGGAAATAATGATAAGCGCAGAATCGGGAATGGTGAGCGATGAAGATGCTACCGCAATACCTTGGTCTGATTTGTTGCTGATAATGACAAGGGGCTTGTCTTTGCAACGGTCGGCCATATCCTGCTGTTCTTCCAGTGTTGGCTCGGTGTCGAGGATCCAGAGAACGATGCGGGCGCGGTCGATGGTTTTGTAGGTGCGCTCGATGCCGATCTGCTCGACCTTGTCGTTGGTCTGCCTGAGACCGGCGGTGTCGATGAAGCGGAAGGTGACGCCACGGATGTCGATGGTGTCTTCGATGGTGTCGCGGGTGGTGCCGTGGATGTCGCTGACGATGGCCCGGTCGTCGTGAAGTAAACGGTTGAGAAGGGTCGACTTGCCGACGTTGGTTTTGCCGACGATGGCCACGGGAATGCCCTGCTTGAGCGCCTGACCGGTCTCGAAACTCTTGGCCAGTCGGGTGATGTGGGTGTCGATGGTCTGGGCAAGTGCAAGGAGTTCTGAGCGGTCAGCAAATTCAAGGTCTTCGTGGTCGGAGAAGTCGAGTTCGAGCTCCAGCAACGAGGTAAGTTCGAGGAGCTGGTCGCGCAGTTGGCTGAGCTCGGAAGAAAAATGGCCGCGCAACTGTGAGAGGGCCATTTTGTGTGTGGTGCGGTTGGTCGAAGCTATGAGATCGGCTACGGCCTCGGCCTGGCTGAGATCCATCTTGCCGTTAAGGAAAGCCCGCATGGTGAATTCGCCGGGGCGGGCCATGCGGCAACCGTTTTCTATCAGGCTGTTGAGAATGCGATTCATGATGTAGCGGGAACCGTGGCAGCTGAGCTCCACACTATCCTCGCCCGTGTAGGAATGGGGGGCACGGAAAACGCTCACTACAGCCTCGTCGATGATTTCAGAATCATTGACGATGTGGGTGTAGTGAGCGGTGTGGGTTTCGACACGGTCGCAACGTACAGAACAGAGGGCGCTGACCGCAGCGAAGGCCTGTGGACCGGAGACACGGATGATGCCGAGAGCGCCGCCGGGGGCCGTAGCAGGTGCGCAAATCGTTTCCATTAAACAATTAACGTTAGACAATAAACAATAAACGTTAAAACGATTATCGTTAGATGCGGTCGAGAACCTTCTCGATGAGGGTGTCGATGGTGTTCTTGTAGGCGGTGTTCATCTCCTGGGCATAGCGGTTGGCGATGACCATGCAACAGGTCATGGCGCGATGGCCGAGCAGCGAGGCAAGGCCGGCCAGGGCCGAGGACTCCATCTCGAAGTTGCAGACGCGAAGACCGTCATATTCGAAAGATTCCACCTTTTCGTTCTGGTTGGGGTCGGCCAGCGGAATGCGTATCTCGCGGCCCTGGGGACCATAGAAACCGCCGCACGAGATGGTGTAACCGCGGACCATATCGTCTTGGGCAATCTGCTCAATGAGTTCCTTGTCGGCTATGCTGACGTATGGCGCGCCCTTGATGGGATCCCATGCCATGTGCTGCTTGAAAGCCTCCTCCAACAGCAGGTCGCAGACCTCGTTGCGTCGGCCGTAGTAGTTGAGCAGACCGTCGAAGCCGATGCTCTTGACGCTTGCAATGAACGAGCCTGTTGGAGTGTAGGGCTGCAGACCGCCGCAGGTGCCGATACGCACGCAAGTCAACGTGCGGTGCTCGTCGTTCTCCTCGCGTGTCTCATAGTTGATGTTGGCCAGCGAATCGAGCTCGGTCATGACGATGTCAATGTTGTCGCAGCCGATGCCGTGGCTCTGGCATGTGATGCGCTTGCCTTTGTAAGAGCCGGTAATCGTATGGAATTCGCGACTTTGCACCTCACATTCAATGCTCTCGAAATGGTCAGCCACGGTATTTACGCGGGCGGGGTCGCCAACGAGAATCACACGGTCGGCCAGCTGTTCGGGCTTCAGGTGCAGATGAAAGCAGGAGCCATCCTCGTTGATGATGAGTTCCGAGGGGGCAAAATGTTTTTTGTTAGTCATAGGCTTATTGAAATTGTTTGTTGCGTTCTTCTTTTTCCTTTTGTTTGATGAGCCGTTGCAGATTCTCCAGTTCCTGTTCGCTCTGAAGGATTTCGTGGCTCATCTTGTCCTTCTGGGCCTGTGCTGAACGGGCATAGTTGTTGCGGGCCAGCTGTAGGGCCTTGCTGAGCACGTCGGCCTGATGGCGCAGGGCTTCGAGCTCGGTCTGCTGACCTTCGGATACTGCCGTTGAGGACTTGAAGGCGGTCCTGGCATTTTCCAGACGTGCCAGAGCGTCCCTGCGGACGTTGCCCTTCGGCCAAGTGTCAGCAATACGACTGATAGCGGCCAACGAATGTATCTGTTCGTCGGTATATGCTTCGGTCACATACGTCTGGCGCGACTCGTTGGGGATGAAGACATAGATGCATGCCTTGTCGGCCGGCTGACGACGCGTGGTGACGAAGTAGCCGAGCTGATTCTGCTCGTCGACAGCATAGAACAGGTCGTCAGCCTCAGAGGCGAAGGGCATGCCGAGGTTTTCCGGGCGCAGGAAATGCCCGTTTTCAGCATCATAGCGAGTGACAAAGAGGTCGTATCCGCCAATGCCGTTTTCGCCTTTCTGTGCGAAGTATAACGTGGTGCCGTCGGGCATCAGGAAGGGAAAGTTGGAGGCATCGTCGCCCAAGCCTTTCACTCTGACGGGATTGCCCCACGAGAAGCCCATCATGTCGCGAACGGCGATGTGGGGCACTTTCTTTGTATCGAGGATTGCCTCCAATCGCCTGTCGCCCAATTCGTTAGTGAACTGTCCAAGGCCGTCAGCCATAGCCAACATGCCACATTCGGTCGAAAGGGGGATATGGCTCATAAAGTCGGAGCGGCTGACCACCATGCTGTCTATGAAGACCACTTTCTGTGTGGCCTCCAGCATCTGGGCGATGCGTGGGTCTTCCTCCTCTTCTACCACCTCCACTTTTGGTTTCGGTTTCGGCTTGGCCGCTTTCTTCCTTCGTTGGGCAGATGCGGCGACGGGCATTAAGAGGGCGGCTATAATGATGAAAAGTGCAATTCGCTTCATAAGACTTATTTCATAAAGACAAGATAGACGGCACAGATGATGAGCAGGAACGCCAGGATGTGGTTCCAATGCAGGTGGTTGCCCTGGAACATGATGTTGGCAATGACGCAGAAAACCACGAGCGAGATGCATTCTTGGACGACCTTCAGCTGCACGAGCGAAAATGGGCCGCCGTTGCCGATGAAGCCAAGCCTGTTGGCCGGCACCTGGCAGCAATACTCAAAAAAAGCGATGCCCCACGAGAAGACGATGACGCCGAGCAAAGGCCAGTTGCTGGAGTTGCCAGTCTCCTGGAGTTTCAGATGCCCATACCAGGCAAGCGTCATGAAGATGTTGCTTAGTATGAGCAGGAGGATGGTGTAGAGGCCGTTCATGATTCTTTTAGGGGACTGCGGCATGCCGCAGTTTACCGGACGGGAAGGGTTGCGGTTTTGAGTGCGGCAATGCCGCAGTTTACTGGACGGGATGGAGGAATTCGTGCATGTTCTGGGCGGCTCGGCGACCGTCGCCCATGGCGAGGATGACCGTGGCACCACCGCGGACGATGTCGCCGCCGGCAAAGATTTCCATGCGCGAGGACTGCATGCCGTCGTTGACGGCGATAGTGTTCTTGCGACCCAGTTCCAGGCCTTCGATGGATTTGGGCACCAGCGGGTTGGGGCTGACACCTACGGCCACGATGACCTGATCGACGTCGAGCGTCACCGTCTGACCCTCCACGGGCACTGGGCTACGGCGACCGCTGGCATCGGGCTCGCCGAGCTCCATCACTTGGAGTACAGCCTGACGGACGGCACCCTGCTCGTCGCCGATATACTCTATGGGGTTGTGCAGGGTGAGGAATGTGATGCCCTCCTCCTTGGCATGCTTCACCTCCTCGAGTCGGGCAGGCATCTCTACCTCCGAACGACGATAGACGAGGGTGACGTTGGCCCCCAGGCGCTTGGCCGTGCGGCAAGAGTCCATGGCCGTGTTGCCACCGCCCACGACGAGCACGTTCTTGGCCGGATTCAGCGGCGTGTCAGTTGTCGGGTTGGCTGCGTCCATTAAGTTCACACGGGTCAGGTATTCATTCGACGACATGATGTTAATGAGATTCTCTCCAGGGATGTTCATGAAATTGGGCAGACCGGCTCCTGAACCGACGAAGATGCCCTTGAACCCTTGCTCCTCGAGTTCCTCAACCTTGATGGTCTTGCCCACGATGACATCAGTCTGGAAATGGACGCCCATCTTGCGGAGGTTGTCAATCTCGACATCGACAATCTTGTTGGGCAGACGGAACTCGGGGATGCCGTACTTCAGCACACCGCCAATTTCATGGAGTGCCTCGAAAACATAGACATCATAACCCAGCTTCACAATGTCGCCGGCAAACGAGAGACCTGCAGGGCCGGAACCGACAACGGCCACCTTGATGCCGTTCGACGGAGCGATTTCTGGCAGAGAGATATTGCCGCTCTCGCGCTCGTAGTCGGCTGCGAAGCGCTCCAGGTAGCCGATGGCCACAGCTGGTTCATTCATCTTCAAGTGGATACAGCGGCTCTCGCATTGTTTCTCCTGCGGACAGACGCGACCGCAGACGGCAGGCAGGGCTGAGGTCTGCTTCAGGACCTTGGCGGCAGCGAGGATGTTGCCGCGCTCGATGTTCTTGATGAACGACGGAATGTTGATGTTCACCGGACAGCCTTCTACACAAGTGGGCTTAGCGCAGTCGAGACAGCGCTTGGCCTCGCGCATGGCCTGTTCCTTTGTCAAGCCGATGTTTACCTCCTCAGTACGGGTTGTAGCGCGATAGACAGGATCGAGCTCGGGCATGACGACACGCTCAATCTGGGTGCGTTCCTTGGGCTTCATGCTCTTGCGGAGCTCGTCGCGCCAGGGAGTATTGCGGTCAGTGAGAGATTCGGTTTCCAGTTGGGAGGGTTGCTGAGGGGACAGGGGTGTTGCGACGGAATCGCAACACACTGTGGAGGGGGTGGAGAGGTGGTCTTCGAAGTGGGTCATTTCCTCTTGTTCTTCGCGCTTAAACGTTCCCATGCGCTTGAACATCTCATCCCAGTCGACGAGGGCACCGTCGAACTCGGGGCCGTCGATGCACACAAAACGGGTTTTGCCGCCAATGGTGAGTCGGCAGGCACCGCACATGCCCGTGCCGTCGACCATGATGGTATTGAGCGATACCTCGCAGGGTATGCCGTGCTTCTGAGCCGTGAGGTTCGAGAACTTCATCATGATGGGAGGCCCGATGGCGAAAATCTTATCCACGTGTTCCTGTTCGATGAACTTCTCGATACCTACAGTGACAACGCCCTTCTCGCCATAGGAACCATCGTCGGTCATGATGATGACCTCGTCGGATGCAGCGCGCACCTTGTCCTCGAGAATTATCAAATCCTTGTTGCGGCCAGCCAATACACTAAGAACGCGGTTACCAGCAGCTTTCAACGCTTCGACAATGGGCAGCATAGGAGCCACGCCTACGCCACCTCCGGCGCAGACCACGGTACCGAACTTCTCAATATGTGTTGCATTACCCAGCGGGCCGACAACGTCGGCCACATAGTCGCCCACGTTGAGGTTGCAGAGCTTGGTGCTGGAAAGGCCCACCTTCTGCACAACGAGCATGATGGTGCCGCGCTCCACATCGGCTCCAGCGATGGTGAGGGGCATGCGCTCGCCCTTTTGATCGACACGCACAATGACGAAGTTGCCCGCCTTGCGGCTCTTGGCAATGAGCGGTGCCTCCACCTCAAGAAGGAAAACTTTCTCGGAAAACTGTTGTTTCTTTACAATTTTATTCATCTATCTTCGTATTTGTTTTGATTCTGGGTGCAAAGGTAACAATTTGTTTTGAGAAAAGCTATACTTTCAGAATAAATTGTGGGCATAATGCATTAAATTCTGGCCATAATTCATGAAATTATAGCCAGAATCTGTTCTGACTGCAACCTTGCCGTCAGCGGAGCACGGGAACTGTACTAATCAATCAGTTCAAAACCCGTGTAGGGCTGCAGCGCCTTGGGGATGCGAATGCCCTCGGGCGTCTGGTTGTTTTCGAGCAGGGCGGCCACGATGCGGGGCAGGGCCAAGGCCGATCCGTTCAGGGTGTGGCAGAGTTCCGTCTTCTTGGTGTCCTCGCGGCGATAGCGGCACTTCAGACGGTTGGCCTGATAAGTGTCGAAATTGCTGACCGACGAGACTTCGAGCCAGCGTCCCTGTGCCTCGCTATAGACCTCGAAGTCGTAGCAGATAGCGCTGGTGAACGACTGGTCACCGCCGCAGAGCAGCAGGATGCGATAGGGCAGCTCCAGTTTCTGCAGCAGGCCCTCCACGTGCGCCAGCATCTCCTTGTGGCTCTCGCGCGAATGCTCAGGCGTGTCGATGCGCACAATCTCAATCTTCGAGAACTCGTGCAGACGGTTCAGTCCGCGCACGTCCTTGCCATATGAACCAGCCTCGCGGCGGAAGCACTGCGTGTAGGCGCAGTTCTTGATGGGCAGCTGCTTCTCGTCGAGGATGACGTCGCGATAGATGTTCGTCACGGGCACCTCGGCCGTGGGGATGAGATAGAAATCATCCATCTCAGCGTGATACATCTGCCCCTCCTTGTCGGGCAACTGGCCAGTGCCGTAGCCCGAGGCGGCGTTGACCACTGTGGGTGGCATGATTTCCGTGTAGCCGCTTTTGTTAGCTTCGGCCAGGAAGAAGTTGATCAATGCACGCTGCAGCTGAGCTCCCTTGCCGATGTAGACGGGGAAACCGGCGCCCGTGATCTTCACGCCCAGATCGAAGTCAATCAGGTTGTATTTCTTGGCTAATTCCCAATGGGGCAAAGCCCCCCCCTCAGTTCCACCGATTGGGGGGAGGCTGGGATTGCACGTCCAGTTGCCGACGGTGTCGCTCTCCGTGCACTCCTTCAGATTGCTCTTCACCACGCGGTTGTCCTCGGCATGCAGACCTTCAGGCACTTCGTCGTAGGGGATATTGGGAATCTGACAGAGCAGGCGGGTCATCTCGTCCTGGGCCGCTGTCATCTGCTCGTCCAATTGTTTGTTGGTCTCCTTCATTTGCGACACCTGCTCCTTGACGGCATTGGCCTCGTCGCGCTTGCCCTCCTTCATCAGGGCACCAATCTGCGCTGCCATCTTCTTTGCTTCGGCCAGGTTGCGATCCAGCTCCTGCTGGGCTTCGCGGCGTTTGCGGTCGACGGCGAGCACCTCGTCAATGGCTTCACGTGCATCCGTGAAGTGTTTCTTCTCCAGACCGGCAATGACGCGTTCGGTCTGCTCAGTAATGAGTTTCAGTGTAAGCATATTCTTATGATAATAATTATAAATTGCCTTCTATATAACTAAAGTTATTTCGCTGGTTCGCATTGGTACGCAGGTGTCTCACCTGCGATTTGGCCGCAGGTGAGACACCTGCGTACCAATAGTTGGCTGCAAAGTTACAACTTTTCACCGATACAGCCAAACTTTTTTGTCATTTGTTCCTGTTTTTGCTTTTTTAAGAAATTATGCAATGATTATTCGATGGAAAAGTGTTACCTTTGTGCCCGTAAAATCTATAACTACTATGAAATCAGTATTACTACTGGTCGCATCGTGGCTGTTCGTGGCGTCCGTTGGTGCCCAGCAGCGCGTGGTTGAGCATCTCAGCGTGGAAGCTCGTGGCGACTATCAGCGCGACTACGTCGATGGCTCTGCCCGTGACGACGCGTCGGGCTTCAGCGGCCGCTATCTCAACGTGAAGATGAGCGGAAGGATTTCAGATCAGTTTTCCTACAGCTACCGCCAGCGCCTGAACAAGGCTTCTGTCGATGCCGGTTTCTTCGATGCCACCGACTGGCTCCATCTGGACTATCAGCCCGCAGAGCAATGGACACTCTCTGCTGGCAAGCAGGTAGTTGATATTGGCGGCTACGAATATGACAGGGCACCCATCGACCTTTATTTCTGTAGCGAGTTCTGGAACAACGTGCCCTGCTATGCCTGGGGTGCCAGTGTGGCTTTTCAGCCCTCCGCTTCCGACAAGCTGCGCTTTCAGGTTTGCGAGAGTCCCTATAGGCAGTTCGCCTCGTTTGCCCATGAGGATCTCTACAGCTACAATCTCATGTGGTATGGCACGCATGGGCCTTGGAGCACCATGTGGAGCCTTAACATGATGGAATGGACCGGCGGCCATTATATCAGATACATCTCGCTGGGCAATGAGTTCCGCTTCTCCGACCGCCTGCGCCTGCAGCTCGACCTGATGAACCGCGCCGCCGACCATCAGACGCTGCTGTTTCGCGATTGTTCGGTCGTCGGTGAACTCAGCTATCGGCCAACGGCAAAGTGGAATGTCTATGCAAAGGCCAGTTACGACGTGAATAAGACGCACACCCGCGCTGACCAACTTGTCATGGCCGGCACCGAAATCACCCGCCTTGGCGGCGGACTCGAGTTCATGCCGCTCGGCGACAACCGCGTGCGCCTGCATGCCAACTATTGCTATTCCTTCGGCACCAATGCCAACCCCGCCGGCACGATGCTCGACCGACAGTCGCTCGTCGACCTCGGACTGACATGGAGAGTGAAGATCAGAGATAATAGATAAGAGATAAGAGATAAGAGATAAGAGATATATTATGTTGAAACCTGAAGCTAAGAAGATTCAATCGGGGGTTGTCTGTCTGACCATTGTCGTGGCGCTGTTCGCAGGCATTGGTTCGCAGATGGGGGCCGCCAACATGCTGAACACCATCATGAAGACAGCCCACGACCTGCTACTCAACACGGTGTTCTATCTGATGGGCATCTGCGTCATCACCGGCGCCATCGGCCGACTGTTTGTCGAGTTTGGCGTGGTCAGTATGCTCGAACTGTTGCTGCGCCCGCTGATGCGCCCGCTGTTCCACATGCCCGGCGTGGCCTCGCTGGGGGCCGTGATGACCTTCCTGAGTGACAACCCCGCTATTATCTCGCTGTCTCAGGACAAGCGCTTCGCAGGCTATTTCAAGAAGTATCAATACATCTCGCTGACCAACTTCGGCACCGCCTTCGGCATGGGCCTCATCGTCATCATCTACATGATCGGTCAGGGCTATTTCGCTGCACCGCTCATCGGCCTGTTCGGAGCTTTCTGCGGTTGTATTGTCTCAACCCGCATGATGCAGTACCTGCTGATCAAGGCCCACCCCAACTTTGCCACAGAAAACGCAGTGGGCCAGGCTGAGATTGAGGAACAGCAGGACGCCGTGCCACAGGAGGAGAAGACGCTGTTCATCCGCATCCTCAACTCGCTGCTCGACGGCGGTCGCACGGGTGTCGACGTCGGCATTGCCATCATCCCCGGCGTGCTCATCATCTCGACGCTCGTCATGATCCTCACCTTCGGTCCCGGCGCCGACGGCGCCTACAATGGTCAGGCCTACGAAGGCATAGAGCTCCTGCCGTGGTTAGGGGCCAAGATTGACTTCGTCTTCCGCTGGCTCTTCGGCTTTGGCGATCCCCATCAGATAGCCTTCCCCATCACCGCCCTCGGAGCCGTCGGCGCGGCGCTGAGCCTCGTGCCGGGCTTTGCCGAGCAGGGCTGGATCGACGGTAACGCCATCGCCGTCTTCACGGCCATCGGCATGTGCTGGAGCGGATTCCTGAGCACCCATACGGCCATGCTCGACTCGCTGGGCTATCGTGAGCAGACGTCGAAGGCTATTCTTTCGCACACCGTCGGCGGCCTTTGTGCGGCCATCATCGCCCATTGGGGCTTTGTCCTTTTCTCTTTGCTGGCTTAGCACATGCATTTTCTTGGCCAAAACGATGGCTGAATGAAAAATAATGACTAACTTTGCCGACACAACTACAACAAAGACAAAAATGAGATGAAAAAGATTGCTTTTGCACTGACCTTGCTATTCGCTATGTGCATGCCGGCCATGCTTCACGCTGACGGCTGGACAAACCCGATGCGGGTGGAGGGCAGCCACAACGGCGGCTATGGCGATCCCTACATCATGAAGTATCGCGGCTACTATTATTTATACGTGAGCGCGCGCGATGAGAAAATCTATTGCTGGCGGTCGAAGGATCTGATGGAATGGTCGACGGCCTATATTTGCTCGACAGACCAGACGACGGCCGTGGCCTATGCGCCCGAGGTGATCTACTGGAACGGACGCTTCTACATGTGCACGTCGCCACGAGGCGGTGGCCACTACATGCTGACGAGCGACAGCCCCACGGGGCCGTTTGTACATCAGACGGGCAACATGGGGCGCGACATCGACGGTTCGATGTTTGTCGACGACGACGGCCAATGGTATTTCCTGCATGCCAACAATGCCGGCATCCACGGTTGCACGATGCCCACGCACCTCAGTTTCGGCAGCGACGTCAACCTGGGCTGTTGCATGTCGGGGCAATGGACGGAGGGGCCCTGCATGTTCAAGCGCAACGGGCTTTATTATCTTTTGTATACGGGCAATCATGTCTGGACCAACGGCTATCGCATCGACTATGCCATCAGCAACGGCTCGCCTCTCTCCGGATTCCGGCCCCAAAGCGAGCAGAACCCCATCCTCGTCGACACGGAGACATTTTCTCACAAAGCTTTAGGACACGGCACAGCCTTCGTCGGGCCCGACCTTGACACCTATTTCTTCTGCTATCACAACCTGCTCGACGACAAGTCGCACCGTCTTCTCAATTTTGAGCGCATCGCCTGGAACGGCGACAAGCTGATGATGACCGGCCCGACCGACTGGGAGCAGGACCGTCCGCTCGTGGCCAGCAACGACTACTTTGAGCGCACCGACATCGGTGGCGACTGGACGATGCCCCTTGGCGGCGACTGGCAGATTGCGGGCGCCGACCACTTGGCACAGACATCGGCCGACGGCATGCACACGGCCATCTTTGCGCCCGATGCCCTCGATGACTATACGGCGGAGTTCACTGTCAAGGCTGCTGCGAACGACAACGGTGGCCTGTGTGGTGCACTGTTCTCGTATCAGGATGTTGACAATTATTCTGAGGTGCTCATCGACGTTGCCAGCCGCAGGCTCACTTTGAACAACTATCAGGATGGCGCACAGCGGTCGACACGGTCAGTCAGCCTGCCCGACGATTTCGACCCCGCCACCTGGCATGCCCTTCGCGTCGAGAAAAACGGCCGCACCACGCGCATCTATATCGACGGCATGCGCAAGTTCCTGCTGACCAATATTTCCGCGGGCGGACAGGTGGGCTACGTCAGTCACGACTGCGCGGCCGACTTCAGCTACATCGCCTTCAGTCCCTACGTCGACGGCAGCGGCATCCTCGGTGTCAGTCTGCCCGTGCCGGGCATGCTGGCCGCCAACCTCTGTGCCGTTCATTCCGACGACGTGCGTGCCGCTAACTATGCCATGACTGTCGGCAATTCCACCTACATGCGCTGTCAGGCCGGCAGCACGATGACCTATCGGGTCAACATCCAGCGCGACAATGTCTACAACATCGGGCTCCGCTACCGCTCGTCGGCTGCATCGCGCGTCCGCCTGCTGCTCGACGGCCAGGTGGTCTGCGGCCCCGTTGAGCTGCCGTCATCCCGCTCACAGGTGGTCGTGCAGACGCTGAAGGACGTCGCCCTGCCCGGCGGCCATCATGAACTGACGGTCGAGGTGACCGATGGTTCACCCTTCATCTATGAATACAACATCAAGCGGGGCGTGGAGCATCCCCATGTCATGGCCGACAACTTCGACCAGGGATTCAACGAGGAGTGGGGCTATCGCGAAGGCAACTGGACCATTGTCGACGGACAGCTGGAGTCGACGGGCCGCTACGGCAAGATGCTCATGGGCGGCTATGACGACATCCACCTGACGGACTACACAGTCGAGTGCGACGTCATCTACACCGGCAACGGCATGAACGGCGGACTGCTCTTCCGCACGACGAATGCCTCCACGGGCGGTGCCGACGACAATCCGCAGCTGGGCACCGACTTCCTGCAGGGCTACATCTTCATTGCCGGCACTACCTCGGTAGCGCTCGGCAAGCATAACTTCGGATGGCAGTCGCTGGCCTCGGCTGACAAGAATGTCGATCCCGGCCAACCGCATCACATGAAGGTCGTCGTGGAGGGCGCCCGCATCCGCTGTTACCTTGACGACATGACCACGCCGCTCATCGACTACACCGACCCCGTGCCCTTCATCACAGGCCGCGCCGGATTCCGCGCCCACGACACGAGCATGCGCTTCGACAATTTTGTCGTGACGCCCACCGCTGACAACGCTTCCGGCATCATGGCCCCTTGGCGCGACGGCTCTCAGCCCCAGCGGCTCTACAACCTGCTTGGCCAGTCGGTCACGGCTGTTCATCCCCACAGTCTCTACATCGTGAACAGCGCGGGCCAGACCAGGAAGGTCGTGAGATAGTGACAGAAGCAAATGAGATATTACATCGACGACCATCTGGAACAGATTGACCTCGACGCGGCGCTGGAGCTGATGCCCGGGCAACGCCGGGAGCGCACCCTGGCCTATCGTCATGAGGGGCAGCGCCGCCAGAGTGCCGGTGCCTGGCTGCTGCTCCGCCGTGCCTGCCGCGAGGAGTGGGGATTGACCGATGTGCCGGAAGTGAGCGAGGGCGAGCATGGCAAGCCCTATTTTCCCGCCCGCCCGGACCTGCACTTCAACCTGAGCCACTGTCCCGCTGCAGCTGCCTGCGTCGTCAGCGACAGCCCCGTCGGCATCGACATCGAGACCGTCCGCCCCCTGCGCGAAGCATTAGCCCGCCGCGTCCTGAGCGAACAAGAATGGGCGTCTCTCAACCATCCCCTTTCACCCGTCCACTCGTCAGAAATCGCCTTCACCCGTCTGTGGACCATGAAAGAAAGTCTGTCGAAGCTGATCGGCTATGGTCTCACGCTCGACTGGTCCCGCCTGCAAACCCTGCTCGACGACCATCCAGAAGCACATTTCACGACCTTCGTTGCAGAGGGTGAGAATTATGTCTGCACGGTGTGCGAGTTGTAGTTATACACATTCCTGAGTCATGGCTTTCACTTTACTCCCCTCCTTTCTTTCTAAGGAGGGGAGTTATATAGTCACTGCTACACCGGCTTTTCGGACCGATCTGAAATTCATTCGGAATTAGGCCGTCTATTCTTCCGTAACCGTAAACTGACTGGGCACCTGCCCGGTCAGTTTTGTAAATGCCCGCCGGAACGTTGACATAGAGGCGAAGCCGCTCTCGCTGGCAATGTGTTCCAACTTGTATTCGGGGTGCTCGCGCATCAGGGGGATGCTCATGCGGATGATGCGCATCTCGTTGATATAGTCATAGAAGGTCTGTCCGCGCGTCTTGCTCAGGTAGTTGCTCACGTAGGTACGGTTAGTGCCCAGCGCCATGGCCAGGTCGGCCAGCGTCAGGTTCTTGTTCAGGTAGAGACGCTGCTCCTCCACCACCTGTTCCAGCGCGCCCTCGTTGATGGGCGATGTCGGTTTCTGCGAAGCGGGAGCCTTCTTCTCCGTCTCCATTTCTATCGGATGGAAGTTCCAGCTATACTTCAGCACCATCAGCCACAGCAATATCACTGAGATATAATAGAAGATGTCGGCCACCACGTCGGCATAGAGCGACGTGGCCAGCCATGCCAGCTGGCTGACGATGGCAAAGGCGAAGACGGGCTTCAGCCACACGACGTCAATGCGGTCGATATTCGAGAAGTTGTCGCGCACATACTTAATCTGTCGCTGCACCTTTACCCAGCCGATGCCGACAATTGTCCACGCATAAAACCAGAGGAAAGCGGCGTAAGCATATACCATCTCGTCGCCGGGCCTCAGCAGGAAGGCCAGGGTGAAGGTGGCGAAGGGCACCGACAACAACAGCATGCGCCGCCAAGTGGTCCATTTTGGCGACACCACCTCGAAGACAAAGGCGGTGTAGGCCAGGGCCGACCATCCGTCGATGAGAAAAATCCAGTTGAGCACCTCCTTCCGATACATGCCGGGGAAGGTGACAATCAGGTCCTTTGCATTCCAAATCGCCCAGATGGCCATAATGTAGCCCAAGATGGTCTGAAAGTGGGTGCGCCCTTTGCGCCAGAACAGGATGTGGAGCGCAAAGATGGTGAAGAACGTCGTTGTGACGCCAATGAAGAATGACGATATATTCATGTAGTCTGCCATACGCGCAAAGTTACGCATTTTTCTACTTTCCCCCGCTTTTTATGCATTATTTTTTTTGCAATTTACGAATTGGCGCATACTTTTTGTCTATTTGACGCATATTTCCGACAATTTCAGGTGCGCTGTCTTCCCTTAAATTCCTATCTTTGCACCATGAATAATCTAAACATAAACTTATGAGAAGATTTCTATTTATGACACTTTGCCTATTGATGACAGGCACAGCCGCCACGCGGGGCCAGACCACGTCGGCACGTGGCTCCAAGGCGATGCTGGAGACACCTTATTTCTATTTTGACAACCCCGACGGCACCATCGAGGCCTTTCCCGAATATCGGTATAAGGACCTGGCCGAACGCATGATGAGCATCTCGTCTTCGAAGTATGCCATGCCGGTGAAATCCTTGCCTGAAGGCAATTTGAAGAAGCATGAGAACATCTTCAACATCTTCTTCGGACGACAGACGCGCACCACCGTCTTCGTCTTCGACGGACAGGAGTCGGCCAAGGCTGCCATGATGACCACCACCATCTACTCATCGACCATCCTGGGCTTGTGGGCGGCGGCGGACGAAGCCATGCGCGAGCAGGTGAAGAACGCCTTCGAGGAGGCCAACATGAAAGGCACCATCACCCGCACGGCCAAGGACGGCGTCAAGATGGGCCAGCCCGAGGAACTGATGTTCAACGGCCATGAGGGAGGTCACATCGTCAACCGCATGGACATGAGCCACACGTGGCTGTCCATCTTCGCCGGGGTCAATCTCGACATCGTGTTCGACATGTACTTCTACTACGACGAGGCTTACGACAAGACCGTGGGCGTGCTCTTCACCTACTCAGAGACGAAGGAGCCCGAAGGGCGCTCGGGCGCTCTGGTCAAGGCCATCGGCTCAGCCATCGGCTACGCCGCCAACGACTCCGGCGAGAACCCGCTGGCGAATATGTTCGAGCGCCGCGACATGATTGAATTCTTCAAGCAGCACTTCCATTTGAAGAAGACCGCCAAGTGCCCGACCGCGTTCGTCGGCACAGCCAAAGAGCCCAAGCTGGACCTCTGCGGAGATACGATTGAAATCAAGATAACGGAAATCTTCGGAACACCTCCAGAGGAGCCGGGCGACAGCCTTATACATATTACCAAAGGCCCCGATCCCCCCGTCATCAGGATCATAGATCCGGGTCCGCCTAATCCCCCCAATCCTCCAGAAAAGCCGACAGGCGGCCCCCGCTCGGCCAAGAAATTCGGCGTCATCGCCCAGGGTTTCAGCCATGAGATCATCGACCAGCCCTTCGTCGAGAACGATCAGTATGTCTACTTCATGCAGCCCCCCTATAACGACAACGCCGTGCTGGCCGTCGACAAGCAGACGGGCGAGCTGACGGAGGCCGTACCCGGCAAGCGCAAGGCTGACCGCCCGGGCATCATCAGCATCGGCGCCCACGGCAAGGACCTTTACCTTGACGTCGAGGGCCGCGGCATCGTGCGCTACGACGGCAAGGACGTCACAACGTCGGAGCTCATCGGCGAGGTCGACCGTGGCTTCATGGACAACTACAAAAAGATTGTGCTCTCGCCCAACGGTCGCTATCTGGCCTATTCCGGGCAGAACTGCCACAGCTACGTCTACGACCTGCTGGAGGGCAACAAGCTCATCAAGTCGTTCCACGACGGATTCGAGGACTTCCTCGTCACTGACGACGGCGACTTCTTCGGCGTCAACAATTTCCGCGCCCTGGTCTATCGCAACAACGGCAACACCGACGGCGATGCAACCAACGCCACCGACATGTCCGACCTGCTCAAAGACCATCCCGCCACCATCCGCCAGCTCGGCGACGACATCTGGCTCGTCGGCGGCTCCAAGGTAACGAAGACGGCGGCCAAGGAGTTCCAGTGGACCGAGACAACCACCCTCACCAGCGGCACGAAGTTGCAGGATGGCGCCCTCGCTGCCGACGCTTCGGGTTTTGCCTACATCGGCTACGACAGTGCCGGCAACCGCTTCGCGGAGTTCACCGCCACGGGCAAGACGCCTGTCCTGACGAAGAAACTCGCCACGGGCATCAACGTCGAACGGCGCGAGCCGCTCACCGTTGAGGTGGCCAAGAACATCTTCATCGACAGCAACCAGAACATCTGGATGATTGAGAACACCGGCACCGGTTTCGTTGTGGTCTACAACCCAAAGGGCATCGTCGGACTGACCGCCCTCGCTGGGAAGTTCATCAAACAGAAAAAGTAAGCGAATGAGCAAGCCGAATTGCCTCCAGTCGATTAACCACCGAAAAAAATTATTTCACTGACGATAAATACTATTTCACCGTCACCGAACGATTGTTCACCGTCATTGAACGATTGTTCACCGTCACTGAAATAATTTTGTGGAGCAGTTCCCGTCGAAAAACCTGTCTGATTGAAGGGCAAAAGCACTTTTTTATTGCATTCATAAAAATAATTGGTCAAAAGTTTGGCCAATTATTTTTTTTTTCGTACCTTTGCACCCGCTTACGAAAGGAAGCGTGGACAAATGGGGTGCCTTAGCTCAGTTGGTAGAGCATCGGACTGAAAATCCGTGTGTCCCCGGTTCGATTCCTGGAGGCACCACTCCTCCTTTCATTATGAACCCCGCCAAAGTCTTCGGACTGAAGCGGGGTTTTTCTGTATCTGTCAAACTATTGAGGGGTGTCAAAGTTTGAAGTCAATCTTGCCGCGGATGTCGGCAGAACTGGCGCCCACGTAGATACACAAGCGGTCGGACAACAGCGTCCAGCAATGCTGCTGCTCACTCCACGTCTGGAGGTCCTCACGGGTGAAGTGCATCGTGGCCGTCTTGGTTTCGCCGGGTTTGAGCGACAGCTTGGTGAAGTCTTTGAGCTGCTTGACGGGATTTTGCTGCGAAGGCTTCTGCTCGCCGACGTAGAGCTGGACGGTCTCCTTGCCCTCTACGTTGCCGACGTTGGTCACGTCGACGGTGACGGTCCATCCGTCGGCTGTCGGCATGATGGCGGGCTTGCCATACTTGAACGTAGTATAGCTCAGACCGAAACCGAATGGGAACAGCGGTTGCACCTTGTCTTTCTCGAAACCGCGATAGCCGACGAAGACGTCTTCCTTATAATAAACCTGCTTGTCAACGCCCGGATAAGCCTCGGGTCCAAACTTCACGTAGGAATAATCCTCATAGCGCTTGGCAAACGTGACAGGTAGCTTGCCACTGGGACAAACCTTGCCGGTCAGGACATTGACAAGCACCGTGCCGGCCTCGCTGCCCAGATACCAGCAATGCACGAGGGCGGCCACTTGGCTGAGCCAAGGCGTGGCATATGGGTTGCCACCGAACATCACGACGACGATGTTCTTCTGAATCTGGGCAAGTTCGCTGATGAGTTCGTTCTGACCGAAGGACAGGTCGTATGACTCGCGATCACCGTTCTCGCAGTCCTGGCGGTGGTTCTTATTCAGACCGCCTATATATATAATAAGGTCTGCTTCCTTGGCTTTCTCCAAGGCCTCAGCCTTCAGGCGGGCCTGCTCAGCCGGGTCGACCTCGTCGACATGGTCGTAGAGGGCACGGCCGGAGGTGTAGCCGGGGGCAAAGGTTATTGAACATTGACCATTGACCGTTGACCATTGGCTGCGCAAGGCTTCAAGGGGTGTTATATCGCGCAAAGTTTTCAGCTCCGACGAACCGCCACCTTGCGTCAGCGAGCGTGTAGCATTCTCACCTACGACGAGGACGTTTTTGTACTTCGTTAAGTCAAGGGGAAGAATGTTCTGACCAGACGCCCCATTCCCGAGCGAAGCTCGCCTACCCGTAGCCTTTCCCTTGGGGAGGGGCTGGGGGTGGGTATTCTTCAGCAACACGATGCCCTCCTCGCCGATCTGTCGGCAGGCGTCGTAATGGGCCTCAGAGCATTGTGAGCCGATGACCTTCTTGGGATTCATGGCCGTGCGGAAGATCACCCGCAGCACACGGCGCACCTTTTCGTCGAGCACCGACATGGGCAGCTGCCCCTCGTTGATGAGCTTCTCGAAGCGATTGCCCAGATAATAGTCGTCGTAGGTGAACTCGCTCTCCTTGATCTTGCCGTCGGTGCCGGTGCCCATCTCGATGTCCATGCCGCCCGTGGCAGCCTCATGAGTGTCGGTCACACCGCCCCAGTCGCTGATGACGGCGCCGTCCCACTGCCATTCTTTCTTCAGGATGCCGTTGAGCAGTTCGTCGTTCTGACAACAATGCACGCCGTGCCACAGGTTATATGAACCCATAATCGTGTAGACGTGAGCCTCATCGACGGCCTTCTTGAACGGATAAAGATAGATTTCGCGCAAGGCCCGCTCCGAGACGTTGACATTCGCCGAGAAGCGGTCGGTCTCCTGGTCATTGAGCACGAAGTGCTTCAGGCAGCAGGCGATGCCGTTGGCCTGTGCTGCCTTGATGTAGGGCACCACGATTTCACCAGCCAGCACGGGGTCCTCGCCTATATACTCGAAGGCGCGGCCGTTCAGCGGTGTGCGCTGGATATTGACGCCCGGGCCGAGCATGATGTCCTTGCCACGGAAGGCGAACTCCTCGCTGACGGAATGACCATAGAGGGCCGACAGGTCGCGGTTCCACGTGGCAGCGAGACAGGTCAGCGACGGGAAGGCCACGATGTAGTCGTTGGTCCAGCCGGCTGGGTTCCACGTGTTCCACTCCAGTTCCTCGCGCACGCCGTGGGGGCCGTCGTCCATGTTGAGCTGACGGATGCCGAGTCGGGGCACACCTGCCGAAGTGAACTTACTTTGTGCATGGAGAACCTTGATTTTCTCGTGTGTAGTCATGCGGCTGAGCGCATCCTCCACTCGCTGCTCCAAAGGAGCCTGCGGGTCCAGATAGACTTGTGCTTTGACGTTCATCGTTGTGAGCATTAAAAGTGCTAAGACATGTATTTTCTTCATCGTTTGCTAGTTTAGAGTTGTATGACAAGGCGTTTGCCGGAATAATGTACGACATTATTATCCGGTTGGTTGAAGTCGAGCGGGCTTGGATTGTCGGCAGTGACATAGATGATGTTGAACCGACGCTGCTTCAGCATGCCGGGGAAGGAGCCCTGTCGCTGGCCGAACGTGACGGTTCGCTGAGCGTCGTCGTAGCTGATTTCGATGGTCGCATACTTGCCGTGCTCATAGTTGTAGTTGGTGCCTTCGTCCTCGTAGAGCGTGAACTGAGCATCGCGCCCGCCATAGACGTAAAGGGTAATCAGTTCAGCCGGCTTCTCGTCGCTCCACTCCATTTCAGGACCGAAGGGAATAATTGAGCCCTCAGGCACGAATACGGGGATGCGTTCCAAAGGCGCGTCAACCACGATTCGCTGACCACCAGCCAGATGCCGACCCGTATAGAGGTCGAACCAGCCACGGTCTTTGGGGAAGTAAACGCTGCGGTTGCGGGCCTTATATTCGCTGACGGGACAGGCCATCAGCGAGGGGCCGAACATCCACTGGTCCTTGAGGTCATAGACGTTTGGGTCACTGCCAAAGTCCATGATCAAGGCGCGCATCATCGTGAAGTCATTCAGATGAACCCAACCGGCCATAGAGTAGATATAGGGCATCAGCCGATAGCGCAGACGGTCGTAATATACAAAAGAGCGGTAGGATGGATGGTCGTCGGGCGCCACGTTCCACGGCTCGCGCAACGGCCACTGGCCATGAGCACGGAACAGAGGAATGAACGTGCCGAACTGGTTCCAGCGCGTCTGCAGTTCGCGCCATTCCCGCAGGTCCTCGTTCTCCTGCTTGGTGCGGTCGTAGAGCTGTTGTGCCCGTTCGTAGCGTTTCTCCACACAGAAGCCGCCCTGGTCCATGCCCCAGAAGGGCAGTCCGGAAAGCGAATAGTTCATGCCGGCCGTCATCTGGGCGCGCATGTCCTCCCAGCGTGTGCCGATGTCGCCACTCCACGTTGCAGTGGAATAGCGCTGTTCGCCCGCAAAGCCGCTGCGGGTAAGCAGGAACACGCGGGGTTCGTTCTTCTTTCCCTTATAGACCGAACGCTGTCCGTTGTATATGGCATCGGCATTCACGATGCTGTAGGCATTGAAATATTCGGTCGAGGAGCCAAGAGCTGTGGGGCCGCAGAGAGCCTTGCGATACCACATCGGTGTACAGTCGCGCACGTTTGGCTCGGAGGCGTCCATCCACCAGGCGTCGATTCCGGCGACGAAATCGCCGGACACACTGTTGTATTTGGAGTAGAGGTTCTCGTCCATCTGCCGCCAGAACATCTGTCGGGCACCCTCCGAATAAGCATCGTAGAACGAACCCATGTAGCCCAGCCAGTCATAGATACTGTCGGCAATCGCCTGGTGATACATCCAACCCTTAGCGTCGATTTCCTTATAGTTGCTGACGGTGTCATAGAACTTCGGCCACACCGAAATCATGAATCGGCCGTGCATCTGGTGCACCGAGTCGAGCATTGCCTGTGGATCGGGATAGCGACTGGCTTCAAAGGTGTGGTCGCCCCATGAGTCAAGCTTCCAGTAGTTCCAGTCCTGCACGATGTTGTCGATGGGAATATGTCGCTGACGGAATTCATGGAGTGTCTCGACAATTTCCTGCTGCGTCTTGTAGCGCTCGCGGCTCTGCCAGTAGCCCAGCGCCCACTTGGGATAGAGGCTGGCGCGGCCCGTCAGCGTGCGATAGCCCGAGATGACCTCGTCCATCGAGCGTCCGGCAATAAAGTAATAGTCCATGTCCTGCGCCATCTCGCACCAGACGGACAGTAGCGAGGAATCTTGTCTGCGGTGAGGTTTGGCCACCCGCAGGCCGTAATAGCTGACACCGCCGTCGGGTTGCCACTCAATGCGCAACTGCACACGGCGACCTTGCGGCACATTGGCCATGAACTTATAAGTATTCGGATTCCAGGCCGTGCGCCAACGCTCAGGCACCACCAGCCGACCGTCGATGTAGACCTTCACGTAGCCGGCATAATAGAGAATGAACTGACGAATCGCGAAATCACCGGCCTCGCCATTCCATTCCAGGAAACCCTCGTAGATCACGCTGGCTCCGTCGAGGTTGAATCCTTGGGGCAGGTTCTTGATGCCGCCGGCGTCATTGAGGCGTTGCGGCTCAGGCAGGTCATATTCGAAGTAGATGCTGTCCTCCTGGCGCACCAGCTGTCGGCCCTCACGGTCGGTGTAGGTGCCAGTGAGGTGCCCCTCCCTACCCTGCTTGTCATAAAGGCGGAAAGCACGGTTCAGCTGGAGATAGTCCTCCGGCTGACCGAAACGGCAGTAGCTGTAGGCATCCCAGAGCAGGCCGTAGTTCTTGTTAGAGATGACAAACGGCACGCTCACCTTGGTGTTATACTGAAACAGGTCTTCGTTCTTGCCGAGCATGTTCAGCTCCTCCGACTGGTGCTGGCCTAAGCCGTAGAGGGCTTCTCCGCGCTGCGTGTCGAACATCATCTGCCACTGCAGCCCGCAGCGCTGCTCTTCCGTCAGCTTGGCGATGTCGACACCAATCTCACGGTCAGGCACACGGTAGTCCCAGAAGCGCTTGCCGCCCTGAGCCTCGCCCAGCAACGTCTTTCCGTCGGCATCCAGGAACACGATCTCACCCGTCTGCTTGCTGACTACAGCCTGCACCTCTGCAGCCACGATGCACACGGCATCAGCCTCATCTTTCACCTCGAAGCGGGGCTTAGCCGTTTGCTCCACCACCATCAGGCTCTGCGGCTTCTGCGGCAGTTCGTCCTTGGAAGTAGCCCTGACACGGATAATCCGGTCGTTCATCACTTGCAGCCTCACCACACGGGCCTCGCCGCCATCGGGGCGGATGGTCACTGTCTGGCCCTCGGTGACAATGTCGGCGGCCATGACCGACAGCATAGTCATGGCAGCAGCGACCAGAAAGAATAATCTTTTCATCTTAGACAGTCAGTTTTATTGTGTTCACTCCATCGGGAACAGACCATAGAGCTTGGCATCGATCATATCGGTGACCTGCTTGAAGTGTTCGGGTTTGTCACCAAATTTGCAGTTGTCGCCGTCGATGACAATCAGCTGGCCCTTGTACGTGCTGATCCACTCCTCATAGCGTTTGCTGAGGCCCTCCAGGTAGTCGAGGCGCATGGTCTGCTCATACTCGCGGCCGCGCTTCTGGATCTGAGCGACGAGCGTGGGAATCGACGAGCGGATATAAATCATGAGGTCGGGCAGTTTGACGAGCGACATCATCAGGTCGAACAAGTCCTTATAGTTCGCAAAGTCGCGGTCGCTCATCATGCCCTGGCCGTGCAGGTTGGGGGCGAAGATGCAGGCATCCTCAAAGATGGTGCGGTCCTGAATGATGGTCTCCGTCGACTTCGAGATCTCCACCACCTCCTTGAAGCGCTTGTTCAGGAAGTATATCTGGAGGTTGAACGACCACCGCTGCATGTCGGCATAGAAGTCGGCCAGATAGGGGTTGTTGTCGACGGGTTCGAATCGTGGGGTCCATCCGTATCGGTGGGCCAGCATGCGGGTCAGCGTCGTCTTGCCGCTGCCGATGTTTCCTGCTACTGCGATATGCATAGTACTTAAGTGCAAAGTGAATAGTGAAAAGTGAATAATTTGCTTCCGCTTTTCTTTCTATCCATGTTTATTGTTAATTCATTATTTCTGATTCTATTCATCGTGGACAGCGGTAGCAAATTATTCACTTTTCACTGTTCACTTTTACCTTTTCACGAGAACAGTCCGAAGAGCGTCTGGTCGATGCGGTCGACAATCTGCGCGAAGTCCTTCGGGTTGTTCTGGAAGTCGAGAGCGTCTTTCTCAATGACCATCACGCGGCCTTTATACATTTTATATATAAACTCGTCATAGCGCCGGTTGAGGTTCTCCAGATATTCCAGCTGCATGGTCTGCTCATAGCCGCGGCCGCGCTTCTGGATGTTGCCGACGAGGTGGGGCACGGAGGCCCTGAGATAGATCATCAGGTCGGGCAGCCGCACGACCGACATCATCTGCTCGAACAGCTCCATGTAGGTTTCATAGTCGCGGTCGGAGAGGTTGCCCATGGCCTTGTTGTTCTGCATGAACACGTAGACACCCTCGAAGATGCTCCGGTCCTGCACGATGGTGTGGTCGGATTCTGCGATGGCCAGCAAGTCGCGGAAGCGCTCCTTGAGGAAATAGACCTCAAGGTTGAACGACCAGCGGTGCAGGTCGCGGTAGTAATCTTCCAGATAGGGATTGTCGCTGACGGCTTCATAGCGGGCCTCCCACCCGTAGTGGCGGGCCAGCATGGCTGTCAGCGTTGATTTTCCACTGCCAATATTTCCTGCTATGGCAATATGCATTGTTTTTCGTTATTTGCTTGCAAAGATACAAAATTATGTTGACATACGTGCATGTTTTCGAAATAAATTTCGTACTTTTGCACTATGAAATCAATCAGAGAGATATACAAAATCGGGAAGGGCCCCTCGAGCAGCCACACCATGGGCCCGCAGAAGGCAGCCCGGATGTATGCCGACAGACATGCTGACGCCCGCAGTTTCCAAGTGACGCTCTACGGCAGCCTGGCTGCCACGGGCCGCGGCCACATGACCGACGTGGCCATCCTTGAAGTGCTCAACCGCGTAGCGCCTACCACCATCGTGTGGGAGCCGCAGACATTCCTGCCCTACCATCCCAACGGCATGCTGTTCACGGCCGACGGTGAGGACCCCTGGACGTGCTACAGCGTCGGCGGCGGTGCCCTGTCGGAGGGCGAAGGTGTCATCGGCGAGGGCAGCGAGGTCTATCCCATGTCGACGCTGACCGACATCATGGAGTGGTGCCGGAAGAATGGCCGCGCCTATTGGGAGTACGTGAAGGAATGTGAGCCGGACGACATCTGGGACTATCTGATGGAGGTATGGCAGACCATGAAACAGGCCGTGGAGCGAGGCCTCGACACGGAGGGCGTGCTGCCCGGTCCCTTGGGACTGCAGCGAAAAGCCACCACCTACTACGTCAAGGCCACGGGCTACAAGGCAAACCTGCAGTCGCGCGGACTGGTCTACAGCTACGCCCTGGCCGTCAGCGAGGAGAACGCCTCGGGCGGCATCATCGTCACGGCCCCCACCTGCGGCTCGTGCGGCGTGCTGCCGGCCGTGCTCTATCATCTTTCGAAAGGCCATCAGTTCAGCGACCAGCGCATCCTGCACGCCTTGGCCACAGCCGGCCTGCTGGGCAACATCGTGAAGACCAACGCCTCAATCAGCGGTGCCGACGTGGGCTGTCAGGGCGAGGTGGGCGTAGCCTGCGCTATGGCCTCAGCTGCCGCCTGCCAGCTGTTCGGCGGCAGTCCTGCCCAGATTGAATATGCGGCCGAAATGGGCCTCGAACATCATCTTGGCATGACGTGCGACCCCATCTGCGGTCTGGTCCAGATTCCCTGTATCGAGCGCAATGCCTTTGCTTCCTGCCGTGCTCTCGATTCAAACCTCTACGCGGCCTTCAGCGACGGTCACCACCGCGTGTCCTTCGACCGCGTCGTCGAGGTGATGCGCCAGACTGGCCACGACATCCCCTCACTCTACAAAGAGACCAGCGAGGGCGGTCTGGCCCGTAATTTCTAAGTCCAAAATATTTTAACTTTTATACAACAAAAAAAACATCATGGGAATCATCATTGGTATCGACGTGGGCATCTCGACCACAAAGATTGTCGGACTGCGCGACGGCAAGCCCTCAAGCCCCATCCGCATCACTGCCGCTGACCCAATCACATCGCTCTACGGAGCATTCGGCAAGTATCTGCACGACAACAACATACTCCTTGAGGAGGTGGAGCACGTCATGCTGACCGGCGTGGGTGCGGCCTACGTCAAGAACGACGTCTACGGCGTGAACACCAGCCGCTGCGACGAGTTCATCGCTGACGCCCTGGGCGCCCGATTTGAAAGCCAGCTCGACCACGTCGTCGTCGTGTCGATGGGCACGGGCACCTCGTTTGTCATGGCCGACGGCGACGACATCCACCACATCGGCGGCATCGGCATCGGCGGCGGCACGCTGCAGGGTCTCTCACGCGTCATGCTCAACACGAGCGACATCAAGACGGTCTCGGCACTGGCCATGCAGGGCGACATCTCGCACATCAACCTGCTCATCGGCGACATCTCGGCCCAGCCGCTGCCGGGGCTGCCTACGGAGGCCACCGCCTCAATCTTTGCCCGCGCCCAGAACGACGCATCGCGCGAGGACATCGCTTGCGGCATCATCTCGATGGTCATCCAGTCAATCGGCTCGGCTGCCGTCCTGGCCGCACAGGGCACTGGCTGCCGCGACCTGGTGCTTATCGGCAACCTCTCGCTGCTACCCCAGTGCAAGGAGATTTTCCGCGCTCTCGAGAAACTATACGGTGTGCGCTTCCACACCCCCAAATATTCGGAATACTGCACTGCCATCGGTGCCGCACTGGCGTTTGGTAAAATGAAGATTGAAACCTGAATAATTGATGATGATGAGACGATTGCTATTATCATTACTGGGCATGCTGGCTCTGACTTTGCAGGCGCGTCCATACGATTTCCTGGCAACCGACACGATTGGAAAGGACACGATTCCTGCCGACACCGTCGCCGTTGACACCCTGAAGGCCGAGAAGCCCAAGAAGGAAGAAACGGAATACGAGAAACTGATGAAGAAGGGGTCAGTGCAGGAGGGACTCTTCCGTACCCGCCACATCGATGACAAATATTACTTCGAGGTGCCCGACTCGATGATGGGCCGCCTGCTCATCTGCGTCACGCGCTTCACGGCCGTGCCACAAGGTTTCGGCCAGTTCTCGGGCGAGAAGGTGACACACGCCTCTGTCTACTTCGAGCGGCGCGACACGTCGCAGCTGCTTCTGCGACAGTATGTGCTCAGCCAACTGGCCGACCCCGACGACCGCATCTCGCAGACGCTGACCATGTCGACCGTCGACCCCATCATCGCAGCCTTCAAGGTCATCGGCCGCAACAAGGCTGGCGACGAGGCCCTCATCGAGGTGACCAGTCTTTTCAAGGGTGAGAACAACCTGACGGGCATCGACGGCGACACCAAGCAGCGCATGAAGATTGGCGGACCGCAGCAGGACCGCACCTACATTGACTCGCTGCGCGTCTTCCCCATCAACATCGAAGTGCAGACCACCCGCACCTTCGGGGCACAGGCGGGCACCACTGCCGCCTCGCGCACGGGCAGCGTCACACTGGGCTTCAACACGAGCATCGTGCTGCTGCCAAAAGAACCCATGCGCAAGCGTCTGTGGGACGAGCGCGTCGGTTATTTCGTCAGCCGCTTCACCCGCTTCAGCGACGACCAGCACAAGACCGACCACGAGTCGTTCATCTCGCGCTACCGTCTGGAGCCCAAGGACCCCGTAGCCTATCGTCAGGGCAAGCTCGTGGAGCCGAAGAAACAGATTGTCTACTATATCGACCCGGCCACCCCGAAAAAGTGGGTGCCCTATCTCATTGCGGGCATCAACGACTGGAACGTTGCCTTCGAGGCTGCCGGCTTCAAGAATGCCATCGTCGGTCGTGAATGGCCCGCCGACCGCCCCGACATGAGCCTCGACGACGCCCGCTACTGCGTGCTGCGCTACCTGCCCTCGGAGACGGAGAATGCCTACGGCCCGCACATCAGCGACCCGCGCTCGGGCGAGATCATCGAGAGCCACATCTGCTGGTTCCATCAGGTGATGAACCTGCTGACGAAATGGTACATGGTGCAGTGCGCCCCGTCGGACAAGCGGGCCCGCACTATGAAGTTCGACGACCGGCTGATGGGCGAGCTCATCCGCTTCGTCTCCTCGCACGAGGTGGGCCACACGCTGGGACTGCGCCACAACATGGGGGCCTCGTTTGCCACGCCCGTTGAGAAACTGCGCGACAAGCAGTGGGTGGAGCAGCACGGCCACACCTCGTCGATTATGGACTACGCCCGCTTCAACTACGTGGCGCAGCCAGAGGACAATATCTCGGAGAAGGGGCTTTTCCCCCGCATCAACGACTACGACAAGTGGGCAATACGTTGGGGCTACCAGTGGCGGCCGGAGTTCAAGGACGAGTTTGAGGAAAAGGAGAAGCTGATGGCCGAAACAACGAAGATTCTGCGCGGTAACCAGCGCCTCTGGTTCGGCGGTGAGGGCCGTGGCGACGATGCCCGCGCCCAGACCGAAGACCTCGGCGACAACAGTGTCCTGGCCTCCGACTACGGCGTAAAAAACCTGCAGCGCATCGTCGTTGGATTGCCTGAGTGGACCCGCGAGGAGAACGACCGCTACGACGACCTGAGGGAGATGTGGCAGGCCGTCTACAGTCAGTTCAACCGCTACATGAACCATGTCATCAAGAACATCGGCTCGCGCTACGAAAACAACATGCCGGGCCTCGACCCTGTGGAATACGCCTCGAAGGAGCGCCAGCAGCAGGCCGTCGACTACGTAGGCCGTCAGGTCTTTGAGGCGCCCGAGTGGCTCTATCCCGCCGCCATCATGTCGAAAACCGGCACCAACGCGCAGAACACGCAGCAGAGCCTGCAGGCCTCGGCCCTCGCACGGATGATGTCGCCCGCCACATTGGGTAACGTCAGTGCGACGGAATATCCTGTCAGCCAATATCTTGACGACCTGTTCGCTCAGGTGTGGAAGTCCGTCGCAGGCGACGATTTCAAGGCTCGCGCCCGCCGTCAGCTGCAACGCAACTATCTCCAGAACATGAACGCCATGCTCAACCCGACGGCTGAAGACTTGAAAGGCCCCAATGCCCGCTACTACAACACTGACGCCACGCTATACGTCATGCAGAACCTGAACAAGGTGGAGGAATTCTGCAAACGTCAGTCTAAGTTCTCGGAAGGCATCAACGCATTCCACTTCGACGACCTTTTGCAGCAGCTGAAGCTCATCCGCGACCGTCGCACGACGGTCAAGTGAAACGTTCTAAATCACTTATAGGACGAGCGGTGCTTCTGAATGACGGAGGCCACGATCGACAGCGTCAGCACACCGAAGATGATGGCCAGACTGAGCGGCGTGGGCACCTCTATACGGGGCACATCGAGCTGTAGGCCAACAAGGCTGCCAAGCTGGTTGACGTACTCATTCATCGTCAGCAGCATCTTCACGCCAACAAACATGAGGATGATGCCCAGCCCGTACTTCAGGTAGCCGAAGTACTGGGCGATGGCGGCCAGCGCGAAGTAGAGGGCGCGCAGGCCGAGAATGGCAAAGACGTTCGAGGTGAGCACGATGAAGGGATCGCGCGAGACGCTGAACACGGCCGGGATGCTGTCTACGGCAAAGGCCACGTCGCTCGTCTCGATGACCACGAGGGCCACAAACAGCGGCGTCGCTTTTAGCGCCCCCCATTCCCTCACGAAAAACTTATCGCCGTGCATCTGGTCGGTGACGGGAAAGAGGCGCTTCATCCAGCGGACGACGATGTTCTTCGAGGGATCCATCAGCTCGTCGTTGTCGTCGTGGGTGAACATCTTGCCGCCGGAATAGAGCAGGAACAGGCCGAACAGACCGAGCACCCACTCGAAGCGCTCCACCACGGCCACGCCGGCGAAGATGAAGATGCTGCGCAGGACAAGTGCACCGAAGATGCCCCAGAAGAGCACCTCGTGCTGATATTTCCGCTCGATGCCGAAGAACGAAAAGAGCATCAGGAAAACGAACAGATTGTCCATCGACAGCGACTTCTCAATCAGGTAGCCCGCCAGAAACTCCATCGCCTTCTCGTGCGGCTCGACGGGATAGAACAGCCAGATGCCCGCGCAGAACAGCATCGACACGCCGATCCACACGGCTGTCATCTTGAGTGCCTCACCGACGTTGACCTCATGCTCGCCTTTGCGCGCAAACATCTTCAGGTCGGCCACCAGCATGGCGATGACCATGATATAGAACACTATCCATGCCCACAGCGGCATTTCAATCATTCCCATTTTTCTTGTTCCTGTCTCTTAATAATAAAGGTGCATTGCAGCATTTGCCCTTTTGCGGGTGCAAAGTTACAAATAAGCGGCGGAACTGCCAAATATTTGGAGCCGTAATCCGCAAAAACATTTCGACCTGCGGTTGAAATAATGCCGGACAAAGGACCGGATAAAATTATTTCACCGTCACTGAAATAGTATTCACCGTCGGTGAAATAATTTTATCCTGTAGTTTAATCCGTTCAATCCGTGGTTCTTTCTTGCTTGAGAAAGTTGAATGATTTATTATAATCTCTGTGTGATTATAGTTTTTACCGAGGGAAATGCACATCCTTTCTTCAAATTCTTTTCGGTTCTTTCCTTAAAGTCGGAAAAAAATGAGTATATTTGCACTCGGATTTATAATGGCATCTTTCCGTGTAATCGGAATTGAATAATCAGACAACAATGGTAAGAGATATTATTGAAAGAAACGAACAGGCACAGGCGGGAGGCAGGGAGCTGGCTGTGCTAAAACAATATTTCCCTCAGTGCTTTACTGCCCTTCTACGGGAGTCACCATGTCAAGCTATCATAGCTGATTTGATAAAAGAATCAAACATCTCAGGGGAAGGGATGAACGAGAGTATTGTTGCAACATAATAATATTGAACTATGACAAGAATTAAACTATTGTTAGCTGGATTGGCGCTCGCTGCTGCCACCACGTCGCAGGCCCAGAGCCTGCTCTACCCCAAGCATTTTGACTTGCAGGAGGTGACCCTGACCGACGGCCCGATGAAGACGGCCATGGAGAAGAACTTCGAGGTGCTGATGCAGTACGACGTTGACCGGCTGCTGACACCCTACGTGCGCCAGGCCGGGCTGGCGCAGACCACCGACGCGGCGTCGCCCTACTATCAGTGGCTGACGAAGCACCCGAACTTCACGAACTGGGGCGACTCCAGCTTCGACCTCAGCGGCCACGTGGGCGGCCACTACCTGTCGGCCCTGGCACTGGCATACGCTGCCTGCCACGACGAGGCCATGCAGATGCGGCTGAAGGAGCGCATGGACTATATGGTCAGCGTGATGAAGGACTGTCAGGACCAGTACGACGGGAACACCGAGGGGCTCTACGGCTTCATCGGCGGACAGCCCGTCAACTCGGACTGGACGGAGCTCTACAAGGGTAATATCCAGCCCTACAAGGCGCACGGCGGATGGGTGCCTCTCTACGTGCAGCACAAGATCCTGGCCGGTCTGCGCGACGCCTACATCTATGGGCGGAACGAGACGGCCAAGGAGCTGTTCCGCAAGCTGAGCGACTGGAGCGTGAACGTGGTGGCAAATGTGAGCGACGCCAACATGCAGAGCGTACTCGACACGGAACACGGCGGCATGAACGAGTCGATGCTCGACGCCTATCAGCTCTTCGGCGACGAGAAATACCTCGACACCGCGAAGAAATACACGCACAAGACGATGCTCAACGGCATGCAGACCCTCTCGACCACCTTCCTCGACGGCAAGCACGCCAACACGCAGGTGCCGAAGTATATAGGCATGGAAAGAATCGCTGAAGAAGATGCCACGGCGACAACCTACAGGAAGGCGGCCGAGAACTTCTGGCAGGACGTGGCCGGGAACCGCACGGTCTGCATCGGCGGCAACTCCGTGAATGAGCACTTCCTGGCCCGTGCCAATGCCAACCGATACATCGACCAGTTAGACGGCCCCGAGTCGTGCAACTCGAACAACATGCTGAAGCTCTCGGAGATGATGTTCGACCGCACAGCCGACGCCAAGTATGCCGACTTCTACGAGAACACGATGTGGAACCACATCCTCTCCACGCAGGATCCCGAGACGGGCGGCTACGTCTACTTCACCACACTGCGCCCGCAGGGCTACCGCATCTACTCGCAGGTGAACCAGGGCATGTGGTGCTGCGTCGGAACGGGCATGGAGAACCACTCGAAGTACGGCCACTTCATCTACACCCACGACGGCAAGGACGTGCTCTACGTCAACCTCTTCACGCCCTCGCGCCTCGTGAGTGACAACTTTGTCATCACCCAGGAGACCGGCTTCCCCAACACCCAGCAGACCACCCTCACCATCGGTAAGGCTGGCACCTACACCATCGCCATCCGCCACCCGCACTGGGCCGCCAACGGCTTTAGCATTCAGGTGAACGGCAGTGTGCTCGACGGTTCAGCCGTCGAGTCCGTCGAATCAGGCAAGCCCAGCTACGTCACCATCAGCCGCACGTGGCAGGAGGGCGACGTCATCACCGTCGCGCTGCCCATGGAACTGCGCTACGAGGTCTGTCCCGGCTATGAGGATTACATTGCCTTCAAGTATGGCCCCATCCTGCTTGCCGCCAAGACCAGCAAACCCTTTGACGTCAGCTACAACATCACCGAGGATGCCGTCATCCCGCCTTACGACATTATTTACCTGCCCACCGAGGTGCTGCAGAACGAATATGCCGGCGAGGGCCGCATGGACCATGCCCCCGGTTCGCGAGCCACGGCCATGAGCCTCATTGACGCGCCCCTGCTCATCGGCGAGCGCAGCGACGTGCTGAATCGTTTATCGAAGCTTGAAGATGGCACGTTTGCCATCGACGTCAGCCGTCCCGGCGTGAGTACCTATAAGTGGGAGGCACTGCGACTGGTGCCATTCTATCAGATTCACCATGCCCGCTACGTATGCTACTGGTATCAGCAGACCGAGGAGGTCTTCACTAATTCGACCATGGCACAGACGGAGGCCGAGCGTGAGGCGCTGACCCAGCGCACGCTCGACTTCGTGGCGCCCGGCGAGCAGCAGAGCGAGGCCGGCCACGAATACAACTACAGCAGCGATTCGTCGACGGGCCTCTACAACTCGGAGCGCTACCGCGATGCCCGCGCCAACGGCTACATCCAGTACACCCTGTATAATGATAGCGGCATTGACGAGAACCTGAGCATCATGATGCGCTTCAATCTGGCCGACGTGAACCGCAAGGCCACGCTGACTGTCGACGGACAGAAGATTGCCGACATCACCATACCCAACGCCTTCAAGGGCAGCGACGCCAACGGCTTCTACAACGTGGAATATCCCATTCCCAACGACCTGGCCAAGGACAAGACGCAGTTTGTCGTCCGACTGACGGCCTCCAGCACGACGCTCTGTCCGGGCATCTACTACGTCCGACTGATGCGCGACTATAACCCCGCAGTCAATGCCTACCGCTTCGTGCCGTCGGAGTGGACCACGGGTGACGCCGCACGCGTCTCGGCCAGCAACGTTGTCGCCGACGACGAACAGGGCACGCTCACCGTGCGTGCCTCCGGCCAGAACAACGTCTGTCTGATGCTGCGCTGGCAGGACACCGACTACACCATCGACCGCTCGCAGACGCTGCTCATCGTGCGCGGCACGGGGCTCGACATCTCGCAGCCATCAAAAAGCTACCTATGGTGGCTCAACGGCTCGAACCACGGAACGCAGGTGGCTCCCGTAGCCACGCAGACCATCACCATTGACGGACAGACGCAGCAGGTCGTGGCCTGGAACATGGCGACGAGCGGCATCTACGAGAACTTCTCCGGCGACCGCCCCAACGTCTGCATGGGTCAGACCATCTTCGGCCTGACCTCGGCCACCGGCACGGCCGTCATCCTCGACATCAATTTCGCCACCAGCCTCGACGATTATCTGACCATGACCACTGGCGTCAGCGCTCCGCTTATGAACGAAGTAATAATGGATAATGAGGTCTACGACCTGCAAGGCCGCCGAACAAAGGGCAACCGGCAGGTAAATGTCATGAAAGGAAAGAAATTCCTGAACTGAACTTTCTAAATGTGAGGCTGCATAATGACACAGCCTCACATTATTTCTTTTATCTTACGAACTTAGTGTAGTCTGTCGAACCGTCACTATAGACACGGCGTCGAATGACGATGCCTTGACAGCAGGAACTGACCTGACGACCGGCAGTGTTGTAGTAGGCCGTTGAAACCAGTTGGCGGGCGGACTGGGCTGCAATGAGCGTTATGCCCTGCAGCTCCGCGGGAATGGTCGTCACCTGCTGCTCATAGGACCATTCTTGATTTTATTCATGGCCACGCGTCCTAAATTGTGCTCCTCCACAATCTGCTGGGCCTCAAAGAAATAGTTGAGGGCTTCGCCGTTCTCGCTGATCATGAAGTAGCAGATGCCCATATCGTAGGTCGCCACGTAGCTCAGCTGCACTGAATCGGTATTCTCGGCTTGGGCCTTCGCAGTCATAAAGCAGTGGAGGGCTTCTCGATAGTCTTCCTTGAGAAATGCCTGCTCACCCTGGTCTATCAGCTCAGAGATGTCGACTGTGGCCGCACGCAAGGAGACTGACAACAGGATTGTCAGTAAGGTCATCATGCGCCTTGTCGGCAGTTTCCTACGTAAATAGCTACCTGATGTGTTCATCATGCCTTTCTGACCATCCAATAGCTATAAAGCAGCACCACGACATAGCCTGCCAGCGGAATGATGAAGGGCAGGAAAGGCGAGGAGGCATGGTCGGCCAACCAGCCCATCAGCAGGAAACCGCAGCCTCCAATGGGCGTCATCATGAGCAGCGAAGCGCCACGCTTCTTCATGACACCGAGGTCGCGCACAGCCAAGGAGAATATCGTCGGGAACATGATGGCCTCGAAAAGATAGTTGGCTATAAGTGCCATAAGCGACAGGATGCCTAAATTGAGCATCGTCAGCACCATGCTGACGACGGTTCCGGCGGCGCACCAAAGCAACATCACTTCTGCCTTCACCGTGCGCATGATCCAGCTGCCGAGGAAGCGGCCTACCATGAAGATGACCAGTGCCAGGGAGACAACGCGCGAAGCCGACAGCTTGTCCATCCAGCCCGTGCCGGTCACGAAATTCACGAAATAACTGTTGATGGAGATTTCGGCCACCTCGTAGGCCAGCAGGGCAAGGAGACCAAACCAGAAGGTACCCATCCCCACCCCAAGAGAGAGGCGATTAGTTATAGATTTGTGCTCGTCACTATCCGAACTCCCATCCCTTGGGGATGGGTTGGGGGTAGGTATCACCTCCGGCAGTCTCACCTTGGTGAACACCAAGGCGATGAGCAGCACCACCACACCCATAATGCCGTAAGGAACAGCTACATCACCCGATGAGCCCTCCTGAAAGAGGAACTGACCGACGAGCAGGGTGGCCATGAAGCAACCCATGCCGTTGAATGTCTGCGAGAGATTCAGACGGCTGGAAGCGGTCTCACGGGGACCTAGTTCTGTGACGTAGGGATTGGCTGCCGTCTCAAGAAATGTCAAGCCGCAGCCAATGACAAACAATGCCAATAGGAACGACGTAAAGGCCGATGCCGGGATGAAGGCCAGCGAACCGAGCCCGAACAGCGTCAGCCCGAAGACGACGCCGCGACGATAGCCGAAGCGATTGATGAAAATGCCGGCTGGGATGGCCATCAGAAAATAGCCGAGATAGGTGGTCACCTGAATCAGAGCCGACTGTGTGATTGAGATATGAAGTTCATCCTGAAAATGCTTATTAAGAACATCGAGGATAGCGCGAGCGAATCCCCAAAGGAAGAACAGGGTCGTGATAAGTACAAACGGCACCACATACTGCCGGTCAGTCAATTTAGTTCTGCTTGCCATTTTCCCATAGATTTTGTGCTGCAAAGGTAAGCATTATATTTTAAACAGAAGAAAAAAGACCGGGAAAAAAGATTCTATTTGGGTATTTTGCTGATTTATACTTCCCCCACTAATTATCGACTGAGCCCGTCTTCGGACGGAGAAATGAAAAAGAATAAAAACGGAGAAGCCCCAAGGCATCGTCTGTGCCTCGGGGCTTCTCACTTCAGAAAGACGGCGGCCTCCTACTCTCCCGCATTGCATTGCAGTACCATCGGCGCAGGCGGGCTTAACTTCTCTGTTCGGAATGGGAAGAGGTGGG
>FLNY01004068.1_pt1 | contig 35606 bp, 20 predicted proteins | sample 1140381 | NCBI WGS metagenome assembly FLNY01 (sample SAMEA3878172, study PRJEB12797) | bioreactor metagenome | biome: Moose rumen | place: Sweden | collected 2011-10 | reverse complement strand
TAACCTTCGCTTTCTTATCCTCTATCACTTTGCCATCTGGGAAGGTCACGCGGAGCACAGTTTTCTCATTGATACGCTCCACTGGTTTTCTGCGCTTCGTACCATCACGATGCTCCACTTGCGGATCAATCTCCATAATCTTCGCATCCAGCAGGGCCGTGATGTTCGTCTTACGAGACAGATGCACGCTGATAGGGCTATTGGGATTATAGTCCACCACCAACACCAATTCTCGTTGCACCTGCTTCAGGGCAGGAGCAATCGTCTCTGTTACTACAGGAAGTATCTCTTTCTTGATTATTTCTTCCTCCAGTTCTCCTACTTTCTGTTCGAGGTCATCAGTTGAGACCCCTTCTTTACGCAATGTTTCCATTGCCTTGTATAAATCGCTTAGTCGTGACATATTATCTTATTTTTGGTTTTCGTATTCTTCTCGTGTTATTGGAGTCTCAGGATCAACAATGAGCACTTCATCGTAGGTCAGGCCGTAGAGATGATAGACGAGGCGGTCGATTTCGGATTCTTCTTTACTGACATCTGCATCATGATTGTGTGCTTTCTTTTCTAATATTCGTTCAACAACCTCTGAAATCTCTTTAGTGTTTTCTGCTATCTTAAACGGGAGGGCTGAAATTGTTGCAGCCTTTAGAGTGTATGCTCCACCAGCGGTCATAATCCCAATAAAATGGAAGTAGTAATGCATGAGTTTGCTATTAAGCACTCCAAGGAGATAAGGTATAGGTATTTTTGTTGAAGTTAAGATATATCCATTACTTGGCAAATAGTGCTGAGACCTGTCAATAGTGAAAGCCCATTTGTCCGCAGTAAGTCCCCAAATGATTTTCTCAGAGCGCTCAAATTCTAAATAATAAGCAGTATTATCAAGAATTTCAAACCATTGATAGTTTCCAGGTTTCCTTCCAAATTCATCATCTGAATTCTTTTTTGCTTTAAGATTCTTATAAAATTGACTTAAATATGACTTTATAAGAGGGAATAAGTCAATATTTACCCCTCTCCTAGTAAAAATAAGATTTTCATTACTTTCATTATAATACCACTTCCGAATATTTCTTCCTTGTAGCATGTTCTTAATAATAGCAGCATTGTTGGAATCTTTCGAAATCAATTCGTACTTTTTCTCATCTGTTATGATAAAGGCAGGATTATAACCTGTAGTAACACCTCGATAGATGTTCACTCCTTCAACAAATTCCAAAGCAGTGGCATCTTCCTCAATTTTATCTTTCAATCGCAGTTCTGTCATATTAGAGAAAGACCATTCCTTCTTATCAAGGAACTTTTGCGAATATGTTCCTAATGATTCCTGCCTATTCACAAACTGCTTGATAAACTCATCTTTCCTTAATTTGTAGAATCTTTCATAAGTGAAATCACAATGTGACATTTGAGGCTTTTTGGCAATTTCGATGATAACACTTGACACTAATATATCTTCAAATACTTCTACTTGCTCAAAGTTAATAATTTTATTAATCTTGTTCGTCACAAACAGTTCTCTTACCTTTTCACCATATCCTGTATTAAAGAATTTGTTTGTTGTAATGAGAGAAAGTATGCCCTCTTCTTTGAGTATATTTAGGCCTAATTCTGCAAAATAGATACTTAAATCTGCTGTTCCAGAATACACATTGAATATGTTCTTTAAAGTGCTTGCAATATATTTGAGTTTTTTGGCTTCAACATAGGGCGGGTTACCAATAACTATATCAAAGCCTCGACAATTCTCTTCGTCAAATATATCGGAAAAAATTGTTTCCCATTCAAAGAAAGGAATATTGATATTTGCACGTTCTATTAACGAACGGCTCTCATCGTCAAGATTACCTAAAAGCATATTACATTTATCGAGTATTGCCTGGCGCTCAGGTGTGAACTCTGTGATTTGAGCCTTGTTCTTATTGCGCCCATTTCCTGACGATACACCAAAGAAACCAGAATGCTTTATAGTAGATTTCTCCCACGAATGTTTCTCAAAGTCAAGTTGATACCATATTGTATTGAGTATATGCCTCTTAATCGCAATCGCAGAGCGATACTTATCATCACCGCTTAACGTGTAGAACTGTCTTTGCTCTTCACGAAGTTCTTTTCTTTCTCGTTGGATATTGATAAGGCTAGGACGAAATCTTGCTTCTCCTTTACCTTTTTGCAAATCGATATATTGCCCGTCAAAGGTTGTTATTAGTGAGTTGCCTTCGACAATCTTATAATCAAGGTTGGGCAGGGCTTGGGGCGTCTCTTCATCGACAATGAGGGCCAGCCAGAAGCGGAGGCGGGCGATGTCAACGGCACCACGCTCTATATCTACACCATAGATATTCTGCTGGATGATGTGCTTCTTGATTTCTGCGGCTTTGCTTTGAGTGATACCTTCGAGGGCTGTGCGACAAAGGAAGAGTTCTTTCAGCAGGCCCATCGGGAAGGCTCCTGAACCAATTGCAGGGTCGCAGATTTTGACATTACGAAGAGCCTCATCTACCTGCTGGCGGAACTTTTCGTTGACTCCAAGCGTAGTAGCATCATGAGTGGTGACAAACTGACGAATGGCCTCTTTTGTTGGCTCATCTTCAATGCCCGTCTGAAGATAGGCAATCAAAGATTCACGACACATATAGGTGACGATTTCCTTTGGGGTGTAGAATGCTCCTTTGTCCTTGTTGTCTTCCAGCAAGTTCTCGAAGATACGGCCAAGCATCTCTGGGTCAACACCTACTTCTGCATCGTCTGGGTCATTCTCGTCGATAGTGAAGTTATAGGATGCAAAGAAGTCAAGCAACGACTGCATGTATTTGTCAGGCAAAGGAAATTCTGTTTCATCTGTTGCTTCTCGCTCAAAGAGTCCACCATTTAAATAAGGTATGCGATATTGAGGCAACTGCTTGGCATCTTCACTATTCAGGTCGTTGAACAATGCTTCGAGCACGTTATCAATAAAGTGGTCTTTGTCCTTTGTCTGAGCAAAGAGGTTCTGGATAAACTCAGGATCACCACTTCCCCAATCTGCTCCGCTCTTCACTCCTAACCAGCCCTTCTTCTGCAAGAACTGGAGGAACACCAAGCGACCCATGAGTTTCTTCACATAGTCACGGATGGCCTTCTCTGGATTGGGGAATTTGGCAAACTGCTGCATGATAAACTGATTCGGTTCACCTTCTTGTCGCTCTTCCCACTTGTTGGCAACCTTCACCATCCGTTTGCCTGTCACGTAGAAAATGATATCTTCATACTGCTGCTTGTAGCCCTTGAAGAACATATCGCTGACAGCATCCACAGAGAATGCTTTCGTCAGGTCTTTCAAGGAAAGAGCACTCTTCTTCAAACCTTCGAATTGCTGAATGGCTGTGCGACTGCGATGGCCTTCACCCAACAGATAGGTGAAGCGCTTGGTATCCGTTGACTCCTTCTGGTACGTGCCGTCTTCTGCAAAAGTCCACGACTCGCTGACGTATGAGAAACGAAGCACACTTTCATGCTTTCTGTAGCAGAACATAAAGGCTCCTGCATTGCCATTGTTGCGCCATGCGGTGAGCAACATATCCCGTATGCCTCTGCGATTACGTTCTATATCCACGCTGTCAGCCAACTCTACTTCATAGATGCTGATGGTCTGTTCGTCGCTGAGCGTGATGGTACCCAGCCAAAGGGCTTGTCTGGCAAACTGGCTGTTGGTAGATACTACTGATGGCGTGTTCCAAAACTTCACTTTACTGCCGAAGATGTCGTGAAGAAGTGACTGCCAGTTCTGGCGATTGTATTTTGATTCGATGATAGGTCTGTAATCCATAGGGCTTAGTCTTTAAATGATTCTGAAAGAATAATAGTTGCATCGGATTCTTCCTCTGCATTTTGAGTGTCGCGATAATAGGCATTATAGTGATTGGCCATTTCGAGCACCTGCTTGAGTGCATCTTCAAAGGTCATCTTTGCCTTGCTGCCACCCTGGCGCTGCAAGTCTTTCTGAATGCGCTGCAAGCGTTTGGCAATATAGGTGATGGTGCCTCGCTCTGCCAGTTCTTTGAGTTGCACTAACTTCAGGCGGGTGTCGCCGTCTTCTATATGAGGCATCATACTGTTGACGAGGCTGACGGCTGTCGTCACCTGAGCACCCAGATTACTGCGCTGATTCTGGTTCTGCTCCTCTTCATGCAGTTCCTGTTCCTTCACGCGATAGAACTCCTTGACGGCTTTTTCCACGTGCTCATGATGCTGGTCGATTCTCGCCACGGGCTTTTCATCGGGCTTGGCCTTGAAGTAGTTGAGCGCATCCAGCACAGACAGCTCGCGCGTCTGCTGGTCGTTCACTAAATAAAAGAGCTTTCGGAAGTTGGTCTTCAGAAATACCAATGTGTCGCCGGAAAGCGTAACACCATCTATCTCCCGCGGTTCCCTGCCTGTACGGCTGCGCAGCGACAGTCTTTCAATGCGCTTGTACTCCTTGCTGTTCTGCTGATACAGCGAGCGCAACTCCTCGTAGAACGGCAGTTCCAAGTTGCGATCTTCCTGTTCCCGCTTGATGCCCTCCTTGAAAAGCTTATCCAAATCCCTGTCAATGATTTCCTCCGTAGAATAAATCTGATTGTCCTCGCCAAAGGTCGTGTGGAAGGTCTGAATCTTGCTCAATGCTATCTGGTTGAGTTTGATTTCCTTATTACCTTGCTCTGAGGGATAGAACACATAGTTATAGATGGTGTCCGACTTAGAGCCGATACGATTTACACGACCTATACGCTGCATCAGCCGCGTCGAGTTCCAAGGGGTGTCGTAGTTGATGATGATGTTCGAGCGATGCAGGTTGACACCTTCTGCCAGCACGTCAGAAGTCAGGATGATGTTATAGTCGTTCTTCTTCTGCTTCCAGTTGGCATCGAAGTTCTCACGGATGGTCTTGAACAACTGACTGCGGTTCTGCGACGAAATCACCAGCACGTCCTGGCGGTTGATGCGACGTGCCAGATAGTCAATCGTATCGACAGACTCTGAGAATACCACAATCTTTCCCTCCGGGTTATGCTCTTTCTTGAACAGCTCATGCTTCAGCAGGTCTTCGAACTTGGCAAACTTCGAGTCATCGTCATCGTCGTCGATATGTTCCCATTGCTGCCACATGTCATCCAACAGTTGCTGGTCTTGGCGAAGCATGTCAATGTATTCAGGAAGGAAGTCGTCACGCTTAAAGACCGCATTCTTGGGATTGGTCTCCGCCTTCTCGTTCAGTTTCTCTTCTATCTCATCGTCGGTATAGCCCTTTTCGTAGAGCAGGTTGATGTCCATATCCGGCGCTATGAATATCTTGTCATTTTTCCACATCTGCAGCATGTTCTCATTGGCCTGACGGAAGTTCTCCACGGATTTTCTGAAGGCATGGAAACTGCTTTCCAGGCGCTTCACCAAGCCGTTCTTGCGGATGCCTGCCAGACTGCGGCTGATAAGTTCTGCATTGTCATAGAGTCCGTTCGAGGCTTCCGGCTTCAGATAGGCAATGGCCTGATAGCGGGCGTAGGTCAGTTGCTTGTCGAGGATGTTCATGGCCTCCTTGAAGAGCGTGGCCAAGTGCTCGTTCAGTTCGTACTCCTTCTTGATGGGGTCGGCCACCTTGGGGAATCCGTGTACGTCCTGATGGTAGCGGGCTATGCTCTCTATGTCTGTTCTGGTTCTTCTCACCGTCAAGGGCTTGATGACTCTGTCGCGCACACGCTCAGCCAACCGCTTGAACTGCTTGACGTCGAAGTTCTCTTGCTTGCGGAACTTGCGGAACTCCACCACCAAAGGCGAGAAGAAGGCCGTCAGGTTGGGTACGCCGTCGATGGTGCAGTGGCGTGGGTCTTGGAACATCAGTATCTGATAATACAAGTCGGCAGGCGTGTTGTTCATGGGGGTTGCTGAAATCAGCATCACCTTTTTCTTGTAGCCAGGTATGTTGCCGGTCTCCACACGAGGCATCTTGCAGATTTCCTGCAGTTGCTGGAAGGCACCGGTGGTATGGTTGCGGAACTTATGGGCCTCGTCCACCAGCACCAAGTCGTACTCGTCGGCATTCCAATAGTTGTAGTTCTCGTCATCAAGTATCTTCGACAGACTGCCGTTACTGACGAACTGCGTATATTTGTCGATACCAAAGTCCTTGAAGGTTGTCTTCCAGTTCTGCTCGACGGCAGGCGGATAGACCACCAGTATCTTCGTGTTGTCTCGTCCGTTCTCAATCAGGAACTTCTTGGCAATCATCGTGGCGATGACGGTCTTGCCAAGACCTACGACATCAGCCAGGAAGAACCCGTCGTAGCGTATCAGTTTCTGATAGCCCTCAATCACGGCATCCGTCTGGTACTCAAACTTCTCATAGCCTTCAGGCATATCGAAGGGGTCATCCTGGTCAACCTCCAGCACGCGGTCGCTGAAGTATTCCATCAGCATCTTGATGTAGAGCTCGTAAGGCGTCACGTCACCCTTCAGGTAGGTCTTATCAAGTGTGGCTTGATAGTCCTCTGCATTGATGGGCACGTTCCTGGCTTCTTCCCAAAGCTGCTCAAACTCATGGCGGGCAAAGGCCACGTCTTCGTATTGCGTCAACTTGACATTGAACTCATACTGTTTGTCATCGCCAATGCCCAGTCCATTGCCACTCAGATTACTGCTGCCCGTGATGGCTGTGCCAAAGGTGTGCTGGTTGTAGTTGTCAGGATAGAGGATGTAGAGTTTGGCATGTATCTTTTTCGACGGGTGGGCGCGCAGTTCCAGTTTTCCGTCCACCAGGTCCTGCACCATCTGGAGCATACCGTCCTCCACCTGACGGGTGTAGTGCGACTGTTCGATGTCCTGCTTCAGCATACGCAGACATTCCTCCTTCACCTCTTCCTCTGCTCCAAAGAAGAGTTCGCCTTTCTGGTGGGCACGGGCGATGTACTTGTCCACGTCGATGCCAATCAATATGCGTACCTTATTGATGTTGTCCAAGAAGGGGCGCAACGAGAAATAGCCCGATGCACGGAGGAAGCCCACGACGGCATCAAGGTTCTTCACCTGAGGGTTGTTCACAAGGATGCCCTCAAACTCTTTCATCAATGTGTTTCCATCCCTATTGGTAAAGAAATGGGAGGAAATAGGTATGTCTGCCATATCTACGCTATAGTTTCAGGAGCGAAAGGACTATCTGTTCGGATGATAATGGGTTCATCAACAAGAACCTTAGGACACAATAAAAGCGTGAATCGCCCTTATCGATGTCCCAAGGTCCTAGGAAAACCCATTAATACCTATAAGTCCGTCCACGCTATTGCGCAGACGTTAGTCTTATTAAGCGGTATTAATGTCGATTGAATTTCCTAGGTTCAGGGACATCACCGAATATAGCACTAACGCTATGATTATTCCACTAAAATCATACCGCCACCCTGCACTCAAGGGAACACGCCGCAGCGAGCGTCGTTTACGACGATTGGCCGGTACTTGGCTGCAAAAATACAAAATTATTTTATGTTTTGATGCTCTAATAAGAAAAAAATGAGAAAAAGTTGGACAGAAAGTTCGTTGAACACTTGCATAATTCATAAAAATGCAGTAACTTTGCAACAAAAACACATGCTACAGATCCGCTGTAAGAACAACAATATCACAAAGAGTTTCCCCGAGGGCATCTCGCTGCTCGATGTCTATCAGGAGTTTGCCGACGATATTCGCATGCCTTACCCTGTGGTCTCGGCCAAGGTGAACAACACCTCCCAGGGGCTGAAGTTCCGTCTGTTCCAGAACCGCGACGTGGAGTTCCTCGATGCTCGCGCAGGCTCAGGCCATCGCGTGTATGTGCGCAGTCTGAGTTTCGTGCTCTACAAAGCCACACAGGATCTCTTCCCTGGCTCGAAACTCTTCATCGAGCACTCGCTCTGCCGAGGCTACTACTGTAACTTCAAGAAACGGGGTGGCGAGGGTGTGAACGATGAGGATGTGGAGCGCATCAAGACGAGGATGCAGGAAATCATCGACCTCGACATGCCCTTCCGCCGTACGGAGGCCACCACCGAGGAGGCCATCCGCGTGTTCACGGAGCGCGGTTTCTCCGACAAGGTGAAACTCTTAGAGACCAGTGGACAAATCTATAGCGACTACTACACGCTGGGCGACACCGTGGATTACTACTACGGACCGCTCGTACCCTCCGCCGGCTACCTGAAGGTGTGGGGACTGGAGCACTACGAGGAGGGACTGTTGCTGCGCGTGCCCGACTGGAACAATCCCCTGAAGTTAGCCGAGAAGGTTGCACAGCCCAAGACCTTCGAGATGTTTGCCGAGAAGACCCACTGGGACATCATCATGCGCCTGTCGAATGCGGGCGACGTAAACAAGGCCATCATGCGGGGCCACGCTTCGGAATTGATCCAGGTCTCGGAAGCCCTGCAGGAGAAGAAGATCGTGCAGATCGCCGAGGAGATCGACCGCCGCTTCCATCGCAAGCAGGATCCCGTCCGCCTGATTCTCATCACAGGCCCGTCAAGTTCGGGCAAGACCACGTTCTGCAAACGACTCAGCGTGCAACTGCTGGCCTGCGGACTGAGGCCCGTCTCGTTCTCCACCGACGACTACTTTGTGAACCGTGTGGATACACCCAAACTGCCCAACGGCGACTACGACTTCGATAATATCGAGACCGTCGAATACTCCCTGCTCGAGGATCATCTAATCCGCTTGATGCAGGGCGAGCGCGTGGAGGTGCCCGAATACAATTTCGTGACGGGCAAGCGCGAGTATAACGGCAAGAAACTGAAACTGGCGGGCGACACCGTGCTCATCATCGAAGGCATCCACGCCCTGAACCCGCTGCTCACGAAGAAGATTCCCGATGCCGTGAAATACAAGATCTACATCTCTGCCCTCACCAGCATTTCGCTCGACGATCACAACTGGATCCCCACCCGCGACAACCGTCTGTTGCGCCGCATCATCCGCGACTACAACAAGGGAGCGTTTACCGCCCAGCAGACCATCGCCCAGTGGAAGAATGTGCTGGCGGCTGAGGACCAGTGGATCTTCCCTTATCAGGAGACGGCTGACGTGATGTTCAACTCAGCCCTGAACATCGAGTTTGCCGTGCTGCGCACCCATGCGGAACTGATTCTCTCGTCGGTGCCCAAGAACTGCACGGAATACGCCGAGGCTCACCGACTGCTGAAGTTCATCCACTTCTTCCTGCCCGTAAGCGACAAGGAGATTCCGCCCACATCGATCATGCGCGAGTTCGTCGGCGGCTCATCATTCAAATACTAAGACTCCGATAATAGTCGCGATAGACCTGTTCGTCGTCGTTGGGGTCGGTGAAGATTTCAAGGACGACGGGGCGGTCGCTCTCTATATTTAATAAAGTGTCAATGCCGGAATGGAGTTGGGCAGCATGATCCACTGACAGATAGACCACATCGTTCTGGCGGCAGATGCCCTCGGCTGAAGTGTGGTGCTCGGCAGCCACGTACCTGTCGCGGGCAGGACTCTGTTCAAGTCCTGACAACATATTAAAGATACCGCCTCGGCCGTTGTTCAACAGCAGGACACGGAAATTCTTGCCTAGCAAGCGACCAGAAGTCGAGTGCCCACGCAGATTCTGGTTCCACAAGGCATTCTGGTCGTAGAAGAAACTCAGGTCGCCAATGACGCAGAACACCCGTTCATCAGAGACCACAGAGAAGCCCGCCGCCGTGGAGAGGGAACCCTCGATGCCATTCACGCCACGATTGCAATAGACCGGATGGGGTCCAGCGAAACTATTCGCCAGACGGATGGCTGTGCTATTAGCGTAATGGACAACGGCCTCATAGCCCACCTGCGACTCAAAATACTTCACGGCAGCCATCTCGGAATAGGCAGGTTCGTAGGCCTGGACCTGATGACGCACACGCTCCAGCAGATCGTCCCACTGTTTCACAAAGGGATGGGGCTCCATCACCAGCATCATACGAATATGATCGGCCACGGCCTCACCGTCGCCCTGCACGACATGCGTCAGGTTCATGAAGGTATCGGTGACCTCGCCCGTCTCGTTGACCACCCATGTCTCTTTGGCTTTCCGCAGAAATCGCTTCAGGCGTTTACTGACGATGGAGCCGCCGGTATAGAGCACGAAGTCGGGCACATAGTTCTCGTCATCGGCCACGAGACTGACGGCCTCATCCATCAGCGGGTTCATGGGCTGACCACTGATGAGCATGGGGTGCTTGGCCTGGAGGAACATGCGCGCAATGTGACTTAGTGTACTGGGCGAAATATCAGCGGGAAGCCACTCGATCTTGCGCTCCTCGGGCAAGACGGGTACGGTGTAGTCGAACAGGGGTTCACTGATAGGGACGTTGATATGCACGGGGGCATTTCGGATGATGAGGGTTTCGTTGACGAGACGATTGCAATACCAGTGGAGATCGTCATTTTGAATCTCTGGCAGGGTGACGGCTTTGCGGACGAAACGGCCGAGGGCATCGGGCTGCGGGAGTGTTTGCCCGTCGAGTTGGTCGATCCACTGCGGCGGGCGATCGGCAGAGATTACCACGAGCGGGCGATGCTGATAGTAAGCCTCAGCCACTGCAGGCGCGAGGTTAAGAAGGGCCGTACCACTGGTGACACACACCACCACGGGCTGCCTGAGCGCCTGTGTCATACCCAAGGCATAGAAGCCTGCCGAGCGCTCATCCGTCACGGGATAGCACTCGATATCCGGGCACTCGTTGAGATTATGCACGATAGGAGAGTTCCTGCTTCCAGGACAGACCACAGCATGACGGATGCCATGCGCCACGAGCAGCGACGTCAGTATGTTTACGTGTTCCTTGTTGCTATACATTTTCTCATCGTTTCAAGTTTGGCCTCGGTCTCCTGCCACTCCTGCTCCATCATACTGTCCTTGAGTAGTCCTCCTCCGGCATAGAGATGGTAATGGTTGTCCTCGATGTTCATGCAGCGCAGGGAGACATAGAGGTGGGTGGAGGCCTCACCGATTGGACCCATAAATCCACTATAGTAGCGGCGTGGTGTATGTTCATTGCGAATGATGAACTGGAAAGCATCGCGCTTGGGTAGTCCACAGACTGCCGGTGTAGGATGCAGAGTCTGTAGCAGATCACCGATACGGTCGGCCGACGGGAGCGTGAAGTTGAAGTCGCTCCGTAGATGCACGAGGTTCGCAGCCCGAACGGCGTATGGCCCTTCCTCCTGGAAATCACCCGTGAACTGTTCCAGACACTCAGCGATATAGGTCGTCACATAGCGTTGTTCCTGAATATTCTTCGTAGTCCAGTTGACGGACTCGCCCTCGCCCGACAACTGTTCTCCCTCCAATTTCATCGTGCCAGCCAGGGCGATGGTCTGCCAGTGGCTATTACCTTTGTTCTCCAGGAGCACCTCGGGCGTGGCTGTCAGCCAGCATCCGCTCTTAGGGGTATTCACGAGGGCAATAAACATACGGGGATAGAGCGCACAGGCAGTATCAAAAAGATCTATAGGATCAATCGGCTCGGTGGTCTCCTCCTCAACACAGCGCGAGAGCACGATCTTGCGGAAAGCACCTAATTCCAACTGAGCGTGGAAATTGGCAAAATCGATAGAATAGGATGTATTACACACGGGGTCAGGAACGTTGTGTAACCCCGTCGAAGGAATTACACAACGTTCCTGACCCCGTGTGTAATTCTCCACCTTGTCGGAGCGAATCAGCAAAATGGGCTGATCCTGTCTGACCTCGAATGGTGCCACGACGAAACCGCTCTTGCCATTCAGTTCAGTGCAGGAGAACAGTTCCGCGGGTTCTCCATCCGTCTGCTGAACCAGCGTCGCATGATCTTCATGCGGCAATCGATAGATGGCGAATCCTGACATTATCTTCTGGAAGTAATGACGTAGTTGGTCACTCTGACATTCGAGATCAGTTCCCCCGAGGTATCCTTGATATCCACGTTCCACACATGGAGGGTAGAACCTTTGTGGAGCAGACGGGCAAAGGCTGTCACCGTATCACCTTCGGCCACCGCCTTCACATGGCTGCCACTAACCTCAATGCCCACACAGGCAGTATCAGGGCAGAGCGATGACGAACCGACACCTGCCACATTCTCCGCCAGTGCCAGTGAAGCACCCCCACTCAGGAAACCGAAGGGTTGACGGTTGCGCTCATCGACCTTCATACGGGCCATACACGTATCGTCCTCAGGGGTGGAGATAAACTCCATCCCGAGGGCGGTACTCAGGTTTGGTTTAGCATTGATGACTTCATTGATTCTTTCTACGTCCATCGCATCACTTGAACAAGGAGTATTCCGGTACGCTCCAGGCTAGTGCACTGGCACCCAGCACGTCGCGCTCACGATCATTCAACTTCGAGGTAAGCAGTTTCACTTTTCCGCGAAGATTACCGAACACATGTGTCTCAAACGACTCAAAGGCGGGATCCATCAGCCATTTGCCGGCATGGGAGATTCCACCTGTCATGATGACGGCCTCAGGATCGACGATTGAGGCGTAGTTGGCCAGTCCGATGCCCAACATATAACCTGTTCGGCGATAGACCTCAATAGCCATCTCGTCACCCTTATCGCAACACTCAGCAATGGTACGTGGCGACAGTTTCGTCAAGTCACGCATCAGCGAGGGAGCGTCCGACTCCGACATCATCTCCTCTGCCGTACGGATAATGCCAGTCGCTCCGACGTATGCCTCCAGACAGCCCTCATGACCACAGCCACACTTCCTGCCATGATCCACCACACAGGTGTGGCCGAACTCACCAGCAAAGCCCAAATGGCCCTTATGCTCCTCACCCTCGGTAAAGAAGCAACTGCCGATGCCGACACCCAGACTGATAATCACGAAGTTATTCATACCGTGCGCACTACCGAAGGTATATTCTCCCAAGGCCGAGATATGCGCGTCGTTACAGAGACCTACCGCCAAACCTATCCGATCGCGCAGCATGGCGGCCAGGGGCACAGACCCCTTCCACGGCAAGTTAGCCGCATTCTCGATACATCCCGACACAGAACTGGCACTTGGCGCACTGACACCGATAGAGCGGATAGTCTCGTAGCCACCATTGGCCTCTACCAGCATGACTATATTCTCACTGAGCGCAGTCACGAAATTATTCACATCAGGATAATCACTTGTCAGGAAATCATCTTCAGCGATGATGTTTCCCCGTATATCAACGATAGCGTATGTGGTACGCTCATTACTGATATCGACACCGACAACTTTTGTTTTGATATTATACTCCTCCATCAGTCAAGCAAGTATTTAAAGCAATAAATTTGTTTAGGTGTGGCAAATATAAACATTTTTCCAATACTATGCAAATCTTTGCACATTTTTTTTGAAATATTTACGCTATCCTTGCTTTTTTTGGGGATAATTTCGTATCTTTGCAGCCATAAATGCAAATAGATCAAAGAAAAAGATGAACGTTTTAGAACTTAGTGAACAGGAAATCGGCAGGCGCCAGAGCCTGCAGGAACTACGTAATATGGGTATTGATCCCTACCCTGCAGCAGAATATCCCACCAATGCCTTCAGCACGGAAATCAAGGAGTCGTTCAAGGATGACGAGGAGCGTGAGGTAGTGATCGCTGGCCGAATGATGAGCCGTCGCGTGATGGGTAAGGCCAGTTTTGCAGAACTTCAGGACTCGAAAGGAAGAATTCAGGTATATATCACCCGCGACGACATCTGTCCGGACGAGAACAAGGACTTATATAATAATGTATTCAAGCGTCTGCTCGACATTGGTGACTTCATCGGTGTGAAGGGTAAGGTATTCCGTACCCAAACGGGTGAGATCAGTGTACATGCCTCAGAACTGAAGTTGCTCTCGAAGTCGTTGAAGCCCCTGCCCATCGTGAAATATAAGGACGGTGTGGCCTACGACAAGTTCGACGACCCCGAGTTGCGCTATCGTCAGCGCTATGTCGATCTCGTGGTGAACGACGGCGTGAAGGACACGTTCCTGCAGAGAGCGACTGTCATCCGGACACTCCGGAAAGTTCTGGATGAAGCCGGCTATACCGAAGTAGAGACCCCAACGCTCCAGATGATTGCCGGCGGTGCCACGGCCCGTCCGTTCATCACCCACTTCAATGCGCTCGATCAGGATATGTACATGCGCATCGCCACGGAACTCTACCTGAAGCGCCTCATCGTGGGCGGCTTCGAGGGTGTCTATGAGATCGGTAAGAACTTCCGCAACGAGGGTATGGACCGTAACCATAACCCCGAGTTCACCTGTATGGAACTCTACGTGCAGTATAAGGACTACAACTGGATGATGTCGTTCACGGAGAAACTGCTGGAGACCATCTGTATCGCCGTCAACGGCAAGCCCGAGCGAGAGATCGACGGTAACATCGTGTCGTTTAAGGCCCCCTATCGTCGTCTGCCCATCCTCGATGCCATCAAGGAGAATACCGGCTTCGACTGCGACGGCAAGAGTGAGGAAGAGATCCGCGCCTTTTGTAAGGAGAAGGGCATGGACGTGGATGAGACCATGGGTAAGGGTAAACTGATCGACGAACTCTTCGGCGAGTTCTGCGAGGGCACGTTCATCCAACCGACGTTCATCACCGACTATCCCGTGGAGATGTCGCCGCTGACGAAGATGCACCGTTCGAAGCCCGGACTGACGGAGCGCTTCGAACTGATGGTGAACGGTAAGGAACTGGCCAATGCCTATTCTGAGTTGAACGACCCCATCGACCAGGAGGAGCGCTTTGTGGAGCAAATGCGCCTTGCCGACAAGGGCGATGACGAGGCCATGATCATCGACCAGGACTTCCTGCGCGCCCTGCAATACGGTATGCCCCCGACTTCCGGCATCGGCATCGGCATCGACCGTTTAGTGATGCTCATGACGGGCAAGACCTTCATCCAGGAGGTGCTGTTCTTCCCGCAGATGAAGCCCGAGAAGAAGATTCCGCAGAGCACACCAGCCGAGTGGGCCGCCATCGGTGTCGGCCAGGACTGGGTGCCCGTGCTCCGCAAGGCCGGCTTTAACCTCGTGCAGAACATCAAGAACGAGAAAGCACAGGGACTGCAACAGAAGATCGGTGACATTGTGAAGAAATACAAACTCGATCTCCAGAAGCCCAGCGTGGATGAGGTACAGACCTGGATTGATAAGGTACAATAAGATATGTACGACTGTGGGAAGATAGCGATCATCGGTGGCGGTTCGTGGGCGACGGCCATAGCCAAGATCGTGGTGAGCCATACTCACCACATCGGTTGGTACATGCGCCGCGACGACCGTATCGAGGACTTCCGCCGTTTGGGCCATAACCCCGCCTATCTCACCAGCGTACACTTCAATACCGACGAGATACATTTCGACAGTGATCTGAACCGTATCGCCCAGCAGTACGACACGTTGGTGTTCGTCACGCCATCACCTTATCTGAAGAGCCATCTGAAGAAACTCAAGACGCGCATTCGCGATAAGTTCATTCTGACGGCCATCAAGGGTATCGTGCCCGACGAGAACCTCGTGTGCTCGGAATATTTCCATCAGGTGTATGACGTGCCCTACGAGAACCTGGCCTGTATCGGTGGCCCCTCCCATGCCGAGGAGGTGGCGCTCGAACGCCTCTCCTACCTCACCGTGGGCTGTTCCGACCGCGACAAGGCACAGGCGTTCTGCGACGTGCTCTCCAGTGAGTTTATTAAGACCAAGACCTCTACCGACGTGGTGGGCATCGAGTATTCCTCCGTGCTGAAGAATGTCTATGCCATCGCCGCGGGTATCTGTAGCGGTCTGAAATACGGTGACAACTTCCAGGCCGTACTCATGGCCAACTCCGTACAGGAGATGAACCGTTTCCTGACGGCTGTCCACCCGCTCGAAAACCGCAATGCCTATGACAGCGTCTATCTCGGTGACCTGCTCGTGACAGGCTACTCCAACTTCTCCCGTAACCGTACCTTTGGTACGATGATTGGCAAGGGCTACAGCGTGAAGTCTGCCCAGATTGAGATGGAGATGATCGCCGAAGGCTATTTCGGCACAAAGTGCATGAAGGAGATCAACCGCCACTGCCACGTGAACATGCCCATCCTCGATGCCGTCTATAACATCCTGTATGAGCGCATCAGTCCGCAGATTGAGATCAAACTGCTCACCGATTCTTTCAGATAGTAAACTATTCAAACCCAATAAAAACAAAACAATGAGTAACATCAAACTTGACATCACGAAGGCTGCATGCTTCCTGGAGGCTGGTGCAGTAGAGGCTTTCGAGCCGAAAGTGAAGGCCGCTCAGCAGGCCCTTGAGGACGGAACATGTCCTGGTAACGATTTCTTAGGTTGGCTCCATCTGCCCAGCAGTATCACACCCGCTTTCCTCGACGAGTTGCAGGCTACGGCCAACACGCTCCGCGAGAACTGCGAGGCCATTGTCGTGGCCGGTATCGGCGGTTCCTATCTCGGTGCCCGTGCCGTGATTGAGGCACTGAGCAATTCATTCGCATGGCTCGTAGCCGACAAGGCCAACCCCACCATCCTCTTCGCTGGTAACAACATCGGCGAGGACTATCTCTACGAACTGACAACCTATCTGAAGGACAAGAAGTTCGGTGTAATCAATATCTCCAAGAGTGGAACCACCACCGAGACCGCCCTGACCTTCCGTCTGCTGAAGAAGCAGTGCGAAGAGCAGCGTGGCAAGGAAGAGGCTAAGAAGGTGATTGTGGCCATCACGGATGCCAAGCGTGGTGCTGCCCGTACCTGCGCTGACAAGGAGGGCTACAAGAGTTTCATCATCCCCGACAACGTGGGTGGTCGTTTCTCTGTGCTGACACCAGTAGGTCTGCTGCCCATCGCCTGTGCCGGTTTCGACATCAAGGAATTGGTGGCTGGTGCCCAGGATATGGAGAAGGCATGTGGCAAGGACGTACCCTTCGACAAGAACCCCGCCGCCCAGTATGCTGCCGTGCGCAACGGTCTCTACCAGAGTGGCAAGAAGATTGAGATCATGGTGAACTTCCAGCCGAAACTCCACTTCATGAGTGAGTGGTGGAAGCAACTCTACGGCGAGAGCGAGGGTAAGGACAAGAAGGGTATCTTCCCCGCCAGCGTCGATTTCACGACCGACCTGCACTCCATGGGACAGTGGATCCAGGACGGTGAGCGCACCATCTTCGAGACAGTGATCTCCGTGGAGGAACCCGAGAAGAAACTGCTCTTCCCCTCTGACGAAGAGAACCTGGACGGTTTGAACTTCCTCGCCGGCAAGCGCGTGGATGAGGTGAACAAGATGGCAGAACTCGGTACCCGTCTGGCCCATGTCGATGGTGGCGTGCCCAACGTCCGCATCACCATGCCGCGCCTGAATGAGCGCTACCTCGGCCAACTCATCTACTTCTTCGAGATCGGCTGCGGTATCAGTGGTAACGTACTCGGCGTAAATCCGTTCAACCAGCCCGGTGTGGAGGCCTACAAGAAGAACATGTTTGCCCTGCTCGACAAGCCCGGCTACGAGGCCGACTCCAAGGCCATCAAGGAGCGTCTGGCAAAAGAAGCATAAATGTACGCACTCGCGATCAAGAAATACTTAGAAGAACACGGCTTTGAGGCACTGCGCCCCAAGGCCGTGCTCTTTGATATGGACGGTGTGCTCTACGACTCCATGCCCAACCATGCCATCGCCTGGCAGGAGAGCATGGCACAGTTCGGCATCCACATGACAGTCGACGATGCCTACGCCACGGAAGGAGCCCGTGGGGTTGATACCATCCGTCAGATGGTGAAGCGCCAGCAAGGCCGCACCATCGACGAGGCAGAAGCCCAGCGGATGTACGACGTGAAGACGCAGATATTCCACTCACTGCCTGAGGCCCCGCTGATGCCTGGTATTCTGGACCTCATGCAGAAGATCTGTGATAATGATCTTCTGGTCGGCGTTGTCACAGGCAGCGGTCAGAGACCACTCATCCAACGAATCCTCCTGGATTTCGGCCAATTTGTCGATGAGTCCCATATCACCACAGCCTACGACGTGCAGCGCGGCAAGCCCAACCCTGATCCCTATCTCATGGGACTGCGGAAGGCCGGTGACCTGGAGCCAAACCAGGCAGTCGTTGTGGAGAATGCCCCTCTTGGTATCCGCGCTGGTCACTCTGCTCACATCTTCACCATTGCCGTCAATACAGGTCCCCTGCCCGACGAGGAATTGCTGGTGGCAGGTGCCGACCTTATCTTTCCCTCCATGCAGGAACTTAGTAATCACTGGTACACCCAAATCATTCCCGAATTATGACACAGGACGAACGATGGCAATTCCATTTCAACGAGGTCATTCAGTATATGAAGACCTATAAGCGCAACCCCTCCAGGCATCGTATAGAAGACCACAAGATGTTCAACTGGATTAAAGCCAACAAAAAGTTATACAGGCGGGAGGAACTTCCCCAAGACCGCATGAAGCAATTCAAGCAACTCCTTGCCTTCTCCATCCAATACCGCCACCTGAATCAATACGAATAGATAGTGCTATCGTGCGGCGACCAACATACTTTTTTCCTTCGCAGGAAAAGTTTTCAGCCAAAAAGACTGTTATTTAAAAATATTTGCATATCTTTGCGGACAGATTAGAACCTAAAATAATGTATATATGAAGAGAATCCTTGTGACTGGCGGAGCCGGATTTATCGGTTCCCATCTTTGTGAGAGACTCGTGAATGAAGGTCACGATGTCATTTGTCTTGATAATTTCTATAGTGGATCAAAGGAAAACGTATGGCATCTGATTGGTCGTCCGAACTTCGAGATTGTTCGCCATGATGTCATCAATCCCTACTGGGCTGAGGTCGATGAAATCTATAACTTGGCCTGTCCCGCATCGCCCATCTATTACCAGTTTGACCCGATACAAACAACGAAGACCTCCGTGTTCGGTGCCTTCCACATGCTAGGACTGGCCCGCCGCACGAAGGCGAAAATCCTGCAGTCATCTACCAGTGAGGTGTATGGCGACCCCAACGTACATCCACAGCCAGAGACTTACTGGGGTAATGTCAATCCCATTGGGCTCCGTTCCTGCTACGACGAGGGTAAGCGCTGTGCCGAGACCCTGTTCTTCGACTACCACCGTCTGCATAATGTGCGCACCAAGGTGATCCGCATCTTCAACACCTACGGTCCCCGTATGGCCATTAGCGATGGCCGTGTGGTATCGAACTTCGTGGTACAGGCCTTGCGCGGTGAGGATATCACTATCTATGGCGATGGCCTGCAGACCCGTTCCTTCCAATATGTGTCAGACCTCATCGAAGGTATGCTGCGCATGATGGATACCGACGATTCGTTCACGGGTCCTGTAAACCTCGGCAACCCCGGAGAGTTCACCATGTTGGAACTGGCTGAGAAAGTTATCAAGAAGATTGGCGGCAAGAGCAAGATTGTGTTCCGTCCCCTGCCCAGCGACGATCCGAAGATGCGCCGTCCAGACATTACCCTTGCCAAGGAGAAACTGGGTTGGGAGCCGAAGGTGAAACTTGACGAAGGCCTCGACCACATCATCGAATATTTCAGAAATAAACTGCAATAACCGTCTATCGGCCTTCACCTATTGGCCATATCTTTACCCGGTATTATGAGCAATGAGGATCAAGGTCGCGTGCATAGTATTACTGCTGATGGGGCTCTTACCTTTAAGGGCCCAACAGATGGTGTGCGGCCGAGTGACGGATGCTGCCACGGGGGAACCTGTGCCATCGGTTAGTGTGCAGTATAAGGGACATCATATCGGGGTGGCGGCAGACATAGAAGGCAACTATGCCATTGCCCGTCATCAGGGACGAGAGCTGACATTCAGTGCCGTGGGCTATGTGCCGACGACGGTGATGGTGAATGCCAATGTGAAGGGGACCCTCAACATCAAGATGAATGCCGACAACACACTTCTAAAAGAAGTGACTGTCAACACTAGACGTGGTCGCTATCGCCGCAAGAACAACCCCGCCGTAGAGATGATGCGGAAGGTAATTGCCGCCAAGAAGCGAACAGACCTGAATAACCACGACTATTACCAGTATCGGAAATATCAGAAACTGACGACAGCCCTCAACATCACTCAGGACAGGATGGAGGATCCGAAGTACAAGAAAATGCAGTGGCTAGTGGATCAGGTAGAGACCAATCCCTATAATGGCAAGATGGTGCTGCCGTTTTCTATCGATGAGACAATGTCGCGGAGAATACACCGCAAGATGCCCCATACAGAGAGAACCATCATCGAAGGCTATCAGTCAACGGGCGTGAACCACGTCGTACAGACGGGTGATATTGTGAATACACTGCTCAAAGAAGTGTTTACAGACATCGACATCTATGATGACCAGATCCGCTTCCTGCAGTATCCCTTCACCAGTCCCATCGGCCAAGGGGCCATCTCTTTCTACCGCTACTATATCGAGGATACGCTATACGTAGATAGAGACAAGTGCTTCCACCTCCATTTCCTGCCAAACAACCCACAAGACTTCGGTTTTCGCGGCGACCTCTACATCTTGGCAGACTCCAGTTGGCTGGTAAAGCGTTGCGAGATGGCCATCCCTAGGAAGAGTGACGTAAACTTCGTGGATAACATGCAGATGATACAGGAGTTCGGTCGTCTGCCTAACGGAGAATGGGTACTGACGACAGACGATATGTTTACGGAACTGCGCTATCTAGACTTCATGGAGACCTTTGCCGTCACGCGGAACACCCGTCTGACGGACTTCTCCTTCGACGAGATTCCTGCCAAGCAGTTCAAGGGCAAGGCCGAAGAGGTAAGGGAGCCTGGTGCCTTGTCGCGCAGCGACGAATACTGGATACAGAACCGTCAAGTCGGTCTGTCGAGAAGTGAGGGGAATATGGAGCATTTCGTCGATGATCTGGCAAACATCAAGGGCTACAAATACATTATCCTTGGCCTGCAGTTATTGGCAGAAAGTTATCTGGAGACAGGTACGAAGAAGTGCCCCAGTAAAATAGATATCGGTCCCGTGAACACGTTTATCAGTTCAAACTTCATCGATGGTCTGCGAACGCGACTCTCGGCTCAGACTACGGCCAACCTCAATTCCAACCTTTTCCTCAAGGGTTACGTGGCCAGGGGGTGGCGTTCACACAAAACCTACTACCGAGGGGACGTCACGTGGTCGTTCAACAAGAAGGAATACCTGCCACAAGAGTACCCGACACGTACTTTGACATTCTCATCGACCTATGACGTGATGTCACCCTCCGATAAGTTTGTGACAACAGATAAGGACAATGTGTTTACGTCCTTCAAGTGGGCTGATGCGCAGAAGATGATGTTCTACAACCGCCAGTCCATCAACTTTGAGTGGGAAGAACAAGGAGGATTCCGCACGGCCTTTATGCTGAAGACGGAAGAGAACGAAGCAGCAGGTGACCTTTATTTCGTGCCGCTGTCGGAACCTCTTGATCCTGCGAACACACGCAAGATCAGGACAACAGAGATCCGCGCGACACTGCGCTATGCCCCTGGCGAGGCCTTCATCACCACCAAGAAACAGCGCTTCCCCATGAATCACGACACACCGATTTTCACGCTATCCCACACCCTTGGTGTCAAGGGTCTGCTCGGCGCCGACTATGCCTATAATTATACTGAGGCATATGTCTATAAACGCTTCTGGCTCAGTTCTTGGGGTAGGATTGACATCCTCGCCAAAGGTGGTATCCAGTGGAATCGGGTGCCATTCCCCCTGCTGGTCATGCCTGAGACCAATCTGTCGTATCTTGTACAGAACACCACCTTTGAGGCTATCAACAATATGGAGTTCCCTACAGATCGCTTCGTCAGTGCTTTCGTGGGCTGGGATATGAACGGTAAGATATTCAACCGCATCCCCCTCCTGAAGAAGTTGCAGTGGCGTGAGTGGGTGGCCGTGAGATGCCTGTGGGGCGAACTGTCTGACAAGAACAATCCACTGCTGGCAGAGAATGCCGCCAACAAACTCCTGATGTATTTCCCTGAGGGCTGCTATGTAATTGATCCCGACCGCCCTTATTGGGAACTGTCTTTGGGGGTGCATAATATATTTAAACTCCTCCATGTGGAATATGTCAGGCGACTAAACTATAATGAATTGCCTACAGCCCACAAACATGGTGTGAGATTCCGTTTTAAACTGTCATTCTGATATTAAACTAGCGTTATGAATTATATCACTTTAGCCGACCCTCAGGACATCACCCGCGCAGGTCTGATGTTCCTATGTGAGAAACAGTCTGCCAACTACCAACAGGCAGCAGACAAGACAGAACTGATAGAGCAGTTGAAGGCTCATGGCGATGCCGTCGTGATACTCGACTATACGCTTTTCGACATTAATGACATCGACGAACTGGAAATCTTGCACGAGCGCTTTCCGTCAGCCCACTGGATCCTGTTCAGTTTCGAACTCTCCACAGACTTCGTACGACGTGCCATTGCGGTAAGTCCGCAGTTCAGCGTGCTTCTGAAAGACTCTCCTTTGGCAGAGATCCGCGAGTGTATCCAGTATGCCATGCACAATCAGCGCTATATCTGTCAGCGGATGGCGGAGATCCTGCTGGCACCTGTCGTACAATCGGCCGACGAGATGCGACTGACCAAGACTGAGATAGAGGTCCTGAGGGATATCGCCCTTGGCATGACCACCAAGGAAATCGCCGACAAGCGCTTCTCCAGTTTCCATACGGTCAACACACACAGAAAGAACATTTTCAGGAAACTGGGTGTGAACAATGTGCATGAGGCAACGAAATATGCCTTACGCGCAGGCTTGGTGGATTCAGCCGAGTACTACATATAAAACAAAAACCAAGAGTGTCATCGCGACAGTCTTGGTTCTCTTTTCTAACTAACTTATTATCAACTATTCATTACTCATTCTGAATTTGCTGCTGCAAAAGTACGCATAAAATCAGCAGGTTGTACCATTTAGACGTAAAAAAAACACGTAAACGTTTGCGTAAATCAAATTAATTTAGTATCTTTGCCGCGTGTAGAGAATTTGTTATGGCAAACAGCAAACATAGGACATCATTGAAAGACCTTGCCAAAGAGTTGGGTGTCAGTATCGCAACTGTCAGCAGGGCTTTGCGTAGTTCTCCCGAGATCGGTCTTGAGATGCAGGAGAAGGTGAAAGAACTGGCCAAGCGCCTGAACTACCGGCCTAATCCCTTTGCTCAGAGTTTGAGGAAAGAGGCACCCCGTATGATTGGTGTGGTGGTTCCCAATCTGGTAACCCACTACTATGCAGCCGTCCTAGACGGTATTGAGGATGAAGCCAAGAAGGCCGGCTATTCTGTTATCAGCGCGAACACACACGAGCAGAGCGAGGCTGAGGTGACGGCTGTCGATAACTTTATCAGTTTGCACGTGGAGGGCATCATCGCCTGTCTCTCACAAAACACGACCGACTACAGCCATTTCGAGGAGATCTCAAAGATGGACATCCCTCTTGTCTTCTTTGGGCGCACCTGCATGCAGGACAAATTCTCCAGTGTGATGGCCAACGGCGACATTGCCGCCCAAGAGGCCACACAACACCTGATAGATACAGGCAGCAGGCGCATTGCCTTTATTGGTGGTCCAAACCATCTGGATATGGTGCGTCGCCGCAAGCATGGCTATCTGGAGGCTCTGAAGGAAAACCGTATTCCCATTGATCGCGACCTGGTGGTCTGTGAGAAGATCGACTATGACTGGGCCCTGAAAGAGACGACGCGGCTACTCCAGATGGTGAACCGTCCTGATGCCATTCTGGCCTTCAACGACATCATCACCTTTGCGGCCTTTACCGCCATCAAACATTCCGGGCTCCGCATCCCCGACGATGTGGCACTGATAGGCTTTACGGATGATGTCCACGCCAGATACGTCACTCCCCAGATGTCGGCTATCGAGGATCAGTCGCACGAGATGGGAATAGTAGCCTGTCAGTTATTGTTGAAGAATATTTCCGGTGATACGAAGATCTACAAAAGAATCGTTCCCCAAAAACTTGTCATTCGCGAGACTTCGGACAAGGGGAAAAAGCAAGGAATAGAAACAAACAAATCATGAAACGAATACTATTAACTTTTTATATATTGATGATGTGGGGTATGTTGGCAGAGAGTGCTATCATACCTGATATGAAATTCCGTCGTTTGGATACCCGCGAGGGACTGTCGAACTCTATGGTGAGCAGTATTCTGCGTGACTCACGGGGCTTTATGTGGTTTGGTACGGGTTATGATCTGAACCGCTATGACGGCTATCGAGTACGTACCTTCTATTCATACGACAAAGATACCACAACACTCCGTAATAATCGTATCGACGAAATCCAGGAGGCTCATGGCGGGCACCTTTGGCTGAAGCAGGGCATGAACTACTCCATGTATGATCCTGTGACGGAGAAGTTGGATCGGAATCCTGGGCGATGGCTGAATGCTCAGGGTGTGAAGGGCGGTATCGAGAGTCTGCATATCGACTCTAAGAAAAACTATTGGGTGAAGACCTATGAGGATGGTTTCTACTATTTTAATCCCGAGACCAAGAAAGTCAATCACATCTCCTTTGGCTATGGCCCCAATGAGTTTGATAAGGAATTCGGGGTCTCAGCCTATGCCGAAAGCAAGGAAGGCATGATTCTCGTCTCGACTTACTGCGAACTGATGTGCATCAACGGAGAACTGGGTAAGGTGCTCTGGAAGGAAGATCATGTGAAGCGTGCCCTTGATGCTTATAACGACTATTGGGTCACCGTTGATAAGGATCAGAACATCTGGGTAATCACGCACTCCACGGGTACATATATCTATATGAGGGCCGAGAAGCGTTGGTACACCTCACTTACGGAATTGATGCGGGCACAGGGCTATGAAAATGTACCTGATGATATTATCGTTTGGGAGGTATGCCATGACAGAAAGGGCTATCTCTGGGTAGGTACCGACCATTATGGCGTACTTGTCCTTGATCCTAAGAATAAGGTATGGCGCCAGTTTACCAATGTGAAGGGTGACGAGACGACACTTCCTGATATTACCATCAAGCATCTCTATCTGGATCAGTTGGGACGCATGTGGCTGGCCAGTTATAAGAACGGTGTGGCAATGTGTTCTGAGGCCTTATCTAATTTTACCAGTCTGGCAGTTGGCGACATCAACGCAATCTGTGAAGATAAGGAGGGTAATTACTGGCTGGGCAGAAATGATGGCGGCATTCTTCGCTGGAGCCGGGCTGCTCAGTGGCACAGGGGATGGCAGGAATACCGCCTCCAGCGCAAGAAGGAAAGTGCTGTCGTCAAAGAGACAACGAACTCGGAAGACGACGAGGTTGAGGAAGCGGTGTTGATGGAAGACGACGAAAATACAAAATAATATAAACCAGCATAATATGAAGAAACTATTGACCACACTATTACTGGGGTGCTGTCTGGCTGTAATTGCCGATACCGGAATCATCCCTGACATGAAGTTCCGCCGTCTGGACACCCGTGACGGTCTGTCGAACTCACAGATCAACTATCTGTTCCAGGACTCCAAGGGTTTTGTATGGATAGGTACATCTTATGGTCTAAACCGTTATGACGGCTATCGCTTCCGCACCTTCTATTCCGACCCTAATGATACGACGACCCTGCGTAACAACTATGTTGATAGGATATGGGAGGACTTCAAGGGTAAACTCTGGCTGAAACAGGGCATGAACTACAGCCTCTTCGATCCTGTTACAGAGCAGGTGGAGCGTAACCCGGTCAGGACGCTCACCAAGTGGGGCATCAAAGGTGGTATCGACAGGTTCCATATCGACTCCCAGCATCGCTGTTGGGTGAAGACCTACGACGAAGGGCTTTACTGTTTCAATCCTAAGACGACCAAACTGACCCTGATCAAATATGGCTATGGCGAAAATGAGATTGCCAAGGAGTTCTGGGTACAGTCGTTCGCAGAATGGAACGACAAACTCCTGATTTCCTCCAGCGACGGAGATTTGCTTTGCGTCGATGGAGACAAGGGAAAGGTCTTGTGGAAGGATAGTTATATGCGCGAGAACGGCGGACAGCCGAGCGTCGATTATAACCTCTATGTCGATAAGCGCAATAATTTCTGGGTCATCACTACTGGTGTTTTTATCTTCGACCAGAAACAGAAGAAATGGTTTAACTCTATCAACAGTTATTTCGCAGAATATGGCATCCCTACCCTGCCGGATTACCTGGATGTTCAAGATGTAGTGATGGACAGACGTGGATGGATCTGGATCTCTACCGACCATAACGGTATCTTTGTGGTGGATCCTGACAGCAAGGAAGTGAGACAATTCCTGAACAATAAGTTTGACCAGACTTCGCTGAGTGAGAACACGATTAAACGCATGATGCTCGACAAGAGCGGCAATGTCTGGCTGGGTTGCTATCGTAACGGATTGAACCAGTATATCGAGAAGATGATTGGTTTCAAGACCCTGGAAGTAGGTGACGTGAACACGACGACAGAAGATACGGCTGGCAACTACTGGTTTGGTACTGACAACCATGGTATTATCAAATACGATCCCAGAACAGGTGAACAGGATCTCTACGACAAGGCCCATAGCGGTTTTGCCTCCGACATCATGGTGTCCAGTTGCAGTTCGAAGGATGGTTCCGTATGGTTCGGCACCTACAATGGCGGTTTGATACATGTGGCAGGTGGCCGTGCCACGAACTACACGGCTTCGAATGCCGAAGGCGGCCTGCTGAACAACAACGTATGGTCAGTCGTTGAGGACAAATGGGGCGACATCTGGATCGGCACGTTAGGTAATGGCGTACAACGGATGAACGTCAAGTCAGGTAAGTTCAAGACATGGAGTTCATATAACACCAAACTGCCAGAGAATTTCATGACCTCAATGGCATGGATCAGTAAAGGCTGGCTGATAGTAGGACATTCGCAGTTCTACTCCTATATCAATCCTGTAAGCGGACAGGTAAAAAACGACACCATCCCCACCATCCCCGGCAAACCTGCTGCCATGGCTGCCACAGTTTGTGTGCTGGAGGACAGTCGCGGACTGATTTGGCATGGTTCCACCTCGGGCTGCTGCATCGTCGATAAGAAAACGGGGCAACAGACACTGCTCGATATGAATAGCGGTCTTTACGGCTCCAGCGTTGTCGGCATTGCCGAAGACAAAGTGCATACGATGTGGGTGGTGACGGAACACGGCATCTCTAATGTGACGCCGAAGAAAGAAGATAATGGCGAATGGAGTTTTATCGTCCGCAGTTTCAGCAGTCGCGACGGACTGCAACAGGGACCCTACAACCAGCGCTCAATCAGTTGCACCCGCGAAGGCCTGCTGCTGGTTGGTGGCATGGGGGGGGTCGATGTAATCAACCCCAAGCAGGTGGCCGATGTCGCCAACATGGAGAATCCTGTGTTCAGTGGCCTGAAACTGTTCGGTCAACAGATATCAGTAGGTCGCGAATTCGATGGTCGCGTCATTCTGGACGAGGCCCTCAACGAATGCCGCGAACTGACGCTGCACAACGATGAGAACCAGTTCACCATCCAGTTGGCTACAGATAAAGGTGAGATGCACAACACATCCCGTTTCGTCTATATGCTCGAAGGTTTCAGCGACAAGTGGATCAAGACAGAGGAGACCGATCCCAACATCACCTATATGTCGCTCCATCACGGCAGTTATATCCTGCATGTCCGCATGCTCAACGATGACGGTACGATGGGAGAGCGCGAGGCAACACTGAAGATTACCATTACGCCGCCACTACTACGTAACCGCTGGTTGCTGCTTTCTTTCATCTTATTTGTGCTTGCTGTTGCATTCTTATGGCGTCGCCGCTTCCTGAAGGAGCATGAGGAGCGCGAAGAACTGGCAGACATCCGTCGTGAGGTGGAGAAGAAACAGTGGATGAACGAGATGCTCACCAAGATGCGTGAAAAGAAAAAGGAAGAGGAGACTAAACCCGAAATACTGGAAGCAACCCAGTGGACGATGACAGGTGCTGTCCTAAAGCGGGAACCTGGCGATCTACAGGAATTCATGAAGGAGCAGTGCGCCCAATATAAGGCCCCCAAGGAAAAGAAAGTGAAGTTCTCGTTCTTCCCTTTGGCCAGTGATCTGGTAATAGATTTCGACCATGACATGTTGGGACAGGCTGTTCAGATCCTGCTCAACAACGCGGTCATGTTCTCTCCAAAGGACTGCCGCGTCAAGGTCTTTGTCGATAAGACAGCCAACTCTGGCACCATCCGTATTTCCGATAACGGTATCGGTTTGCCGGAAGGCGCCAAAGAGCACATGTTCGATCCAGTCGTCAGTGACGATGATCCCGGTGTCGTCCTTTCCGTGGTCAAGGATATCGTCACAGCACATGGCGGCACGGTGACAGGTGACAACAATGCTGGCGGTGGATCGGTGTTCACCATCACGCTGCCTCTGGATACCCAGGGCTCACACGATGATGAGATTGAAGAGGCCGTCATTATAGAAGATGAAGAATAATTATTAACTAAAACTATATTGATTAAGGATGAAAAAACTATTTTTGATGGTGTCTGCCCTGTTCATGGCCGGAATGGCCATGGCAGCCGAGGTGCAGGCCAATGGTAACAGTGTGACGATCCGTCCTGACGGTGGTCAGGCTAAGGTCATCTGCCTAGAAGTGATGAACGACAACATTATCCGTGTCCGTGCGACATCGGCCGAGGTGCTGCCGCAGAAGCCGCAGAGCCTGATGGTTGTTCCCCAGACGGCCCCTGCCAAGGGAAGTTATGCCGTGAGCGAGGAAGACAGTTGCGTCGTAGTGAAGGCCAAGAACGTAAAGGCTGTCGTCTGCAAGGCTACGGGCGAAGTGACTTTCTTCGATGCTAATGGCAAACAACTCCTGAAAGAGGCGAAGGACGGCAAACAGTTCAAGGACTTTACCGTACCCAAGCGCGAATATGGTCTGAAGGGAGGTCCTGCCATCACCGAGGAGATGAAGCACGGCCTCACCTGGCAGATGAAATTCGACTCCCCCGAGGATGAGGCTTTCTACGGTCTCGGTCAGCACCAGAGCGAGGAGTTCAATATGAAGGGTAAGAACGAAGACCTCTTCCAATATAACACAAAGGTGTCTATCCCCTTCGTGCTCTCTAACAAGAACTACGGTATCCTGTGGGACTCCTACAGTTACTGCCGCTTTGGCAATCCCAATGACTACCTGCAGTTAAACCGCGCCTTCAAACTCTACGACAAGAAGGGTAAAGAGGGACATCTTACGGGTACATATACTGACAAGAACGGTAAGAAACTCGTGCGCGACGAGGACTCCATCTATTTCGAATATGCCTTCCCCGCTACTTCCGAGATTGCCGTAAAGACCGACAACGGCGGCATCAAGAACCTGCCAAAGGGTTTCAACCTACAGGGTGCCAACGTGGTATATGAGGGTTTTGTCGAGACACCTTGCTGTGGCAAGGCCTGTTGTGCTGGCAAGAAGGATAACTATCAGTTCATCCTCTATTACTCTGGTTATGTGAAGGTGTATATCGACGGTAAAGAAGTGGTGCCCGAGCGTTGGCGCACGGCCTGGAACCCTAATACCTATAAGTTCACGGCTGATCTGCCAAAGGGTAAGAAGGCTCAGTTGCGCATTGAGTGGCAGCCCGATGGCGGTGAGGCCTATTGCGGTCTGCGCGTCGCTGAGCCTCGCAGTGCCGAGGAGCGCGGTAAGTTGAGTTTCTGGAGCGAGATGACCAAGGATATGGACTACTACTTCATCGCTGGCGAAAACCTCGATCAGGTCATCTCCGGCTATCGTACACTGACGGGTAAGGCCAGCCTTTATCCGAAGTGGGTGCTGGGTTTCTGGCAGAGTCGCGAGCGTTACAAGACCTCTGGTGAGATTGAGGATATCCTGACTGAGTTCCGCAAGCGCCATATCCCCGTGGATAATATCGTACAGGATTGGAATTACTGGCCTGAAGACCAGTGGGGAAGTCATCAATATGAGGCTGCCCGCTATCCCGATCCACAGGCCATGCTCGACAGTGTCCACGCCATGCACGGACGCTTCATGATCTCCGTATGGCCTAAATTCTACAAGAATACGGCTAACTACAAAGAACTCGATGCCAACGGCTGGATGTATAATCAGGCTGTAAAGGACGATATTCACGACTGGGTAGGTCCTGGTTATGTGGCTGGATTCTACGATGCCTACGATGCCAGAGCCCGCAAGATGTTCTGGCACCAGATGGACGAGAACCTATATTCTAAATATAACAAGAACGGTGTGGCCGGTGTCGATGCCTGGTGGATGGATGCCTCCGAGCCCAACGTGCGCGACTGCACGCCGATGTGGTATCGCAAGGCCCTTTGCGGACCTACGGCTCTTGGCACCTCAACGGAGTACTTCAACGCTTACTCGACCGTCAACGCCGACGCTATCTATAACGGTCAGCGCTCGGTCTATAACGGCAAACTTAACGAGCCTCGTGTCTTCCTGCTCACCCGTAGTGGCTTCGCTGGTGAACAGCGTTTCTCGACCGCTACTTGGAGCGGTGATATCGGCACTCGCTGGGAGGACATGCGCGCCCAGATGACGGCTGGTCTGAACTACTCGATGTCGGGCATCCCCTTCTGGGGCATGGACCAGGGCGGTTTCTGCGTAGAGAACCGTTATGTGGCTGCCCAGCAGATCTACGACCGTACGGGTGTGGAGAACGAGGATCTGAAGGAGTGGCGCGAACTGCAGACCCGCTGGAACCAGTTTGGTGCCTTCATCCCCCTGTTCCGTGCCCACGGCCAGTGGCCGCTGCGCGAGATCTGGAACATCGCTCCCGATGAGCATCCCGCCTATAAGTCGTTCGTCTATTACGATAAACTGCGCTACCGCCTCATGCCTTACCTCTACTCGATGGCTGGCTGGGCCCATTTCAAGGACTATACCCTGATGCGTGCTCTCGTGATGGACTTCAATGGTGATAAGCAGGTGGAGAATATCGGCAACCAGTGGATGTTCGGTCCCGCCCTGATGGCCTGTCCCGTTGGTTACTACAAGGCCCGCAACCGCTCCGTCTATTTCCCCGAGCAGTGTGGCTGGTACGATCTCTATACGGGTGAGCATATCGACGGTGGTCAGAGCCTCGTGGTCGATGCTCCGTATGAGTGCATTCCTGTCTATGTCCGCGAGGGTGCCATCATCCCATTCGGCCCCGAGATGGAATGGAGCGACGAGAAGCCTGCAGAACTCATCAACCTCTATGTCTATGCAGGACAGAACGGACAGTTCCAACTCTACGAGGACGAGGGTACGAACTATAACTACGAGAAGGGCAAGTATGCCACTATCGACATCACTTACGACGATGCCGCCAAGACCGTCTCGTTTGGTGCCCGCAAGGGTCAGTTCCCCGGCATGCTGAAGAACCGCCGCTTCAATGTGGTACTCATCTCCGCTGACAATGCGAAGCCTCTGAACCTCGACAATCCCGAGGGCAAACTGGTACAGTATAACGGCAAGGCCGTAAGCGTACAACTCTAAGACCTCTGACTAAAAACGATGAAGTATAGGAATGTGATCTTAACGATGGCAGCAGTCCTTATGGGGCTGACTGCACAGGCTCGCGAGCGTCAGAACTTCGATAGCGACTGGCGGTTTATCCTGGCTGATACAGCCACGATGGCGAAGGCCGATTATAAGGATGGATTCTGGCGCAGGCTCGACCTGCCGCACGACTGGGCCATTGAGGGCGACTTCTATGCCGGTAATCCCAGTGGTGCAGGTGGCGGAGCACTGCCTGGCGGCATCGGCTGGTATCGCAAGCACTTTACACTGGGCGACTGCGAGACACCGATGAAGGAAACGAAATTCTTCCTGGAGTTTGATGGTGTATATATGAACTCCACCGTCTTTGTGAATGGTCAGGAGGTCGGTTTCCGGCCATACGGCTATAGTTCCTTTGAGTACGACATCACGCCCTACCTGAAGGAGGGCGAGAACGTGGTGGCGGTGAAGGTGGATAACTCCGACCAGCCCAACTCGCGCTGGTACTCGGGCTGTGGCATCTACCGTCATGTCTGGCTCACCAAGGCCAATGCCATCCACGTGAAGCATTGGGGCGTGCATGTACATGATGGCAAGGTGGAGGTGGATTACGAGAATCCCACCGGCCAGAAGGTGACGGTGAAGAACGTCTGGCTTGACGCCAACGGTAGGCCGACGAGTATCAAGAAGCCCAGGAAGTGGTCGTGCGAGGATCCATATATCTATAAGGTACGCACGCAACTGATTGCGGGTGGTAAGGTGGTGGATGAGGTGGAGACCACCACGGGCTTCAGGGATTTCCGTTTCGATGCCAAGACAGGCTTCTGGCTCAACGGCAAGAACTTCAAACTGAACGGTGTCTGCGAGCACCATGACTTCGGTTGTCTGGGTGCTGCCCTCAACGAGGATGCCCTGCACCGCAAACTATCGAAACTGAAGGCGATGGGCGTGAACTCGATCCGTTCGTCGCACAATCCTCCGGCCCCCGAACTGCTCAACATGTGCGACACGATGGGACTGATCGTGATGGACGAGTCGTTCGACATGTGGCGCCGCAAGAAGACACAGAACGACTATGCCCGTTTCTTCGACGAGTGGCATGAGCGCGACCTCTCCGACCTGATCCTCCGTGACCGCAACCATCCGTCAATCCTGATGTGGTCGATTGGTAACGAGGTGTTGGAGCAGTGGTCTTCGGCCGAGGCCGACACGCTGACATTAGAGCAGGCCAACCTGATCCTGAATGCAGGTCATGATGCCTCGACACTGGCTAAGGACGGTGAACTCAGCGTGCAATCGTTGCTGACACAGCACTTGGCAGAGATCGTAAAAAGGTATGATACCACGCGTCCAATCACGTCGGGCTGTAACGAGCCCAATCCCGGTAACCACCTCTTCAAAAGTGGAGCCCTTGATCTCATCGGTTTCAACTACCATCATGAGTGGGTAAAGGGCGTGCCGCAGAACTTCCCCGACAAACCGTTCATCTTCTCCGAGAGTGTGTCGGCCCTCCAGACGCGCGGCTTCTACATGATGCCGTCGGATACGGTCTACAAGGCCCCCAAGGAATGGTGGCTGCCCTACACCGATCCCACTTACATGTGTTCGGCCTACGACAATATGCATGCCTCGTGGAGTTCGACACATGAGGAGACATGGGACGTGGTGAAGCATACGCCCTACGTTGGCGGACAGTATATCTGGACAGGCTTCGACTACATCGGCGAACCTACCCCCTACGGTTTCCCTGCCCGCAGCAGTTACTTCGGTATCATCGACTTGGCGGGCTTCCCGAAGGACACCTATTATATGTATCAGAGTGAGTGGACGGCAAAACCCATGCTGCACCTGTTCCCCCATTGGAACTGGTTGCCGGGCCAGACCATCGACCTCTGGGCCTACTATAATCAGGCCGACGAAGTAGAACTCTTCATTAACGGCAAGAGTCAGGGCATCCGCAAGAAGGCCGACCATCCCAGTGACGGTTGGAAACCCGGTCTTTGCACGGAGTATCATGTCGGCTGGCGAGTGACGTATGAGCCAGGCGAGATCAAGGCTATATCACGTAAGGACGGCAAGAAGGTCTGCGAACAGACTATCAAGACCGCCGGCACACCGCACCATATCCGTCTGACGACCGACTATCATGGCAAGGCATGTACCTTCGTGAATGTGGAGGTGGTGGATCAGGACGGCAACCTCTGTCCATGGGCAGAGGATCAGATCTTCTTCACTATCGATGGAGATGCAAAAATCATCGACACGGACAACGGCTGCCAGACCTCGCTGGAGAACTTCAAGGCTCCCCAGCGCAAGGCTTTCTTCGGCAAGTGCATGGTGGTGGTGAAGGGCAAGGGTACATTGAAGGCTCAGGCCATGAACCTGAAGGAGGGCACCCTCTCGTTCTGAGTCCTATTGCACGAACTTTTTACCGCATTTGATATATAAACCATGTTGCGGTTCTTGACTAAGCAGATGGCCGGCGAGTGAATAGATTCTTTTATCGTCGGCCGACTGTTTTTTTACGGCATCGATGGCAGTAGCGTCATTCAGTCGTTCATATTCCGTCGCTGCCATGATAAAGCCACCCAGCACCTTACCCTCCGTGTAGAAATCGTCACCTGAAGTGGAGGTTGGTTTGGTATCCTTTCCCATGAGATAGTAATTGGCAGAGCCGTCACGATAGTTGGAACCGCCGAGACCAGCCGACTTGCAGCAGCGCACCAGGTGGACTCCCCCCCTGCCGTCAGCCACCATGAAGTTCTCGATAAAACCCCTATAGGCTTTCTTCGCGAGGGCAGTATAATCGGTGTCGTATAGCCCGAGGCGCATGCCTTTAAGATAGGCAGCAATGAAGATGGCCGTGCACGATGACTCAAAATAGTTGGCTACTGGCGAGGAGGTATAACTATAACTGCTGTCATAACTGTCGGCTACATAACTGCCATCGTGGTTCAACAGTTGATACCAGCACCCCGTAGCCTCATCCTGCTTGGCAGCGATGCCAGCGGCAAGTTGCTGTAGATAGTCCCGCAGCGTCTTATAGTTGTCGGTGGTAGTCAGACCTGCTGCTTTCATCTGTTCCAGCACATCAACGAGAGCAAGGAAGTACCAGGCCTCAGCACGTCCCCAGTATTCAGCGGAGTGATAGACCTCGGCCCCCTTTTCCGCAGAGACACCAGACCATTTCGAGGCAGCATCGCCAGCGGGATCAGCGGTGAAAGCGTGATAGAGCAACCTCACCTCAGGATTCCACAGGTAGTGCCATGAGATGGTGAACTGACTGGTAATCATATCCCAGTCGTTATCGCTGATGGGAGCATAGTCCGTATATTCATTGACCATCTGTGCCAACAGGGCTGGCCCCATGTACTGGCCGTCGCACCACATCTGGTCGATATAGGAGGCCTTGTGCCACCATCCTCCTGCGGCCTCGGCCAGCGTACTCGCCTTGATCACATAGTTGTCGTTAGCCATACTGATGCCCTTGAGTGCATCGGCAAAACGCTTCTTGGCAGTGGTAACAGTAGCAGCATTCGTATGGTACGGACTATCGGCAAAAGTGCCACTGGCTGCAAGTTGCTGCAGTTTGAAGTAGAGTTTCACGGCGTTGAGGTCGTCGAAACTCATACCGGCCTTGCCACCCTGAGTGATGTCCAGGTTGTTGCCGTAGTTCTGGATGGCATAATACCAAGGCCTCACGTCTATCGTCGTATCGTCTTTATAATAATCCACTGCCTCCAGAATGGCCTTGGCCACGAGTCCGGGCACATAGTCGAGAATGAATTTGGAGTTATTGGGGACAATGACCAGGTTGCCTTGTCCGTCGAACACGCCAAAGCCAGAGGCCGAGGTGTTGGCCTTGAAGTCGTTGAGACGCGAATTGATGACCAGTTCCGAGTAGCGCACTCCCTCAGTGAAAGGATACGGCTGTCCTGCTGCCAGACTTTCCGCCATGCAGGTTATATTCTTGCCCATAGCCGTCAGCAACAGCATGAGCCCACATACGATGATTTTCTTCATAGTTTGTAAATGATTTA
>FLNY01001956.1_pt1 | contig 35610 bp, 32 predicted proteins | sample 1140381 | NCBI WGS metagenome assembly FLNY01 (sample SAMEA3878172, study PRJEB12797) | bioreactor metagenome | biome: Moose rumen | place: Sweden | collected 2011-10 | reverse complement strand
ACGTCAATCGGTGCCAAATCGTCCTTGCATTGGAATACGATCAGCCCGAAGCGTCTCTTCATGTCCAGGTATTTGTCCGGGTCCATCCCCGACTTCCTCTTCGACGCCCTCTCGATGTATCCCGTCTCTTGCTCGAACGCTGACCTTGTGTCCCTGTAAGCGTACAGGTACTTCCCGTTTGCCATCCTTACCTTCTTGTAGAGCACGGTGCCGGTGTTGAACCCCGCCAGCTTCTCCACCGGCTCGTCAACCCCATACCTGGAGATGAGCTTTGAGTTGGATTTCAGCGGGATTATGCACGAGAGCCCATTCCTCTTGTCCGTCTTCTCGAAGAGGGCGTCATTGTGGAATCCCTTGTCGAATATCATCAGCGCGCGGCTGATTCCGTACTCATCGACAAAGTCCTCGATTGCCGTGCTGTCGAGCATGTTGCCCTGGTATGGCTTCACCGCTATCGGCTCTTTTGACACGGGGTCGAAAGCGTACATCAGGCTCACATCCCTGCTTCCCTTTTTCATGGCCTTCCTCGAAAACTCCGAGAACGAACTGGTTTGGGAGTTGTAGTCCTTGAGCATACCGTCAACCACCATCTTGCCACCCGAGAAGGACTCAATGCGCTTGCGCATGAACTCTACTATGAGCGAGTAGGCGGCCCCTATCTCGCTCAGGAACCTGGAAACGGAGTTCTCGGACAGCGCAACCCCGGGGTACATCTCGCTCAGGAAAGAGGTCCGGTAACGCATGTCAAGGTCACGGTCGCGGATGTCGCCGTAGGAGGAGCGGAGCAGGGCTATGACCAGAAGACGCTTGGCGTCGGAAATGTCCCAGACGTTTGCAAGCTTCTGCATGAGGTCGCCGGTGCACTTGTCGTTCAGGGCCACCTCGCCGTAGTCCTTGATCTCAACTTCCCTGATCATTGGGACAGGACGTTTCTCTACGTACTTGCCGTTGACGATCTCGCCAATGGTGCCGAGCTCAACCGGTATGTTGCGCTTTCCGACACGCTTGCACGTACGCTTTATCACCAGGTATTTGTCACCTGATTTCTTCACTCTGGTATTCTTTGGCCTCTCGACGGCCAGGATGTCTGCTGGAATTGGCATTTTACTCTTGTTTGTTTAAAAAAAAGTTAATATAGGGCATATACACTATGCAAAGTTAGTAAAAATTAATGAAATAACAAAATAAATCCAAGAAAAAATGCAAAAAAATCATATTATTTTTGGACGTGTAGATATTTTTGGGGAATTTGGATGCAAAAAAAGTTGCCACAAAACCTTTGGTTGTGGCAACTAATAGGTTAATTTTTAAAGCGTTAAGCTATATAGTGGTAGAATTTGCGGTTTTTCTAATATAATAATAGCTCTACATCAATCCAAACAACCTCAGTATATCATTCAGATTAGCAAATATGAGTAAGCCTATCAAGAGGAAGAAACCCACTATCTGAGCTCTCTCGAGGAATTTGTCGCTTGGTTTGCGACCTGTAATTATCTCGTATATGCAGAATAGGGCATGACCACCATCAAGTGCCGGGATTGGAAGCACATTAACCACACCGAGCATGATGGATAAGAGGGCGGTCAGCATCCAAAAACTCTGCCAGTCCCACACGCCTGGGAAAATGTTGCCTATGGTAATGAAACCACCCACGCTCTTCGCTCCTTTCTTGGTAAACACGTATTTTAGGTCACTTACATAACCTTTCAACTGATTCCAGCCGTAGGATACGCCTGCTGGAAAGGATTCAAAGAAACCGTATTCTTTCTTTGTGGTTTTGTAGTCTGGTGCTTTGTTCGAGAACCCAAGAGTGAATTCATTTGTAAGGGTCGCCTCTGCCTTGCGAATGCTGTCACCATTTGAGATGACCAGTGTCACTTGCCGGGCTTTCAGACTATCCATGGCAAGTGCTCCTTCGTTTAATCCAGACTGAAGATTTGCCAGGCAATTGTGGAGATCGTTGAAGTCAGAAATGGCTTTGTCGTTAAGTGAATCTATGGTGCAACCTTTTTCAAGACCAATCTTTTCTGCTGGAGAACCGGGAATCACGCTATCTACTTCCAATGGCATGCGAATGTCGGCAAAGCGAGGGTCTTCAAGCATTTCCAAAAGATTCAGGTCGCCTGGCATTGCAATGTTTACGGATTTTCCGTCACGAAGGACCTTGGCGGTTTTCGCCCCTGACAGACCACGCAAGTTGGCTGGAGTCCATGATTCGAATACTTTGCCATCTGCTGATATTATGATGTCGCCATCTTGGAAACCTATTTGCTTGGCACTGTCATTGAATTTCATACCGTAGGTCATGTCTTCGCTCTTGACATATTCTTTACCCCAGGTAAACAACACCATTGAATAGATGAAGAATGCGGCTATGAAATTCATCAAGATGCCGCCCAACATGATGAGCAAGCGTTGCCAGGCTGGCTTTGTGCGGAATTCCCATGGTTGGGGGTCCTGTTTCATCTGTTCCAAATCCATCGACTCGTCAATCATGCCTGCAATCTTGACATAACCTCCAAGGGGAATCCAACCTATTCCATATTCTGTACCCACGTATTCATTATCACCATTTTCTTTCTTGGGCACCTCGGGCTTTTTCCTTAGATTCCGAAACCATTTGTCATAAGTGCTGAATAAATGGAATTTATAGTCAAAAAACAAGTAAAATTTCTCTACTCTTGTTTTGAAGAGTTTTGCAAAAAGATAGTGCCCTCCCTCATGAAGGATTATAAGTAATCCTAGGGAAACCACTACTTGGACAATTTTAATTAATATTTCCATTGATATCTTTATTAAAATTCTAATTTCTCATTTTTATTAGTTTCTCAGCGAAATCTCTTGCTCTTCTGTCGCTTTCCATGTATGTGTCAAGGGAACAATCGCATACCTTTTCAACATGGTTCATCGTCGATTCAATTATCTCGCTGATGCGATTAAAGGAAATGAGGTCGTCGATAAAAGCACGATTCGCAATCTCATTGGCTGCATTCATGATACATGCCATGTTACCTCCCTCCGACAAAGCATCGTAGGCTAATTGAAGGCAACGAAAACGATTGGTGTCTGGCTTTTCGAAAGTCAGTGTCTTGATGTCGAAGAAATTGAGACGTTCAAATGAAGCCGGCAGACGTTTGGGATAACTGAAGGCATATTGAATTGGAAGTCGCATGTCGGGTACGCCTAATTGGGCTTTTACTGCACCGTCAGAAAACTGAATCATCGAGTGAATAACGGATTGTGGGTGAACGACGACTTCAATCTTTGAAGAATCGATACCAAAAAGCCAATGGGCTTCAATCACTTCAAAGCCTTTGTTCATCATAGTGGCTGAATCAATCGTGATTTTAGCTCCCATGTTCCATGTGGGGTGGGAGAGGGCCTGGCTTTTTGTCGCATTCGACAATTCTTCTTTATTGTATTTGCGGAATGGACCTCCTGATGCCGTAAGCAATAACTTTTCAATAGTATTGCCAGGTTCCAAGCATTGAAAGATCGCACTGTGTTCGGAATCTACCGGAAGGATTGGGACTTCGTAGTTGGAACAAAGGCGAGTTATCAAATCACCGGCAACGACCAAGGTCTCCTTATTGGCAAGAGCTATGAGCTTTTTTGCTTTTATTGCATTGATTGTGGGACGTAAACCAGCAAAGCCCACCATGCATGCCAATACTATGTCAACGTTGTCGTCTTGAACAACATCGCATAACGCATCCGACCCGGCATATACTTTGATGGGTAGGTCAGACAAGGAGGTCTTGACCTTCTCATAATGAACCTCATTTGCTATAACCACCACTTCTGGCTGGTATTTGCGGGCCTGTGCAATAAGAAGGTCTGAATTGTTGTTGGCTGTAAGAATGTAGGCCTCAAACAAATCGCTATGGGATGATATGACATCCAGCGCCTGAGTGCCTATCGAACCTGTTGAACCTAATATCGCTATTCGTCTCATTATTTCTGTGTTTCAAAGGTGTTTTTATAGGTCAAGGATGCCATCGGGCAATTTCATATATAGTATTTTGTTTTCGTGATTTGTATTTGCAATGAAGGATTCTTGGGCTGGAATGTAGTATTCAACACCATCCTCATTCTCAACAAGAAACAGGTAGTTGTCGGTCTGGGTATCTACGGCTGTTATTGTTCCAATATCGAGTTTTGGCATCGATACTACTCTATAACCAATGAAAAAATCTAAAGAAAGCCCGGTGGAGATGGATTCTTCTGCTATGCTACGCTCAAACAGCACGTCACATCCAATAAACCGCTGGGATTTTTCTACATTGTCATAACCGTCGAATTTCACGAGTGCTACATTGTCAGAACGGAAACGATAGGATTCTATGAAAAAAGGAACAATAATTCCATCTATTCTTACAAGCAGATAGGGAGAGTCGGTGATGTCAAACACGTCGTCGGTGAAATGGAAATTCACTTCACCTTGAAGACCATGAGTCCTGGATATGTAACCTATCTTATATACATCCTCTTCCTGTATCATGACATTTAGTAATAAATTCTATTCAGAAAATATTTAATCGGAATTGTTAACGAACTCGTCATTTTTCATTGTCCATTCTGCTGATATGGGCGCCAATTGCAGTAAGTCGACCTTCTATGTCTTCATAGCCGCGGTCTATCTGTTCAATGTTGCTTATCACACTCGTTCCTTTGGCACTCAATGCTGCTATGAGCAAGGCGATTCCGGCACGAATGTCCGGAGAAGACATGCGAGCACTGTGAAGTTGAAATTTGTGGTTGTGACCTATTACGACTGCACGATGAGGGTCGCATAAAATAATTTGTGCACCCATGTCTATCAGTTTGTCAACGAAGAACAGACGGCTCTCAAACATCTTCTGGTGAAACAGTACACTTCCGTTTGCTTGAGTCGCTACTACGATGAGAACACTCAGCAAATCTGGAGTCAAGCCTGGCCATGGAGCGTCGGCCAATGTCATGATGCTGCCGTCGAGAAATGACGATACAGTATATTCAGATTGTTCCGGAACATGAATGTCATCGTCAATGCGTTCTATTGCAATGCCTATGCGCTTAAATACTTCAGGAATTATTCCAAGACTGTCGTATGCTACGTTCTTGATTGTCAAATCACTGCCGGTCATGGCTGCCATACCGATGAAACTGCCTACTTCTATCATGTCGGGAAGAATGGTGTGGGTTGTTCCATGAAGACGAGAAACGCCTTCAATCTTGAGATAGTTGGACGACACCCCGCTTATCTTGGCTCCCATGTTGTTCAACATCTTGCAAAGTTGTTGAATATATGGTTCGCATGCGGCATTGTAAATTGTTGTTGTGCCTTTGGTCAGGACGCTTGCCATTATTATGTTGGCTGTACCGGTTACTGATGCTTCGTCAAGCAATATGTCGGTTCCTTCCATGTATTGGGCATCTATGTCAAAACGGCCACTTGTCTCGTCATAATGAAATCTTGCACCCAGTTGCTGAACTCCATAGAAATGGGTATCAAGGCGCCTTCGACCTATCTTGTCGCCTCCAGGACGCGCTATGCAAGCGTGGTGAAAACGTCCCAAAAGCGGGCCGAGCAATAATACTGAACCACGTAGGCGGGAACAGCGCTGAACAAATTCTGAACTGTTAAGATAGTCCATGTCGAGCTTTGCGGCTCTGAATTCCCATGTCCCTTTCGATTTTTTCATGCAACGGACACCTATCTTGCTCAATATGCCTATCAGATTGTTCACATCCAGGATATCGGGTATGTTGTGCATTATGACAGGTTCGTCTGTAAGTAATACTGCGCTGATTACTTCCAAGGCTTCATTTTTAGCACCCTGGGGAGTAATTTCTCCATGAAGTTTGTGCCCCCCTTCTATTATAAATGACGCCATATTTTATGATTTTTGATTTTCTTTCTTTATTTTTTCTTCTTTTTTTTCTTAGTCTGTTTGGTTTGCTGAACATCTTTTAGAATGTCATTGTCATGCATGAGATTCAACTCTCCTGGAAGATAACTTGCTTTGCCATCTGTCATGCGCGCTAAATCATCCAACACCTTTTCTTCATTCATCAAATCCTTATTCCACCTACTCAAACTGCGTTTCATCTGGTTGGCTATCATCTCTGTTAAGGTTTTCCGCTCGTCTGCATCTTCTATCTCCTCTATTTTTTTTGCAAGTGATTCAATTATAGAGCCATAATGACGTTTGTTTATTGGATGTTGTGGATAAGGGATAACAGAACGCTGAGATACACGATCTTCCATCTTTTCTATTTCGTAGGGATAGTTCACTTCCAATTCGTAATTCGACATGGCTGCCAAGTGATTCCATAATTTCTTCTGGAATGAGGTCTCGTCACCATCATGGATGCGTATGTGAGACATTATGGATATGATGCTTTGGGCACAACGGTTACGCTCTTCCACATCTTCTATCGTCTTGCAGTGATTTACCATGTTCTGGACTATCCTGCCATATTCGGGAAGAATTAGTGGCTCAAGCTCTGTGTTATAATCTACACGACTATGATCGTTCAACGTATTATGTCCTGTTTCCATATTTTGTTTTTAATTATATTTCTACTTCTTAATCCCCTTTTGGGGACCAGCCACAAACTCCTTCAGGTACAATGGCTCCAAATATCCCACATCTGCGAATTCTCCTCTTGCATGAGCCTTTTCTGCAAGAGGACACATGTTCTTTGCCAGAGGATGAATGCCTTGTATGAAATGAGCGTTTGGTGATTGTACTATTGGCTGGCATTTGTCCGAGCCATTGCCGAAGAAATAAACTGGATGGTGTTCAAGATGGTCGGAGAAAGAATCTTCATCGATTATTTTGGCTTGAACATCTTCCACAGGGATTAAACCACGAGTGTAAATTGCGGTGTAAACCTCATTTCGTCGTGCATCAAGCATGGGGCATAACAATGCATCGTCAGGCAAATCATAATTGCCTAATAATATTGGTACACACAACACTTGCAATGTCGGGATGTTCAGAAGTTTTAAGTCTCTACCGTAACAAACGCCCTTTGCCATTGACAAACCGATGCGAAGTCCTGTATATGAACCGGGGCCATTGCTGATGGCCACTGCATCAAAGGGTATTGCATGATTGTCTGTAAACGACATGGCTTCTTCTACCATGCCTCCTAACAAAACAGAATGAGAAGGTCCGTCGAATTCTTCTTTGTGGAATATTACTACTCCATCTTCGCTTACTGCTACTGAACAGATTTTTGTAGTGGTGTCAATATGTAAAATACACGACATTTGTCTTGTTTTGGAATCTTAAATGAAAAATTATCATGCAAAATTAGCATATTCAAACGAAAAATCACTATTTTTGTATATATTTTCATAATAAAACAACATTTTTTCACATCTTTAATCGCTTTAATCTTTAAAATTAACTTCATAAAAGATATATCTTTTAGAGAATTTCTAAACTAAAGTATAATATTTTTTTAAATTCGTTATAATTCTTCTTTAATAGTATGATTCAATCCATGACAGGCTACGGCAAAAGTGTAGCTGATTATAAATTTAAGAAAATACATGTTGAACTGAAATCCCTTAATAGCAAGAACCTTGACATAAATGTCAGAATTGCTCCGATATATAGGGAAAAAGAAATGGAAATCAGACAAATGTTGGCTGATACATTAATAAGAGGAAAAATCGATTTCTCGCTTTGGGTTGAAAAAAATACTCAAACGGCAGTTACGCCAATCAATGCAGATGTCGTAAAGGAGTATTTCAAACAAATCAATGATATATCCACCACTATTAATTTGTCGTATGCTGAATCAAATATCCCTGAATGGATGGGGGTTTTGCTCCGACTGCCTGATGCTCTTAATACTAACGAAGTTGAAGAACTAACGGATGAAGAATGGGAATGTGCAAAGTATGCTATTAAGGATGCTTTGAACAACATCGTTGAATTCCGAACTCAAGAAGGAAATGCACTGTATAAGAAATTTACGGAAAAAACAGATAATATAGAAAAATTGTTGACTAGCATTGAACCCTTCGAAAATGCTAGAGTTGAGAAAATTCGTCAACGAATCGTCGACAATTTGGAAAAGTTCATCGGAGTGGATTACGATAACAACCGACTTGAACAAGAAATGATTTATTACATAGAAAAACTGGATATTAACGAGGAAAAACAACGACTTAAAAATCATTTGCATTATTTTAGGGAAACAATGGACGGAGAAATCGGACAAGGGAAAAAACTAGGTTTTATAGCTCAGGAAATGGGACGCGAAATCAATACCACGGGAAGCAAAAGTAATCTGGCGGAAATGCAAAACATTGTGGTAAAAATGAAAGACGAACTAGAGCAAATAAAAGAACAAGTCCTCAACGTGCTATAATTAATATCCAGCCATATACATAAACAGTTAGTCTTTGTCTAAAATGTTGTTCTACTTTCACCACATAAATGAAAAACATGAAAAAAGGAAAACTAGTCATAGTAAGTGCCCCAAGCGGCAGCGGAAAATCAACTATCATCGGTAAGATAATGGAGAAATACGAAAATTTGCATTTCTCTATTTCTGCTACCAGTCGTCCTCCAAGGGGTAACGAACAGAACGGTGTGGAATACTTCTTCCTCACACTTGAAGAATTTAAAAAAAAAATAAAAGATAATGAATTCATAGAATACGAGGAGGTATATCCCGACAAATTCTATGGTACACTCAGGTCACAAGTCGATGAACAAATCAAACGTGGGGAGAATGTCGTGTTTGACGTGGATGTGAAAGGGGGAATAAATATAAAGAAACAATTTGGAAAGAGGGCATTAAGCATTTATATCATGCCACCAAGCATTGAAGAGTTGAGAAACCGCCTTGTGAAACGGGGTACAGACTCACCTGAAATGATTGAACAACGTGTTGCAAAGGCTGAACAGGAATTGACGTTTGTTAACCAATTCGACAAAATGATAGTCAACGACATACTCGATGTCGCTGTAGAAGAAGCCTTGCAAGTGGTAACCGATTTCTTAAAATAATTCCTAACGATTTTACGCCAAAAATGTTTGTCAAGTGACGGAATGTAATTACAATATTGAAAATTATCCGCCTCTTTCATGCAATGAACGAATCGTGGCGGTTTTTGGTGGGACTTTCAACCCAATTCATCTAGGACATGTCTCACTTGCTGATAATATATGCAATTCTGGAATTGTTGATGAAGTTTGGTTTATGGTTTCGCCTCTTAATCCTTTGAAGCTAAATGATTCTGACCAAATTCTTCCTACCGACACACGACTCTTTTTGACGAAACTGGCTTTGGCCGACTATCCGCATTTGAAAGTCTCCGACGTGGAAAGCAAGCTACCAGTTCCTTCATACACAATCAACACTTTGGCAAAACTTCACGAAGAATATCCCGACACACAGTTCAAATTGATTATAGGTCAAGACAACTGGAAGAATTTTGACAGCTGGGTGGAGGCAAAGAAAATAAAGGGTAACCATGACATCATCGTTTATGGAAGAATGGAAACTGTGGATGAAAAGCATTGTTTTGCAGATGTCGTGGAATATAGAACAGATGGAACGGAGCACCGTTTGAATGGAGGTGCTCCGTTCCATCTGTTTGATATATCTTCTACGAGGATAAGGGAAGCGATAAGAACAGGAAATGTCCCTTTTGCGGCCAAATGGCTTGAACCGTCTGTGATGAGGTATATCCTGGAAAATGCTCTTTATAGATAGGACAAACTTTTTCCCTAATTCATGAATCTTATACTATAAATTCCCTTAGTTCTTTAAATCCAATCTGTACTGATAATCTGTGGATTTTTACAATATAGTGCTCCATGATTGTAGCCAACCTTTTCCTGTGAAGTCATGAAACATCTTTGCCAAATCCTGCCTATAAAAAGCGTAATCAGGCTCTTCTATGAGTTATATTCCTGCCAACTCTTTATCTGGACATCTTCTTGCTTAAGTTCGCAGAATGCTTCGATAAATGCCTTGGCAAGACGTGTGTTGGTTATCAAAGGTATGTTGTGGTCAATGGCTCCACGACGTATCTTGTAACCATTGGTCAATTCACGCTTGGTGTGGTTCTTTGGCACGTTGATAATCAGGTCAAAGAGATGCTCGCCAATCATGTCAATCACGTTGTTGGAACCCTTCTCATCAGGCCATGCCACAGGTGTTGCAACTACGCCATTGTCGTTCAAGAATTTCGCTGTGCCTTCTGTCGCATAGATTGAATATCCATTTTTAACAAGACTAAGAGCTGGATCGAGCAAATCTACCTTGCCTTTGGCACCACCCGAAGAAATCAAGATGTTTTGCTTTGGTAATTTGTAGCCTGTGGCTATCATTGCGTTTAGTAAGGCTTCGTTCATGCTGTCACCTAGACAACCCACTTCTCCTGTGGACGACATATCGACGCCCAGAATTGGATCGGCATTTTGAAGACGGGCAAAAGAGAATTGAGATGCTTTCACTCCAATTCGGTCGATGTCGAATTCACTGCTCTCAGCACGTGTGTATGGAACATCAAGCATGATTTTGGTGGCAGTCTCAATGAAGTTGCGTTTCAGAATCTTGCTTACGAATGGGAATGAACGAGAGGCGCGCAAATTACATTCTATCACTTTCACGTCTCGGTTCTTGGCCAAATATTGAATGTTGAAAGGACCACTTATGTTCAGCTCTGCTGCTATCTTGCGGGAAATCTTCTTTATCTGACGAATAGTGGAGAAATATATGTTTTGTGCTGGGAAGACCATAGTGGCATCACCAGAGTGGACACCTGCATATTCCACGTGTTCCGAAATGGCATATTCGATTATCTCGCCCTTGTCGGCAACGGCATCGAATTCTATCTCTTTTGTGTCTTGCATGAATTGTGAGACTACAACAGGGTATTCCTTGCTTACCTCTGTTGCCATCTTGAGGAAACGCTCCAACTCTTCGTCATCATAGCAGACGTTCATTGCAGCTCCGGATAGCACGTAGGATGGACGAACTAGGACTGGATAACCCACTTCGCTGACGAACTCGTGTATGTCGTCAAGGGAAGTCAGTGCTCGCCATGCTGGTTGGTCAACACCAAGCTTGTCAAGCATGGCTGAGAACTTGTCACGGTTCTCGGCACGGTCGATATTTACAGGGGAGGTACCAAGAACGGGAACACCCTGACGATAGAGCTTCATTGCCAGGTTATTTGGAATCTGGCCACCAACACTCACAATCACGCCGCGAGGCTCCTCTAGTTCTATTACGTCAAGAACGCGCTCAAGCGACAATTCGTCGAAATAAAGACGATCGCACATGTCATAATCTGTGGATACTGTCTCAGGGTTGTAGTTTATCATTATCGACCTGTAACCCAGTTTGCGAGCCGTGTTTATGGCATTGACAGAGCACCAGTCAAATTCCACTGAGGAACCAATCCTGTATGCTCCTGAACCTAAGACAACTACAGATTTCTCATTCTTGTAGTAGGGTATGTCGTGACCTTCTACTGCGTATGTGAAATAGAGGTAGTTGGTCAGTTCTGGATGTTCGCTGGCTACGGTATCAATTCGTTTAACCGCTGGAGTGATGCCGCGAGATTGGCGGTAATGACGAACTGCCAGATTCTCCTTCTCCATGGTAGTACTTGTTGGTTTCAAGACGAAACGGGCAATCTGGAAATCAGAGAAGCCTGCCACCTTCACTTCGCGGAGTAAGTCGTCTGGAATATCTTCCAAACGGTCTATGCGCTGAAGTTCATGTTTCAGATCTACAATGTTTTTTAAGCGTTCTATGAACCATTTGTCTATCTTTGTCAGGTTCTCAATTTTTTCTACGCTATAACCTTCTTCAAGAGCTTGGGCTATTGCAAAGATGCGAAGGTCGGTAGGGTGGGTGAGTTCTTCCTCAACGTTTTCGAAACTTACGTGGTCGTTACCAACAAAACCATGCATTCCCTGACCAATCATTCGCAAGCCCTTTTGGATCATCTCTTCGAAACTTCGGCCTATTGACATGATTTCGCCCACTGATTTCATCGAAGAGCCGATTTGACGACTTACACCTGAAAACTTAGTCAAGTCCCAACGTGGAATTTTGCAAATCATGTAGTCGAGCGAAGGTGCTACGTAAGCAGAATTCGTCGTGCCCATTTCGCCTATTTGGTCAAGGGTATAGCCCAATGCTATCTTGGCGGCTACAAATGCCAATGGGTAGCCGGTTGCTTTAGATGCCAATGCAGATGAACGGCTCAAACGTGCGTTGATTTCAATGATTCGGTAGTCGTTCGTCTCAGCGTTGAAGGCAAATTGAATATTACATTCACCCACTATGTTCAGGTGTTTCACACATTTTATGGACAAATCCTGAAGCATCTTTACTTGTTCCTCCGTCAGCGAACAGGTTGGGGCTACGACTATCGACTCACCGGTATGGATTCCCAATGGATCGAAATTTTCCATTGAAGCAACGGTGAAACAACGATCGTTTGAATCGCGAATTACCTCAAACTCAATCTCTTTCCAGCCTTTCAGAGATTCTTCCACCAATACTTGTGGAGCAAAAGTGAAGGCGCTTTCGCATATATCCCGGAAACTGGCCTCATCAGGGCATATTCCGGAACCCAACCCGCCTAATGCGTATGCGGAACGTACCATAATAGGAAAACCTATGCGATGGGCTGCAGCCAAGGCATCTTGAATATTCTCTACGGCTTCGCTGATTGGGGTTTTCAATGAAGCCAAATCAAGTTTGCGAACGAAACGGTCACGATCCTCTGTGTCCATTATGGCTTCTACGGATGTTCCCAACACTTCGACACCATATTCTTTCAACACACCGCTCTGATACAGCTCAGTACCGCAGTTCAATGCCGTCTGACCGCCAAAAGCAAGCAAGATCCCATCTGGACGTTCCTTCTTAATGATTTCTGTTACAAAATAAGGAGTCACGGGTTGGAAATAAACTTTATCGGCTATTCCTTCTGAAGTCTGGATCGTCGCTATGTTGGGATTTACCAATACACTGCTTATTCCTTCTTCACGTAATGCTTTCAGTGCTTGAGAACCTGAATAGTCGAATTCTCCCGCTTGACCAATTTTCAAAGCACCGGAACCTAATACCAGCACTTTCTTTAATTTTCTATCCTCCATACTTTTTACCTTTTATGTTGTTTGTGATTTTATGTTTTCTTTTTTCTTGATTTTGTCTTGCACCTTCTTCTAAGTGTTCATTGTTTATCACCTAGATGATTCCATCCCTGAGCTTTCAACTCGAATTCGTTGCCGTCGCGGGTAATAAGTGCCATTCCTAAGTCGGATTTTGTTATGTAGCCTATCATCTTCACGTCTTCAATCGTCTCGATTTTGTCTTTTTCACTCAAGGGAACGGTAAACAACAATTCATAATCTTCACCTCCGTTTAGGGCACAAGTGCTCACGTTCATGTTCAGCTCTTCTGCCATGACTGCTGTCTGATAGTCTAGAGGAATGCGTTCTTCGTAAATCCTGCATCCCACTCCCGATTGATTGCAAATGTGCATTAACTCTGAAGACAGGCCATCGCTTATGTCAATCATTGAACTAGGATGTATTCCTGCGTCATGGAGCTTTGATATGATATCGCCTCTTGCTTCTGGGCGCATCTGACGTTCCAGCAAATATTCCTTGCCATGAAAATCTGGCTGAGCCATTTCCATTGCTGCGAGTTCACGAGCCTCACCTTCCAACTTCTCCAATTTCTTCAATTGCTCGTAATAAACCACTTTCTCGCGCTCCAACAATTGAAGACCCATATATGCGCCTCCTAAATCACCGCTTACGCATACCAAGTCTGTCTCCTTAGCACCATTGCGGTATATGGCTTTGCCTCTTTCTACTTCGCCTATGCAGGTGATGCTTATGGCTAATCCAGTTAGGGAACTTGTTGTGTCGCCACCTACTATATCCACATTATGATGGTCACAGGCTAACCGAATGCCTGAATAGAACTCCTCGATGGCTTCCACACTGAAACGTTGGCTCAAGGCTATGCTTATGGTAATCTGTTTCGGAATGCCACCCATTGCATAGACATCGCTGAAATTCACCATTGCACTCTTATAACCTAAATGTTTTAAGGGCATGTAGGTTAAATCGAAATGAATCCCTTCCATCAACATGTCGGTCGTTATGAGAAGGTCTTTATCTTGCGAGAAACGCACTACAGCACAGTCGTCTCCTATGCCATATTGCGTTTCTGCGTTTTTTTGCTTTATGTCTTGTGTGAGGTGATTTATTAAGCCAAATTCACCTAAATTACTTATTTCTGACATTATTCTATTTTGATATGCCTGTTTATTATGACTAAATTTTATTTGTTGAAAATAAGCCCTTGTAAATAAAGCAAATAGCATTAAATAACCATTAATCGCTAATGCTCATCAGTAATTCTTTCATGAGAAGGGTCATCTTGGGTTGAGCTGCATCTGCTGCAATTGTCACCTCCTCATGGGATACCTGCACTGCGTCAACAAATCCTCCTAAATCCGTTATTATCGAAATGCCGAAAACTCGCATACCTTGATGGACGGCTACTATCACTTCTGGAACTGTTGACATGCCAACTGCATCACCACCCCAATTGTGGAACATCCTGTATTCGGCTGGAGTTTCGAATGTGGGACCTTGGGTGGCAAGATACACTCCTTTCTGAACTTTTATGCCGTGGCGTGCCGCTGAATCTTCTACAATCTTTATGAATTCCTTGTCGTAGGCTGCGTGCATACTTGGAAAACGTGGACCTACAGGAATGTTTTTGCCTCTTAGAGGATTCTCTGGAAGGGCATTGATATGATCCTCTATTATCATGAGGTCGCCAATCGAAAAGGATGGGTTGGTACCGCCGGCCGCATTCGACACGAAAAGGTTCTTTATGCCTAGCTCATGCATCACGCGGATTGGAAAGGTCACTTCCTTCATGTTGTAACCTTCATAATAGTGGAATCGCCCCTGCATTGCCATTATCTCTTTTCCACCTAGGCTTCCGAATATGAGTTTCCCGGAATGGCCTTCCACTGTTGAGACAGGGAAGTTGGGAATGTCGCCATAGGCTATTTCTTGTTTTATGTCTATCTCTTCTGTCAAACGACCTAAGCCAGAGCCAAGGATAATGGCTGTCTTGGCTTCAGTGTGTGTGTGTTGCTTTAAGAAGAGTGCTGTTTCTTGAATTCTTTTGTACATAGCTCAATATCATTTTGTTGAATTCTTCTTCATGATGCTTCATGAATGAAACTTCTACTGGTAGAACATAGAAATCCTTGAATTTGTTTGTAAGGATGTCTATCCCATCGCTTGGGTTGGAATTAAGATAGTCAATTAACCGCATGGCATCTTTCTCTGTAGTCACCACGATTTGGTTATTGCCTAAACCTGAAGATAGATTTGAGGAAATTTGTTCCATGTCTTTCCTTGTAAAGGAATGATGATCTCCATATCTAAGTGAATTGAATGTGCAGAACTGTTTGAAGTCGTTCTCTATCTGTTCCGGTGACGCTACGCCTGTGAGCAACAGCACGGAGTACTTGTTTGATTTCAAATCAGATAAAGGAATGGAAGTCGTGCTTGATGATTTGTCTCCGGAAAGCCTGTTTAGATAATAATTCAGTGGAATCAAGTCGTCGTATTTGTATGAGGCATAAAACAGCTTCTGCCATGGTTGTAGATGAAGAGAACGTTCAATGCCGTGTTCTTCTGTAGGTGTGATGTCCTTGGGGCATTTAGTCACTATCACTATGTCGGCCCTTCTACAACTTGACTTGGGCTCTCGAAGCCTGCCTGCGGGAAGCATGAAATCATTATATGGCATACGGTTGTAATCTACCAGAACGATGTTGATTCCTGGTTGTACATAGCGGTGTTGGAAACCGTCATCCATGATGATTACGTCTGTTGCCGGTTGAATTTCTGGAGAGCAAACATTTGTGATGGCTCGCCGACGCTTCTCATCTACTGCTACGTGAATTTCAGGAAATTTGTGCTTCATCTGAAATGGCTCGTCGCCTATCTCACTCATCATCTTGGAGTCCGTCGCAAACACATAGCCCTTGCTCTGGCGCTTGTAACCACGGCTGACTATAGACACCTGATTATCACCCGATAACAGACGTATCAGATATTCAGTCATGGGAGTCTTACCTGTGCCGCCAACCGTTATGTTGCCTACGCTGATTATTGGAATGTCATAACTCTCGCTTTTCAGAATGCCACATTCAAAAAGAAAGTTACGGGTAGATACTCCCAAGCCATAGAACCATGAGAATGGAATCAGCGGATATATTATCTTATTGCTCAATTTCTGTTCTTTAAAAAAATGTTCTACTTCGCAATCAAATGGATCTATAAATTGAATGTGAATTTGTATGGCAATTCTGCCTGAACATTGCCCTTTGGATTCAAATGACGAAGGGTCTGGAATACGCCATAATATTCACCCAGAATTTCTTGCATCTTGACCTCGGCATAACTGTCGGACTTCACACTGTTAAGCAGTTTGTCGAAGAAACTTTTCTTTGCAGGATAAGATATTAACGTGTAGTCGTCAGTCTTCGACAATTTGCTCGCCTTGGCGATGGCGGCTTCCAAACTTCCTAATTCATCAACTAGACCAAGTTGCTTTGCATGCTCTCCGGTCCATACCCGACCCTCTCCTATAGACTTGATGGAATCTTGGCTTATATGGCGACCTTGAGAACAACGGAGAGTGAACAATTCATAACCACGGTTTATATAGCGTTGAAGATGAGATTTCTCCAAATCTGTCATGTCGCGTGAGAAATCACCGAAATCCGACAATTCATTGGTTTTTACCGTCTCATACCTCACACCCAACTTCTCGTTCATCAGCTCTTTTGCTATAGGAAACATCCCGAAAATGCCAATCGAACCTGTCAACGTACTTGGCTCCGCTACTATCCAGTTAGCGCCACTGCTTATGTAATAACCTCCTGAAGCGGCTAAACCTCCCATGGAAACAACTACAGGCTTCTTTGCTTTAACCAATTCAACAGCATGCCATATTTGTTCGCTTGCGTATGCACTGCCACCACCTGAATTTACACGGAGAACCACTGCCTTAACGTTTTCGTCGTCAGCCAGGTTGGCTAATTCTTTGCTTGTGTCTTTACCTACGATTTCTGAATCACCGCCTAAACCACTCGCTACATCATCTACTATATTGCCGTAAGCATAATAAACGGCTATGATATTGCCACTTGTACCCTTTGGCTCATCTGATACGCTTGATGCCAAATCTTCCACACTGATAGTGTGATAATCATCCTTATCGACTTTCATCATGTTGGATATCATCTGGGGAATCTCGTCAGAGTAAGCGGTTTTGTCAATTAATTTGTTTTTCTTGTATTCTTCTACGGTGGCAAACGTCATCAGGCTGTCTGCCAACTGGTCAAGAGCTTCAACTGTTAGGTGGCGGTTTTTGCCTACTTTTGACTTGATGCCACTCCATATCTCTTTTGTGAATACTTCTAGTTGTTCACGGTTGGCATCGCTCATCTCGTTGAGAATGAATGGCTCTACGGCTGACTTGTATGTCCCAACCTTGAACACTTCTACCTTAACTCCTAACTTGTCAAGCATTTCTTTCATATACATTGTCTTTACCGACAATCCTGCCCATTCTATCATGCCACAAGGGTTGATTACAATGGAATCGGCCATGGAAGACAGGTAATAAGTGCCTTGGCTGTAGTTGTCTCCATAGGACAAAATGAATTTTTTGCTGCTCTTGAAATCCAATAAGGCATCGTGTATCTCTTCTAGCATCGCAGGGGTGGCTCCGGTCATAATGCCGCTTTGAATATATATGCCTTTAATCTTGTCGTCTTCCTTTGCGCGTTTTATTGCCTTTAATATGTTCTCAAGACTCAAGGATTGTGTCGTGGAATTACCTAATATCGACATGAGGGGATTTTCATCTGTACGTTCTGAAAGGACACCAGATAAATTCAGTTCCAGCACTGTATTGTCTTTCACCTTTACTATGCTTTTGCTACTCATGCTCATCATGGATACCACCATTATCAAAAATCCCAATAAAGTAACAATTATTATACCAGTAACAGTGGCAAGAACATATTTGAAAAACTGTTTCATTTATTTAAATTTATAAAGTTCTGATTTTAATTTTGATTGAACGGACATCGCCACTAATCAACCTGATATGGGAAGCATAACATGGCACTATATGCTACGATGTGTTATGTTTAATCTAACCTTTAACCACAATATTTGGCATATTCACAAGCGGCAAGTAACCAAGCACCTGTTCCAAATGGCCATTCTGTAAATTCGTCAACCGTACGAGTCGGATCCGGTTTCTCACCTATTGGCTGGCAATAACCAATCGTGTTATTTGGCTGAAGGGCTATCTCTGAAAGATATTTCCATGCCTTTTGGATTACCTTGTCATATTTCGAACGACTCAAGTAACCATTGTTCACGCCCCAGCACAAACCGTAAGTGAAAAAGGCGGTACCACTGGTCTCGTAGCCAGGAGCATCTTCCTCACATAGCATCGAACGACTCCAATAACCTTCCTCACGCTGGCACTTTGCAACGGCTTTGGCTAATTCCTTGAAACGCTTGATATATACTTTGCGGTATTTGCATTTCTCAGGTACGTCTTGAATTACCTTTGCCAAACCTGCCAATACCCAACCATCGCCACGGGCCCAAAAGCTCTTGCCTTCATTGCATATGGTCTTTTCCTTAGGATACACGTATTTGGCATCACGATAATATAGGTGGTCTTTCCTGTCCCATAGCAATGAGTCAGTCCATTGGAAGCACTCGAATTGCTTGTCGAGCAAACGCTGGTCGTGAGTCACAGTGTAAAGCTTGGAAAAAACTGGCATTCCCATGTAAAGGGCATCGCTCCACCACCAGAAATCCTTCTCCGGCATGCTGGCCTGATAGTTCATTACCTCAAGCGCGCGTTCCAAGCGTTCTGTCCTATGTTCAATTTTGTATAGGTCAATATATGTCTGGAAGCATATCTGCCAATCTGCAAAAAGCACGTGATCGTCTCCTTCACCGTATGTCTTGTATGTCCATTTGCTTTTGTCTGTTTCCTTCGCACCACACCATTTGTTGAATTCTGCATAACGTATTGAATAATTAAGGTATTCTTTCTCACCGGTCAATTCCCATGCTGCCTGATTGCCTGTGATATAAGCTCCTTGAACCCAGAAACCCTGAACTTCTGCATTGTGACGTAACTGAAACGAGTCGTTAACGCGCTTAATCATTTCAATTGTGGATTTTGCATTCTCCGACTTCAAACTATTCATTGTTGGCTCTGGAGCCAAATTCTGTGCAACGCTATTTGCACTTAAAGACAATGCGACGATTGCCATGATGTTTTTAATTTGTATCATAAGTATTCTATAGGTTATTCGTTCAGAAATATTTATAAATTGACAAGCAAGCTTCATGTTTATGATGGATTCATCAGTCTTAAACCTGAGGCTATTTATTCTTGCAAAAATACAACAAAAAATGGAATATCAAAAATAATATTCCATTTTTATAAGTTTAATGCAAAAAATATACATTTTTGTCCTGACTTCTTTCGTGTATGATATCTTTCTGTTATATGGGTTCTTAAATTTGTCTCGATTGACAATGCGTCATCTGGTCTGCAACCTTATGATTCTTCTATTTACTGCTTTTTGTTATGCCACCAACTATATCATCATTTTCGATTGTAATATCCGTCTTCTTGACATTGGCCTTCAACTTGCCAAATCTGAAGGAAAGTGACATGTAAAATGTCTCGCCGGTAAGTTTTTGTACTTCATTCTGAAAATAATTACCCTGATCGGTCACATGCTTGTATATGACATGGCTTCTGAATGGATTCCGGGCTCCTATGCGAACTGTAAGTCTGTTGTCGGTAAGGAAAGAACGTTGCAGATTTATCGCCCACGAATACCATGAACGCTCGTAGCTGTAAACATTTTTTGGACTATGACCAAAACTGCCATATATGCTTGCGCTTCCAGTTAGTTTCCATGGAAGTTTTTGGGTAAGAGAACAATAGTAGAATGTTGAAAAACCTTTTTGGCTGATGCCCAAGTTGGGATTGCTGCTGATTGTATTGTTCATGTTCCAGTTCATAACCAATGTGGAAGTGGAAAATGGCTTCCATTGGACATATCCCTCAAACTGTAGCCTGCGAAGACGCAGGATGTTGTCGTAGCCTTCATATAAAATATCGTCGTGCGAACTCTCAACTATGCCAATATTGTCGTTGAAGAATGTGTAACTCGGAGCTAATTGTAGAGTCAACTTGTTGCCAACATGCATATACATCATTGTTATGCGTTGAGAAGTGGAACTGCTCAAATGGGGGTTGCCTTGACGAACTCTTGTAGGATAGCTTATTATGACTGGGTTAAGATATTCTATCCCCGGACGATTTATGCTTGTAGTATAGCTTAACTTTAATGATTGGGCATCTGATATTTGATATTTGAGGGTGGCTTGAGGAACCCAATCGTTTAGATGTTTGCTGAAATCGCTTGACTTGCCGTCTGGGTAATGAGCTTTCATGGAGCTGTGCTCAAAACGAAGACCAGCACGTCCCGACCATTTGCCTTTGGAATACTGGTAATCAATGTAACCTGCGCCAACACGCGTTGTGTGGTCGAGATAACGGTCGTTATCGGTCTCTGTTTCAAAGTCCATGGATTGAATGCTATGACTGTTGTTCTGGCGGTTGATATATTTCATTCCTAATTCCAATTTGTGACCTTCACATAGAGGACGTAACCAGTCTAACTGGAATGTGTGTTCCGTGAATCGTTCCCGGGTATTGTATGAAATTATGTCATAGGAAAATGGAATGTTGATCGAATTACTGAATATACTTTGCTGAACAGAGTGTTGGCGTGTAAGGCCTAACATGTAAGAAAGGGTTAGTTTCTCTCCTTTTCTGAGAGTCTTGTGCTCAAAGTCCATACGACCATCCCATGACTGATGGCTGTAGATGGGCATGTTATATGTGTCTTGATAACCGTAAACAAGTGAGTTTGTGGAATCATGCAACGATGTATCGTTTGAACCTTTCACGTCTATATCATAGAAATAGCCACCGAAAGAACCTGAAAGCAGATTGAGGCTGTCTATCTCGTAACTCAAGTCGATATCTGAGTAGTGTATTTGACCTGGATTGTTTGAATGACCGTTGATATGCATCGTGTTGCCTGTGTCGGAAAACTTCCGGTCGGTTATATGTATGTTTTCGGTCTCTTTTTCGCTCTTGCCTCCATAGCCATAATTAACACTTGCAATAACTTTTCCTAATTGAGTTGTTAAATGGACATAAGCATTTGGGTGATTCTTGTTGGTGTATGAACCGGTTAGCGTACCGGTAATGCCCTCGACACTCTTATTCTCAACCATGACGAAATTCAAAATCGCATCCACTCCTTCAGCATCTTCTCGTGCGCCAGGATCCGTTATCACCTCTATTCGTTTTAGCATTGAAGCTGGCATCGCTCGCAATATGTCTTTTGCGTTTTTGGAAAGACTGGGGTCGAGATGGCCATTTTTGTAAATCTTGAAATTGCTGTTTCCTTTGACTAATATGTTGTCTTGGGCATCGACAGACACCATAGGGACTTTTCTCAGTATGTCAAAGGCATTTTCTGTCTTGCTTTCCTCGTCAGCTTGAATATCATAGCTTACACGATCAATGTCTGACTTAATCAACTGACGTTGAGCACTGATGGTCACTCCTTCGAGCATATGCTCCCACTGAAGGGAATCATTCGAGGCTTTAGAAGATAAATTGGGGTTGTTAATCTGTTCCTCAGCTGAATTTATGGAATCATTCTGCTCCTGTGAAAGCACAGGAATAGCTATTATGCTATAAAATATAGCAATAAACATCTTTTTCATAATGATTTATGAATTTTTAGAATATGCTTTAAGTTAATGGATTGTTTTAGTGTAGAACTGTTAGTCTGTTAGAATCATCAATTCGAGTAGGTCAGAATCAACCTTTGGATTCCCGTAGTATTCATGTATCCAGAAGAAGTCAAATCTGCCGACAAATCAAATGGTTGGGATGCTTCGGTTTTTGAGGTTTTGTTATTTTGGATTATTATATATTGTTCGTTGCTTGATAATTCAATTTTGTAGGCATTTATATTTATTAGATAATTACCGTTTGACACGGAGTACTCTACTGACTTGAAACCTCTGTCGCTACTGTCAAGAGGAATGTCTTCAATTTCAGTGGGATAACTTCTTGCAATGGATAGTCTTTCATTTATTTCGTCTGTTTTGCTGTTGCTTGTCAAAAGTAGTACATTGTAATCCAATTCTTTTAAGATAGTGTCTTCCAATGCTACGGTTATGGTATTGTCTTTTTCTGATGTTTCAGATAAACTCGATAGGGATTCCTTGTCTTCAAGTATTCTTACTGGTTCTATCTTGCCTGTGTGATAGTGTTGGTTTTTGCCTTCTGAAACAGTAGATGACTTATATACCAAAACTGAGTCTGATTCGGGACCATTTTGGATTGTTGCGGCGATTAAATCAAAATCCTTTTGTGAAGAATTATCAATTGAGCTTGTTTTGATGATAGGGTTAATACTGGCATCCGCGAACGATTTTATATTATTGTGTCCTCTTGATTTGTAGATATATTCAGTTTCGGCGCGAGAAAATGTCAATAGCGATAAGCCTATAATGATAATGATGAATAATGATTTCAGTTTGCACCATTTGCTGGAACGTGGACGTGCTAGAGTGGTAAAGCGATGTTTCAAGTTGCTTTTGTCGCTAAAGGTGTTGGCGATACTACTAACATGGGGCTGTGTGGCTTTTTCCATCAATAACTTTAAGTATGAACGACTTTCGTCTATACTATTTATTATATGTTCATCGGCTTCATATTCGTGAACCATGCGTATCTCTTTGCGTGTCAACCATATAATTGGGTTGAACCATTGTAGGATTATTAAGAGTTCAATGAAAAGCAGGTCAAGTGTATGATGGTGGCGAATATGCTGGAGTTCATGCTCGATCAAAAGATGTTCTCTGGATTTATAGTCTATGTCCGACAACACTACATAATTCAAAAAAGAGAAAGGACTTGTAGGTTTGTTGGTCACACCAATATATATTCCCCCTTCTTTTCTCCATTTCAGACCCTTTGTGATTTTGTTCAATTTGACGATTTCCATGATGAAATGTAGAGTCATTACTCCTATACCTACAATAATGATACTTGACATAAGAGAAGTAAACACTTCCAGTCCTCTGCTTGAAATGTCTGGAGGGAACGAGTCGTGGCTCAACATATAAGTGAATTGATAATAGGGAAGAGGCATTTCTATGAATTTGTGAATGGTGATGATACAAAATGGCAACATCATGGATAGGGCTAATGATAATAGCAGAACTGTCCTACGGAGGCTGAACCATGTGTCATTATGCATGAGAATTCTATAAAACAAATAGAACAAAGACATCAACAACGACACTTTAAATTCGTAGAATATAAATGAGGACATTGTAATTGGATTTTGGGATTATGAATATTTACACTTTTCATCAACCTGATCCAGGTATTTGCGTTCTTCTATTTTATAAATCAGTCCGTTTAATTCATCTATGTCATTGAATGTCAGTTCTTCTGATATGACAAAAAATGACAGCAAATCTGAACTGGAGCCACCGAAAAATGTGTTTTTCACTTCATCGACTGCCTGTTTGCGGTATTTGTCACGACTGATTGTAGGTGTGAAAAATAAGGTCTTGCCGCTGCCCTTCCTTTTAGTTGCTCGTACAAATTTTTTTTGAGTTAGAATTTTTAGAAATGTGGCAATGGTTGTATATGCCGGTTGCGGATTTGGATATAGGGAAAGTATGTCGCGTATGGTGCCACTTCCTGATTCCAAATTCCAGAGACGGTTCATGATTTCCATCTCTGATTTTGTCAATGTTTTGCAGTTTTTCCTCTTTCGCATATTTTCGTTATGATTTTCTATACAAAATTACTGGTATCTCACGAAAAAACGAAATAATTGGTAAATAAAAAAGCATTAAAGGCAAAACATTTAACTTTTATTTTTAGTAATGTTTTTTTGTTTGTAGTTATTAACGAAAATAACTGTTGAATATCAATACTACATTAAGTTTCATCAACTATTGCAAGCCCATCTCTCGTGCCTTTTTTTTCAACAACTCTAGTAGAGGTTCACGCTCATTCGGAACCACATTGTCTAATATGGCATCTTTCATATATTGTTTCAGTTCGCCTACTTCACGGCTGGGTTGAAGATTGAACATTGTCATTATTTCATCACCGTCAATCACGGGCTGAAGCAAACGGATGAAATCCTTTGCCTTCAAATCTGCAATCTTTTCGCGTACTATACGGAAATTTTCAAGGAAACGGGCTTTCTTTTGCATGTTCTTGGAGGTTATGTCTGCTTCGCAAAGAGTCATCAAGTCATCTATATAGTATCCGGCATCGTTAATCAAACGACGTATTGCGGAATCGGTCACCTCCTCGTCTGCAATCACTTGAGGACGCATGTGAAGACCAACGAGGGTCTGGACATATTTCATCCTTTCATCCAATGGCAATTTCAAACGTCTGAATATCTGGGGAATCATCTTTTGTCCAATATAGTCGTGATTGTGGAAAGTCCATCCTTTACCATCCCAACGTTTGCTTTTAGGCTTGCCTACGTCATGGAGCAAAGCAGCCCATCTAAGCCATAATTCATCTGTTGTTACTGGGGAATTGTCAACCGGCTTTTCATCTTCTTCTATGCTCGTCTTCTCGTCTTTTTTTGCCCTTACAACGTTCTCAAGCACCTCCAATGTGTGGTAGAAATTGTCTTTGTGGCCTTTACCATTCACAGTTTCAATCCCTTCCAAAGCAGTCAATTCGGGGAATATCAACTCAAGAAGGCCACAACGTTCTAAGTCTATTATGCCTTTCGACGGATGATTGGCATTCATTATCTTGTTGAATTCGTCGATTATGCGCTCTCCCGAAATGATCTTTATACGTTCTTTGTTGCGTTCCAGAGCGACAAATGTTTCATCATCAATTATGAAATTCAGTTGAGTGGCAAACCTGATACAACGCATCATGCGAAGTGGATCGTCGCTGAATGTGGTGTCGGGATCGAGGGGTGTGCGGATGATGCCGTCTTCTAAATCGTAAATGCCGTCGAATGGATCAACTAGTTCGCCGAATCGTTCTTTATTCAGACATAGAGCCATCGCGTTGATGGTGAAATCGCGACGGTTCTGATCGTCTTGTAAACTACCGTCTTCAACGAATGGCTTGCGAGAACCGCGTGCATAACTCTCACGGCGAGCTCCAACAAATTCCAATTCGATGTTTTCATACTCGTCTATGCCGATTTTGTTGCCATCTACGTGAATTTGGGCGGTTCCGAAATTGGCATAGGTGGCAACATGTGGCTTCCTGTTATATTTCTCTTGTATTTTTTTAGCTACGGATTTAGCCATCTCTATGCCGCTGCCTACAACGACACAGTCTATGTCGTTGCTTTTTCGTTCTAGGAATAGGTCGCGTACAAAACCTCCTATCACGTAACATTCATAACCCATTTCATCTGCCGCATCGCCTATCAGATGAAAAAGCGAATTATCTATCTGTTCGTATAACTCCTGATCGGATAATACCTTCATAACTAATCTCTTATTAATTCCTAATTGCTCACTACTCTCTCAAACTCCAAAAATATTTGTACAATGGACCTGCCATCAATGCTTGAATAATCTGGTTGTCAAGTAATAACGATTTTACATATTCCGGATCCAATTCATATACTTCCAAGTCCTCTGTGGAATCCAACTTCTGCTCACTCACTTTTTCCACACCTATTGCCAGATAACTGTGGGATTTGTTATTCTGGGAACCGGGATTAGGACACAATTCCATCAATTTGCTCCATTCGCCACCGCCGAAACCGGTTTCTTCTTGTAATTCGCGTTTGGCGGCATCGAGTGGATGCTCACCTTCTTCTACCACTCCACATGGCAATTCGTAGCACGTCAGTCCTGCACCATGACGATATTGGCGTTCCATAACCATCTTACCTTCTTTGGTGATTGCCACTACATTTACCCATTCCGGATATTCAAGTACCCAGTATTCATCATTTATCCTACCATCAGGGTATTCCACACAGTCCCTACGGCAAGTCATCCAAGGACGACGTACGTAGTAGTCGGATTTGAGGATTTTCCAGTGTTTTGTGTTGTCTATCGTGTTATCCATTTTGCATTTACTATGTTTACGAATGCAAAGTTATTAAAAAAATATTATATTGAGTGATTTATTTTTTCGTTTGAGACTTTTTTAATAACTTTACGACATATATGAATCAATTCTTGGACTTATATAACATTAGACGTTCGACAAGGGATGTGGAATATCATCCCTTGAAACCCTTTTTGAAACAGGACACGACGGTGATGTTCCTAGGTAGTTTCCCTCCACAGAGAAAACGCTGGTGCATCGATTTTTTCTATCCTAATTTCATAAACGACCATTGGAGAATTCAAGGACTCGTATTCTACGGGGACAAGAATCATTTTGTTGACTCGGGGAAAAAGCAGTTTAAGATAAACGAGATTTTACGGCATTGCGAGGCAAAACGGTTAGGCTTTTATGATACTGCCTATGCGGTAAGGAGGTTGGCGGATAATGCCTCCGACAAATTTCTGCAGGTTGTGAAAGCTACCAACATGAGGAAATGTCTGGTCAAGACTCCAAACTTGAAAGCAATTGTGACTACAGGAACGAAGGCTACGGAAATCATCTGTTGCCAATTTGGAATACAAGTTATCCCACAAGTGAACGAATGTGTGGAACTGACATCGGATTTAGTTGAGTTGAATGAAAATAAATTACTGCTATTCAGGCTTCCGTCTAGCTCTAGAGCTTATCCATTGGCACTAGAAAAAAAAGCGGAAGCGTATGCGAATATGTTCCGGCGGTTGGGCATCATAGTATAGTTGAGAATATCTAAAATTATGGCAGGTTCTAATAATTCATCAGGACTTGTTAATTGTTGGAACTTGCCTTAAGTAATTCATAAAATTAGTTTGTAGGTGTCATAGCATATGCCACGTCCTCCAAACCCCTCTTTTTGAAACTCTAAGCCCTTGTTCAGATAATAGCCGTCTTGTTCGGTGGAAATTCCGAAATCAAGGTATTTGAATCCAGTAGAATATGTGCTTATTAACTCGCTTATTACCAAGTCTAAAGCACCATTTTTTCTGCCTTTTTCACTACTTGCAAGGTATTGGGTGTGTAAAACTCGACCACATTTGAAAACCCAACAGCCGGCAACTATCTTATCATCAGGATCCTTGCTTATTATCAAACTGATATTGTTCGGGAAACGTCCACTCAACAATTGCATCTCTGCCGGGCTGTGAACCGGCTTTACGTTGTGATTCTTTTGCAGACAATCGTATAGTATTTGCCAGTATTCTTCAATGTCTTGAGGGGCTACGGTTTCAAATACTTTTAAACCTGCGTTGTTGCCTTTTTGTATGCAACGCCTGCGTAATTCTGTGAAATTCAATGGGTGTGAGAGATCTATTGTTGAAGATAAATTCCTGGATGTCAATATGGCATTATTGCAAAACAAACCGTAAAGTGCTTCCTCGGAAGGATAGCTGCTGTATATTTGAGGCAATGCTTTATATATTAATTCGCGAGCATTAAACTTGGATTTATAATAGTCTCTTAGCAACTCCAATATGTCAAGGACGTCTTCTGATGTGCTGCTTTTATCTATAACAATGCCACCATATGTCAGACCTTGGTGAGAATAGACCCGCCCATTCTGTTTGTCGTAGTTGGCTGGGAAGCATCCAATGACAGTGCCTTTCTTTGAGAACAAAAGTGAACTGTCTGAAAAACGTTCGCTATGATAATCCATAAAACCGCGCTTAAATAAAAAAGTGCTGTTTTTGCTGTTGGAGATCAATGTGTCCCATGTGTGTTGGTCGGATGGACGGTATTGACTTAATTCTATCATTTTCCCTTAAATATATACGTGGCAGGTAGGATGGATTGGAAAAACACTGGTTTTGACTGTGGTATTGTCAACGTGTTAAAAGAACGAGGCTTTAAATGATTCGTAGTCATCTACATATCCTTTTGCATTATACGGCTCTGATGCGAATACCAGGCATATTGTGCCTGGAGAGAAATTACGTAGTTCACACCATACGCCTTTTTGTATATATATTCCTTTATTTGGATCAGACATTTTAATTACGTTGTTTGTATGTCCATCATCTACATATATGTCAAAATGCCCGCATAGGGGAACTATCAATTCCTCACAGCTTTTATGAGCGTGACCTCCGCGAGTCTTTCCTGGCGGAATGTCATAAATCCAAAACATTCGGTGAGGAGTGAAAGGTAAGATGCGGAATTCTGCTATGCACAAATTGCCTCGCGCATCTGAAATTTTTGGCAATTCTATTATTATGTCTTTCAAATTCATGCCGGTATGTGAATCTTGATTATGGGTATGTTATGGGTCAAGAATTGAATCGGATGGAGTAGAAGTCATTCTTCGTTAACTATTGTGCGAACCCTGCTAAGGGTCTCTGGAGTCATCTGAAGGTATGAAGCGACTATGTGGAGTGGGGTGCGACGGATTATTTCTGGATGGTCTGCCAATGTCTGCTTATAGCGTTCTTTAGCACTCGAGAATCTGAGGGCGTCTGCTTTTTGCTGTGAGAGTATGAGCGACTCTTTATATATTGACATCAGTATGTTGCAGAATTCAAATGAGCTATGAGCCACCATCACCGTCTCGTCGTATGGCAAGGCATAGATGCTGCATGGCTCAAGCGTTTCAACGGTCAAGCGTGATGGCTCGTGGTTGAAAAGACTTTCCAAACACATGATAATACTGCCTTCATAACCAATATGCTCTGTGAGATTGTGACCCTTCTTGTTATAACTCTGACGAATCAAACCGCGATCGATGTAGTATATGTATTTGCAAATCTCTCCTTCTTGAACTAAAACGGTTCCTCTTAACACTTTCATAGGCACAAGCAGGCTTGTCAGTATATCCATGCCTTGGGCACTTATTTCGCCACTTTCGCTATACCGGCGAGCAAATATTCGAGCTATTTCACGTCTTCGTTCCATGACCGTTGCTTTTGAATTTTTAAAAGTGTAAGATGTTGATAATCAGTAATCCCTCCCGCCAAAAATCCTTGTCCCTATCCTTATCATGGTGCTTCCATGTGCCAAGGCTAAATGATAGTCATCACTCATTCCCATCGACAATTCACGAAAGTTGTCGTTCTCGGAATAATATCTTTCTTTCAATTCGTCGAATATGTGTTTGGTTCGGCTAAAGTCTAACGAGATTCTTGTTTCGTCATCCGTGTTTGTTGCCATGCTCATCAATCCGCAAACTTCTACATACTCCATTCCTTTTAGAGCACTGCTTTGGTGAAGGGAATCAAGCTCTTCTGAAGTAAAGCCATATTTCGTATCTTCTTCTGCTATGTGAAGCTCCAGAAGGCACCTTATCTTCCTTCCTGCACGACGTCCCTGCTTGTCTAATTCTTTAAGAAGTTTGAAGCTGTCAACGGAATGGATCAAACTGATGAATGGTGCTATGTATTTCACCTTGTTCGACTGAAGATGACCTGTGAAATGCCATTCTATGTCGGTTGGTAATTCCGACGCCTTCTGAATCAATTCCTGAACATGGTTCTCGCCGAAAACACGCTGACCGCATTCGTACGCTTCAAGAATGGCGGATGAAGGATGATACTTCGAGATGGCTACCAATTGGCTACCGGTTGGCAACTCATCCCATATCTTATGTAACTCTTCACTAATCATCTGGTCCTATTCCTCAATTTCGGGATTTGCAGACTCTTCCTTTGATTCTGGTTGATAAGGGAACACGTCTAATATGTTTGTCTCTTGGATAGTGTTTATCTCATAATCTGCCATTCCGCCTTTCATCCCTTCTTCCAAGGTGAATAAAGCATCCTTGAAGGAGCCGGCCTGAATGAGCATGAGGGTAGAAGTGCGTTTCTCTGTCTGACTTTTCTCGTCTAGCGTTACAAATACGACTTTTGCCTTGTACCATTTGTCGGCACTGTCGGAATCGTCAGTGAACATCTCTGAATATTTTGCACGCTTTATATCCACCACTTCTAACTGGCCATTGCAATAAGGGGTGATTTCCCTGATTATCCTGGATTCTGCGTCTGTGAAGTTCATGGCATCTACCAGATAGGGTTCTGTTACTTTTTTCTGAGTCCCGTTTTCGAGTGTCTTGTCAACTTTGACTTTGCACTCAAACCAATTGTTCATTAACATCGATTTTCTTGTTTTATGTTTTGTGTGTCGTTCCAACTTTTTGCAAATATACAAAATTTTGATTTATGTCAATACCCGAAATTGGAATTTGTGTTATTTTAACATGAGTTTAGTTTAAAATTTATGCAATAAAACTGAAGTCAGGTGGAAAATTCAATAATAATACTGGTTTTTGAATATTATTTACTTGAAAATGTTAAACAGGTCTCGGTTTTTATTTCGGAATTTTTAACGATTGTAACAAGAAAAAATAAAGGACTTTATTTTGAACTAATAAAGGTTTTCATTAACTTTGCCATTTAATTGGATTAATTGAATAATATATGAAACAAAATAATAAATTGATTGATGGTATCGTTGAAGGTATTCAAGAAAAGAAGGGAAAAAATATAAGAATAGCAGACCTTACGGATATACATGACACAATTTGCAAATACCTGGTTATCTGTGAAGGAAATTCTCCTAGTCATGTCTCAGCCATTTATGACTCTATATGCGAATATTCCAATAAAAGTGCTGGAGAAAAACCTCATGCCACCGACGGATTGAGAAACTGCCTGTGGGTGGCTATGGATTATGGTGATGTCATCGTACATATTTTCCTTAAAGAAACCAGGGCTTTCTATGATATAGACAACTTGTGGGATGACGCTAAAATCACTGATTTACCTAATATTGATTAAACACATTTCCTTATTATGGATAAAAACGATATTCAGAAAAAGTTTTCAAGCAAAAACAACAACGGCAATAAAAAAGACGGAAAGAACAATTCCAAGTTTAATCTGACATGGGTTTACATAGGACTCTTGGCATTGTTGTTTGTGATGATTTTCTCAAACAACCGCGAGACGAGTTCTAAAATACCATATACTAAGTTCCAGGAATGTATGGACAGCGGGTATGTGGACAATATCTTTGTCAACAAGACTGAACAGGAACTGACTTTCGAAATAAAGAAAGATTATAGGTTCAAGGTGGGTGAATCATTGCCTCTCGACTCAAAAGGGAGATTGGTACTTGTTACTAATTTCTCTTCCGTCGATAAGCTTGATGAATTCATTCAGCTGAAGAAGGAAAACAAGAAATTCACAGGTGACGTGAAATATGAAAATGGAGGGTCTGGATTCTGGGATGTTTTCTGGCAGATATTCCCGTTCATCTTCTTGATCTTTTTCTGGATCTTCATCATGCGCCGTATGGGCGGAGGTGGTGGAAGTGGAATCTTCTCCTTCGGTAAGTCCAAGGCTAAACTCTTTGATGGCGGGGCATCCGGAAAAGACAAGATTACATTCAAGGATGTTGCTGGACTTTCCGGAGCAAAGCAGGAAGTGCAGGAAGTGGTTGATTTCTTGAGAAATCCACAGAAATATACCGAACTGGGTGGTAAGATTCCTAAGGGAATCCTTCTTGTCGGACCTCCAGGAACTGGTAAGACTTTGCTCGCTAAAGCCGTTGCAGGCGAAGCTAATGTCTCGTTTTTTTCTCTATCTGGTTCTGATTTCGTGGAAATGTTTGTAGGTGTTGGAGCATCAAGGGTTAGAGACCTCTTCCAACAAGCTAAACAGAAAGCTCCATGCATTGTTTTCATTGATGAAATTGATGCTATTGGTAGGGCAAGAAGTGGAAAGGCTAGCATACAATCCAATGACGAGAGGGAAAGCACACTTAACCAGTTACTTACCGAAATGGATGGATTTGGAGCTAATACGGGTGTGATAGTCATGGCGGCTACTAACAGGGCGGATATTCTTGATAAGGCTCTTCTTCGAGCCGGACGCTTCGATAGACAAATCACTGTAGAACTGCCTGACTTGAAGGAAAGACAACAAATATTCAACGTGCATTTAAAACCAATAAAAATCGACGAAACTGTCGATGTGGAAACTTTGGCAAGACAGACACCTGGACTATCGGGCGCAGACATTGCTAATGTATGTAATGAAGCGGCTTTGATTGCCGCGCGACGCAAAAAGGAATGGGTTGACAAACAATGTTTCCTCGATGCGGTAGATCGTGTGCTTGGAGGATTGGAAAAGAAAACTAAAGTAATGACCGAAAGCGAAAAACGAACAATTGCTATACATGAAGCTGGACACGCAACGATCTCATGGTTCCTCCAACATGCCAACCCGCTTGTCAAGGTCACCATCGTGCCTAGGGGCAATGCGCTGGGGGCAAACTGGTATATGCCAGAGGAAAGACCTGTCACTACGAAAGAAGAACTTCTCGACCAAATATGTGGACTTCTTGGTGGTAGGGCTGCGGAAGAATTGTTTACAGGACATATCTGCACTGGAGCAAGCAACGATTTGGAGAGAGTGACCAAAATGGTTTATGGCATGATATCCATATATGGCATGGGTGAGAAAATGCCTAATGTCAATTATTATAATTTCAGCGAGAATGCCTTCAGCCGACCATATAGCGAAACAACTGCGCAGGTGATCGATGAGGAAGTAAAAGAAATGATACAAATCCAGTATGAGAGAGCAAAGAATGTACTTTTGCAACATTCGTCAGGACTACAAGAACTCGCACAACTGCTCATCGACAAGGAAGTGATATATCCTGCTGACCTTGAAACTATTTTCGGACCACGACAGTGGAAATCCAGATCCGACGAAATTATGGAACTTAATGAGATGGCAAAGGACGACAATATTAATGTTAATGGAGAAGAACCTGTTGACTTCGCAGATGAAAATGCGGAAATCATAAGAAAGAAAGCCCTTGTCGCGGTGATGGAGAAACAACGACGAAAAGAAGAGCTTATGAAGGTGCAAGAGCGTAGGAGAATGGAAGAACAACGTAGAACGGAAGAGCAACGAAGGAAAGAACAGCAGAAGGAAGAGGAACGAAAACAAATGGAAGAAAGAAGACGCATTGAAGAGTTGAGAAGAGAAGAGACTTTACGAATGGAAGAGGAACAACGACTGCATGAAAAGGCGGAAGAGGAAGAAATGCGCAGAAGACAGATGGAGGAGGATTATATGAGGCAGTTGGATGAAGACAAGGATGGAAATGATATGACAGTACAGCTCGAAGGCAATAAGGAAATAGACAATGAAATAGATGCCGAAGCTGAGGATGTTAAAAATGAAGATGAAGAAAACAAACCCTTGATTGAAGAAACAAAACCAACGACTGATAACGTTGAGTTGTCACTGTTCCCCGATATGGACAAAAGTGAAGCGGATGATTCATCTCAAACGGTTGTAAACGACGATGACGTTTATGCTCAAGATGACAAGTTAAGCAATATGGATGATTACAACCCATTTCTTGACAGTTGGTCTGATTCTTCAACATCGGAAATGGAAAAACAGGGCGAAGACAAGAATGAATATGATATGATGGAAGACTCTGATTATTCGGGAGAGGTTGTTGATGAAGATGAAAATGGAATTAAACAAATTGTTGCTGTTGATTCTGAAACGGATGATGATGTTGACAATCAAGAGGATTTAGGTGACAATGCTTATGAAGATAACGAAACAAGGGAAAGCCAGGATGACGAAACATCGGGCTTGACAGATGACGTTGAAGCTGATAGTCCTGAATTTTTGAGGCACCAGGAAACTGACTATGTCCAAGAAGATATTGACCAAGTTCTTGATGAAGACAAGAATGATGAATTTGAAGAATATGATGTGAAGATGGGGGCTGATGAACTTGATAAGAGTGTATCCTATGTTGAAAAAAATGAAGACGACGAAGAAGAGGAGATTATAATATCTTCAAGAAAAAGACGTAATTATAATATTGAAGAGGTCATTCCGGATAATCTTGATGAAAAAGATGATGATGAAGAGGAAATTGTCATTGACTTGGATGACGAATAATTTGGATTGCTCGTTTAGTTCAAGTTGGTGCATTGGTTTAATGTATATTTTATAAATGTGATAATAGATGACTAGCCAACAAATTGATAAGGATATTATGGTCAATGCGGCGAAGGAGGAGACTGTCATTGACAACAATATAAAAACAAACCCTCTCGACGGCGGTGTCTTTGATGAGCAGAATGGCAGAATAATTAAAAAGGAAGAACATCCGTTTAGTTCAATCGCAACCAGGGCGTTGACTGGTTTGGTTTATGTCCTTTTGGTTGTCGGAACTTTATTCTATAGCCCGATGATGTTTAATCTGATGTTCGCAGTGTTGGCGGGCTTGGCTACATGGGAATTTTGTACCATTGTAAATTTGGGCTTGAGAATCCAAGTTAACCGAATCATAACGACCATTTGCGCCTCTTACTTGTACTATGCCATGTTTGAGATGGTTACGTCTATTTCTGGACTTGGGTATAAGGTGTTTGTGCCTTTTGTCTTGACTATAATGTATTTGTTGATTTCGGAACTCTATTTCAAAGGGTTTAGGAAAATTGAAAATTGGGCTTTTAGTTTCATGGCATTACTTTATATCGCAATGCCCATGTCTTTGTTGCCACTAATGCAATTTATTGATATAAAGGGTGTTGGGCTGGTATATACCTGGACTTTCACTCTCGCTCTTTTTGTCTTTATCTGGGTGAGCGACACTGGAGCATATCTTATAGGATCCAGGTTTGGCAAACATAGATTGTTTCCGTCTATTTCGCCCAGAAAGTCGTGGGAAGGAACTATTGGAGGTGGTGTCTTGGCTATTGTAGCTTCACAGATTTTTGCCACGATGAGCCGGGATTTTAATGCTGATAGTGATTTGCTTAACAGATTGCTCTGGGCTGGATTTGCATGTGTCATTGTCGTGTTTGGAACTTGGGGAGACCTGGTGGAATCTAGGATAAAAAGGAAACTGGGAGTAAAGGATTCTGGAAACATACTGCCAGGACATGGGGGATGGCTCGACAGGTTCGATTCATTGATTCTTGCGATACCTGCGGCTTTGATTTACTTGATTTTGATTTAAAAACCATAAAAATGAATTTCAACCTCCATTTTTTAATGCGAAATCGATTGAATTACAAATAATTTTATTAAGTTTGCAAAGTTTTGGGCAAGTTTAACTACTTGCTGTATGTAAATATACTAACGTGTGGATTTTTCCGCAATTCTTTTAATTTAACCTATTGTGTGATGAGTGACATCAAGAAAATCGATGAACAGCCTGTCGCTAATTCATCAGAAACAGTACAATCTGAAGAGAATGCTGTTAACGAGATTGTAAGTGATTCTAAGATCGAGAAAG
>FLNY01004839.1_pt1 | contig 35725 bp, 35 predicted proteins | sample 1140381 | NCBI WGS metagenome assembly FLNY01 (sample SAMEA3878172, study PRJEB12797) | bioreactor metagenome | biome: Moose rumen | place: Sweden | collected 2011-10 | reverse complement strand
TGCCGGTGGCCATGGTGGGGTGGCAATACCCGTTCCCGTTCCGAACACGGAAGTCAAGCACCCTTACGCCGATGATACTCCATCCCGGGGGAAAGTAGGCAGCCGCCGGCTTTTTTTTACCCTTTTCCGAACTGGCTTGCGAACTGCTTGAGGTCAATTCCCCTTTCTTTCGCAAGGTTCTCGGCCATCTCTTTCTGCTCGTCCTCACTTTTTCCGCCAAGCATGTTCATTACTTCTTTGAAACGCTGCGGGTTTTGAGCCTGCATTTTCCTCAGCATGTTCTGCTGTATCGCCGACATCGGGTTTTTCATTGCCGATTGAAATGTCTGAAACGGATTTTGCATTTGCCATTCCTCCCAAAGTATTCTCTATGTTCATAAGCCTTTGTCTGATTTCATCGAACGGGTCTGCCTGAGTCTCAGGCTGTGCCGTCTCCTGCGAATAGACGAAGAAATCGGACTGAAACTTGTCGTTCATTTTCTTGAAATAGATTTTTCCGTTGCTCGTGTCGATGAATACACATGCCGTGAACGGGTCAACCTTCGTGGCCTTTGCCTCGTCAATGTTCGTGACGATACTCGCGACAATCTGAGGCTGTGCCTGCGGAGCGGGTTGCGGAAACTGCAAGGGCGGCTGGTACTGATGCGGAGCCTGCTGGAACTGGGGCTGATTCTGGGAAAGCTGCTGGGCCTGCCTTATGTAAAAGTCATTCATAGTGTTCCCGAACTGATATGGTGGCATTTCCTTATCTCCTTACAGAAAACATAGTAGCGTAAGGACAGCTTTCAGTTGGATTGAAAAAGGATTGATTTTGGAGCGAAAAAAGACAGGAAAAGGCTAGAGCAGGGGAGCAATTTTCTGTCTTATGGCACTGAGCTCTGATTTCACCACGGGATAGCTTATGCAAAGCGTATCGGCGATAAAGCCGAGGCCTTTTCTCTTTATGTAATACATGTCGAAGATTTTCTCCTGTCGCTCGGACAATATTATGAGCGAGAGCAAACGGCTGATGTCAGCCTTGTTTGCTGACCTGAAATATGCGTTTATTTCTTTAACTGATTTCAAAATAAAATTTCCCTTTCCGTTTTCGTCGGACACAGGTGATTTTACGGCAAGGAAAAATACCGCTTAAATCGTTTTACAAAAGGCGGGAAGCGTAGTATAATTCGGGTATGAAACGGTATTTTTTGTTATCTTTAGTTATACTCTCGTTTGTTTTTACTGCCTGTTCTAACGATGCTTCCTCTTCAAATGAAGATTCTTTCGACCCTGACGGAATCGCGAATGTGAACAACGGTGAGGGAGTTGATTTTAGCCAGTATGAGAATGTGTGGATTCCTGAAAATGGGAGTGACGAGGGTATGTCAGGAATCGTAAATATTGCCTGGACTTTATACGGAGAAAATGATATTTGTGGAGAATTGTTTATAACTGATAGTAATTTTGCAGGCGGGAGATATAAATTAAATACACCTTATTATGTTTATTGTGTTAATGGAACAGAATATTATGCAGGAACTTTTAATTTATACAAAAAAACATCAAACTTTTATGTAAAAACGATAGTGGATAAAAAATTAAATGACAACAACGAGTGGGTACAAATCCAAGTTAAAGAGAAGACTCGGAATTATATTGTCAAAGATGGAAAGTTAATTTTTAACTAGTGTACTTTGCAAGTGCTTTTATTCCGTTAGGGGTTTGCGTACGAAATCGAGAGGCTTTTGAATCACCAATATCAACAAGTAAAACTGACCGTGTATTACCGTTTATCCCCTTGTATTTAAGTGGAGTATCGTTATTTATTGAATCTGCAAAATTTATGATTGAGTTTCCGTCATAACCTCTTAGCTCGGATAACTGATAACATTCTATATCTACATCATAAAAATACACATCTAATGGGTCGTCGTAATCTGAGTGGTTATAATCTTTCTTTGCAATGATACGGATTTCTGAAACTTCGCCATTGATATTATAAGTTGTATCAATCGATTTAGCTCCATTGACAAGAGAAATAATACTGCCATCAGTTTTAGTATAATCCACATAAATAGGATGATCTGCATTTATTTTCAGTCGCAGTGTTGAGACTGCTTTTTTAGGGAGTAAATAAAAAGATTCGGAAACATATCGTCTTGAACCTGAATAATTTTTAAAATGACAGCTGGTACTTGAATCGCCGTCAATTATATTGGATGGAGTTCCGTCTACTGACGGATTCCCATATTCAGCCCAATCACTACCATCTCTGCAACGCTCGCCATGAGATAATGTAAATTTGTCATTTGAAATCGTAAAACCTTTATCTGCCGCCATATTTTCTCTTTCTCCCAGTCCTGTCGTTCTGCAAGAGATAATAGCAAGGGAAAAAACTGCGCTTAAAACAATCTTCCTTATGCAATCCATATCTCACCTACCTGCGGGTTTGACACGCTGCTCGGAAGCACTATATGGTCTCCTTTCAGCGTCCCGCTCACTGTCAGCGAATTGCTTACTGTCGTGAGGGAGCCGCTTATCGCCGCTATCGTGTTCGTCTTCAATCCCCCGCTCATCGTGGCGAGCCCCGTGACAGAGAGAATACCTTTGAGCGTCGTTCCGTTCGTCACCTCAAGCGAGTGGAGGGTGGTCAGCTTGTTCGGGACTTTCAGCTCGTCATTGAGTGTGGCAAGGGCTGAGACGGTGAGCTTGCCGTTCAGGGTGGGGGCTGTTACTGTTGAGAAAAACGGCGGACTTTAGTGAATAAAATTGGCGCTAAAAAAAATCCGTCAGCTGTTTTTTAGCAGATATTAGGATTTTACAACTGTGATAAGTCTTTCATCTGCTGTAATTCAGATGCATAGCCCGGCTTATAATAAAGGGGCTGTTTACTCATTTTAAATGATAATGATTTAAGAGAAAATCTCATTTTCTGTAGGTATCAAATCTTAAATTTCTCAGTCATAATGATTGTATGACCGATTATCAGGCGAATTTTATCCAAAAATTGCGATTTTTTAGAAAAAGGGCAAGGCTTACTCAGGCAAAACTAGCCGAACTTTGCGATGTATCGACTGGAACGATTGGTAATATTGAGACTGGACTTACAAAGCCTTCCTTTGACCTGATAATTCAGATGGCTGTTTCTATTGGCGTTACGCCTTCAGAATTTTTTAGTACTGATTCAGATGATTTTCGTTCTAAAGATTCTCTTACGAACACGCAATATGAAATTGTCCGTGATACGATGAGTTCTGTAATCGATGAAGCGATTTCTACGGCATTGGAAAAATTAAAGGTTCATGTAGAAAAATAATACCCCGAATGTCGAAACGAGGGCTAATAAAAAAATCCCTGCATTTTAGGCAAGGCTTACAAAATACGACGCAGATTTACGCAGATAAACGCGGATATTAGTTTTCCATCTGTGTGAATCTGCGTTTATCTGCGTCTAATTTTTATTTTTTCATCTTAGCGAATGCTTCGACATCCATGTCGTGACGAGAATTTCCTTGCGGAAATTCTCGCGGACAACTTGCTTTGCGCCGCCTCCTTGCGGCAGATTTATCGTTTCAAAAGGGCTGCGAAGGGGTTGTAGCTCATTCCGTCGTCGCTGCCGAAGTTGCGGTTTCCGCCGTTTCGCGGGCGGTCGCTTGCAAAGGCCGGCTTTTTGTCACCAGATGCACTTCCGTTTCCCTTCTTTACGACTACCACTCGCTTTTTGCCAGTGCCGTCAGAAGATGGCTTTTTGCCCTCGTTGGTCTGGCCAAGGCGGGTGTGGGCGTCGCTCTTCAAGCTAAGGCTGATTCGCATTCGGTCTTTGTCCAGGGCGATGATTGTGAATTCTTTTACATCACCGACCTTGATTACATCCATTGGGTCAGAGACGAATGAATCGCTGAGTTCTGAGACATGAATCAAAGCCGTCTCGTGCAAGCCGATGTCAACGAAAGCGCCGAAGTCAACTACGTTTTTGATTTTGCCTGTGACTTTCATGCCCACGGTCAAATCCTCGAACTTGACGACGCCTTTCTGCATGATTGGAGCCGGATAGCCGTCGCGTGGGTCGCGGTTTGGCTTTCCAAGCTCTTCGATGATGTCGTTCAATGTAGTTTCGCCAACATTGTATTTTTCGCAGAGACTTTTCTTCAAATCAGCAGGAACCTGTTTTCCTTCTTTTACATAAGAAAGAACCTCGCGGGCGACATCATAATTTTCCGGGTGAACCCAAGTGTTGTCCAGAGGGTCAGAGCTTTCGGCGATTTTCAAGAATCCCGCACACTGCTCAAAGGCTTTAGGCCCAAGCCCCGGAACTTTTTTAAGCTCTTCACGGCTTGTGATTTTGCCGTTTGCGTCCCGGTAAGCGACGATTTTCTTTGCAGTGCTCATGTTGATGCCCGAAACATATTTCAGGAGCATGTAGCTTGCCGTGTTCAGGTTTACGCCAACCTGGTTTACGACAGAGCCAACGACTTCATCAAGCTGCTCGGCGAGCTTTTTCTGGTTTACATCGTGCTGATAAAGGCCGACACCGATTGCCTTGGGGTCGATTTTTACAAGCTCGGCCAGAGGGTCCTGCAGGCGGCGGCCCATTGAGATTGCTCCACGGATTGTAAGGTCAAGGTCAGGGAATTCTTCGGTTGCCACAGGGCTTGCTGAGTAAACAGAAGCTCCAGACTCGTCAACAACAGTGTATTTTACGTCTGAATCGGCATAGTTTTCTGAGATTACCTTTGAAACCAAAGCCTGAACTTCGGGCGAGCCTGTTCCGTTACCCACAGCCACGACCTGAATGTCATATTTGTCGATTGCCTCATTCAAGAGATTGTAAGCCTCGTCTGCCTGCTGAACCTGATAAATCTTAAAGTAGCCCAAGTATTTGCCAGTCTCGTCCAAAGCGGCACATTTTGTACCAGTGCGGATACCAGGGTCGATTCCGAGAACCCGGCTTCCCTTGATTGGCTGGGTCATCAAAAGGTTCTTGAGGTTTTCTGAGAAGATTCCGATTCCGTGGTCGTCAGCCTCGTCGGTCTCGTCACTGCGGATTTCACGGACAACAGCAGGGCTGAGAAGGCGAACCAATCCGTCCTCAATAGCTTCTTTGTGATATTTATTTGAGATTTTTACCCGCTTCTGCAAGAGGGCAACTGCGTCGTCCACAGGAACATCAATCGTAACGCTCAAAGCACCCTCGCGCTCGGCACGGTTGATTGCCAGAATGCGGTGGGGCTTAACCTGATTCAGCGGCTCTGAGTAATCCCAGTACATTTTGTAGGTAGAAGTGTTCTCGGCCACAGTCGCGTCCTGTCCTTCGGGAACGATTCCCTTTGTCTGGATTGTGCCTGAACTCATGTAGAGGTCATGAACTGCGGCACGGTTGTCAGTGTCCTGGCTCGTTCGCTCAGCGATGATGTCTTTTGCTCCGGCGATTGCGTCTTTTGCGCTCTCAACATTGAGGGCGGCATCCTCGTTGTCAGTTTTGATGTATTTTTCGGCCTCAGCCTCAACGGCCGCATCGTCATTTTCGCCAGTGATAAAGTCTGCCAGTGGCTCAAGACCTTTTTCGGCTGCCACCATACCTCTTGTCTTCTTTTTCTTTTTGAATGGTGCCCACAAGTCCTCAAGCTCTGTGAGTGTTTTTGCGTTCATTGCGGCATTGTAAAGGCTTTCTGTGAGTTTTCCCTGACCAAAAATGCCACGCACGATTTCGAGGCGGCGTTCTTCAAGATTTTTATATGATTTGAACAAGTGGTCGCAATCTGTGACCTGGACTTCGTTCAAGTTGTCATGCTTTTCTTTGCGGTAACGAGAAATGAAAGGGATTGTACAGCCTTCATTCACCAAACTGATAACTGCGCTGACCTGGCTAACGCGAATGTTAAGCTCTTCAGCGATTCTTTTCATGATTTCGACTTCGTTCACTACGAGGGCGTCGATTGATTCCTGTGTAAATTCCATAGTGAAAGTATTCTAGCGAAAAACAAGGCAAGTTTCAAATGAAAAATGTGCTAGTGAAAGATAAAAAAAAACAATATAATGTATAGCCAAAGGAAAAATAAAAATTGAAAAAAAATCTTACAAAAATATTAGCCCTGCTTTTTACATCTCTGATTTTATTTTCTTGTGCTAATTCAACGCCTCTCGTAATCTGGACTGACAGGCCTGAAATAGTTTCTTATGTAGAATTTTTTAATGTCGCTCAAAACAAAAGCAAGGCTGTTGTCGTCTATAAAGAAAAATTAGCCTTGTCATTTCCGCCCGCAAAAGACGAAAAAGCGCCTGATATTGTAATCGGCTCTTTTTTGAAAAATTCACGGGTCAAAAAAAATTTCTCATCCCTTGACGGAGTTTTTAACAGAAGGGGGATAAATCCTTCTTCAATTTATGCGCCTCTTCTCGAATACGGTAAGGTCAACGGACGGCAATATCTTATTCCTGTCAGCTTTAATTTACCTACGATGATTTTTTCTCACAAAAATCAAAATCTTGTCGGCGAAGAATTATTTATAGATTCAGATAAAATCCGTGATTCTGCAGGGAATTTTAATCAAAAAAATGCGAACGAAGTCTTTGTGAAAATGGGATTCGCGCCGTCATGGAATTCAGCCTTTTTGTTTCATATTGCGAAGATGAATGAGGCAGAATTTTGTGAAAAAGGAAATGCCTTCTCCTGGAATTCAGATAAGCTTTCAAAAACGATTGATTACTTAAAAAGCTGGTCTGTCGAAAAAAACGGCGGGACAGGTACTGAGCAGGATTTTTCTTTTAAATATCTTTATGCTCCCCCTCATAAGCTCATTGATTCTGACAGATGCCTGTTCGCCTATACAAAAAGCGATGATTTTTTTGACATTCCCAGCGAGCAGACCGAAAATATCTCGTTCCGCTATCTTTCAAAGGACTCAAAAATTTTCGTGAACGATGACATTACAGCCCTGGCAGTTTACAGAAAAACAAAAAATACTCATTTGGCGTATGATTTCATTAACTGGTTTTTTACTGAAAGCACTCAGAAAAATTTGCTGGAGCGCTCTATGAGAATGAATCTTGACACTCAGACCTTTGGAATTTGTGCAGGCTTTTCTTCGCTAAAAAGCGTAAATGAACGGGTTTTCCCGGCTTATTACAAAACTTTGCTAGGAAAAATGCCGGATGAAAATTCCCTTGTAGCGCCACTTTCTCTTCCCAATCGTTGGGAAAGCCTTAAGGAGCGGGTTATTTTGCCTTATCTTCTGGATGCGACTAACACGGACTCGACTGCCAGCGTAAAATCCATTGATGAGAGAATTTCTCTTTGGAAAAATCAGTTCAATTAGAGATAGCCTTCTGTTATTGCTAGTGAGCCGCGGCAAAGCCTTTGAGACTTTTTCTTAAAAGAATCGCAAGAGTTCCAATCAGCAAAATTAAGACGAAGGAAAGGGCGTTAATGACGGGACTTACTCCGTGACGAATCATATTGTACACATAAATCGGTAAAGTCTCAACATTTCCGTTTACGAGCGAGGTGATTACGAAATCTTCGATTGACATTGTGACACTCATCATAAAGCCCGACATAATTCCCGGCATAATCGCAGGAAGAATCACCTTGAAAAGCGTTTGCTTTTCGTCCGCTCCCAAATCGTAGCTTGCCTCGATAATCGAATAGTCAAATTCATCGACTCTGGCCGAAACCATAAGGTAAACAAATGGCAAACAGAAGGTCGTATGTGCGATAATGATTGTGATGAGTCCCAAATTCATGTGAATTCCGCTTAGGAAAATCAAGAGCGAGACACCCATAATGACTTCCGGCAAAACCATAGGTAAAAAGCTGACTGACTGAATGTAGCTTCGGCCGAAAAATTTGTACCAGCTGTTTCCTATTGCCGCCAGACTCCCCAAAACTGTAGAAATCAACGCTGAAACCAAGGCAACGACTGCACTGTAGAAAAGAGAGAGCCAAAGACGCCCTGATTTTAAGAAAAGCTCCTCGTACCAGACTAATGAAATGCCCGTAAAATTCGAGCCTTTTGAAGCGTTAAAGGAGTAGAAAACAATCACGAAAAGAGGCAGAAACAAAAACAAAAGAGCGATTACAAGCACAGTGTTTGAAAAAGAAAACCTTCTGCCGCGTTTTTTCCAGTCCCGTTTTGCGTGTTTATTCGACTCTGTTTTTGCGTGAGGGTTTCGTTTTAAGATTGCGAGAATGACTGATACGAGAAAATCCATATTCTATTCCTTTTTCATTTTTTTGAGGCTTGCTTCTTTTTTGTCGGAAGAAATCATAAGTAATATTGCGGCCATACTTACGACAGTAAGAACGACGCTGAAAGCGCTCGCCAGCGGTAGGTTTCTGGCTTTTTGAATCTGATCCATAATGATGTTTCCGAGCATATAGCTTTCGGTTGAGCCTAAAAGTTGCGGAACTGTGTAATTTCCGAAAATCGGGATAAATGTGAAGATAAGAGCGCTGATAATTCCGCTTTTAATGCCGGGAATCATAACCCTGAAAATAGAGCCTGATTTTGTCGCTCCCAAATCGCGGGCAGCCTCAAGAAGAGTGAAGTCGAATCTGTCTACGGAAGTGAAAATCGGTAGAATCGCATAGGGAAGATACATATAAATGCTTACCAGAATGACCGCAAATTTCGTGAACATAAATTTGTGGGGAACAAAAACTCCGTTCTCGTTTCGGGTCACGAAAAAGCTGAATTTGGCGAAAAACTCGCAAAGATTGTTCAATGTGCCGTCCTCGCCCAAAATCGTCATCCACGCAAAGATTCGGATGAGGGAATTCGTAAGGAAGGGAACGATTACCAAAATCAGAAGAAAGGTCTGGTGGCGGCTTCTTGCAATCGCATATCCGCAGGGAAGAGCGATTAGGATTGAGATAGCCGTGGCAATAACGGTCATCCAGAGCGTACGCAAAAAAATCTTTCCGTAAGCCGGAGTGAACATCTGCTTGTATGCGTCGAGAGAAAATTCATGAATGACTCCGCCGAACATATCGCGTTTCATAAAAGAATAAGCGATGATGATTGCCAGCGGAACGATAAAAAAGAGCGAGAACCAAAGTCCCATGGGGTATGAATAAAAAGGCCCTGGATTTTTTTTGCGCATAGTTTTTCCTCTTCGGAGAGTATAGCATTGTGATTGCTGTTTAACAATAATTAGTGAGAGATTTTTGAGTTTAATATTTTCCCTGATTTCGATATAATTTTTTCTATGTTCAGTGATACACATTTTCATTTTCATCATCTTATAGAGCGGGGCTTGGACGGAGCGGGGATTTTAAAAGCTCTTGTTGAGAGAAACACTTTTTTTGGTCTTGATATTGGAACCAAGTGCGATGATTTGCTCCGCCGTCATGTCCAGATGCAGGAGACTGTTTTTAAGCTGTCGGAAGAGGATAGAAAAGCCTGTGATGAAATGCTTTATTACTCAGCCGGAATTTGGCCTGATGTCGAAGAAATAAAAAATCGCTTTGAGGCAATGAAAAAACTTGAAGAATCAATCGAAGTTTTTGCCGATAAAACTCATTTCGCCGCAATAGGGGAGTGCGGCCTTGACCATCACTGGAACCCGGGCGGAGCAGACGGAAGGTGCGAGGATGATTTTGATAAGGCGCTTTACGAGGGGGAGAGGGAGCTTTTTGAAATGCAGCTTGAGCTTGCTAGAAAAATGTCTCTTCCTGTCGTAATTCACAGTCGCGATGCTTTTTCTGACACCATAGACTGCCTTAAAAATATCGGCTACCACAATGGAATCATTCACTGCTATTCTTACGGAAAGGATGAGGCACGGCAATTTCTGGATTTAGGTTGGTATATTGCTTTCGGCGGCGCTACTACTTACACAAAAAAGTCAAAAATGGAAGAGATGACAGGACTTTTGCGCTTCGTTCCCGATGACCGCATTTTAATGGAAACTGATTCTCCCTATCTTGCGCCAGTTCCCTTTCGGGGACAGACTAATACTCCTGTTTTAATTGAGCATTGCTATAATTTTGTCGCAAATGCAAGGGGCATGTTAGCGAGCGAGCTGAGCCTCCTTGTCGACAAAAATATCAAGAGACTTTTCAGGGGCGTAAGATGAAAAAATATTTCCTTGCGATTTTTGTGCTTCTGATTTTTCAGAATCTTTTTGCTTTCGGAAAGAAAGATTCGTCGGCTGACGAAAATCAAACCGAAACTGCCGCTTCTGCAGAAAACAATAACGAAGAAAAGCCGGATGAATTCATAAAAATCGACCTTTTTCTGGATACTAAGGGCGAAAATCCTAAAAATCACTTTGCCTGGAAAAATAAATCTGCCTCGTACAAGGATTATTTCGATGCAGTTTCCGGGGCTTCTAAGGTTCACAGTACTAAGAATTTCAGGGATACGGTACTGGAGGCCCAGGACAAGGCCTTGAAAGCACCGAAGGGACTCAGAAATCTCTGCCTTTTTGCAGTTTCAGGGCCGGAAATGCTTAGGCGGGATGATTTTAAAATCGAGAGGGACGCGCTCAATGACAAAAAAATCACTATTACATTTACGCACAGGGAAATCTCGTACAGGATTGAGAGTGACGAAAACGGAGATATTCTGGTTCCGGAGAATTTTTTTATAAAAGTTCCTGAAGACAGGCAGACTGAAATTCCTGAAAATTCGGCCGAAAATCCCCCGGAAAGTAAAAACACTGATAATTCGCCGGAAAATCCGCCTGCCACTCCAAAGAGCGAGGTTCCGGTTGAAAATTCAGAGGAAAAAAATGACGGATTTTCGCAAGACAAACCTTCTGACTCGGTAAAAATGATTTATAAGGGAAAATTAAAGTCGGAATTCAGTGCTGACGGTATCTTTACGCTAAATGGAACGATAAAAGTTGTCTATTCTCGTTGAATATTTCTCTAAAAACCGCTAATATAGCCCTATCGAATTTTTTTGGAGATTCAAATGCCTTATTCAGAACCAACCAATCTTGGTGTTGTTGCTTGTCCGGGTGGCGCAGTTTTTGCTGATGAAGTTATCGCTCATCTTCGCCACATGTATAAACATCGTTTCGCATTAAAGAGCGATGTCATTTCAAAAAGATACAATCTTGAAAAAGAAAAATTAGTTCAAGACATCAACTTCCGTAACGACCTTGCCACTTCAGATTTGGTCGTTCGTGGTTCTACCGATAAATATCGTCCGCCAGTTTTCAAAATCAACACTCAGTTCACTTGGTTTGCAAACGGCGAGGTAAAGGCTGAGCTTCTGGACTGCGTGCGTGGAAAAGACATTTACATTTTTCAGGATGCAGAAAACCATGAGCCAATCCCGATGAATGGCGGAAAAAATATGGTCACTTTTTCCGTAAATGACCATGTTATGACTCTTCTTGTAACGATTGACGCCGTTCAGCAGGCCGGAGCAAAATCAATTACTCTCGTTTTGCCTGCTTTCCCATATAGCCGGCAGCACAAAAAGAAGAGCCGCGAGGGCTTGACAGCATCGCTTTTGTGCCACATCTACGAAATGAAGCATGTAACCCGTGTCATTACCCTCGACATTCACAGCCGCGAAATCGTAAACGCTTTCAATACGACATATCTCGACAACCTTCACGCTTCTTACCAGATTATCCGTGAGCTTGCGAAAGTCGTAAATCTTTCAGGACCTAACAAAGAGGATTTGGTTGTAGTTTCTCCTGACACTGGAGCTATTGACCGAAATAAATTCTATGCGACGGGACTAAAAGTTCCTTTGGCAATGATTTACAAGGAGCGCGATTATTCTGTCGTAACTCAGGACGCAAAAAACACCAACATCAAGAGCGTAAAGCTTTTGGGGGATGTTCAGGGAAAAGTCGCTTTCCTTGCTGACGATATGCTTGGAACTGGCGGAACTTTGCTTAAGGCTATGGAGTTCCTTCACAATAACGGAGCAACAAAGGTTATCGCCGCAATTTCCTTGCCCTTCTTCACTGGAAACGCAGTTGAACTTTTTGACCAGGCATACAAAAACGGTCTTTTCTACCGTGTAATCGGAACGAACGCAGTCTATCACCCTGATTTAAAAGACAAGGAATGGTTCATCTCAACGAATGTTACGGGGCTTTTCGCAAATGTCATCACGCGAATCCATCACGACCAGTCTTTGAGCGATTTGCTCGATAACCGCACGATTATTGACAAGCTCATAAAGAAGGACAACGACAAAGCCGAAAAAACAGACGAAAAGGCTGAGTAATCAGAAAATTCTCTCCTGTCATTTACGCCGCATCCATGCGGCGCATTTTGTTTTTATGACCGATACCATTCTTTGCGTTGACATTGGAACGACTTCTCTAAAGGCCGCTTTTTTGCCTGATAATCTTAAAAAAAAGCCGGTTTTTGTCTCGCGGCAGTATTTTTCCAAAAAAGCAGTGAGCGAAAATCGTGTGGCAGAGGAATATCTTCCGTCTCTTTCACGCGCAGTTTCAGAGCTAAAAGAAAAAAATCCAGATTATGCGGTCGAGGCTGTTTGTGTGAGCGGAAACGGTCCTACGGTGATTTCTGACGACGGAACGACACTTTTGCACAATCAGTTTTTTGAGAATTTAAGCAAAGAAAAAAATTCTGCCTTGAAAAATACAAAATCTCTTTTTATTCCAAGATTTTCCGGCTTCAAGCAGAATTTTTCTTTCAGCTGGAGCGAAACTGAACATATTTTCGGTGCCCCGGAGTTTTTGCTCTACGCTCTTACCGGAAAAGCCGTCTCAATCTTACCCGAAGAGCGGTTTTTAAGCGCATATTGGTCGGAAGAAGAGCTTGAATTATGTGGATTTGGCAAAAATGAAATAGAAAAACTTCCGCCATTTGTAAGCTCTGGCTCTTTTGTCGGAAAACTGAGCGAAAAGGCTGCCCTTGAAACGGGACTTTTTGAAGGAACCTTTGTTTTTGCCGGCTCGCCGGATTTCGTTGCCGCTTTGATTGGAACCGGGACTGTTTTGCCAGGTCGCCTTTGTGACAGGGCTGGAAGCTCGGAAGGCCTTAATCTCTGCACATCAAAGCCGATTTTTGCAAAGGATTTAAGGACAATGCCGAGTCCAATCCCAGGACTCTGGAACCTCTCTTATTTACTGCGGAATTGTGAGAATTGCACAGATTCCAAGGATTATTTTTCAGAGCTTATGCGCGGAGTCGAACTTTTGCGACAGGCTGCCCTTTCTAACGGGGAGTTTTTTCCTGATTTTATGACTATTACCGGCGGCCAGGCCTTAAATGATGAGTTAATCGCCGGAAAAGAAAGGGCGACCGGCCTTAAAATCAAAAAAATGCCGACCAGTGACGCCGAGCTCATCGGTGATTTGATTCTGGCCCGTGTCGCCCTGGGGGATTACGACGACATTACGGAAGCGGTTTTTGCAATTATTGGGTAAAAACGATAAAATAAATCAATGCAGACTTTTAATCTTCCAAAGAATCCTAAGGTTCTGATTTTTGACATTGACTCGACTCTTTACACTTGCCCTGAATATGCCCACGAGCAGATTGACAGCCAGATTCGCCATTGGGCGCGTCTAAATGGCTATTCGGCGGACGGGGCGAGAAATATGATTAGCGATTTCCGCAGAAAGTGGGCCAGTGAGCATAATGGTCAGAAAATTTCCCTCGGGAATCTTTTTAAGTTTTTCGGGGTTTCGATTGAAACGAGCATTGAGTGGCGAAAAAGGCTTTTTAATCCTGCGGACTATCTGAAGCGGGATGAGAATTTAATTTCAGCCCTGGCAAGTCTTTCCAAAAAATTCTATATGATTTGCGTGACAAACAATCCTGTTGAGCCGGCGAGAAAAACGCTGGAAGTAATAGGAATTTCAGAATTTTTCCCAAAAATTATCGGACTAGACACTTGCTTTGCCTCAAAACCCTCAAAAAAAATCCTGGATACGGCTCTTCTTGAAGCCAAGGCTTATTTTAAGGGCAAGGGACAGCCTGAAGAGGCTGAAAAACTTTCGTATTCTGACTGTATTTCAATCGGTGACAGGTACGACATTGACTTGTCCCTTCCAATTGAGCTTGGAATGGGAGGCATTTTGGTGAGCGGAGCTGAAGAAGTTTGTGATTTGAAATTTTAAAATTTGGAAGAAAAAAGGGTTGAAGGGAAAAAAGAAACCTTTTCAAGGTTGCGTTTTGCCCTTCTTTTTTTTACCCCCGTTTCCAGGTCGGTCCCTGTGGCGTGTCTATAATCGTAATTCCGCGTCCTGAGAGAATATTCCTGATTTCGTCGGCTCTGGCAAAGTTCTTTGCCTTTTTAGCTTCTGTTCGTTCAAGAACGAGCGCGTTGATTTCGTCAGCTTCGGCATCGCCTGAGTGGTCGTCAACCTGGCTCTTTGCTTCTTCTTCCTGCTTTTTTGCGATTTTGAGCGCGTTTTCAAGCACGGAAAGGGAAAGAACTTTTTCCATTACGAAAATATCAGCCAAAGCCTCGCTTGCTTTCTGACCTTTTCCGTTTGAGGCTTTTTGAAGGGCAGAAAGGGCAACCGGAGTCGCCAAATCGTTTTCAAGACCTTCCCTAAAGCGCTTTAGGTTTTCGCTTTCTTCTTTTGAAGAGGCGATTTTACTTAAAAGCTCTGGGAAATTTTCTTCTGTAAGTGAAAGGTTTTCTTCGGCCTTTGCTTTTTTTACGAGCTTTGCGACTCGTTCGTTAAGCGCTGCCCGTCCGTTTTTTGCGCTTTCCATTCCGTCCAGCGAGAAAATCAATGGCTTTCGGTAGTGACCTCCGAGCAGAAAAAATCTGTAGTCCAGCGGCTCGTAGCCCTTGCTTTTTAAGGAAAATCCTTTTGATTCGGGTAAATCAGTCTGCAGCGTAATAAAATGCCCTGATGATTTAGACATTTTTCCGCCTTCAAGAATCAAGAATTCGTTGTGGAGCCAGTATTTTACCCAAGGGCCTTCTTTTCGCTCTTCTTCAGAAAAACTTCCTTCGCTCTGGGCAATTTCGTTCGTATGGTGAACCGGAATATGGTCGATTCCGCCTGTGTGAATGTCGATATGCTTTCCGAGGTACTTCATGCTCATTGCCGAGCACTCGATATGCCAGCCAGGATATCCCCGTCCCCATGGAGAGTCCCATGTCATCGCCTGATTTTCAAATTTTGATTTTGTAAACCAAAGAACAAAGTCGCCAGGGTTCCGCTTGTTTTCGTCAACGACAACTACATTTCGCTTTCCTTTTCCTGCGACAAGCTTTTCAAGGTCAAGATTTGCAAGCTTTCCGTAGTCCGGGTAAGTAGAAATGTCGTAGTAGAGGTTTCCGCCAGCCATGTAGGTGTGACCGTTTGCCTCCAGCTTTTTTATAAGCTCAATCATCTCGCCTATATGCTCGGTTGCCTTACAGATTACATCAGGATGACGGATGTTTAGGGCGTCGATGTCCGACATAAAAGCATCAGTGTAGAATTTTGCGACTTCCAGAACGCTCATGCGCCGCTCTTCCGCCGTTTTGAGCATTTTGTCGTCTCCGTCATCTCCGTCGCCAGTTAAATGACCTACATCTGTGATGTTCATTACATGCTTAATGTCGTAGCCAAGATAAGAGAGTGTTTTGTCGAGAATATCGAGAAAAACATAAGCGCGAAGGTTTCCGATATGAGCGTAATTGTAAACGGTCGGACCACAGCCATAAAAACCGACGAAATTTTCGTGAACCGGTTTGAAGTCCTGCATTGTGCGTCCCATTGTGTTAAAAAGTCGTAACATTATTCTATCCTGTAAAATTTTTAGTGATGGAAAAGACGGATTCCTGTGAAAGCCATTACGATGCCGTATTTGTTGCAAGTTTCGATTACATTGTCGTCACGGACGCTTCCGCCTGGCTGTGCGATTACGCTGACTCCGCTCTTGTGGGCGCGCTCAATGTTGTCGCCGAAGGGGAAGAAGGCATCGCTTCCGAGAGCAACATCTGTGTTTTTAGAAAGCCATTCCCGCTTTTCCTCGCGGGTGAATACACTTGGCTTTTCAGCGAAGATTGTCTGCCATTTGCCCTCTGCAAGAACATCCTCGTACTCGTCGCCAATGTAAACATCAATGGCGTTGTCCCGGTCTGCCCGCTTGATTCCCTCAACGAATTTGAGGCCCAGGACTTTCGGTGACTGTCGGAGCCACCAGTTGTCTGCCTTCTGGCCTGCAAGACGGGTACAGTGGATTCGGCTCTGCTGGCCGGCTCCGATACCGATTGCCTGACCGTCTTTTACATAGCAGACTGAGTTTGACTGGGTGTATTTGAGGACAATCTGCGCGATAAGGAGATTGTGCTTTTCGTCTTCTGTGAGGGTCTTTTTCTCTGTGACGATGTTTGAGAGAGTTGACTCGTCGAGCTTTAAGAAGTTGTGACCCTGCTCGAATTTAACGCCGAAAACCTGCTTGACTTCTGTTTCTGGCGGAACATAATTCGGGTCAATCTGCAGGATGCAGTATCCGCCCTTCTTTTTTGCCTTTAAAAGCTCAAGGGCATCATCGTCATAGCCCGGAGCAATGATTCCGTCACTGACTTCCTTTGCGATAAGCTGGGCTGTGGCCTTGTCACACTTGTCGCTCAAAGAGATGAAGTCGCCGAAAGAGCTCATTCGGTCAGCACCTCGGGCGCGGGCATAAGCACAGGCCAGTGGAGTGAGCTGGATTGAATCGTCCACAAAGTAGATTTTTTTGAGAGTGTCGCTCAAAGGTTTTCCGATTGCGGCTCCGGCAGGGCTTACATGCTTAAAACTTGTGGCTGCAGGAAGACCTGTCGCTTCTTTTAGTTCTTTTACAAGCTGCCAGCCGTTCAAGGCGTCCAGCAAATTGATATAGCCTGGTTTTCCATTAACAACTGTGATTGGCAATTCGCCATCGTCCATGTAAACGCGAGCCGGCTTTTGGTTCGGGTTACAACCGTATTTAAGTTCAAGTTCTTTCATACCGTAAGAATAGCGAAAAAACGCAATGTTTTCAATTAGAGTGGAGCATAGCCCTGTATTCTGATATAATCCTCTCTATGTTTAAGAATCATGCTTTTTCAGGCCTTGTTTTTGCATCTCTTTCCGTGTTTTTGTGGGGAATCACTTTTGTATCCACGAAATATTTGCTTCGTTCCTTTTCTGCTTACGAAATCCTTATTCTTCGATTTTTGCTGGCCTATGCGGCCCTGTGGATTTTGCGACCTAAATCTCTTCATCTTGAAGATAAAAAAAACGAAATCTATTTTGCCCTTGCGGGATTTTCCGGAGTTACGGCTTATCAGTTTATGGAAAATATGGCCATATCTTATACCAGCGCTTCAAATGTCAGCATTATCGTTTCTATTTGTCCGATTTTTGCCGCTATTTTTACCCAAATTTTTTTGAAGGAAAAGCATCTGACGATTTATTTTAATATCGGATTCCTGCTCGCAATTTTTGGTGTTGCCCTGGTAAGCTTTAACGGGGTAGTTGAATTTCATTTGAATCCAAAGGGTGATTTTCTTGCCTTTCTCGCTTCACTTTGCTGGGGAATTTATTCGCTGTGCGTTTCAAAAATAAACTCTCTGGAACTTGATTTCATTCAGGCAACGAGGCGGGTCTTTTTTTGGGCTCTGATTTTTATGATTCCAATCGGTCTTTTCTCGATTATGACTTTAGGAACATTTCCTGTATCTACTCCAGATTTTAAAATTCCGGGAATTTCTCTGCTTTTAGACTCAGAATTTAATCACTTTCGTTTTTCAAATCCCCTGAACTGGCTGAATCTGTGTTTTCTGGGACTTGGTGCAAGCGCATTCTGTTTTGTGGCCTGGAATATTGCCTGTGAGCGGCTTGGAACAGTCCGTGCGACAGTCGGAATCTATCTGATTCCCGTCGTAACTATTGTCTTTGCATTTTTCGCGCTGGGAGAAAAAATCTCTTTTATGGGCGCTGTTGGTGCTGTCCTTACGATTTCAGGTCTTTTTGTAAGCGAAATAAAACTAAAAGAAAATCAGGCTCGGTCTTAATAATCTAGGATATCTTCGCTTTTTTCCCTTGATTCACTCATATTCCGCCATTTTTTGCCTTCGTTTTCACGAATCAGGTTGAAAATTTCGTTTTCTAAAGCTGAGTTGTCGCCTTTTTCTTCGTTTACTGCCTGCATTTCTGCCTCTGCAGATTTTGCCCGCTTTTGCACAAGCTCTCTTTGGCAAAGCTCAAGATTTATTTTTGCATCAAGATTTTTTGAGTCTGAAAGGACTGCCCTTTTAAAATTTTTTGTCGCCTTCTTGTAATCGCCTTTTCTTGCAAAGATTATTCCCGTATTGTAAAAAGCCCTGCTCCGAAAGTCAGCTGGCAAAGCTTTATTTTCCAGATTCAGCTCTGAAAGACGGTCAAGGGCGGCATCAAGCTCGCCGAGTGAAATGTAAGTTGCGCTTAAATCGAAAAGAGCGTACTGGTGGGAGAGAGAGTCTTTTTCCGTGCTGTTTATGACATTTAAAAAATCTGCCGTTGCCTCAGCGTATTTTCCTTCGTAATGCGAGAATGTGCCTTCAAGAATCTGTTTTTTTTCTGATGAGCAGCCAAAAAGGGTGAAAAGCAAGATGTGAAGAATGAAAATTAAACACAATGCCCTAAAGCCGTCATTTTGACTTTGCCTGAAAAGTCCCGTCATTTAATTTTACCTCCCGCACCTGTTCCGAGCATAAAAAATATCATCGCAAGGAAAATAAAAAGAGTGTGCCTGCTTACATTCTGCGCTTCATAAAAAATATATTTTTCTTCAGATTCTGAGTCTTTTACTTGCTTCATAAGCCTTAAAGCTGAGCCGTTTTGCCTTGAATCAAGATAGAGAATCTGTGCCCTTGAAAAAGAGGGGGCTTGAAAGGCTCCGTTTATTTTTTCAGCCATTTCCCTCAGGTTTTGTGAGCGAAGCGAGGTCTTTACCTTCGTTTTTCCGTCTCCGGCTGTGACTTCCGTTTCGCTTTCCTTTCCAAAACCTATTATCGTAACGGCAATTCCTTCTTTTGCCGCCTTTTCTAAAGATTTAAAAAGAGCCTTGTCGGTTTCATCTCCATCCGTAAAAAGCCAGATATATTGAGCTTTTGCTGAATTTTCCGGAAGACCTTCCAGTGCTGCCTCAATTCCCTTTGAAAGAGAGCTTCCCCGTGAAGTCATAAGCTGTGGCGAGAGATTTTCGATTAGATTTATGATTGCAGCCCTGTCCTCAGTCTCAGACAGCGCCGTAAAACCGCTTCCTTTTGCAAGAACGACAGAAAAAGATGAGTCAGTAAAAGTTTCTACGAGTTTTTTCGAATAAATTTTTGCCGCCTCTAGTCTTGAAAGATTTTTCGCCGCATCTAAAGCGAGCATTGAGTATGAGATGTCAAAAACAAGGGTGATGTTGCTTCCTGATTTTTGAACTGGAATCTTTTTTGTTCCAAATGATATTTCTGACAGGGCGAGAACCATACAAACCCAAAAGAGAGAGAAAAAAAATGTCCGTAATCTTATTGCTTTTCCTGCCTTTGAAGAAAGCTTCGCAATTCCCCTTGATTTTTTTGCGACAATAAAAACTGCCGGCAAGACAAGGAGAATCAGAAAAAGATATTGCGCTTTTCCGACTGAAAAAGAAAATAAATCCGTCATCATAGAAGCTCCGAGAGAATTATTCGCTTTAGCGCGAAGGCAGTAAAAAATAAAAGCATCGCAATTGCCAGAAAAAATCCGTAACATTCCGTGTCTCGCGAACGATAGTAAAAGCTCTGAGTTTCCTCTTCATTCTGTGAGATTTCTGAAAGCGAAGAAGAAAGCTCATTGAGATTCTCTATTCCAAAATATTTTCCGTTTGCTATACCTGCGATTTTCTGCAATGGCTCCGCGTTAAAATCAGACTCATAAAAGCCTGAACGAATTTTTCCGCTTTTTTTGTCGATGTATTCAATCGGAACGCTTCCTTTTGTTCCGATTCCCAGCGCGTAAATTGTGATTCCCTTTTCATTTGCCAAATTTGCCGCTGTTTCTATGTGAATTTCCCCCGCGTTGTTCTCTCCATCAGTAATCAAAACTATACACTTTTTTGGTGCGGCCGAGCTTACGAGATGATAAATTGCCGTCGTAAGGCCAATCCCGATTGCAGAACCCTCTCCGAATTCCCCGACACTTAAGGCATCAAGACGATTAAGGAAAAAATTTTTGTCTTTTGTGGGAGGCACAATTAGTGCGGCTTCGCTTGCCATTGCCACAAGACCAAAGCTGGAGCCGTTTTCTGAAGATATGAGACTTTTTATTCCCTGCCTGCTCGCTTCGATTCTTGTGGTGCTTCCGTTCACAAGGGCTATGTCACGGCTTGCCATTGACGGGCTTGTGTCAAGGACAAAAAGAATGTCGCTTCCTCTGGAAGTAAAAATCTTTTCCTGATGACGAATCACTGGATTTGAAAAAGATATCGTAAGAAAAATGAAGCCTGAGATTAAAAGAAAATTTGCGAAGACAGAAAGAATTTTTCTGATTTTGTCCTCGTATACAAAGGTCTTTCCGCCCCAGTCAGAGATTGTAAGCGAAAAACTGTGGTGCCTGAAAAGGCCTGTTTTTTTCAGTGCATAAAAAATCGGTAAGACGAGGAGAAAAATAAAGGCAAAAGGATTCTCAAAGTGAAGCATCGCTTTCCTCCCTGTCAAAATCCTCGATTAGCGTGAGAGAGCTGTTTATGATTTTCGTGCGCTCCTCCTGCATAAAGGAGGCGTTTTCTGAAAACCTGATGAAATCTAAACGCATAAAAATTGAAATCAGATTATCGATTGTCTCTGACTGATGTGAAGAAAAATCCGTGCCGCACAAATCCGCAAAAATTCCGTACAGGCTGCTTGTAGTAGCCGAAGAAAAATCGTGGCCGAAGCGGACATTTAAAAAATCCCTCAGAATATGCTGCAGCACCTCTGAAAAATTCTTGTCATCTGAAATTTTATCAGAGTCCTTTTGAAGAGAAAGAATTTTTTTGAGCGTTTTCCGTGAATTTTTTTTGAGTGAGTAAAGATACAGGAGATTGCTGATAAAGCTTGAAAGGCGCTGAATATGAAGAAAGGCATAAATAAGTGCGGAAAGCAAGATGAATGTGATGATTCCGAAAAGAACGAGAAGGCCTGTCGTTCCCGGAAGAACTAGAGGCGCTTTTTCGGGAAGAAAGTCTCGTATTCCTGTCTTTGTGACCAAGGAATTCACTTCGATTGGAGAAAGAGCGATTGTAAAGCCTGGACTTTCCATTTTAGAAGTGACAGGCTCACAATTCTGAACGAAGGTCTTTATGTTAAAGCGTGGAAATTCCAAAAAGCCGGTTTTCCAGGGAACAATGGTGAGGGTCAGTATGTATTCTCCCCCGTTTTTTTGCAAAAATCCGTCCGTTACGGAAAAATCCTCTTCATATCGGCTTAAAAAATCCGAATTTTCTTTTAAATGTATGATGAACTGTGTGTTTTTATCGTTTTCCGTAAAAAATAAATCTTCTGCTGATTTAAAAATATAGCGGATTTCAACCCTTTCCCCTGTGCAGACCTTTTTTGGAAGGACTATTTGCGTGTTTTCGGCAAAAATCTGAAAGAGAAAAATAGGCTGAATTACGAAAAGAAAAAAAATCTTTTTTTTGAACAGATTCTTCATTTAGAATTTCTTGGGATTCCCTTTATTTTATCATTTTTTCTGTAGTATGTCTAAGAAAACACTGAATAAATCTGATTGCAGATTTTTCAGTGTTAACTATAATGTCGCTAATTGTCCGCAACACAAAGAGTTGCGGCAATTTGACGGGAAGTGCGGATTAATCGCCTCAAGTGTTAATCAGCACTTCCCTAAAATTTTGACTTAAAAAATCTTGATAGAACCTGGACGCTGTCATCCTCTGTAGAAAGAATTACCGGATAGCCGCCGTGCTTTGTGCAGAAATCCTTAAAGGCTTCTCTCCTGTTTATTTCTGCCTCCTGCCACTCATTCTGAAAGCCTTTAGAATTTGTGGGAAAAAGACTGGTTTTTTTGCTCTCGTTGTCAAAAAATGGCACCGTCCCGATTTCTGGAATTTTTTCGTCTTCAGGTGAGGTAATTTTTAAAGCGACGACATCGTTTTTTTGTGCGAGCCTGGCAAAGGGCTTTTCCCAGCCTGAGACTCTGAAATCTGAAAGGATAAAAACAAGGGAGCGCTTTTTCAGCAGCTTTTCAGCCCCGATAATCGCATTTGTAAGGGCGGAGCCGTTTACTTTTTCTTCGTTTGGCAGAGAGTCAATTTTGTCGAGTCTTGAAAAAATCGTCATCGCCTTGCTTTTTCCGGCTTTTGGCTCTGCCGAGAACTGAATCTTTCCGTCAAAAAATACGGCGCCTACCTGACTTGAATTGTGCTCTGAGGCTAAAAGGAGAAGCATTGCCGTTTCCTGTGCCTGAGAAAGCTTTGATTTTGACGAAAAATGCGCTTTCATTGAAGATGAGCAGTCGAGTATAAAAAAGACAGAAAGCTCCTTTTCTTCTTCGTATTGCTTTATAAAGGCTCTTCCCATTCTGGCCGTGACATTCCAGTCTATGGCCCGCACATTGTCGAAAGGCTGGTATTCCCGTACATCGCTGAATTCGATTCCCTGTCCCCGGTAAAGAGATTTAAAAGCTCCGTTCCGAAGGTTTTCCGCCAGTGATATTGCGGCGAGATGAAGAGAAGACGCCCTTTTTGCAAGAAGATTTGTGTTCATTTTTTTTTGCTTTTATGGTAACGGAAGCAGCTCAAGAATTTTCTGGATTAAATCATCGCTTGTAACAGAGTCTGCCGCCGCTTCATAAGAAAGGACTATCCTGTGCCGCAAAACTGACGGAGCGCTTTCTTTTATGTCTTCAGGAAGAACAAAATCTCGCCCGGAAAAAAGTGCCCTGGCTTTTGCGCATTGTAAAAGTGCGATTCCGGCGCGGGGAGACGCCCCGAATGAAATGTATCGTGAAATATCGTCCTTTTTCTGGCTTGTTCTGACGGCTATGTTCTGAACCTGTTTTTTTTCCGGAAGGGGGCGGGTTGCCGCTACAATTGAGACTATGTATTCCACGAGCTTTTCATCGCAGTTTATTTTTGTAAGAAGAGCCTGCATTTCCTTTAAACTTTGCCCTGAAAGGAGCTTTTGCACCGGAATTTCGTTTGCGTGTCCCGCAGTCTTTACGATTTCGATTTCTTCCTTTGCACTTGGATAAGGAACGATAATTTTTAGCAAAAAACGGTCAAGCTCTGCTTCTGGAAGATTATATGTTCCTTCCTGCTCAATCGGATTTTGGGTTGCAAGAACGAGAAAAGGTGAGGGGAGAGAGTGGGTTTCTTCCCCGATAGTGACTTGCTTTTCTGCCATAGCTTCGAGAAGCGCGGACTGAACCTTTGCGCCAGAGCGGTTTATTTCGTCCGCAAGAAGGATATTCGTAAAAACAGGTCCCTTCCTGACGGAAAAACTGGCAGAATTCTGCTCGTAAATTAAAGTTCCGCTGACATCGGCAGGAAGTAAATCTGGCGTAAACTGAATCCGCTTAAAATCAAGGCCTGAAATTTCTGCGAAGGTTTTTACTGCGAGAGTTTTTGCTAATCCTGGAACTCCTTCAAGAAGTATATGTCCTCCGCAGACAAGTGCCGTCAAAATTCCGTCAAGCACCTCTTCTTGACCGATAATTCTTTTTGCTGCCTCAGCTTTTATTTGCGATATAAGATTTTTGATTTCGTTCATATAAAGAGATTATAGCAAATGAATTTAGAAATGTCACATATCTTAAATGCCATGCGGGGCCTTCCTTATATTTATGCAGAAAATTTGCAAAATCAAGGCTTTTAATGAATATTTATGCAAAATTTTGAAGATTCTAGATTGACACTGAATATTTCTCTGTAATAAAATATCGCCATTATGTTAAGTCCATTGGCACAAGAATTGAATGAAACTCTCAAAGGCACGGTTGCCGGAGAACTTTTGTCGGATTTGGGAACTCGCATTTTCTTCCCTCGGGGAATTATTTCCCAGGGTGGCGAGGCTAAACAGTTTGGAAAAGTCGCGAATGCCACAATCGGCACTACGATTATCGACGGAAAACCGGCCGCTCTTCCTTCAATCAAGCAGTTCGCGCCGGAGCTTTCAAACGGCGAGCTTGTCGCTTATGCTCCTACGGCGGGAAATCCTGACTTGCGCTCAAAATGGAAGGAGCTTATGCTCAAAAAAAATCCCGGACTTGTAGGAAAGCCGACTTCAAATCCAGTCGTAGTTCCAGGTCTTACGGCCGGCATTTCTTATCTTGCTGACCTTTTTGTAGATGAAAAACATCCTCTTCTGGCGGCAAATCCTTCTTGGGACAATTATGCTCTCGTTGTCGAAACTCGCCGCGGCTCAGAGCTTCACACTTTCAATATGTTCAAGGATAACGGCTTTGACATCGACTCTTTTAAGGCTGCTCTCGAAAACGAAGCAAAATCTGGCTCTGTCCGTGTCTTGCTCAATTTTCCGCAGAATCCAAGCGGCTACTCTCCGACAAACGAGGAGGCGAAAAAAATCGTTCAGGCTGTAAAAGAGCTTGCCGAAAAAGGAACGAAAATCATCGTTTGGGATGATGACGCTTATTTTGGCCTCAACTACGAAAAAGACATCTATCCTCAGTCACTTTTTGCAGAATTCGCAGATTTGCACGAGAATGTTCTTGCTGTAAAAATCGACGGACCTACAAAAGAGGATTTCGTATGGGGCTTTAGATGCGGTTTCCTTACTTTCGCTGGAAAGGGCGTAAGTTCGGAGCAATATCTTGCTCTAGAAAAAAAACTTATGGGCTTGATTCGCTCTTCTGTGAGCTGCTCTTCAACTCCAAGCCAGTCAATGTCTTTAAAAGCTTTCTCAAATCCAAAGATTGAAGAAGAAAAGAAAGTCTTCCGTGACATTCTTGAAAAACGCTATAAAAAAGTCCGCTCCTTCGTGGATACGCACAAGTCTTCGGTTTTGACGGCCCTTCCTTTTAACTCCGGATATTTTATGAGCTTTAAGACAAAATGCAATGCCGAAGAATTACGGCAGAAAATCCTGCACGAAAGACAGATTGGAACGATTTCAATCGACGAGTCAACTCTCCGCGTGGCATTCAGCTCAGTCGAAGAGGGCAAAATCGATGAAGTTTACACTGCAATCTACGAAAGTGCAGAGTCAATGAATAAATAATCTTTTTTAGCCGCAGATTGCGTAGCTGTCACAGATGAATAATCAGCTGTAACAGCTATGTTTTATTCAGTTACAAGACTGCCTCGGAATGTGTTTCCCTGAAGGCTTTCTATTTTTACTTTTACGAATTGACCGATTAGCATTTTGTCGGCTTTGAAGGCAACTCGCTCATTTTGCTCGGTTTTTCCTAAAAGCTCGGTCTCGTCGTTCCTTGAAACTATGTCGCATAAAACCTCGATTGTTTCTCCGAGTCTTTTTTGCATTACCTCTGTCGTATGCTTTCCCTGAAGCTCAATTACCTTTGCAAGGCGCGCCTTTTTTTCTTCGAGAGGAATCTGATTTTCGTATCTTGCTGCCGGAGTTCCTTCACGAGGATTGTAGTAGTACATAAAGCTGGACTCGAATTTTACCTCTTCCATAAGGGAAAGAATGTCCTTGAACTGCCCGTCCGTTTCTCCTGGGAAACCGACCATTAAGTCCGTGATAATCTGACATTCAGGGAGATTCTGCTTTAATTTTCTTGAAAGCTCTATGAATTCTTCCCGCGTATTTTTCCGGTTCATTCTCTTTAAGATTTCGTTGTTTCCGTGCTGGGCTGCGATATGAAAGCCCCTGCAAATCTGACGGTGATTTTTGATAACCTCAATCAGCTCGTCTGAAAAATCATTGGGGTTACTGGACTCAAAGCGAATCCATTTGATTGGAGATTTTGTTTCTTCGATGTGCCTGCAGATTTTTGTGAGAAGTTTCGGAAAATTCGTTTCTAGACCCTTTTCGTCCTTTTCACCACGGTAGGCGTTTACATTCTGCCCTAAAAGCGTGATTTCCTTTACATTTGCCCGGCTCAAAAAGTCGATTTCGGCTAAAATCTGGTCTACCCTGCGGCTCACCTCACGCCCCCGGACATAAGGAACAATACAGTAAGTGCAGAAATTGTTGCAGCCGTGCATAATCGGAACGAAGGTTGAGAAGGCTCCCTGCTCATAAGAAACAGGGGCAAAAGTATAGGTTTCTTCATCCTTGATTTTAAAAGGCTTGTTTCCGTTTTCGACAGCCTGAATGATTTCGCCGAATTTGTATTTTCCAAAGGTTCCGACTACATAATCAACGACAGGATACATTTTTTTGAGGTCATCGAGAAGACGCTGGGCCATACAGCCCATAACGACGAGAGTGAGAGGAATCTTTCCGTTTTTTTCTTGAAAGCGCGCGGCAATTTTCATATCCTCAAGGCGGAATTTCTCTTTGCTTTCGCCCATTCTGATTTTCTTTACGCCCTCAAAGTAGCCAAGGCGGCCTAAAATTCTCTGTTCCGCCGTTCCTCGCACCGAGCAAGTATTTATGATTACGAGATTTGCTTCTTCCGGATGCTCTGCTTTTTCCCAGGAGCGGGAGATTAAAAGCTGCTCGACACTCGCGCTTTCGGCGATGTTCATTTCACAGCCGTAAGTTTCAAAAAAATACTTCATTAAAATCCTCAAAATTTAAGTCTTATTGTTGTTTAGGGCTTTCTTTTGCACCTTCAAGCATTTCAATGCTGTCGCCTGAGGCAGGCTTTTCCTCAAATAATTTTTTGCATGAGGTTTTGATTGTATCGTAGAATCCGCTTGTGATTTTGATTTCGCTTCCGTTTACTTCACGCACATAAAAAACGAGATTAAGGCTTTTTACCTGAGTGACGCGTTTGTTTTCGGCAGTATATGCCTCATCTACCTGAACATTGTCATCTTCCTTGTAAAAGCGACGCCAGGTTCCAAGCTGCATCTTAAAAAAATCTACGGCAGTTTCATGGGACATTCCCTGGGGAATAATTTTTGTGATTCTTCCTAAGATTTCTTCATCGGAATTTTCGCTTGGACGAGCCTTTTTAAGATCTCCCCGGTTCCAAGATTCTTCAGTTTTGTTTGTCGTTACGTGAAACATATTTTCCTCTTAGTAAGATAATAATACAAATTGCGATAAAAATAAATGCTGCGCCAAGCATTACCGGAATTAAAAAATTCTCCGCATTTAATTCTGTTAAGACCGTGTGAAGATTTATGAAAGCAAAGACCGCAAACACGGCGAAGGCCAGCAGCTTGAAAAAACTGTCCGGGGTTTTTCCGTGAAGAACGAAGGCGAGAATTAAGCCAAGCATATCCGCCGCAAAAAATCCCAGCGAAGCGGCAAGATAGAGCCAGAATAGGGCTGAATTCAAGCCGTTTGTTGCCCCGAAGGTGATTGCCGAAAGCTGAGTTTTGTCGCCAAGCTCGGCAATAAAAAATATGCAGAAGACCGCAAGAAAAGCCAGCGAGATTTTAGATTCTCCGCCTTCTTCTTCTCCGCTTTCTTTTTTTAATGATGAGAGCGAAAAGTAAAAGAAAGCCAGGGTCGCAATCACCTTTACAATCCAGAGATTAGATTTTAAGAATTCGTTTAGAAGACCGCCCGCCGCAACCGAAATACCGTTCAGAATCAGAATTGCGCTGAGAGTTCCGGTTACAATGTCACGGAGTCTGTATTTTGAAGTGAGGGCAAAAAGCATAAGCTGAGTCTTGTCCCCCATTTCTGCCACAAAAAAAGTGAACAGAACGCTGATAAAATATGAAAACGAAATCATTTTTTTTGTACCTCTTTTTTTCGCTTTTATTTTTTCATTAAATCCGCAAGAGTTACGCTGTCCAAATAGCCTTCGATTAGTTCATCTAACTTTGACCACATATTGACTGTCCTGCATTTTTCTTTTTTAGGGCATAAGGGAGCGCCTTTTTCAAGGCAGGCAACGGGGGCGAGTGTTCCTTCTGTAAGGCGCAGAATCTCCCCGACCTTGTATTCTTCCGGTGAACGGTTGAGCTTGTAGCCGCCACTCTTTCCGTGAACGGCATCTACGAATCCGTTTTTTGAAAGAAGAGTCATAATCGATTCTATGTATTTTTGGGATATTTCCTGCCTTTCAGCGACCTCTTTGAGAGGAATCCTTTCGTCCTCGGAATGTTCCGCAATATCAGTAAGAACCCTGAGCGCATAACGGCCCCTTGTAGAAACTATCATCTTTTACCTCTCTTATTTTACTATAATTCCGCTTCCGACGACTACATTGTCATTGTAAAGAACCAATGACTGCCCCGGAGTTACGGCGTATTGCTCTTCATCGAAGGTGACCCTCCAGGCCTGTCCCTTGTACTCCGTTTTGTCTGATTCATCCGGCGTATAGCGCTCGATTTTACCGATTGCTGTCCTGCTCCTGAGCCTTATCTTGCAAGAGGCTTCAAAAGTCTCCCTTGGCTCTACACCTGCCGGCCAGACAAAATCATCTGCTATGAGGCTTGCAGAATTTAACTCAGATTTTTCGGCAAGAACGATTTGATTTTTTTCGGCATCAATTTTTTTGACATAGTATGGAACGGGCCCCGCAACTCCAAGTCCGCGCCTTTGTCCGATTGTGTAGTGCTCGATTCCCTTGTGCCGGCCAATGACTTTTCCCTGCGTGTTCACGAAATCCCCCGGAACGGAAGGCTTGTCTCCAAAAAGTGCGTCGATGTATTTTATGTCGATGAAATCCTGACTTTCCTTTCGAGCCGCCGCTTTCAGGTTCGCTTTTTTTGCAAGCTCAATCACATCTGATTTTTTTATATTTGAGAGGGGAAATCTGACTTTTTCCAAAATTTCTGACGGAACCCGGCACAAAAAATATGTCTGGTCCTTTGACTCATCGCTTGCGCAGGAAATCATATTCGGTCTTTTTTCAGTTCCCCAAAGTCCTTCTTCTGGACGGACAATTGCGGCGTAGTGTCCTGTGCAGAAATAATCAAATTTTATGTTCAGCTTTTTTACGCCCGCCAAAAGGGCGCCGAATTTTATGAAGCGGTTGCATCGGATGCAAGGGTTCGGCGTCTTTCCGCTTCTGTATTCAGCGGTAAAATAGTCCAGGACCTCCCTGTTGTAGTCAGAGCTTACATCAATAACATGATATTCAATTCCGTGCTCCTCGCAAAATTTCGTACATTCATCTATATTTTCTTGCTCGTCAGGCCCGTAGCATGCTTCGTGAAAGGCCTTTTCTGCTTCGACGGCAGGAATGTGACCGTCCCAAAGAGACATTGTAACTCCGATTACATTGCAGCCCTTTTCTTTCAGAAGGAGGGCAGTTAAGGTTGAGTCGACTCCGCCAGACATACCTACGACAACAGTTGAGCCGCTTTCCGGCAAGGGTAATTGTGTATATTTCATACTATGTATTATATTTGATTTTACCTAGTAACACAATGGGAAGCAAAATTGCACCAGCCCTTCCTCCAGTGCCAGACGGGTTTTGCCAGCTTGTAGCTGAAGGGCTGAGTTTTCTCGAAGTCTGGAAGCCATTCCGTGTCAGCGCACAAATCCTGATAAAAGAGATAGTCAAAATCGTAGGCTTCTATTAAATCTCGCAAGTCCTTGTCCTCGTTTTCGCTTACGAGACGATTTTCGATTACGCTGAGAGATTTTTTCCGTTTAGTAAGATTTTCCTCGCTGTCCTTGAAGGGAACAGGCGTGTACTGGCTCATAAGTGAGATTATTGCCTTTGTGTCAGCGTTTTCCTTCAGCCACTCTAAAACATCTGCCGTTTCAAAAAATCTTCCCGGTAAAAAAAGGTGACGGATAATCACTCCCTGCAGGATTTTTTCTTTTTCGACTCCGTCTTTTTTTATGCTCGTAAACTTCAGGGGATTGTGTTCTATCATCCATAAAATTGCTTTTTTTGCTTTTTCAGGATAATCCCTTGCGTCACAAAGAGAGCTTGAAAGCTCGCCGCTTAAAGTTTTTAAATCCGGAAGATAGATTGTTACTAGCCCGTTTAGCATTTTCAGGGCTTCAACTTCGTCATAGCCGCTTGAATTCCAGCAGACAGGAATCTTAAGGCCTCTTTTTAGCGCTTCCTCCAGTCCCTGAGCAATCGCAAAGGTGTGATGGCTTCCTGTTACGAGATTAATGTTTTCAGCGCCAGCCTCTTCAAGCCTGAGACAAATTTCTGCAAATTCTTCTTTTGAAACAGCTTTTCCCATTCCCTGCTGGCTAATCTGGTAGTTCTGGCAGAAGGCACAGCGTAAATTGCAGCCAGTCAGAAAAATCGTTCCGCTTCCGCCGTGAACCGTAATCAAAGGCTCCTCTCCAAAATGAAGGCAGGCGACAGCTATGCGGATGTCTGATGGCTCTTTGCAAAATCCGAGAGAAGAATATCGGTTTACCCCGCATTTTCGCGGGCAAAGAAGGCAGTTCTCGTAAAAATCTTTCATAAGTCAGCGTCTGCTTAAGACAAGGCCCCGTTCTGTAAAATCAAATTCATCATATTCTGCAATGAGTCTAAATCAAGGTTTTCTGCCTCATCGTCAACAAAATCCCTCAGGGTTTCCCAGTCATCGCTTGTAAGGGAAGAAAAATCTGCCTCTTCGTCACTGTCGCAAAAATTCTGGAAAGCCTTAATCTTTTCGATGTTCTCTTCTGAAGGCTCGTTTTCTAAATCCTGTGAGCCAAAAACATAAGTGTTGAGCCAGTAGTCGCTTATGGAAACTGCAAGTGAGCCAAGATTCCGGTTGTTGTTGGCAAAAAGCTGAGAAATTTGAGTGCAGGCGCGTTTTGCATCGTAATGCCCGCCATTATTCGCCCTGTCGTGTTTTATAGTCCGTTGAATATCAGATAAAAATTTGTCGATTGTTGTCATAAAAATTATTATAGCGAAGAAAGCTGAAAGTTGCAAAGAAGTTCATCTTTTGAAAAAGTAAAACGAGTCAGACCTGGAATAAAATTCTTCTAAAAAATCTTCTCTCTTACATTGAGTAAAATCCTTAAATCATCTATAATTATTCCCAAATTTTATTTTTAGTTATCATATCCGTTGGAGGAATTATGACAATCGCTGAAATGCTTAATCAGAGTATTATCCTTACTCTGCTTGGTATGTGTGTTGTTTTCAGCTTCCTCGTTATCATGATTGTATGTATGAATGGTCTTCGTATTTTCGTTCATGCTACAGGTCTTGATAAAGAAGAGCCGAAGGCAGATGTTCCGTCAGCCGCACCTGCAGTTGACCAAAATGCAATCGTTGCAGCTATCGCAACCGCTTTGCACGAAAAAAATTAGTACCGAGCCGGTATAAAGGAGAACTTAAATGGCTAAGAAAATTGGTATTTCTGAACTTGTTTTGCGTGATGCTACACAGTCACTTCACGCTACCCGTATGACTTTGGCAGATATGCTGCCAATCGCTCCAAAAATTGACAAAATCGGCTACTGGGCCGCTGAGGCTTGGGGCGGAGCTACTTACGACTCTTGTATCCGCTTCCTTAACGAAGATCCTTGGGAGCGCCTGCGCAAATTGCACGCCGCAATGCCAAACACAAAAATTATGATGCTCCTCCGCGGTCAGAACCTCCTTGGTTACCGCCACTATGCAGACGACGTTGTTGATAAGTTCGTCGAGTACGCTTCAAAGAACGGTGTCGATGTATTCCGAATCTTCGATGCTTGTAACGACCCGCGAAACCTTGAACGCGCTACAAAAGCCGCAAAAGCAACTGGAAAGCATGTTCAGATGGCAATCAGCTATGCCACAACTCCATATCACACAAAAGAAATCTACGCTGACTTGGCAAAAACTTATGCTGACTTCGGTGCAGACTCTATCTGTATCAAGGATATGTCAGGTCTTTTGAAGCCATTTGAGGCTTATGACCTCGTAAAAGCAATCAAATCAAAGGTTGACTTGCCGGTAGAAATCCACTCACACGCAACGACAGGTCTTTCAGTTGCTACTTTGTTGAAGGCAGCTGAGGCTGGTGCTGATGTTCTCGACACTGCTATTTCTGCAATGGCTATGGGTACATCTCACTCACCAACAGAGACTGTAGTTGAGATGCTCAAAGGCACAGATTTCGACACAGGCCTTGATATTTCAGCTCTTCTTGAAATCGCAGCTTACTTCCGCGACATCCGAAAACACTATGCTTCTTTGGAATCAAAATTCCTGGGAGCTGACACTCGAATTCTCAAATCACAGGTTCCAGGCGGTATGCTTTCTAACCTTGAGTCACAGCTCAAACAGCAGGGGGCAAGCGACAAAATCGACCAGGTTTTGGCAGAGCTTCCACTCGTTCAGAAAGACGTTGGATACGTTCCACTCGTTACACCTACATCACAGATCGTTGGTACACAGGCTGTATTCAACGTACTCTTCGGTCGCTACGAGCGCATGACTGGTGAGTTCTGTGACCTCCTCACAGGTAAATATGGTAAAGTTCCTGCTGAGCCAAACAAAGATCTCGTTAAAAAGGCTCTTGAGCAGAACAAGATGGAAGAGGCTATCACTTGCCGTCCGGCAGACAAAATCGAGCCGGAATGGGACAAAATGGTTGAAGAGGCTAAGGCTAACGGCGGTAACGGCTCTGTAGAGGATGTCCTCACTTATGCTATGTTCCCGAAAGTTGCTACAAAATTCTTCGAGACTCGCGCAAACGGTCCTGTAGACGCAGAAAAAACATTCGGTCTCAAAGAAACTCCAAAAGCCGCTTCTTCTTCAAACGGATCATACACTGTTACAGTCAACGGACAGAGCTACAGCGTTCAGTCTAATGGCAGCACAGTCACAGTCAACGGAACTCCATACAATGTTACATTCGGGGCTCCAAGCGCAGCTCCTAGTGCAGCCGCTCCAGTTGCAGTTGGAGGAGTTGATGTTAAGGCTCCTGTTGCTGGTACTCTCCTTAAACAGTGCTTCGCTAACGGAACAAAAGTTTCAAAAGGTCAGACTGTCATCATCATCGAATCTATGAAGATGGAATTGGAAGTTAAGGCTTCTGATGACGGCACAATCACATATTCTGTTCCGACAGGAACTCAGATTACAGCAGGCCAGACTCTCGCTACAATCGGCGGTGTCGTAAAAGCTGCTCCTGCTCCTGCCGCTTCTCCGGCTCCAGCTGCTGCCCCTGCCGCTGCTCCTGTTGCCGCAGCTCCAGCTGGTGGAAAGCCGGTTAACGCTCCTGTTGCCGGTACACTCCTCAAATACGCAGTTGCAGAGGGGGCTTCCGTTCAGGCTGACACAACAGTCGTAATCATCGAGTCTATGAAAATGGAACTTGAAATCAAAGCCGGAGCCGCTGGTAAAATCCACTTCACAGCTCCAACAGGCTCACAGGTAACTGCTGGTCAGGCAGTCGCTTCTGTACAGTAAGATGTCATTGCCGTGTCCAACACGGCAATCTATATAGGAAACTAAAATGATTGATTTGAATAAAGATTTTAAGAAAAGAGTGCTTGGCGTAACGCTTGCCATTATGGCTGTTGCTTTCGTTGTAAGCACAGGTTCTAAAGTTCTCGCTCAGACGACCGTTGAAGTTGAAGCAGATACTCCTGTCGTTCTCGGAGATGCTATCGCAGCTTCTGAAAGTGAAGCAGTTTCTTCTGACGAAGAAGCAAAAGATTTGCTTCTTAACGGAACGGAGACAAAAGCTGAAAACGGAACTGGTCTTAACCGCGTTATCAAGGGAACGGAGAAGTGGGGTGAAGAGCACAATATCAACCCGCTTAAATTCGTCCAGAATATCGGAAAATCGACTGGTATCTACCAGATGATGAAGCAGAAAAAAGAAGCGCCAAAGGCAGAATTCAAGGAGCCTGTGGTCGCTCACGGTGAAAAGGACTGGGGAAAAGCTCCAGGCTGGCAGTCACTCGTCATGATTGCAGTGGGCTTCCTTATCGTCTATCTCGCTGTAGGCAAAGGATTTGAGCCTCTTCTTCTGATTCCTATCGGATTCGGTACGATTCTCGTAAACATCGTCGGTGCAAACATGGGTGAGCTTCCTGACGGTATGCTTGCAATCATCTACCATGCTGGTGTCGGCAACGAGTTCTTCCCGATGCTCATCTTCATGGGTATCGGTGCCATGACAGACTTCGGTCCTCTTATCGCTAACCCGAAAACTGCCATCCTTGGCGGTGCGGCTCAGTTCGGCGTATTCTTTACACTCTTCGGCGTTGCTGTAATGAACCTCTTTGGCCTCAACTACAACATCATGCAGGCTTGTGCTATCGGTATCATCGGTGGTGCAGACGGCCCGACTTCTATCTATGTTTCTGGTAAACTTGCTCCTGAGCTTATGGGTGTTATCGCCGTAGCTGCTTACTCATACATGGCTTTGGTTCCGATGATTCAGCCTCCAATCATGAAACTTCTTACTTCTAAAAAAGAACGCCTGATTAAAATGCCGAATCCTCGTGCAGTTCCAAAAATGGAGAAGGTTCTTTTCCCTCTCATGCTTTTGATTCTTACAATTCTCCTCTTACCACCTGCAGCTCCTCTTATCGGTATGCTTGCATTCGGTAACTTCGTAAAAGAGAGCGGGGCAGCCCAGCGTCTTTCAAAGACAATGGAAAATGAATTGATGAACATCGTTTCAATCGTTCTTTCATTGGGTGTTGGTTCACAGATGACTCCAGAGAAAATCATCAAAGGTGAGTCTGTTGGTATCATCATTCTTGGTTTGGTTGCATTCGCTGTCGCTACAGCAGGCGGTTTGCTCATGGCAAAACTCATGAATGTCTTCTTGCCGAAAGACAAGAAAATCAACCCGCTCATCGGTTCAGCTGGCGTTTCAGCAGTTCCAATGGCAGCCCGCGTTGCAAACAAAGTCGGTCAGGCGGAAGATCCTTCAAACTTCCTCTTGATGAACGCAATGGGCCCGAATGTCGCAGGTGTCATCGGTACTGCAATGGCAGCCGGTGTATTTATCGCCACTTATGGTGGTTTAAGATAAACCACCATAAGTGGCTTTATGAGAATTTTTGCTTTGCAAAAATTCTCAATCGCTTCGATTATATGGTGGTCTTCGCTAAAGCAAATCCCACCGCAAGTTGCTTAATGAGTTTTTCGCCAGCGAAAAACTCAATCGCTTCGATTAACGGTGGTTTAAGATAAGAATCAAAAGGCGAATTGACACTAATTTAACTAATTCACACTAATTAGGATTTAATTTGTGTTGATTCGTGTAATTCGTGTTTTTTTATGAAATCGCGCTTTCTGCACTTTATTCTTGCTTTTCTTCTCTTGTTTTCAGCTCCATTCGGGGCTAGTGTGCAGACGGCATTTCTTGATTCTTCCGACGACATAAAAGTCCTTACGATTCATTCTTCAAGCCGGGAACTTACACCCCTGCTTGTAACTGAATCAAAAATCATTGAGCGAAGTCTTGTCCGCTCTCAAAAAAAATCAGCGAGTACGCAGGAATTCAACCACGAATCTTTCTGTGCTTCCGCTGATTTTTCTTTTTCTTTCCCTTCTTTTACAAGCAGTACGATTCCATCTTCAAGAATCCTGCTTCTTCCAAAATCCCTTCAAACTGTAATTTTTCTCCAAACCATCATCTAGATTAACTCCCGCTTTTTCAATTTTATTCTTAATTTTCATTTTTTCTCGGAGTTTTTATGGCTGGAGCTATTGTATTGATTGCCATCTTTGTCGTGACGACCGTGTGTTGCATTATTTTCTTTAGATAACGACAAGGATTTTATATGAAAAAATTTTTCTCCCCGCAAATTCTTAGGGAGAGCAATGATTTGTTCGCATCGCTTATTGATTTGATTGACTCAAACTATATTCGGGACAAAAAACAGATTCTTTCTGATATTTTGTT
>FLNY01004306.1_pt1 | contig 35832 bp, 35 predicted proteins | sample 1140381 | NCBI WGS metagenome assembly FLNY01 (sample SAMEA3878172, study PRJEB12797) | bioreactor metagenome | biome: Moose rumen | place: Sweden | collected 2011-10 | reverse complement strand
GGGACGTTAGCGACTTCGCAGTTCTGGGAGAGCGATGAATGTGTTCTGCCAGCTGCTCTTGTGTAGTCTTCGGATTTGCTTTAAGGAGACGCAATACGGCAAGTTCCTCCAAAGTGCAATTCAAAGTGCAAATTTTGCTCTTTGAATCATCGGCATCTGCGCCTTGAGCCGGGTAGTCAACGTGCAGATAACGGTTCCTGAGTTCGTTGTGTTCACCCAGAATCAGATTCCTGAGGAATGCTTCCAGATACTTGCCAGTGGGCACAATTCCTTTCTCCCGATTGAAGTAGTTTGCCCTCACCAGCGCATTGCGGAAGTACCAGGAGTGGCTGGCAAAGAGCTCGTTGGAAATGGTATATCCAAAACTGCGGAGGTACTTGATCAGGAAGACGGCCGTTGTACGCGTGTTTCCTTCGCCAAAAGGGTGAATCTGCCAGATTCCGGCGATGAAAGAGCCGATATGCTTGATGGAATCATCGGTGGACGCAGAGGCATAGTCATACTTCCGTTCCTCGGCAAAATCGTAATCCAGCGTCTCTTTCAGGTTCTCGTAGGGATTATATAGGACGGACGCATTGTTCAGCACCCATTCCTTTTTGGAGATGTTATAATCGCGATATTTCCCGGCAAACTTGAAGATGCCTTCGAAAAGCTTCCGGTGAATCCGCTGGTACTCGGCCGGGGTAAAAGAAAACGTTTCTTCCTGCAGCAGTTCGGTAATTCTGGCAGAGACTTTATCGGCCTCCTCTGTGCGCTCTTCTTCGACGGAGAGCCGTCCCTGGCGGGATTTATAGTAGGTGTCGATGAGCCCTTTTACTTCTTCGATGGTGACATCACCCTCGATGTGCCGCTTGGCGGTATCGATAAGGTAGGAGGATGGCTTCAGACCATCCACATCCTGCAGGCCGATAGCCGTCTGCCAGGCGGCGGCCTTAACGCTGCGCCCCGGCTCTCCCTGACGGATATATTCATCGAAGTTACTCATTCAACCCCATTTAACTGGCATATACAAAGATACGAAATATTTCTCTATCCACCCACAGAGGCAGCGGAGGATTTCAAATTCCCATTTGCCGTTCTGTGACGCTACCCGGTCATTCCAGTGGACCGATAAGCTTAAAAATGGCTTAAATTACTCCTACTCTGCCGATGAACTGGACCGGTAGGATCACCCGGAGGGCCAAAGACTCAGCGCTGGCGCTGCTGCTTTCGCTCCTGGACCTGCTGGCCATGAGCACCTATTATGCCGATGAAAAAGCGCACGACATTGCCGTCCGGAAGGTCTTCGGCGGCACGGTGGATACGGAAGCCCGGAGAACCATCCGCGACTATATGGTGCTCGTCGTCTTTTATGATCTCCCGCGAAAGCGGAGAGAATATGTCATAAAATTTGGTGGGGCACGAGTGGGGCGAGAACAAAACAAATCTCCGCATCAAGTTTAAAACCAATAAGATACGGAGAATTTTAGTGCCTCGGATGGGACTCGAACCCATACGGCCGTTTCGGGCCAAGGGATTTTAAGTCCCTCGTGTCTACCATTCCACCACCAAGGCTTGCGCCGGGCCGCTCACTCGAATCCGCGCAGTTGATTCCGCGCAGCCGAATCCGCGCATTTCACGCTCCCCGGACGCGGGACAAAGGTACGATATTATTCGGAAAAAAGCCAGCCGCCCTAGAGAAGTTTCTCGACTTCGGCCCTTACATCCGCCATGTCGTGCGTAGGCTCGAAACGCGCCACCACGTTGCCCTTGCGGTCAACCAGGAATTTCGTGAAATTCCACTTTATGTCGGGATTGTCCTTGTAGCCGGCGTCCACCGAGGACATCATCTTGTCCATCCTTGCCCCCATTTCGCTGTCTCCGAAACCCTCGAAAGGCTTCTGGCTCTTGAGATAGGTGAAAAGGGGCAGGGCGTCCGCGCCGTTCACGTCGCTTTTCTTCATCTGGGGGAAATGCGTGTCGTAATTGATGGTGCAGAACTCCGTGATTTCCTCGTCCGTGCCGGGCGTCTGCCCGCCGAACTGGTTGCAGGGCACGTCTATTATCTCGAGGCCCCTGCCGTGCAGGGCTTCATACATCTCCTCGAGGGGTTTGTAGTGCGGGGTGAAGCCGCATCCGGTCGCCGTGTTGACGATGAGGATGACCTTTCCCCTGTAATCTGCGAGGGACTGCTGCGTGCCGTCCTGGCGGGGTACGCTGTAAGAGTAGATTTCGCCCTGCTCCCGCTTGCAGGACACGGCTGCCACAAGAGGCAGTACAGCGAGAATCAAAAGTAATTTTTTCATGCCGTTTACATTGTTCTGTCCAAAGATGGTAAAAATATGCAAAAATTTTTTAAGTTTGTACAAATCAAATACATCCGACATGCTCAATATCAAGAAATCTTTTATTCCGCTGACGGCGGCGCTCCTGCTCGCGGCGTGCGGTCCGAAGGAAATCCCGCTGGTGTACGAACAGGAGAATACCGGAGCCGGCTATGTGGCTCCCCGGATGGCCCCGGAAGGTCTGTCCGAGCCCTGCGCCAAGCTGCCTGACGCCCTCGCATGGGCGTCGGGGAAGGGACGCGTGGGCAAGTTCGGCGAATGGGAGAAGCGCCGTTCGGAAATATTGAACATGCTGCAATATTACGAGACCGGCGAGAAACCCGCGGTGGAAAGGGAGGCCGTGAGCGCCTCGATGGACGGCGACACCCTCAAGGTGGACGTCACGGTAAACGGGGAGACGCTGCATCTGCAGGGTCTCATCCGCTATCCCGAAACAGGCAGCGCCCCCTATCCGCTGATGATAGGCGCCAGCATGATTTCCCTGCCTCCCGTGCTTTTGGACGGGGTGGCCACGATGTTCTTCAGGGAGAGCCAGGTGAACGGCTATACGCAGATGCGCTGGCCGGGCATGGAGCCGAAGCAGCGCGGGGAGCACGAGTTCGACCGTCTGTACCCGGAGTTCGAGGCCAACGGCGCCTATTCCGAGTGGGCCTGGGGCTTCAGCCGCCTGATAGACGCCCTGCAGATCCTGGGGCCTGAAAAGACAAGGATAGACACCCGGCACATAGGCGTGACCGGCTGCTCCTATGCCGGAAAGATGGCGCTGTTCTGCGGCGCTCTGGACGAGCGGGTGGCCCTTACGATAGCGCAGGAGCCGGGCGGAGGCGGAGCTGCCGCATGGAGGGTTTCCCGCACTTTCGAGGGCGTGGAAGACCACATGCACACCGACTTCCACTGGTTCAAGGAGAGCTTCCGCGAAGTCTTTGCCGACGAGAAGATAGAGAATCTGCCCTACGACCGCCACGAGCTTGTGTCTCTGGTGTTCCCGAGGGCGGTCCTGCTCCTCGGCAACACGGACTACAAGTGGCTGGCCGACACGTCGATGTACGTTTCGGCGAATGCCGCCGCGAAGGTGTGGGAAGAGTTCGGGGTGGGAGACCGCTTCGGCTATTCCATTGTCGGAGGCCATCCCCACTGCATGCTTCCGGAGACGCAGTATCCGGAGGTGGAGGCTTTCATCGGCAAGTTCCTGAAGGGGGATGCCGACGCGGACACGCGGGTTCGCCGCGCTCCCGGGATGGAGAATGTGGACGTGGAGTCCTGGCTGCCCTGAGCGGACAGTCCGACAGATACAAAAAAGCCAGGCCGCAAAGCCTGGTTTTTTGTGGTCCCAGTAGGGCATGATCCTACGACCCCCTGATTATGAGTCAGATGCTCTAACCAACTGAGCTATGGGACCGGTGACCGGAATGTGCGCCCCCGGCCGGGCTATGGGTTCGGGGCGCTGCCCCTGCAATTTACTTTATTTCGACATCCACACCGCTGGGAAGCTCGAGCTTCATGAGGGCGTCAACGGTCTTGGCGTTGCTGTCCTCGATGTCGAGAAGCCTGCGGTAAGAATCGAGCTCAAACTGCTCGCGGGCCTTCTTGTTCACGAAGGTGGAGCGGTTCACTGTAAAGATCTTCTTGTTGGTGGGCAGCGGAATGGGACCGTTGACCTTTGCACCTGTGCTCTTTACGGCCTCGACGATCTTGCTTGCGGACTTGTCCACCAGCATGTGGTCGAAAGATTTGAGTTTAATTCTGATTTTCTGGCTCATATTGCGTGCAAATATAATAATTATTCTTCATCATCGGGCATATGGTATCCGCTTTTCTCCACAATCTCCCTGGCCATGGCAGCGGGAACTTCGGCATAGTGGTCGAAGGTCATGGTGCTGGTGGCGCGGCCGCTGGAAAGAGTGCGGAGCACGGTCACGTAGCCGAACTGCTCGGCGAGCGGGACGTATGCCCGGATTATCCTTGCGCCGTTGCTGGTGCTGTCCATCGCGTTTATCTGGCCGCGGCGGCGGTTGAGATCGCCCACGATTTCGCCCATGTAGTCCTCGGGGGTGACGACCTCCAGGCTCATGATGGGCTCCAGAAGAACCGGATGGCACTTGGGGCAGGCATGGCGGAAGGCCATGCGGGCGGCAAGTTCGAAGGAGAGCTGGTCGGAATCGACGGGGTGGTAGGAGCCGTCCAGCAGGGTGACCTTCAGGGACTGCATTTCGTAACCGGCGAGGGCGCCGTTCACCATTGCGTTCTCGAAGCCCTTCTGGACACACGGAATGTATTCCTTGGGCACGTTTCCACCTTTTACCTGGCTTTCGAACTGAAGGCCGGTGACACCTGCATCGGCAGGCCCGATTTCGACGATGATATCGGCGAACTTTCCGCGTCCTCCCGTCTGCTTCTTGAAGAGCTCGCGGTGCTGGACGCTGGTAGTGATGGCTTCTTTGTAGTTTACCTGGGGAGCGCCCTGGTTGATCTCCACCCCGAACTCGCGACGCAGACGGTCCACGATGATGTCGAGGTGAAGTTCACCCATGCCGCTGATGATGGTCTGTCCGGACTGTTCGTCGCTCTTCACGGTGAAAGTCGGGTCCTCCTCGGCGAGCTTGGCCAGCGCGATCCCGAGCTTGTCGAGGTCCTGCTGGGTTTTTGGCTCCACGGCGATGCCGATTACGGGATCGGGGAACTCCATGCTCTCGAGGGCGAAGTGATGGCTCTCGTCGCAGATGGTGTCTCCGGTGCGGAGGTCCTTGAAACCCACCGCCGCGCAGATGTCCCCGGCTTCCACGAAGTCGATGGGGTTCTGCTTGTTGGAGTGCATCTGGTAGAGGCGCGCCACGCGCTCTTTCCTGCCTGTGCGGCTGTTGAGCACGTAGGAGCCTGCGTCGAGCTTTCCGGAATAGGCCCTCAGGTAAGCGAGACGCCCTACATAGGGATCCGTTGCAATCTTGAAGACAAGAGCGCAGAACGGTGCGTCCGCAGACGGTTCAAGGCTTTCTTCCTTTTCCGTGTGGGTATTGACGGCCTTGACGGCGCCGATGTCGATGGGAGAAGGAAGATACCTCACCACTGCGTCCAGCAGGAACTGTACACCCTTGTTCTTGTAGGACGAGCCGCATGACGCGGGAACGATCTTCATGGCTATCGTTCCCTTGCGGAGCGCTGCGACGATTTCCTCCTCCACGATGGAGGCCGGGTCGTCGAAGTACTTCTCCATGAAGGCGTCGTCACATTCGGCGGCAACCTCCAGGAGCCTGTCCCTCCAGAGTTCCACGTCGGCCTTCATGTCTTCCGGAACGTCCTTCACGTCGTAGTTTACGAGCTCGTCGTCCGAGCGGTAGTAAAGGGCTTTGCGGGAGATGATATCGACGATGCCCTGGAAATCCTCCTCGGCTCCGATGGGAAGACAGATGGGCACGGCGTTGGCGCCGAGCTTGTTCTTGATGTCTTCCAGACAGCCGAGGAAGTCGGCACCGACGCGGTCCATCTTGTTGACGTACGCAATCTTGGGGACTCCGTACTTGTCGGCCTGACGCCATACGGTCTCGCTCTGGGGCTGCACCTTGCCCACCGCGTCGAATGTCGCGATGGTGCCGTCCAGCACACGGAGCGACCGTTCCACTTCCACGGTGAAATCCACGTGGCCCGGAGTGTCTATCAGGTTGATATGGAACTCCTCGCCGCGGTAATGCCAGAAACAGGTGGTTGCAGCGGAGGTGATGGTGATACCACGCTCCTGCTCCTGAACCATCCAGTCCATGGTGGCCTGACCGTCGTGGACCTCGCCGATTTTATGCGTCTTTCCCGTGTAGAAAAGGATGCGCTCGGACGTGGTGGTCTTGCCGGCATCGATGTGGGCCATGATGCCGATGTTGCGGGTGAAATTTAAATCCCTCTTGGACATCTACACTACTGGTTTACAACTAGAAACGGAAGTGTGCGAACGCCTTGTTCGCTTCGGCCATGCGGTGCATGTCCTCTTTGCGCTTGTAAGCGCCACCTTCGTTGTTGTACGCTGCGATGATTTCTGCAGCAAGTTTTTCTGCCATGGAACGGCCGGAACGCTTGCGGGCGAAGGAGATCATATTCTTCATACTGAGCGAGACCTTCCTCTCCGGACGGAGCTCCGTAGGCACCTGGAAGTTTGCACCACCGATACGGCGGGACTTGACCTCGATCTGAGGAGTCACGTTCTCGAGTGCTTTCTTCCAAATATCGAGTGGAGCCTGATCGGAATCTTTCATCTTCTCGCCTACCATGTCGATGGCATCGTAAAAAATAGAATACGCGATACTCTTCTTCCCCTGCAACATCAAGTTGTTGACGAAACGGGTTACCTCGATTTCGCCGTACTTGGGATCAGGAAGTAGAATCCTCTTCTTAGGCTTTGCTTTTCTCATTTTTTTGGAAAATTAATAGGTGAATGCCTTCGTTACTTCTTTGGACGTTTTGCGCCATAGAGGGAACGGGACTGGGTCCTGCCCTCCACGCCGGCGGTATCCAGAGCGCCACGAAGGATGTGGTAGCGTACACCGGGGAGGTCCTTTACACGACCGCCGCGAACCAGCACGATGCTGTGTTCCTGGAGGTTGTGGCCTTCGCCCGGGATGTAGGCATTGACCTCTTTGGCGTTGGACAGACGTACGCGGGCAACCTTGCGCATTGCGGAGTTAGGTTTCTTCGGGGTTGTCGTGTAAACCCTGAGGCATACGCCACGCTTCTGAGGACAAGCATCCAGTGCGCGGGACTTGCTCTTTACGACCAGAGTCTCGCGTCCTTTGCGGACTAACTGTTGAATTGTTGGCATAAAATAAATTATGTATTAAAAAAGCCCCAAAAAATTTGGGGCTGCAAAGATAAGGAAAAAATCTAAAATTCAAAGCCTGCGAACTCAATATCTTGCAGTGCTTTATCCTTCAGAGAAGGATCGGCCGCGAAAGCGGAGGCCAGGAACTTGCCCACGTCGCCGCTCCTGCCCAGCCTGGCGGATGCCACCGCGCGGAGGTAATCGGCCTTTGCGCCGGTGCAGTTTTCCAGGGCCTTGAGCGCCTCCGAGGCCTTTCCGGTAAGGATTTCGGCCACTGCTTCGTTGTATCCGCCAACGCCCTTGAGGGTTTCCGCCGCCTTTGTGTAGTCGCCCTTGAGCAGGGAGATGGCGCCGGTGTTGCGCCTGGCGGCGTCGGTGCCGGATTTCTGGAAGAGCCCTGCGGCCTTGTCAAGATCGCCGGCCCTCAGCGCCACGACTCCGCGCGCGTTGAGCAGGTCGGGATCCTGCTGGTCGTCCAGGCGGCTGAAGTAAACGTCGGCCGCGCTGGGAGCGTCCTTGTCCAGGAGCACCGCGCCCACGTTGTAGAGACCCCTCTGGGAACCGAGGCGGTCCGCTGCGGCGCGGTAGAGCGTCTGCTTGTCATCCAGGTTGTCCGCCATGTAGGCGAGATGAAGTATGGCCTCCTCGTCGAGCAGATAAAGCTTCTTGCGGTCCAGCAGGCGCTGCAGGTCGGCTTCGCTGTAGTTCTGCACTTCCATTTCGGTGATGAAGCGGGAGCGGCGGAGCTCCGGGAACACCTCCTCCTTGATTTCGGAGTACACCTGGGAGAGGTTCTTTATCTCGTTTTCCCTCACGGCAGGGTCGGAATACATGCTGAGCACCCTGAGGATGAGGTCTTTGTCGGCAAGGTCGGACTTGGAGATGGCCTCCTTGAAGCCCTCCCAGTCCTGGCCTATGCTCTGCACCTCCACGCCGGCCGCCTGTGCGCCCTTGCCAATGGTCTTCCAGGCCTTCTCGGCAGCGTCGGAGCGCCTGTCGGAGAGCTTGGCGTTGTATTCCTCGCCGCCTTCGGGGGAGGCGTAGGAGATGATCTTGGTGCCCTTCACGGTGATGCGCTCGCTCTCGTTGCCTTCGGCGATGGCCTGCTGGAGCTCCTTGATGCTCCTGTTGCCGAGCTGGCTTCCCTTCACGTCGGCCGAGTTGACGTCATAGTTGATCTGGCCTTCGGAATACTGGGTGACGACCTCCTGGTAGTTGTCCGGCTTGTAGTCGAACGCACCCCCGGTTTCCGCCAGTGATATGGTGTTTATGACGCCGTCGGCCACCTTGATTACGGGCACGGCCACTTCCTTCCCGCCGACGAAGGCCTTGGTGCGGAGCTCCAGATGGCTTTTCTGCATGCCATCCATGAAGGGGAAGGATACGGTTTCACGCACGGTGCCGCCGTCTTTCGGGACAACCTTGTTGTTGAGTTTGACGGCTTCGCCCTGATAAGTGAAGGGCATGCCTGCGATTTCGCCGCCCTCATAGACGAGCACGGGCGAGACGACAACCATGGCGTCCTTGCTGAAATAGCCCGCCGGATAGTTGATGCTGAGCCTGGCGTCCACCTGTCCGGCAACGGCCTCGAGCACCTGGGGTTCACAGTTCACGGATACTTTTTTGGTAGCTTCTGCGAGCTGGTCCGCAGCGCTTTTGCCACAGGAAGCAAGTGCAAGCACTGCCGCTGCAAAGAGGATTAACTTTTTCATATCTGCAAATATAGAGTTTTTTGTTTAACTTTGCATGATTATGGACTCACAGGAGCTTCAAAGACTTAAAAACAAGTTCGATATAGTCGGGAACGACGCTGCGCTGTCGCATGCGCTGGAAACGGCGGTTGCGGTTGCTCCGACGGACCTTGCGGTGCTCATCACGGGAGAGAGCGGCGTGGGCAAGGAGGCCATCCCGCAGATAATCCACCAGTATTCCCGCCGCAAGACAGGCAAATATCTGGCCGTAAACTGCGGCGCTATTCCGGAAGGCACCATCAACGCCGAGCTTTTCGGGCACGAGAAGGGAGCCTTCACCGGCGCGGTGTCGGAGCGCAGGGGATATTTCGAGGAAGCCGACGGCGGCACGCTCTTCCTGGACGAGATAGGCGAGCTGCCGCGGGAGACGCAGGCCATGCTGCTGCGCGTGCTCCAGAGCGGCGAATTCATGAAAGTGGGTTCGAGCAAGGTGCAGAAGACGGACGTCCGCGTCATCGCGGCCACCAACATAAGGCTCACCACGGCGGTGCAGAAGGGGGATTTCCGCAAAGACCTCTACTACCGCCTCAATGCGGTGCAGATACTCATGCCGTCGCTGCGCGAACGCCCCGAAGACATATATCTGCTCTTCCGCAAGTTTTCGTCGGATTTCGCGGAGAAGTACAACCTGCGCAAGGTGTCCCTTTCGCTGGACGCCATCTCGCTGCTCAAGGGCTACCGCTGGCCGGGCAATATCCGCCAGCTCAAGAACGTGAGCGAGACCGTGACGGCCCTGGAATCCTCCCAGTCCCTTCCCGGGGCGAGCGAGCGCATAGAACTCGGCGCCGCCAGGCTGCGGCCCTACATCCCCGACGAACGGGACGAACTGCTTCCAATGGCCGCTCCGGTGCAGTCCTCCGGAAGCGCTTTTTCGGACGACGAGAAGCGCGCCTTCGTGAACGCCCTGGTGGACATGAAACATGAGGTGGACTCCCTCCGGGAGCGCGTGGACGCACTGTCCCGTGCCGATGCAGGCAGCCTTCCCACCTCCTCCTCCGCCGTGCGGGAAACCGCCGCCGGCAGCGCCGGCCCGGGCGACGAGCCGGAATGGCAGGAGCAGTCGTCAGAACCTGCGGTGCTCAGCATACGCAAGGCCAACGACACCCTCATAGAGAAGGCGCTGGAAAAGCACGGCGGCAACATAAAGGAGGCCGCCGCGGAGCTCGGCATCTCCGAGCGCACCATTTACCGCAAAATCGCAAAGAAAAAGGAGGGGGCGGAATGAAAAGGGCATTGCTCGCGCTGTTTGCCGCAATTGCGGTGAGCGGCTGCGGAATCTACTCGTTCTCAGGCACTTCCATCCAGCCTGACGTAAACAGCATCACTATCAACACTTTCGAATACAAGGCGCTCAAGGTGAATCCTGTGCTTTCCAACAACCTGTCGGAGGCCATGCGTACCCGCTTCCGCCAGATGACGCGCCTCGAACAGGTGGACATGGACGGAGACCTCGAAATTACCGGGGCCATCACCGGCTACGACGTCCGGGCGCAGGCCATCACCGCGGACGAAGTCGCCGCGCAGAACCGTCTCACGGTCACTGTCTCCGTCTCTTTCACCAACCGCAAGTACCCCGAGGACAATTTCGAGGACAAGTCCTTCTCGGCCTATGCCGACTACGACTCCACCAATTCGCTCGATGCCGTGGAGAACAGCCTCTGCGATGAAATCATCGACAAGCTCATAGAAGACATTTTCAACGCCACGGTAGCCCAATGGTAGAAGACTCCATAGATCTCAAGACCCTCAACCTGGAGGAGCTCAACGGCGTGGTGAACCTCTATCCCTGGTTCGGCGGCGCCCGCAAGGAGCTGTGCCGGCGCATGGCGGAGCTGGGGGAGGGCGCGTGGAGCGACGAGCGCTATGCCGACGCCGCCCTTTACCTGGGTTCGCGGCGCATACTCTCGGACATGGCCCATGCCGGGCACTCCACGGATTTCTCCGACAAGGACGTGAAGGAACTCCTCCGCAGCTACATGGGGGAAGGAGACGGGGAAGTGCCGGAACAGGAACGCCGCGTAATCGTGGTGGGCGGCGACTATTTCTCCAAGGCGCAGTACGAAAGCGTAAGCAGGCCCTCCGACAAGATTTTCTCGTCCTTTGCAAAACAGGCCCGTTCCGAGGGCTATGCGGAGATTCCCGAGGCGGATTTCACGGATTTCTGCACAGAGACCCTCGCCCAGATATATGCCGAACAGGGCTATTATGAGCAGGCCCGTGCAATTTATTCGAAGTTAATTTTGCGATATCCGGAAAAAAGTGCTTACTTTGCAGCCCAAATCGAAAAAATAAAATAAGGACAATATGAATTCAGTGTTTACAATTTTGGTCATCCTTCTCGTTCTCGCAGCCATCCTGCTTGTGGTGGTGGTGCTGCTTCAGAACGGCAAGGGCGGCGGTCTCGCCAGCAATTTCGTCGCCGGAAACCAGACCTTCGGCGTGCGCCAGACGGCCGATCTCCTCGAAAAAGTCACCTGGGGCCTCGTAGCCTTCATTCTCGTCGTTTCCATCGTCTCCAGCTTCACCCTGGGCAACACCGGTACCGGCGGCGTGGACATCACCAACCAGATAGAGAATGTCCAGGAGCAGCCCGCCTTCCCCACCTCTCCCATCGAGCAGGCATCTCCCGAGGCGGCTCCCTCATCTGCGGAGTAATGCCCCGGCACGACATCCAGGAGGCCCCTTCCCAGTTTCGGAAAGGGGCCTCTTTTTTACGCCCTGAGGCGCTCTTATCTGTTCCGGAGCACGGTCTCCCCGTTCTCGAAATCCACTTCTATCGCGGAATCTTTGCGGACCTTGCCCTCCAGGATTTCCCGGGCTAGAGAGTTCACCAGTTCCCTCTGGATGAGGCGTTTGACCGGGCGGGCGCCGAAGGCCGGGTCGTACCCGTCGCGCACCATGGCGTCCTCGAAGGCGGGCGTATATTCAAGCCGCACGTTGTCCGCCTCCAGCTTCTTCTGCAGCAGGCGCATCTGCATGCGGACGATTTCCCGTATGTCGGCGGGGGTGAGCTGGTCGAACACCACCGTTTCGTCTATGCGGTTGAGGAACTCGGGGCGCATGCGCACTCGCAGCTCGTCTTCCCTGAGGTTGCTGGTCATTATGAGGATGGTGTTCTTGAAGTTCACCGTGCGGCCCTTGTTGTCGGTGAGCCGCCCGTCGTCGAGCACCTGCAGGAGTATGTTGAACACGTCGGTGTGCGCCTTTTCTATCTCATCCAGAAGGATGACGCTGTAGGGCTTGCGGCGCACGGCCTCGGTGAGCTGGCCGCCCTCGTCGTAACCCACGTATCCCGGAGGCGCGCCAATGAGCCTGGAAACCGTGTGGGATTCCTGGTATTCGCTCATGTCTATCCTCGTCATCATGCTCTCGTCGTTGAAGAGGAATTCCGCCAGGGCCTTCGCCAGTTCGGTCTTGCCGACGCCGGTGCTTCCCAGGAAGAGGAATGAACCGATGGGCCGGTTTTCGTTGGAAAGCCCGGCGCGGTTGCGGCGCACGGCGTCGGACACGGCCGCTATCGCCTTGTCCTGCCCCACGACGCGCTTGTGCAGCTCGCTCTCCATGCGCAGCAGCTTGTCTTTCTCGCTCTCCAGCATGCGGTTCACCGGGATGCCGGTCCAGCGGGCCACCACTTCGGCTATGTCCTCGGGATCCACGGCCTCGTTGATGATGGGGTTCTTCACCGCGGCCTGCCGGGCCTCGAGTTCGGCGATGCGCTGCCTGGCCGCGGCAATCTTGCCGTAGCGCAGCTCCGCCACCCTGCCGTAGTCGCCCTGCCTCTCGGCGATGCGGGCCTCGTTCTCGTCGGCCTCAATGCCCGCCCGCGCTTCCTGCAGCTCCTTTAGAGTCTGCTTCTCCGCGTCCCAGCGTTTCATGAGGGCTTCCCTTTCCGCCAGGGCCCCGGAGAGTTCCGTGTCTATCTTCTCGCTCTTGAGGGAGGTGCCCTCGCGTTTCACGGCCTCTTTCTCGATTTCCAGCTCGCGTATCCTGGAGTTGAGCACGTCGATGGGTTCGGGCACGCTGTTCATCTCCAGGCGGAGCTTCGCGGCGGCCTCGTCCACCAGGTCTATGGCCTTGTCGGGCAGGAAGCGGCTCGTGATGTAGCGGTGGCTCAGGTTCACGGCGGCTATGAGCGCGTCGTCCTCGATGCGCACCTTGTGGTGGTTCTCGTAGCGCTCCTTGAGGCCGCGCAGGATGGCGATGCTCTCGGCGGGCGAAGGCTCGTCTATCGTCACCTTCTGGAAGCGGCGCTCGAGGGCTTTGTCCTGCTCGAAATACTTCTGGTATTCGTCGAGCGTGGTGGAACCTATGGTGCGCAGTTCGCCGCGGGCGAGCGCGGGCTTGAGTATGTTCGACGCATCCATGGCCCCGGAACTCCTGCCTGCTCCCACAAGGGTGTGTATCTCGTCTATGAAGAGTATGATATCCCCCTCGCTTTCAACCACTTCCTTCACCACGCCCTTGAGCCGCTCCTCGAATTCTCCCTGATATTTCGCGCCCGCGATGAGCGCGCCCATGTCAAGGGAGAAGAGACGCTTGCTCTTCAGGTTTTCGGGCACCTGGGCGTCGATTATCTTGGCGGCCAGCCCCTCGGCTATGGCAGTCTTTCCCACGCCCGGTTCTCCCACCAGGATGGGGTTGTTCTTGGTGCGCCGGGACAGAATCTGCAGCACACGGCGGATTTCGTCGTCGCGGCCTATCACCGGGTCCAGCTTCCCCTTGGAAGCGGAGTCGGTGAGATCGACGGCGTATTTGCTCAAAAAATCGTATTGCTTGTTGTTTTCCATAAAATTAACCTCCTCTTTGCGGGAGGAGGTCAAATAATATTCCAATGACAATTTGTCAGCAGCGCTACAGGGTGCGGTAGCGTTCGCCGTAGCTGAGCTGCTGCCCCAGGTAGTCGTCGGGATACTCGAGGGCGAAGTCTTCAAGGACGCCGTCAGCGTCGAATACGGGCACTATCTCGGGGTTGACGAACCCGCCGTAGGGCTTGAGGTTGAGGGCTGCGTAGCGCTCGCGCACTTCCTTGTGCAGCACCGGGTCGATATCGGTGCCGTAGTTGTCCACGAGGGCCTTTCCGGCGGCATAATCCCCTTCGCTCTTGATGCGCTGGATTTCCGCGAGCAGCTCTCCGAACAGGCCGCGCAGCTTCTCATGGTCGTTCACCACGAAATAGGTCTTGCCGTCGCGCAGCTTTTTCTCTATCACGCCGTCCGCCGCGCCCTTCTCGAAGCACCATGCGGCAATGAGCTGACGGTTCTGCATGTGCGCCTCGGTGTTCTGCCTGCCGGGCTCCACGCGCGTGAACTGCGTCATGAGTCCGTTGCGTATGTAGGAGGAATACTCGGCCTTGTAGGCTTCCGGGTCGGGCACTATGCCCAGTTCCACCATCTTCGGGTCGGCGCAGTAATACAGGCCGAAGAGGTCCGCGCGCGCCTCCTCCAGTGCGCTCTGGTATTCTCCGAGGGCGGTGGAGGAAGTACCGGGAAGAAGCTGTCCGCTGCCGTGGCCCAGGCATTCGTGCAGGTCGGTGTGGATTTCATCCATGTAGTCGCCGTATTTCTTCACCATGTCGATTTCGGCCTGGTCCCATGCGAACTCCGAGAGCACGCTTTTGGGGCTCTCGAGCGCCGCAAGGTCGTAGGCGTGGGTGATGTTGGCGATGGTCACGCTCTTGGAGCCGTATTCCTTGCGTATCCAGTCGGCGTTGGGCAGGTTGATTCCGATGGGGGTGCTGGGATAGCACGCGCCCGACAGGGCCGCCACGTTGATCACCTTTGCGGAGATGCCCTTGCATTCGGCCTTCTTGAAGCGCGGATCTACCGGGGAGTGGTCCTCGAACCACTGCGCGTTGGCGCTGAGTATTTCGGTGCGCGCGCTGGCGGCGGAGTCCTTGACGTTCACGATGGCCTCCCACGTGGCCTTGCGTCCAAGCGGGTCGTCGTAATCCTCTATGAAGCCGTTGGTGTAGTCCACGATGCCCAGGGTGTCCTTCACCCAGGTGATGTTGTATTCGTCCCAGATGCGCAGGTCGCCCGTCTCGTAATAGGCGATGAGCTGGTCTATCCCCTTCTTCTGCAGGTCGTTCTCGGCGTATTCGCGCGCCTTGCGGAGCTCGTCGCAGATGCGGGTGATGGATGCGGAATAGATGCCCCCCGCCTTCCATTTCTTCTCCACGAGCCTGCCGTTCTCCTTCACCACCTTGCTGTTGAGCCCGTAGGATATGGGATGCGGGTCGCCCGGGCGGGCCTGCGCGGCGTAGAAGGCGTCCACCTCGCTGCGGGTGATGCCCTCCCCGTAGAAGTTGACGGCGGAAGCGGCCACGATGTCCCCTGTGCGGTCGGTGCTGCGCCTCTGCGGGTAGATGTCGGGGTTGTAGATGACGTCCAGCAGCTCCTCCGTGTTCAGGCTGAGCCCTTCGGCGCCTGCCCAGCGGGTCTCGCCTTCCACGGACAGCTTGCCCTCCCCGGAGATGTCCTCCAGCAGGGAGGCGAAGTATTCCCGGCTGCAGGCCGGAAAGAACTTGTCCTCGGCGTAGTGATGATGTATGCCGTTGGAGAAGAAGACGCGCTTGGCGTATATCAGGAAGTCCTCCCACTGCCCGCCGCTTCGGGCGCCGCCATAATTGGCGAGGATGTCCTCCATGGCGTGCCTGACGGGCAGGTTGTACTTGCAGTACTGGTCCCAGGTGATGTCGCGGCCGAGCTTGGCCGCTTCGCTCAGATGGAAAATGTACTCTTTCTGCTGAAGGCTGAGGCTGTTCCAGCCGGGCACCTGGTAGCGCATTATCCGCAGGTCCGCGAACTGGTCGATGGTGTATTTGAATGCCGCCTCTTCGGGGGCTTTCCTGGAGCATGCCGCTGTCGTTGCGGCAGCTCCCGCGAGCAATAGGATCATCTTGTATAGTTTCATGATATGGCGGGTATGTAATTTTCCAGACTTTTGCAGCAGGCGGCGGAAAAGTCGCGGGCGGTGGAAATCACCTTGTCCCACGCCTGCCGGCCGATTCCGGCCGCGAGCGTGCTGCGTTCCACCCCCAGTCCCATGAGGGCGAAGGCCACTCCGGCGTTGAAGCTGTCCCCGGCCCCGATGGTGCTCACCGTCTCTATGGGCGGAACGTCGTAGCTGGCGTGCAGCTCCCCGTCCCTCAGGAGTATGGCTCCGGGACCGTCGGTGCGTATGAAACGCGTGCACCCGGGTTCCGTTCCCCCGAAGGCGGTGCGTATGTCATCCCCGCTCGCGCGCACTATGTCCGCGAGCGCGATGTTCTCGTTAATGTAAGGCCGCAGCACGGAGAGGTCTTTCGCGTGCGAGGGGCGGAAATTGATGTCGTAGTAGATTATAGCCCCGGCGCCGCGGGCTTTCAGGAGGAAATCCCGGAGCTGGGCGCGCAGGGCGGGCGCCACCGCGAAGAAAGAGCCGAACACCACCATGTCGCCGGGCCCGAAATCCGGCACCGGGAAGTCCTTGTGTTCCGCGGACTCGTCGCGGTAGAAAGAGTAATGGGCGTCGTTGTTCCCGTCCAGGAACGCGAGCGACAGGGCGGTCTTGCGTCCCGGATACTCCATCAGGTACTGCGAGTGTACTCCGTTGGTTTCCAGGAAGTTGCGGACCAGCTTGCCGGCCTCGTCGTCTCCGGTTTCGCCGATGAAGAAGGTTTCGGCTCCGGCGCGTCCAAGGGAAACTGCCGAGTTGAACGCCGACCCTCCCGGGTTGGCGCCGAGCGGCTGGCCGTCCCTCATGAGGATGTCCAGTACCACTTCCCCTATGCAGACCGCCTTAGACAACTTTGACCTTGAATATGGCTTTGTGGACGGTGCCCTCGCCGATGAGCGGGGCGTGTGCGGTTTCGGGGGCGAAAGTCACGTCCTCGCCGGGCTGCACGGTGACGCAGAAGTCCACCGGGTCGTCGAAGAAGACTATGTCCTTCTCCGCGTCCATTTCGCCCGCCTGCATGGTGCAGTCCCTGCGCGCCTTAACTCCGAAGCTCTCGGGGCCCGAGAGAGGCACCTGTATGTCGATGTAGCGGTCGTGGGCTTCAAGACGGGCCTGGCCGGGGGTCTTGAGCGCGGAATCCACGATGTTCACCCAGAGATTGTCCCCGTCTATCACGTGTTTGCCGGGGGAGAGGGCGCAGAGGTCGTTGGAGCGGATGAACTCGATGGCCTTTGCGTAATACGGATTAGTCATTAATCTTGCTTCCATGTTTAACCTGTTATAAAATCAATGAAACGAGCAGCCAGGTGAAGTGCGCGATTATGCCGGCGCAGAAGCCGGCGATGGTGTGCGCGCCTATGGCCTTGCCTATGAGTTTGCGGTATCCCATCGAATCCAGCATTGCGGTGTGGGTGCTGAGATAGCCGCTCCAGCACATGCCGATGGCGGTGAAAACGGCGATGGCGTTGCCGTCCAGGATGCCTGCGGCGCTGAGCTGCGGGAGGAGTCCGAGAGCCGCGCCCACGGCGCCCAGGGCCGTCATCGGGAAGGCGAGGAGCCGCATGTCGTGGAAACCGAACAGCCATTCGAACGGCCAGTGTATCTTCCCGGCCAGCCAGGGGAGCAGCGGCACGCCCTGGTAGGCGGAGCCGTCATATACTCCAGCGGACCCCGCGTCAAAGGTTATGAGCAGGACGAAAGTGGTGATTATCAGCACTCCCGGGATTATCGCAATCCCCAGCTCCACGCCGCTTTTGCCGCCGTCCAGGATGGCGTTGAGGAAGCGCATGAAAACGCTGTCCTTCTTTTCTTCGACTTCTTCCCGCACCTCCTCCTGCACTGTATCAGCCACTGCCGGAGAGTCCAGTTCCGGGAAGGATTTCAGCGTGAAGCGCTGCATGAGCCGGGTGGAGATGATGCTCCCGCACAGCGCCCCGAAAAGACCTGTCAGCGCGGCCGGAAGCTGCCCGTAAACCACCATGGTGAGTATCACTATCATGCCCATGCCGAAGGCGGTGCCGAAATTGGTGAGGCTTATCAGCTGGTATTTCTTGAAATACGAAGAGAAAGTCTTGTCCTTGCCCAGCGCTATGATTGCGGGATTGTCCGAGAGAAAGGTCATCAAGGCGCCAAGAGCTGCCACTCCTGGAAGGTTGTAGAGCGGCTTCATCAGCGGGCGCAGCAGCCTTTCCAGCATTTTTACCACTCCGAATTCGGAAAGCAGCTTGCTCAACGCCCCCATGAGCACCGTTATGCCCATGAGGTAGAAGACCGTGTTGAGCAGGAGGTCGTGGGCCGTCTTCATGATGGTGTTGAGGAGATTCTTTCCCCCCATGAAGCGGCCGAGCACCCCGAACAATACAACGAAGACGGCCAGGAAAACCAGCGCTTCGACGAGACTGCGGTTGTTTTTTTTCATTTTGCTATCTGCTTCCTCCGCCGAAGCCGCCACCGCTGAATCCGCCTCCTCCGCCGAAGCCGCCACCGCTGAACGAACTGGTGCCGCCGCGGCCGCCGGCTCCGGAAGTGGCCTTCACCTGCGCATTGGTTATGGCGCTGGAAAGCATGGAGTTCTGAAGCAATATGTTGGACATTGTGTTATAGTCGCAGGAGTTGGCCTGCTCGAAGAACTGCGGATCTATGTCCTTCAGCTCCGCCGCCACCTTGTCCGCGATGCCGAAGAGCGATGCGAACACCAGGTAATCCTGCCACAGCCCCACGTCGCGCGAATCCCTTTCACCCATGAGGGTGAAGTCGGAGAGGAATTTCCTGAACCCCACGAGGCCCCTGGCCTTCGCCTGCCCGTCGGGGGTGAACTTCGAGCCGTTCATGTAATTATGGCCGACGAGGAACGACTTTCCGGCGCTGGAGGCCTTTTCTATCCAGCTGTTGACCTTCATGTAATTCTTTTTCGACCAGCGGGAGAACTCCTTGTCCTGCAAGATGTTGTCGTCCCCGGCGGCCAGCTTCATCATGTCGTAGAGGCTGCGCGCTTCGCTCCCGAGGCTGTCCGTCTTGTCGTCGTTGAACATGAGCTCCACTTTCTTTTCGCTCTTCTTGTTCACGGTTATGCACCCGTCGTATATCATGCGAAGGATGAGGGCGGAAGCGTAGGAGTTGCTCTTCTTCTGCTCCCCGAGCCTTGCCAGCACGTAGTTGGACGCCTCCAGGTTGCCGTCGCATGGGACTTCCCGGCTCCAGGGAACGTCTTTCAACTTCATTCCGAGTATGCGCTTCTTGTAGCCGGCGGCGTATATCAAGGCCCAGATTGCCGCAATGAATGCGAGGAGAAAAAGGATAAAGCCCGAATTGTCCTCGTCGCCTCCGAAGTCCGCCCCGTTCATGGCTATGTCGTAAGCCTCCTTGAACTTGCGGTCCTGCACGCTGGTGGGGTGGAACATCCCCTTGTCGAAGCGCATGAGGGCGATTACGCTCTCCACCCTTCCGGAACTGTCGAAATGTACCGCGCCGTTTTCCAGGCTGGAGCTGCCTTCATAGCCGAAGCCCCAGAAACGGGTGTTCTTGTCGGTGATGAGGCTGCCGTCTTCGGCGGTGACGGTGACGTTCACGCGCTGCGGGATGGAGGAGAGGTCGGGAGAGAGGAGCTGCATGTACAGCATGTCGTAATCTTCAAGGCTCTTCACGCAATTGCTCATGGTGTAGGAGACGGTGAACACGTGATTTCCGTAACTGCCTACTCCCCAGCAGATTTCATAACCGTCGCCGGTGCGGTGCAGGCCGCATCGGCCGGCTTTCTGCTCCAGGGTGCGGGAGACATTCCAGTCCCCGCTCTCGCATACATAGCCGGTGCCGGTCTCGTCGGAGACGGCGAGGCCGCTTATGACGATGTCGCCCAGATTGTTGCGCACCAGGTACCACTCCGTCCCGCTGGCTACGGTCACGTCCCACACCTCGCGGAATACGGCCGTGCCGTCGTCGTGCAGGACGGCGTTGATGTTGACGCTCCTGATTGCAGGCGCATGGGCAAAGGCGGCAAAGCCTGTCAGCAATGCCGCCGCTGCAAGGAAGATCCTTTTCATATCTTCATGCTGGGCATGTCCGTCTTGCCCGCGGGTTCGGCGAGGTAATCCTTCGTGGAGAAGTGGAGAAGGCTCGCCACGATGCTGTCGGGGAACACGCGGACCATGCGGTTGAATTTCGTCACGGTGTCGTTGTAGGTCATGCGGCTCAGGCGCACCTGGTTTTCGTAGGTGTTGACGCTGTCCATGGCCTTGAGATACTGCTCGTTGGCCTTGAGCTCGGGATACTGTTCCGCCACGAGCTTGACCTGGGAGAAGACCTTTCCGAGGGCGTTCTCCTGCACATTCGCATCCGCCGCGGAGGTGCTCCCGTTGATTTCCTTGCGCTGCGCGATGATGTCCCTGAGAGTATTGTACTCGTGCTCATTGTAGCTCTTTATGAGCTCGACGAGTGCGGTGAGGGCGTCCCAGCGGCTGTTCTGCTGAACGCCGATCTGGCTCATGGAGTTCTTGCAAAGTTCTTCTGCGCCAACGAGTTTGCGCTGGATGCCGATGCCCCATACTACGAGGAGGACAACAACGACAATGATAATTATAACTGCCATTTTTTTAAGGTTTGTTTTGGGGTTATAAATATAATGATTAATTGTCAGAATCAAACAGGTTCACCTGCCATTTTCCACCTTTGTCCGGCCCGATGCGCTGCAGGAGACGGGCGGACTTGAGAATTCCTATCTGTTTTTCCACCCCCTTGGCGCTTATGCCTATTTCCCGGGAGAGGTCGGCGGTGGTCATGTGCGGATGCGCCGCCAGCAGCTGGAGTATCTTCTGTCTGGAGGATGCCTTGCCGGCGCTTCCGGCGTATGCCGCGCCCACGCCCTTCGCCGGGGTTTCCGCGGCTTTCTCCGGATGCGTAGCGGGCCGCTCCTGCGCCGCGGGCCCCGGGGGCGTCTCCTCCTCCGGCGGGTCGTCCCTGTGCTGCATCATGTAAGTGGTGAACACTTCGGAGATGTCCTCCCTCCGGGCGATTCCCAGCACGCGCCCGTACTCCGCCCTTCCGGACGGGGGGATGACGGTGGGGCTAACCCCGCATTCCAGCTGCAGGTAGTTCATGAACAGGCGCGCCATGATGTCGTTGCCGTCTTCCCACGGTTCGCCGGCGGAAATGAGGAAATGTATCTTGTAGGCTGCGAGATGCACCTGCTGCACGGGGATGCTGCGGAGATGAAGGCGCACGTCGTTTGCGATGGAGCAGGCCTTCTGCAGCGTCCTTTCATCCCTGGTGGCGTTGCCGTCCACGCCGCAGCTCCGCAGCGCGGTGACGGCCAGCGACTTCAGCCTGTAGGGGGACCAGTATTCGCGGGCCGCGGCGAGTTCCGCGCATTTGGAATAGGCCCGTTCAAGGTCCATGCAGAGCATCTGTTCCTTTATTGTCTTGCCGGCCGAACTTATGCCTTTCTCCAACAGGAGACGGCATTCGGCCATGTCCAGGCTGCATCCTGCAAGGGCGGCGGAGCTCTGAATGAGGTAAAGGTTTTCCATGTCTTCGCTGCAAATATACCAATTTTCTCCCTACTTTCAAGAAAAATCATCTCCCTACCCGCACGAGCGTCCGGGGGATTTGCTATATTTGTATGCTATGACCAATAAAATTACGGACAACATCACCTGGGTGGGCAAGGTGGACTGGGAACTCAAGATGTTCCACGGGAACGAGCTCAGCACGAAGCGCGGCTCCAGCTACAACGCATATCTGCTGCGCGGCCAGAAGAAGACCGTCCTGCTGGACACGGTGTGGGGTCCCTACGACAGGGAGTTCGTAAGGCGGCTCAAGGAGGAGCTCCCTCTGGACCAGATAGACGCCATCGTCATGAACCACAACGAGACGGACCATTCCGGCGCGCTCGTGGAGCTTATGCGGGAAATCCCCAACACGCCAATATACTGCACCGCCAAGGGGGAGGCCATCCTTCGCGGCCATTACCATCAGGACTGGAACTACGTGAACGTCAAGACGGGGGACGTGCTCGAGCTCGGCGGAGGGGAAACCCTCACCTTCATCGAGGCCCCCATGTGCCACTGGCCGGACACCATGTTCAGCTACTACGACGGCGAAGGCGGCATACTTTTCAGCAACGACGGGTTCGGCCAGCACTATGCGTCCGGGAGCCTGTTCGACGACGCCGCGCCGGAGGCCGACGTGATGTGGGAGGCCCTGAAATATTACGCCAACATACTCGCTCCGTTCAATCCCATGGTGGCCAGGAAAGTAAAGGAAGTGGCGGGCATGAACCTGCCCATACGGCTCATCTGTCCGAGCCACGGCGTCATCTGGCGCGAAAATCCGGGCCTGATAGTCCAAAAGTACCTCGAATGGAGCGCAAATTACATGGAAGACCGCATCGCCATCGTTTATGACACCATGTGGCAGAGCACGCGCCTCATGGCGGAGGCCATCGCCAGGGGCATCCGCGAGGCGTCCCCATCCACTTCGGTGTCGCTGTTCAACGCCGCCCTGGAGGACAAGAACGACATCATCACGGAAATCTTCCGCAGCAAGGCGGTGCTGGTCGGCTCCCCCACCATCACCAACGGCTATTCCTACGCCATTGCCGGCCTCATGGAAATGATAAAGGGCATGAAGCCCAGGGGAAAGAAGGCGGCGGCGTTCGGTTCGTACGGCTGGAGCGGCGAGGCCCCGAAGCAGCTGTCTTCGGAGCTGGCGGCGGCGGGGTTCGCTCTTGTGGACGAAGGCATACGCTGCCAGTGGGTGCCAGCGCAGGACGCCCTTGCGGCCTGTGAAGAATACGGAAAGTCATTCATCGGTAAACTATAGGCAATATGGAAAAGTACATCTGCAACGTGTGCGGGTATGAGTACGACCCCGCAGCGGGAGACCCGGACAACGGAATCGCTCCCGGAACCGCATTCGAAGACCTCCCCTCCGACTGGGTATGCCCCGTCTGCGGCGTGGGCAAGGAAGACTTCAGCGCCGCATAGCGTGGACGTCTGGAGCATACTCGGCCTCGTCCTCGGCGTTGTCGGAATCCTCGGGAGCGTGCTCCCCATGCTTGCAGGGCCTCCCCTCAGCTGGGTGGGGCTCCTGCTGGTCTATATATCCGGAAGGAACGGAGCGGCGGATCCCCTCACCCTCAAGGCGCTCATCATCTGGGGCATAGTGACGGCCATCGTCACCGTGATGGACTACGTGCTGCCGCCGTGGTTCACGAAGGTCACGGGAGGGCACAAGGCCGCTTCCACCGGTGCCATGATAGGGCTTTTCATCGGCCTGTTCTCCCCCGTGGGCATCATCCTGGGCTCCATACTCGGCGCATTCCTCGGGGAGTTCATCTTCGAAAACAAAGGCGTATGGGCGTCGTTCAAGGCCGGCATAGGGGCTTTCCTTGGATTCATCACCACCACCGGCACGCGGCTTGTCGCGGCCGGGCTGATGATGTTCGTAATCATAAAACACGTATTCTGAACCCCGGGCCTTAAAGGGGCGTGCGCGTGCGCTCAGTCGAGCGTGATTTTAAGCGCAAGAGGCTCGTCCCTGAGGCCTTTCGGAAGCATCAGGGTGGTGACACCGCCCTTCGTGGAGCTGCGCAGTTTCCTGCCGTTGTTGAGCAGGACCACCTTGCCTTTGGGCTTTGCGCCGCTCCAGGTCAGGATTTCGGGCAGGCTCCCGCCCTCCGGCAGCGCGTAGATGGCGTAGAGCGTCTTTCCGTCCTTGGAGGCGTTGAACCAGAAATTCCCCTGGTGGAAGTCCTTTGCCGGACGCGTATTGTAAATGGCCTCGCCGTTGCGCCCCAGCCATTCGCCTATCTCTTCCAGGATTGCGACTTCCCTGTCTTCGATGACGCCGCCCGCCGTGGGGCCTACCCCCAGCACGAGACATCCTCCCTTGGCGGTGATTTCCGCGAGTGTGTTGATTACGCGGCGGGCGGACTTGTAGGGCGCGTCGGGCACCCATCCCCAGTCGTTGCTGAGCGGCATGCAGCTTTCCCACGGGTGCAGTATCTGTCCGTCGGGAACCATGCGTTCTGGCGTCTGGTAATTCTCGTTGGGCCCCTGGATGGTGCGGTCCACGCAGATGAGCCCGGGGCTGACGTCGCGCGCCGTGGGCAGCAGTTCATTCAGGCCCACTTCGTCCCCGGTGATCCATCCTCCGTCCAGCCACAGTATGTCCAGCTTGCCGTAGCTGCCGCCGGTGAGTTCGCGCAGCTGGTTTCCAGTGAACGTGACATAGCTCTGCCACCAGTCCGGATGCAGCTCTTTCCTGTAGTTGGGCCTGCGGTTCGGAGTTGCGTAGTAGGGATTCCAGAAGCCCTCGTGATGCCAGTCCGGCTTGGAGAAATATGCGCCTGTCATGAAATTCCGCTCGCGGAAGGCGTCGAACACGTGCCTGGCGACGTCCCTGCGCGGGTCGTCCCTGAACGGCCCGGCCTTGGCAACCGAGAAATCGGTGTATTTCGTGTCGAACATGCAGAAGCCGTCGTGGTGCTTGGTGGTGAAGATGGCGTACTTCATCCCGGCGTCGGCGCATACCCTGGCCCACTGCTCCGGGGCGAAATCCACCGGATTGAACTCCGCGGACAGCCCCCAGTACCACTGCTTGTACTCCTCGTACCTGCTGCCTTCGGGGCGGGTGACCCAGTCTTCGTTGCAAATATTCCAGGATTCCACGATTCCGGGAACGGAATACAGCCCCCAGTGTATGAGAACACCGAATTTGAGGTCCTGCCACTCGTCCAGTTTCCGGAGGACCTGCCTGTCGGAGGGCCACTCATAACCGTCCGCCTGCTTTACTATGTCGCTTTCCTGCGCTCCTGCGCCGGCAGCCGCGGCGGCGAGCATGGCCGCCGCAAGGATAAGTTTGCGTTTCATGCTTGTAAAGATACGAAAAATAAAGATTATCTTTGCCGGTATGAAGAAGGCAATTCTGTCGGCAGCGCTGGCCGTACTCGCGTTAACCGCGACAGCGCAGGGCGGTCCGGGACGCAAGGTCGTGAAGGCCAACTACGCCCTGGCGGAGCGTTTCTCCCAGAAAAACGTAGGTCAGATGGTGTTCTCCACCGCCGTCAATCCGCATTGGTTCGCCAATTCCGACCGTTTCTGGTACAGCTACAAGACTTCCGACGGCACCAGGTACGTGCTGGTCGATCCCGCCAGGGGCACGAAAGAGGACATCTTCGACCTGCCCAGGCTGGCCATGCAGATTACCGAAACGGTGAAGGACCCGTTCGACGCCCTCCACCTTCCCATGGAAAAGCTGCGCCTGGAGGACGACAGCTGCTTCAAGTTCGACATCCGCAGCACCGCGGACGAAAAAGACCCGGAGGACAGCACCAGAACCCGCAAGAAGGTTTTCCATTTCAAATACGACATAGCCACGCGCACGCTCACGCAGGTGCCGGAGGAAAAAGAGCTCTATCCCCGCTGGGCCAGCGTGTGCCCGGACGGCACCATGGCCGTTTACGCCAAGGGCAGCAACCTCTGGTGGATGGACTCCACCAGCCTCCGCAAGGCCGCGAAAGACCCGAAGGACTCCACCATCGTGGAGCACCGCATAACCCTCGACGGGGTGCGCCAGAACGGCTACGGATATGACAACTACAAGGGGGACGTCACCGACGATGCGCAGGAGCGCCACAGCCCGGGCGATCTGGTATGGAGCCCCGACGGCATGCACTTCGCCGCGTTCAAGTGGGACATGACCCCCCTTGGCGAAATGTGGGTGATACATTCCACGGAAAAGCCCCGCCCCACGCTGGAAACCTACAAATACCAGATGCCCGGCGAGGAAGGGCCGAAGGGGGCCCTGTACGTGTTCGGGAAAGGGGAGAGCGCCGACAGCACCGTGGACGCCGCGTCCGGATGGGGCCGGCGCTACGTGCAGACCGTCGCCTTCAAGAGCCAGGACATGAGTTTTTACGAGGCGGACCGCCTTCCGGAAGAGGCCTACAGGAAATACCGCTGCCGCAAGTGGCTCGGTGACGAAAACGGCTTCTACATGCAGCGGCTCAGCCGCGACCTCAAGCGTCTGGACGTCTGCCACGTGTCCGTGAACGCGGATTCAACCAAAACCATAATCTCCGAAAGGTCAAACACTTATGTGGAATACAGGAACCTCCGTACAGTTCCGGAGGGCCTGCTTTTCTGGAGCGAGCGCAACGGCTGGGCCAACATCTACCTGTACGGCGCCGACGGCACGCTCAAGCGAAACCTTACCGAGGGCCCTTGGCATGTCGAGGACGTGCTTGCGGTGGGAAGCAATTACCTGCTCGTGAGCGCGTGCGGCCTCAACGAAGACGAGAACCCATATCAGATGCATACCTGCAGGGTGCCCTTCACCGGCGGCAAGCCCCGCCAGCTCGACATGGACGACATGGACGTTGCGGCGGACTCCAGCCACGACGCACGCTGGTTCGTGGCCAACTATTCCAGGGTGGACGCCAGGCCCGCATCGGCCCTGTACAGTGCGGACGGCCGCAAGGTCATGGACCTTGAAGAAGCGGACTTCAGCCTGCTGCTGGCCGCCGGCTACAAGTTCCCGGAACGGTTCAAGGTAAAGGCGGCCGACGGCATAACCGATTTGTACGGAGCGATTTACAAACCTTTCGACTTCGACTCCACAAAGGTTTACCCCGTCTGCGACTACGTGTATCCCGGTCCTCAGGTCGAGGCCGTGAACATCAGCTGGAGCCGCGGTTTCACCCGTACCGACCGCCTGGCCCAGCTTGGCTTCATAGTGGTTACGGTGGGCAACCGCGGAGGCCATCCCAACCGCAGCAAATGGTACCACAATTACGGCTACGGCAACCTGCGCGACTACGGCCTGGAAGACCAGAAATACGCCATCCAGCAGCTCTGCGCCCGCCGTCCCTACATGGACGTGGAGCGCGTGGGCATACACGGCCACAGCGGCGGCGGCTTCATGAGCACCGCGGCCATTTTCACCTATCCCGACTTCTTCAAGGCGGCGGTATCCTGCTCCGGCAACCACGACAACAGCATCTACAACCGCTGGTGGAGCGAGCAGCACCACGGCATCCAGGAAAAAGTGGCAAGGGGAGACACCACCTTCATCTACAAAATAGCCAACAACCAGGAAATCGCCGACAGGCTGAAAGGCCACCTGATGCTTGTCACCGGCGACATCGACGACAACGTGCACCCGGCGAACACCATACGCGTGGCGGACGCCCTCATGCGCGCCCACAAGCGTTTCGAGTTCGTGCTGATGCCGGAGCAGCGCCACGGCTACGGCGACCTCAACGACTATTTCTTCTGGAAGATGGCCGACTTCTACTCCTTCTGGCTCATGGGGGACAGGACCACCCGCCCGGTGGACATAGCCGGCATGAACAACGACTGAGCCTAGCGGAATTCGTCGAAGTCGCTTGAGATGAGCTCCGACATGGTGTCCTTGAGGCTGTCCTCGTTGAGGGGGCAGATCATCAGGACGTCGTCGGTGTCTATCACCGCGCAGTCCTTCAGGCCCCTGATGACTATGAGCTTGCGCGGGTTGTTCGATATCAGGATGTTTCCGCTGATGTCCTTAAGAAGGTGCTTCCCCCGGATGCGCACCATGTTCTTCTTTTCGTCCTTGTAGGGATTGTGCTCGTAGAAGGAGCTCCAGGTGCCCACGTCGCTCCATGCGAATTTCGCCGGCAGCACCCAAAGGTTGTCGCTCTTTTCCAGCACCGCATAGTCTATGCTGATGTTGGGGCTGTCGGCGTAGGCGTGCAGCACGAAGGCGCTCTCGTCCGGAGTGCCGACGGCGTCCTGCCAGCCGTTCCAGAGGCGGGTGATTTCGGGGCAGCACTTGTCCATTTCGGAGATGATGGCCTCCGCCGTCCACACGAAGATGCCCGAGTTCCACAGGAATTCCCCGCTCTCGACGAACACCCTCGCCAGCTCCTGGGACGGTTTTTCGGTGAAAGTCTTGGCCTTCAGCAGCTCGCCTCCCGCATAGGCGTTGGCGCCGCCTTCCACCTGCACATAACCATAGTTGCAGTTGGGTGCGTCCGGTATTACTCCTATGGTAACCAGGGAGTTGCGTTCGGATGTATGGCGTATGGCCTCCCTTATGGAGTTCTCGAAGAGATCCGGGTCTTCAATCTCCTGGTCGGACGGCACCACCGCCATCACCGCGGCAGGGTCCCTTGCCAGAAGCTTGTACGCCGCGTAAGCCGTAACGGGAGCGGTTCCGCGGCCGTAGGGCTCAAGCAGCAGTTGCCCTTCCGGCAGAAGCGGCAGCTGTTGCAGGATGATGCCCCTGAACCTTTCCAGCGAAGCAATGTATATGTTGGACACCGGAAAGATGTCCATCATGCGCCTGTAGGTCTTCTGCAGGGAGGAAAGAGCGGAGCGTCCGGTGACTACGAACTGTTTGGGGCAGTCTTCGCGGCTGAGGGGCCAGAACCGCAGTCCCGTTCCGCCCGCGAGTATCACGCAATATTCATGCATAAATGGGAATGAAAGCTTGTGGGTAAAAGTTTATATCTACGTCCGGACCGTCGAATACGACGGTCACTATGTCGAAGAAGACCTCCAGGTCGCGGAACTCCGGATGTTTTGCCAGCCATCGGCCCGCTGCGGCATGCAAGTGCTTCTGTTTCATATAATTGACATTCACCGAAGGATCCGCCATCACCGGGGCTGTCCTGCTCTTCACCTCCACGAAGTGAAGGCCGTCCAGGCTCCGCGTGACGATGTCGAGCTCCACCCGTCCGCCCCTCCAGTTGCGCGTCAGCACGGTGTGGCCGCGGTCTTCCAGGTAGCGGGCCGCTGCCTCCTCCCCCTTCGCTCCGGTTGTCCTTCTGTCCATATCATTCAAAATTCACTATCGTGACTCCCGAACCGCCGTGGCGCACGTCCTCGTCCGAAACCGAGGCGATGCCGGGAACGGTGCGGAGATACTTCTGGATTTCCTCATGCAGGGCGCCGGTGCCTTTCCCGTGAATTATGCGCACCGAAGGGACCCCCACCATGATGGCGTCGTCCACGTAGTGCATCACGATGTTGATGGCGTCCGCGAGCCTTTCCCCGCGCACGTCCAGCTCCGGCTTGAAGCCGAGGCGGCGTTCCGTCAGCGCCGGGTCCGCCTTCTGGCGGGGGCGTTCGAAGGTGTGGCGCGCGGCTTCCCTGTATTCGTTGGACGATATCCTCTCCACCGCGGACGGCGGCATGCTGGAGGTGATGTTGCCGATGATGATGGTTATGCTCTTGGCCGACACGCGCGAAATCTCCCCCACCATCCCGTTCGACTTCACGCGCACCTTCTCCCCTATCTTCAGGGGCTCCTTCCGGCTCCCTTCCGCGGGAGTCTGCGCCGCCTGGGCGGCCTGGGAGGGCGAGTGGCGTATCTTTGCCTGCCTTGCGGCGGACTTCGCCATCTTCTTTTCGAGGTATTCGTCCTTGGTCTTCTTCTGGGCGATGGCCCCCAGGAAGCCCTGCAGGTCTTCGCGGGCGGCCTTGGTGCGTTCCTTGTCCGCCTGGCTCTCCCTGATTTCCTTTATGGTGCGCTCCACCTGGCTTCCGGCCCCCTTTATGATGTCTTCCGCCTCGCTGCGGGCGTCGTCCAGGATTTTCTTGCGCTGCTCCCGGAGCTCCTCCAGCTCCTTCTGGTACTCTTCCACCACGCCGGAAAGCTCCTTGTCGGTGTGCTTCACCTTCTGGAGCTTCTCGTCCAGCGCGCGACGGTTGCGGGCTATCTTGCGCAGGTTCCTCTCTATGCCCACGTATTCCTCGCCGGCGCGGTTCTCGGCGTCCTTGACTATGGGCTCGGGGAGCCCTGTCTTGCGCGCCATCTCGAAGGCGAAGGAATTGCCCGGCAGGCCGATTTCCAGCTGGAAAAGCGGCTGGATGCGGGAGGCGTCGAAAAGCATGGCCCCGTTCACCACGCCCGTCTGCGAGCCGGAGGCGTAAAGCTTGAGGTTGGTATAGTGGGTGGTGATGACGCCATATACCCCGCGCTTGTCGAGTTCGGCCAGGATGGCCTCCGCGATGGCCCCGCCGGCGGCCGGTTCGGTGCCCGAGCCGAATTCGTCTATCAGGGCCAGGCTGTCGCTGCCTGCGTCCGAGAGCATTTCCTTCATGTCCTGCAGGAAGGAAGAGTAGGTGGACAGGTCGTTCTCCAGGTTCTGGTCGTCCCCTATGCTGAGCATGATGTTCCGGAACACCGGAAGTTCCGAGGTCTCGGAGGTGGGGATGAGCATGCCCCACTGGAACATGTACTGCAGCAGGCCGGCCGTCTTGAGGCAGACGCTCTTGCCTCCGGCGTTAGGGCCGGAAATGAGCAGGATGTGCTTGGCGGGCGAGAGCTCCAGGGACACCGGAACCATCTTCTTGTTCTCCCGCGCGAGCGCCTTTTCCAGCAGGGGATGGCGGGCCTTGCGCAGCCGCAGGCACCCGTCTTCCGAGATTACCGGCATGCCGGCGCGGAAGTCCATTGCCGTGCGGGCCTTGGCCATGATGAAGTCCATCTCGCCCACGAAGCGCGCAGCCTTCATGATTTCGGGCACGTAAGGGCGCAGGAAGTCCGTGAACGCTATGAGTATGCGCTCTATTTCGGAGGCCTCCCGGCGCCGCAGTTCCAGGATTTCGTTCTCCAGCTCCATTACTTCCACCGGCTCCACGAAGGAGGTTTTCCCGGTGGCGGACTCGTCATATACGTAGCCCGGCACCTTGCGTTTGTGGGCGGAGAAAACGGGCACCAGGTATTTGCCGTCGCGTATGGAGATGCCGGTGTCGGAATCGGCGTAACCGGCCTCCTGCGCGGCCTTCAGCACCGCCTGAGCGCGCTTCGACAGGGAGGCCTCCTGCGCCTTCAGCCCGCGGCGGATTTCCTGCAGGGCGGGCGATGCGGAGTCCTTGATTTCGCCGTATTTGTCCAGGATGGTCTCTATCCTGCGGAGCACTTCGGCGAAGCCCATCACCGGGGCGGCCATGCGCTTGAGGTTGGGGTAGATGCCGTCTTTTATGCTGCCGAAGAAAGCGGTGAGGCGGCGGTTCGTGTCCAGCAGCGTCTTGAGCTTGCCGAGGCTGAGCACGTCTATGTGGTTCCCGCTTTCCTGCAGCGGTGCGAGGAAGGAAAGGGCGTCGATGTAGCCGGAAGTGGGGAAATTCTCCTCGAACATGAGCACCACCCGCATCTCGTCCGTCAGCTGGAGGCGCCTGCGGATTTCCTGCGCATCCACGCTGAACTCCTCGCTTTCCGTGCGCTTCGCGGCGTAGTCCGTGCTGCACCGGTCGGAAATCATCTGCCGTATGCGGTCAAAACCCAGTTTTTGCTCCAGTCTCATTCTTCTTCCTTCTTGCGGGGCGGTTCCAGCTTGAGCCTCAGCTCGTTGATGTTCTCGATTTCGGTTATCTTCCCGTCGTGCACGAAGGAGATGGTGCCCCGCTGCTCGCTCACCACGATGACGTCGCAGTCGCTCCTCTCGCTGACGCCCACGGCGCTCTTGTGGCGCATGCCGTATTTGGGCGGGAGTTCGTTGTTGTCCGTCATGGGGAGGGTGCAGCGCGCCGCTATTATGCGGCCGCCGCCGATTATCATGGCCCCGTCATGCAGGGGGGAGTTCTTGTAGAAGATGTTTTCGATGAGGCGGCACTTGATGTCGGCGTCGATGCGGTCGCCCGAGTCCACCACTTCCTGCAGGCCGTTCTTGTGCAGCAGCACGATGAGCGCGCCGGTGCGGGTGTCGGCCATGTCCCTGCAGGCCTGCGTAAGCTCCTTGACCGCCGCGGAGCCGAGGGATTCGTCCTTGCGCCCCAGCAGGCTGTCCAGCCAGCCCGCGCCCCCGCCGCTCTCCTTGCGCACGCTGGCGGTGCGTCCGAGTCGGGAAAGGAACTGCCGTATTTCGGGCTGGAAAATGATGATGAGCGCTATTGCGCCGACATTGATTATGGCGTCCATAAGGCTGCTCATCATGCGCATGCCGACGGCTCCGGCGATGAAGCGGATTATGAACAGCGCCACGATGGCGATGAGTATGTTCATTGCGCTGGAACCCCTCATCCAGCGGAACACCACGTAGATTATGGCCGCCACCACGATGATGTCGAGCACGTCCACCAGTGAAAGGTGCAGGAATCCAAGGAATCCGAGAGGTGTCATAGTTTACAAATATAACGATTTTTTGGTTTACTGCCGCGGAACTTATAAATATAAATATGCAAATGCTTGCAATTTGAAAAAATAATCGTATCTTTGCAGCCCCCAAAAATGGGGTAAAAGTTATAAACAATTAATTAACAAACCAATGCCTGGATTAATTGGAAAAAAAGTCGGAATGACTTCCGTCTTCAGTGCTGATGGAAAGAACCTTCCATGCACTGTCATCGAGGCTGGTCCGTGCGTTGTCACGCAAATCCGCACACTCGAAAAAGACAAATACGAGGCTGTGCAGCTTGCCTATGACGAAACAACCGAAAAGCACACCAGCGCACCGCTCAAGGGGCACTTCGATAAAGCCGGAGTGAAGCCCCACCGCAAGCTCGCCGAATTCAAGGCGGACTTCGCGACCGAGCTCAAATTGGGCGACACCGTCACGGTGGAGGACGTCTTCAAGGACGCCGCGTTCTGCCATGTCGCCGGCACTTCTAAAGGTAAGGGTTTCCAGGGCGTAGTTCACCGCTATCACTTCAATGGTGTAGGCGGCACTACCCACGGTCAGTCCGACCGCCTGCGTCACCCCGGTTCTATGGGCGCATCCTCTTGGCCTTCCCGCGTTCTTCCCGGAATGCGCATGGCCGGCCACATGGGCCAGGAGAGGGTGAAGATCTTCAACCTTCAGGTCGTAAAGATCATACCCGAGAGCAATCTTCTCGTAGTCAAGGGTTCCGTTCCCGGAGCCAAGGGTTCCTATCTTATATTGGAGGCATAAACCATGAAGCTTAACGTACTCAAAATAGACGGTACCGATTCCGGAAAGCAGGTCGTCCTCGACCCCGCCGTGTTCGAAATCGAACCCAACGATCACGCCATCTGGCTTGACGTAGTCCAGTATCTTGCGCACCAGCGTCATGGCAACGCCAAGAGCAAAGACCGCAGCGAAGTGGCCTACAGCACCAAGAAAATGGGTCGCCAGAAGGGCGGCGGCGGTGCGCGTCACGGCTCCATCAAGGCCGGCACCTATGTAGGCGGCGGCAGCATCCACGGCCCGAAGCCCCGTTTCTACGGCGGCAAGCTCAACAAGAAGGTGAAGAGCCTCGCCCGTTGCTCGGCTCTCAGCTACAAGGCCAAAGAAGAGGCCATCAAGGTCGTCGAGCCGTTCGTCATGGACGCTCCCAAGACCAAGGAATTCGCCGGCATTCTCGGCGCGCTCAAGACGGGGGACCGCAAGGTGCTCTTCGTGCTTCCGCAGAATTCCGACAATATCTTTCTTTCTTCCCGCAACCTTCCTTATGTGAACGTCATCACCGTCGATGAAATCAACACCTACGCCATCATGAATGCGAATTCGGTGGTTCTGGTGGACGGCGTGCAGGACATTCTCGCAGCCAGGAAAAAATAAATTCTTCAAGAAATGGGAATCATACTTAAGCCGATAGTAACAGAGAAGCTTACGGTTCAGGGCGAGAAATTGAACCGCTACGGTTTCGTGGTGGACCGCGACGCCAACAAGCTTCAGATAAAGGATGCAGTGGAAAAGGCCTACGGCGTTTCCGTGGCATCCGTAAACACCGTCAATTATCACGGCAAGCGCAAGAGCCGCTACAGCAAGAGCGGCATGCTCCGCGGCCGCATGAATCACTTCAAGAAGGCCTATGTCACCCTTGAAGGCGATGACAAGATTGACTTCTACGCTAATATATAGGAGGCATCTACAATGGCAGTAAAGAAATACAAACCGACCACTCCCGGACAGAGGAACAAGGTCATCAGCGCTTTCACCGAAATTACGGCGAAGAAGCCCCACAAGTCATTGATTGAGCCTCTGCATGGCACCGGCGGCCGCAACAACACCGGCCAGCTCACCATGCGCTACATAGGCGGCGGTCACAAGAAGATGTACCGCATAATCGACTTCCTCCGCGACAAGGACGAATGCACGGCAACCGTAAAGACCATCGAATACGATCCCAACCGCAGCGCGCGCATCGCCCTCGTCCAGTACGAGGACGGCGAATACCGCTACATCATCGCTCCCGAAGGGCTCAAGGTGGACCAGGTCATCGCTTCCGGCAGCGGAGTCGCTCCCGAAGTGGGCAACACCCTTCCCCTCAGCGAAATTCCTGTAGGTACTCTCGTTCACAACATAGAGCTGCGTCCCGGCCAGGGCGCCGTCATGGCACGTTCCGCCGGCAGCTCCGCACAGCTTGCCGCCCGTGAGGGCAACCACGCCGTGCTCCGCCTGCCCTCAGGCGAAACCCGCATGGTGCTCGTAAGCTGCCGCGCCACAGTAGGCGTAGTTTCCAACGGAGACCACAATCTCGAGAGCCATGGCAAGGCCGGCCGTCGCCGTCACCTTGGCCGCAGGCCCCACAACCGCGGCGTCGTCATGAACCCGCACGACCACCCGATGGGCGGCGGTGAAGGACGCGCAACCGGCGGACATCCGCGTTCCCGCAAGGGTCTGCCCGCAAAGGGCTACAAGACCCGCAACCCGAAGGCGAAGTCCAACAAGTTCATCATCGAAAGAAGAAAGAAATAAACAGGAATTATGAGTCGTTCACTTAAAAAGGGACCATACATCCAGGAAGCCCTGGAAAAGAGGATTCTTGCCATGAACGAAGGCGGCAAGAAGAAAGAGGTGGTCAAGACCTGGAGCCGTTCCAGCATGATTTCACCTGACTTCATAGGCCATACTGTCGCGGTTCACAACGGGAACAAGTTCATTCCTGTTTACATCACCGAACAGATGGTAGGACACAAGCTCGGCGAATTCGCCCCGACACGTACATTCAGAGGTCATTCCGGTAACAACAAGAATTCGTAATCATGGGATCTCGCAAAAGACTTATGGCCGAACGCTTCAAGGAAGCCAAGAAGACCACGGCAATCGCCAAGCTGAATGACAATCCCACTTCTCCCCGCAAGATGCGTCTTGTAGCCGACACCGTCCGCGGCGTCGAGGTCAACAAGGCCCTCGATCTCCTTCACTTCAGCAAGAGGGAGGCGTCCATCAAGCTCGAGAAGCTCATCCGCAGCGCTGTCGCCAACTGGGAAGCCAAGAATCCCGACAACGCCAAGGAGCTCGACAACGGAAATGTTTACGTGAAGAGCATCATGGTCGGCGAAGGCCGCACCATCAAGCGCATCCGCCCCATGCCGCAGGGCAGGGCCGGACGCATCCGCAAGCGTTCCAACCACGTCACCGTGGTTCTCGATGTCAAAAAACAAGCAGAGGAGGAGGCCAAGTAATTATGGGACAGAAAACTAATCCTATCAGCAACCGTATCGGCATCACCCGCGGCTGGGATTCCAACTGGAGCGGTGGAAATTACGCCGAAAAGATAGCGGAAGACTACAAAATCCGCAAGTATCTGTACAACCGCCTCGCAAAGGCGAGCCTGAGCCGCATCATCATCGAGCGCACCCTCAAGCTCATCACCGTCACCATCTATGCGGCCCGTCCCGGTTTCATCATCGGAAAGGGCGGCACCGAGGTTGACAAGCTCAAGGAAGAGCTCAAGAAGGTCACCGGCAAGGACGTACAGGTCAACATCTACGAGGTGCGTCATCCCGAGGTTGACGCCCATATCGTAGCCGACAGCATCGCCCGCCAGATCGAGGGCCGTGTTTCCTACCGCCGCGCCATCAAGATGGCCATCGCCAACACCATGCGCGCCGGTGCCGAAGGAATCAAGATCCAGATCAGCGGCCGTGTAGGCGGCGCCGAAATGGCACGCAGCGAGATGTTCAAGGAAGGCCGCACACCTCTGCACACCTTCCGCGCGGATATCGACTATGCCCTCGCAGTGGCCAACACCAAGGTCGGCACTCTCGGCATCAAGGTTTGGATATGCAACGGCGAAAAGTACGGCAAGCAGGATCTCCCTCCCGCCGCTTTCGCAGCAGCCAACGCCCA
>FLNY01003132.1_pt1 | contig 35926 bp, 21 predicted proteins | sample 1140381 | NCBI WGS metagenome assembly FLNY01 (sample SAMEA3878172, study PRJEB12797) | bioreactor metagenome | biome: Moose rumen | place: Sweden | collected 2011-10 | reverse complement strand
GAAATTGTTTTGCGGATGCAAAGGTACTGTTTATCTGCGAAATATCCAAATTTTTTTTGGAAAAAGACGTGAAATCGGTTCTTTTTTGTAACTTTGCAGACCGATGGAAACATTATTTCTGAATGATGAGACTCGACTGGCGGGGCACAGTTGCGCGACAATCGGGTTTTTCGACGGGGTGCACCGGGGACACCAGTTCCTTATCGGGCAGTTACAGAAACTGGCTATGGAACGCGGCGAACGGACGATGGTCATCACGTTTGAACATCATCCGCGGCAGGTGGTGTGTCCTGACTGGCAACCGCTGTTGCTGACGACTGTCGAGGAAAAACAACGGCTGCTGAGCGAGGCTGGTGTCGACGTGCTGGTGGTGCTGCGGTTCGATGCTGCAATGGCAGCCCTTTCGGCTCGCGAGTTTATGGACAGGGTGCTGAAGGACAGACTGAATGTCAGCACGCTGCTGACAGGCTACGACAACCGGTTCGGTCGCGGACGGACGGAAGGATTCGACGACTATGTCGCGTATGGGCATGAAATCGGGATTGACGTTGTGCGGGCTGAGGCTTTGTCGATGAACGAAGCGACGGTGAGTTCCTCTCGCATCCGCCAGTTGATTGCCGATGGGCGCGTGGAGATGGCGGCCGACTGTCTGGGGCGCTGCTACGAACTGAGCGGACGTGTGGTTCATGGTGAGCAGATTGGCCGTCGGATGGGATTCCCAACGGCTAATATTGTGCCGGACAACGGTCAGAAACTGATTCCGGCAGACGGTGTCTATGCAGTGAAAGTGGCCACTGATGATATTGAAACTGCGGGGATGATGAACATTGGCACGCGGCCGACCTTTGACGGACGTGAGCGCACCTTGGAGGTTCACTTGCTGGACTTCGCCGGTGATCTCTATGACCATCGCCTGCGTGTCATTTTTGTGGCCCGGCTGCGCGAGGAGCTCACATTCGCATCGGTTGAGGCCTTACGACAGCAGATGGAGACTGATGCGCAATCAACTCGAAAACTATTAGAAGGAAAGATATGAGGTATAGATTTAGCTTTCTGACGGCCATTGCTTACGTGATGGTGTTTCTGGGCATTCAAGGATTTGCGAGCGTGCTGGTGAGCATGGTGGCAGTGCTGAAGAATGGTCAAGCGGCGGGAAACTTGACGGCCGCGCAGACGATACTGACGATGACCCTGTTCTCGGTGTTGACGGTGGTCGTCTTCGTGTGGGCCCGATGGTTCAAGCCTTCGGCCAGTTATCTGCGCTCACGCCCGTGGACGGTGCTCACGTGGAGTGTCATTGCAGCCCTGGGAGCCATCGTGCCGTCGATGTTCTGTCAGGAATGGCTGCCGGAATGGCCGGAATGGATTCAGAAGATTGTGGATCAGACGGAGCAGCAGTTTGTCGAGCTGATGTCAACGCGTGGCGGATACTTTGTCGTTGCACTGCTGGCGCCCGTTGTCGAGGAAATCGTGTTCCGTGGGGCGGTGTTGCGCACGCTGCTCGGCTGGCAGCCGCGTCGCCGCTGGCTGATGTTAGCTCTGTCAGCCCTGCTTTTCGCTGTGGCCCATCTGAATCCGGCGCAGATGCCCCATGCCTTCGTCATCGGCCTGTTGCTGGGCTGGATGTACGACCGGACAAACAGTATCGTGCCTGGCATAGCCTACCACTGGGCGAACAACACGGCTGCCTATCTGCTTTTCATCTTCTATCCTGATCCGTCGCTCGAGTTGCGCGACCTTTTCGGGAGCCAGATAGCCCGTGAGCTCCTGGCCGTGGGCTTCTCGCTCTGCGTCCTGCTGCCGGCTCTGTTCCAGCTAAATCAAACAATGAAGAAGGCCAGCAGTCGCTCATGACTGTCTGGCCTTATCTTCGGAAAAAATGTTTTTGTTTAAATCATCAAAGCTTCACAGCTTTTTCGTGTGTAAGTGTTTTAATTCAAGTAATTGATTCTTTTATAGATAGAGAAAGCATAGAAATAATTCTTATTCAATAGTTCCGGTGGCCAGTCGGAGCGAGTCGCCACTGAAGTAGATGGAGTCGACGCTTAGCTCATAGGCCATGGCCGGCTCGTCGGTGCTCGGCCCGATGGTTGCATATTCGTCGGGCGACGTCCACGTGTCGTTAGGCTGCAGCGACTGGTTGATGGCGTTGCTCAGCGAGAGCACCACAGCCACGATGGCTGCTGCCTTGAACAGCGGGCGCAGCCGCTCAGTCAGGCTGACCGTGCGGGCCTTGACGCGCTGGGGCTGACCCTCGGTCAGCGAGAGCAGACGCTCGTCGAAGTCGTCGCCCAGTGCAGGCTGCTCGTCGAAGGCCTCGAAAATCGGGGCATATCGTCGAAGTTCCTCGGGCATGTCGGCATCGGCCTGAGCGTAGAATGCGCGCAGGATTTGCTCTTCCTGAAGCGTCGTCTCGGCTTCAAAGTAGCGTTCCACCAACTGTTCAATGTACTTATAGTCCATATTTTTCGGTTTCAAAGAACTTTTGTTTGACGGCCTGCCGTGCGCGGTGGATATTCACTTTCACCTGTTGTTCGCTGATGCCGAGCACGTCGGCAATCTCGCGGTAGGCTTTGCCTTCGATGTCGCGTAGTTGCATGCAAGAGCGCTGTTTCTCTGGCAGTTGGTCCATCAGCTGGCGCATCAGCCTGACCCGGTCTCTCTGGATTGCCTGTTCCTCGGGGTCAGCTCCGTAGGAGTGGTCGGCGCGGTCGTGCTCGTCCTCGAGCGTGGCATTCTGGTTGTCATGCCGTTTCAGCCTGTCGAGAGCCTGATTGCGACAGATGGTCAGACAGAAAGCCTCGATAGACTCAATTTCGTCCCACTGCTCGCGGCGGTTCCAGACCTTGATCATCGTCTCCTGCACGACATCCTCGGCCTCCGCATGGTTGAGAGTGATGCGGAGGGCCAGCCGGTAAAGCTCGTTCTTCAGCGGCAGTATGTCGGCCCGGAAACTGATCTTTTTCATCCTCTCTATATTGATGACGACTGACGGGGGAAGAAAGTTACAGCCGAGGCGCATTTTTCTTGCACCCGACACTTCGTTTTGTCAATATATTTCGTAATCATTTTTGTCTTGTGTGTAATTGCCTGAAAATCAACCCATTGAATTTTTGTTAGAAGAGAAGTGCCGCTTTTTGATGAAAGAAACGGTGCTTTTTGAGTCGAAAAGGGCCGCTTCTCGACCCGAAAAGCGCCGTTTCTTTTTGTGTGTGATTCAAAAATGTAAGAAAAAGTGACACTGAATATTTTTTTGCATTAGGGCAGGCGCACCCATGAGACAACGCGCTGGCGCCCATCGCGGTCGCGGAGCGTGAAACGGTAGTCACGGCCGCGCTCGAAACCCCAGCCGTTGAACTGGGCGACGCTGCGTATGGGCCGGTCGTCGATGGCCACCACCATGTCGCCCTCTCGGAAGCCTTGCTTGTAAGGTTCGCCTTGCTCCCAGACCAATCCGACAACGGGCATGCCCTGTTCGGCCACGAAGGCAATCTCCATCTGCTTATTGCCCACACGGCATTCGTTGCCGCCGTCGTATGGCTCAAATCGCATGCGCTTGCGTCGCGGATTAAACACGACGGCTCCCTGCTCAAGCACGGCAGCCCCCAGATGCGAACCGCCCTGCGTGGTCACCGTATGGACGTCGGTGAAGGCGAAATTGCCCAGACGCAGTCGTTCGAGGGCCAGGAAGACCACCTCGCCACGTGGTTCAGCGCCGTAGTTGCCGATGGCATGGCGGCCGATGGTGCGGCCCTCCACCTGCGGTCCGAGCGGCTGCAGCAAGTCTGCCTCGCCAAGATCGAAGCTCCGCTTGTTGATGGAATAGAACTGGCGGCTACCGGTGTCGAACAGCGCCTCCTCGATATACTTCCCGAAAGGCGTGACCACTACGTAGGGCACATGGTAATTCAGCCGATACTTCACCTCGACGCCTTCTTCGCGGTCGAAGTAGTCGCGGCGGTCGGTCAGCACCAAGAGTTTCCGGTGAACGTCGATCTTCATCAATAATCCACGACAGACGACGTCAAAACCGACGATTCCATCGAAGCGGCGACCCTCAAGAGCCCGACGCTGCACAGTGGCCTGGCAGCCCGTCAGCGTGAGGTTGCCGAGGGTCATGGGTGACATTTTCACCACACGCACGGTGTCAGTGGCCCCGATGGCGTCGTGGGCCAGCATATAGCCTGCCTCGGTGCAGAGACTGAGGAAGGGCGAATCCTCATAGACGACCGTCTGGCCAGACCCCGTGTCGAGCAGGAAGCGATAGACGTCGCCCCCGATTTCAACGGGCACGTAAGCCTGCCCGTCCCTCCACTCAATATTGATGGAATCGGCAAAATTTGAAGCAGAAACGTCAAAATCGGCACTGTAGCGCACCTGCTGCGCCCGGCATCCGGAGCAAAGTGCCGCCATAAGGAAAATCAGTAATATGGTTAAAGGCTTATTCATAGTCTACGATACGTTGTTATGTGAAATGCTTGTCAGAGGGAAACTTATGGATGATAGAGCAGCGGGAGGAACTCCTCGGGGCGGTCGAGGTTGACGAGGTCGGCCTTCTTGCGGGTGACCAAACCGGAACTGCGACGTGTCGTCCTCATGACAGGCAGCCATGACAAGGCTGACCAAGTATTTTCTTAGTTCCATTTGGCAGACAATTACAGTATCCGTTTCAGCCATAGCGAGAAGAATCGGTCGTAGATGATGTAACCCTTGTCTGTGCGATAGACCAGTTCCTTGTTTTGCAGCGTTTCCAAAGCCGACTTGACGGTGCTGGGCGAGGGCAGACTGTTGCGCGTGATGAAACTGCCGCTTTGGGGCTGAGCTACAGGCTCGTCACGGGCAATGGCCCTCAGCAGTGCCTTCTGGTTTGGCGTCAAGAGAGGAAGCATGCCCTCAAAAGCTACAGAAACCGTGCGTAGCGCAGCATCCACGGCCATAGTGGCATATTTGCAGTCATTGGCCTTCTTCGACAAATCATAGAGTTTGCTCAATACCATCTGTACGTTCCAGGTAATGCCATCGAAGCGCTGATAGATGTCGTGGAACACCTCTTCGCTGATACTGCCTTTCGCCTGCTCAAAAAAGCGGCGTGCAAAGGGGAAGTATATATCTTCATGCAACGGTTGAAGATTGATAAACTCGGTGCTTTGATAGAATGGACGCTTGGGAGAGAAGAACATCTCCGACATCAGATGTTGCTTGCTGCCTGAGAAGATAAAGTGGGCATGGCTGAACTGGATGTAGCTGCGCAGCAGTGCTTCGGTGCCTTTCTCAGGGTATTCCGTAATTTGCTGAAACTCGTCAAAGGCAATGTACACACGCTTGTCAAGCTGCTCAATATAGTCAAAGATTCCTTTTAGTGTATTTGTTGCCTGAACAGGCTCTATACTGACCGACACTTGAGGCATGCCTGTCACGGGATCGGCTGTCAGTACAGGCCGCCACCCCCGAAAGGCATCTAATGCCTTGCCGAAGAACGACTTTGTGCGCCCGACAACATCTGCGACAAAGGAACTACAGAACAACTCCACAAACTCTTGCAGGTTATTGGTTGCGAAAATGTCAATATACAGGCAAATAGCATCCTTCTGCTGTGCGGAAATATGATGAAAAACATGTTTTATAAGACCTGTTTTGCCCATTTTTCTTGGCGAAATAAGCGTAAAATTGCGGCCATTAGTTAAGCCGGAGATCAATTGTTCCGTTTCTTCTGTGCGGTTACAGAAATAGTCTGGACCTTCATACCCTAAGTAAATAAAGGGGTTTTGGGCTTTTTCCTTTTTCTTTTTTGTCATGTGTGTAGTCTTCTGTTGCGAACTTTTCGTTGCGAAAGTTTCGTCACGATTTTTTCGTCACGAACCTTTCGTGATGCAAAGATAGCTAATAATAAAGAAAACTCGCACGTTTGCCGCTGCAAACGTGCGAGTTTTTAAGTTTTTTTGGCTAATAGACGGCCACGGCTTAGTAGCCGGCGTTCTGCTTCCAGTTGGTGTTGTTGTTGAGCGTTCCCTGGGGAATTGGGAAGATGCGGCACTGCTTGTCAAAGCGAGCCGTCGGGAAGACCTTCACCTTATTGTCCAGCGGATCAAGCCACTGTGTGGTATGGAAGCCGTAGTTGTTCTCGAATGTGCCAAAGCGGATCATGTCGTTGCGACGCCAGTTCTCATCGAAGAATTCGCGTCCGCGCTCCTCAAGCAGTTCTGCCAACGAGGGCGAATGGTCGAGCGTGGGAGCGTTGGCAAACGAACGGATCACGTTGAACAGCGACTGTGCAGTCTGTCCATTCGTAGCCTCAGCACCGCGCACGATAGCTTCAGCCTTAGTGAGCAGAATGTCTGCAAAACGGAAGATGGGCAGGTCGTTCGACTGGTTGCGGCCGTTCTTGAAGTCGTCAGAAATGACAAACCATTTCACTGACTTGTAACCCTGGCTCCAGCCGTTGACGTCCTTACCGGTATTCGTGTCGGCAGGGTCAATTTCCGTGCCTTCACTGTTCAAGCGCTTCAACGTGATAGTCTTGGTCAGCACAACGGGCTCACCCTTATACTTATAAGGAGTTGTCGTCCGGGCATAGGGGACTTCGGGTGAGAACATGTAAATTTGTCCTGCCAGAATATTTTCCTGACGGTCGTCCTTCGACAGCTTCATCATGATGTCGCTCATTTCAGGAGTCATCGAGAAATTACCACCCGTTGAGTTGCCAATGTCGGAGCCAAAGTAGCCAGGACCGCCATCACCGTCGTTACGCCCCTGTCGCCAGATGCGTGGGCGGCAGTACTGGAATCCCGTCTGAGTCAGAGCGTCAAACGGCATAGCATAGATAAAGTCCTTTATCTGTACACCATTGTTTGGGAAGAACTTTGCACGATATTTGTTAGGATAACCCTCAGTACCACCATCGATGCTGAAGATTCCGCTTTGGATAATCTCATCGCAATACTTCACTACGTCCTGCAGATGCTCATTGCTGTATTTGTCGGCATCGTATTCGGTAACGTCCTTGGCGGTATAGACCGGCCAGTTGATGTACAACTTGACGAGCAAAGCCTCTGCCATCCATTTGTTAGGTTTTCCGTATGTAGCTTCACTGTTCTCCTCGGTCAACAATGGAATAATGTCGAGAAGCTCACTTTCAATCCAGCGTGCCACATCGGCGCGGGGCTGGCGCTCCACGGCCTCGCCTTCGGCCATCTTGTGATCCAGGATGGGCACGTCTCCATAGCTATCCATCAGAATCCAAGTGTAGTAAGCGCGCATGGCACGTGCGGGAGCGGTGCCTTCAGGCGACTGTTCGATGCCACCCATATTGTAAATGGCTTCGTTGGCTTTAGTGATACCAGCAGCCACATCGTCGTACCAGCCAGTTGAAGCATCGGTATAGATGAAGTTGTGTAGGCAGGTATGAGCGTATGTACCACCATCGTAATAATCGCCGTCGAACGAGATGCCGAGCCACTCGTCGGATGCCAGCGACTGAGCCTCCATGTAGCGACGTCCCAGTGTGCCGCGCAGATGGAAATAGACATCTGCCAACTGGGCTTCTTGCGCCACGTTGGAGGAAGGATATTGTGTGTATTGCGACTCAGGCGTGACGTCCAAGTCGGTGCAACCCACGGCAGTCAGGGCCATAAGTCCAGCTGCAAGATATATCTTTATATTCGTTTTCATATTTCTTTTAATCTAAGCGTTATTTAACTTCTGCGATAATAACCGAACGGCTGAGGTCGGAGTTGTTGAGGAACATCGTGTCGACGCCACCCTTAGAGTCGAGAGTCAGCTGGCTGGCCTTCACGCCATACTTCTTGGTGAGCACGTCATAGACGTTCTGGGCGCGGTTCTTGGCGAGCTGTGCGTTCTTGTCGGCGGTACCGGTCTGCTTGTCGGCATAGCCAACGACACTGAACTTCTTGTCGGGCACCGACTTGATCATCTCGGCCACATACTGCAGGTTGACAGTCTCTTGGTCGGTGACGTTAGTCTCGTTGACAGCGAAGTTGACATAGTGAGGATAGGTGATGAACTCCTTGGTGTTCACCACTTCCTTCTCGGTCTTCACCTCGGGCTTGCGGTTACGCAGGTCGTTGTTCTCGTCGCGCAGGCGGTTGACCTCGGCGTTGAGGCGATCAACCTCAGCATTGTCGGTCACGTAGACGGTGCGTGCGGGCTCAGCTTTCTTGGCAGCGTTGGTCTCGCCGAAATTGATCTTCACGCCCACCATGTATGTGCGAGTGTGGGGATAGAACGTTTCACGACGGTCTAATCCAGGCTCCAGTCCTCCGAGGTTGACCTCGGGATCGATGCCCTTATAGCCGGTAATGGTGAACAAGTTGTTGGCAGTAGCATAAAGCTGAATGCTCTGTGCCCATCCTGCAAGCTGCTTGAATGTATAGCCAATAGAAAGAGTCTTCAGGCGCAGGTAGCTGCCATTCTCCAGATAGCGGTCAGAAGGATAATAGTAGCGTGCATCCGTCTTGAACTTCGGGTCAGTGATAGCGTCAGCCAAGACATTCTTTCCACCAGAGACCAGCGCACGTGCGCTGTAATGTGCGCGGGAGGCATTCATAATCTTGTTGCCCAGTGTGCCTTGGAAGAAAGCAGTGAGGCTCCAGTTCTTATAAGTCAGAGTGTTGTTCCAGCCATAGGTCAGCTTAGGCTGTGCGCTTCCAACGATGGTGCGGTCCTTGTCCTGAGGATCATTAGTGGTGGTTCCAGTGCGCTCATTGGTGGTGGCATCGTGTTCGTAGAAGAGAGAATTGCCGTTGGTGTCATAACCGGCCCACTCCCAAGTATAGAACGTTCCAAGAGGCTCTCCCTCCATGATACGCATCACGTTGGTGGTGGCCAGTCCTGCAATGTTGGGATTGCCCCAGTCGCGATAATCACGGCTGAACTGTGCATTGCTCAGACTTTCAACCTTATTCTTGTTATGAGCCAGGTTCAGCGTTGTCTGCCATTGGAAGTTCTTAGTCTTCACAGGGACAGCGTTAATGGTCAGTTCAACACCGCGGTTAAGAATGTCGCCCACATTAGCCATCATTGTTGAAACGGGATAGACATTCTGGTTGACATCGTAATCCCAGATAAGCCCAGAGGTTTTCTTGTTGTAGTATTCAATGCTACCGCTGAGGCGGCTGTTGAAGAATGCGAAGTCAAGGCCCACATTGAACATGGCCGTTTTCTCCCACTTCAGGTCAGGGTTGGCATTCTGTACGGCACCCAGCTTCGAATAGGTTGCTCCATCGTATACGAAGGTGTTACTCGAATCAAGTCCATAAATTGCCAAAGCCTTATAGGCGCCGAAGCCCAGGGCATTACCGCTGACGCCATAGCCTACGCGCAGTTTCAATTGATCGAAGATATTCTGATTCTTCATGAAGCTCTCCTCTGCAATGTTCCATGCAACAGAAACCGAGGGGAATGTACCCCACTTGTGGTTCTTGCCGAATACTGATGACCCGTCGCGACGGATGGTGGCCTGCAGCATGTAGCGCGAATTGTAAGAGTAGTTCAGACGACCATAGAACGAGATATTGCGAATAGTTTCCTTGATACCGCTGTCAACGTCGGTCATGCCATTGATAAGGTTTGCATAAGCGAGATTGTTGTATCCCAGCGCGTCGTCGTAGAAGTTATACACCGAGAGACCAAAACCGTCGTCACTGGTGCGTTCCTCCCATGTGTAACCGGCCATCAGTCCCAGTTTGTGGACTCTTGCAAAGGTCTTGTCGAAGTTGGCATAGATTTCCAGTGTCTGGTCATCACCCAAACGAGTCTGGCGGAAAGCCTTATTCTGAGCATTGCCGAAGGGAAGCTGCGAGTTCGAGGAATTGTAATAGCTGTAAACCGTCTGGCGAGTATTATACGAATAGTTGCCATTCAGCATCAGGCCATCCACAATCTTCAACGAAGCCTTTCCGACGAGTTGCATCCGGCGCCATGTTCTGTCGTTGGCATCCTCATTGATCATCGACATGGGGTTGTAGTTCTGCGAACCGACATAGCTGTGGAACCAACTTCCGTCGGCATTGCGCACAGGGTTGGTGGGCGAGTAGTAGTTCATGGCATCAAGCACTGATTGGCCGTCGGTTCCTACAGGCACGCCATGATGCTTACCCTGCATAGCATTGATACCAAGCGAAATGTCAAGATGGTCTTTCAGGATTGTAGTCGATAATAAGGCACGCGCATTGACACGGTTCATGTCAGTGCCGCGGATGACGCCGTCATTATTCATGTAGTTCAACGATGCCATATATTTGGTGCGCTGGTTGCCACCGTTGATAGCAACGTTGTGGTTGTGGGCGATACCGGTGCGAAGCACCTCGTCCTGCCAGTCAACATTTGCGCCTTCGTCCTCAACGAGTTCGCCTGAGGAGCGCAGCTGTGAAGCTGAAGCCATTTCAAGTTTCTTCAGAACGTTCGAGAAGGCCACGTAGCCGTTGTAGCTGACGTTGGTGCGGCCTTCCTGTCCGCTCTTGGTGGTGATGATGATTACACCGTTGGCGGCCTTCGAACCGTAGATGGCGGTAGCGGAAGCATCGCGGAGCACGTCGATCGACTCAATGTCATCGGGGGCAACCATCGAGATGTCAACACCGGGGATACCGTCGATGACATAGTAAGGCTCAGCAGCACCGGCTTCGGTTCGCAATGTTGAGGCACCACGTAATGTGATAGAGGGAGTGCCGTTAGGATCACCACTGCCGGTGACGCTCAGACCGGCCACCTTGCCTTGCAGCATCGAGGCGGGATCGGTGAACACACCCTGGTTCAGGTCTTTGGCCTGGACGGTGGTGATTGACGAGGTGACGTCCTTACGGCGCATGGTGCCGTAACCGACGACGACGACCTCGTCGAGGAGCTGGTTATCCTCCTGCAGAGTGACGGTCATGCCGTCGCGTGCGGCGACGGTCTGCGTGTTGTAGCCGATGTAGCTGACATTGAGGCGGGCGCCGGGTTTCACGTTGAGAGTGAAGCGTCCGTCGATGTTGGTAGTGGCGCCGTTGGTTGTTCCGGCTTCCACAACGCTCACGCCGATGAGGGCTTCGCCCTTCGAATCGGTGACAGTGCCGGTGATGCGCTGCTGTGCCCATGCGATGGTGGTCATCATCAGGAGCATTGCGAGCGTCAGCACGCGGCCGAAATTCTGTTTTACGTTTCGCATAAATGATTTTTTAAGGGTTAATTATTATTTGGGTTGTTTTGTTGTTCGGGCGGGCGGGGTTGCGATGGCATCGCAACCTACGAGGGCGGGCGCGGTGCTCAGGGCGCCTGGCAGTTGTCGGTGACGACGGGGACGGACATCTGCATGAGCTCGTCGTAGTCGGCATAGATGAAGCCCTCGCCGCGGCAGGGGCGCTTGTCCATGGGGGCGCGGAGCATGCCCTTGGGCCGGCGGAGGTCGATGCGCACGTTGTTGAAGTGGACGCCCGTGACGCGGCCGGGGCGGTCAGCGCCGATGAAGCAGGCATTGTCAGAGATGGCGGTGATGTTGTTGAACCAGATGTTCCTGACGTTGCCGCAGCGGCCGTGGGTCTCGCCCTTGGGGAATCGCCAGTTGGCGTCCTTGTGGTTGCCGTCGGCGCGGGGGTAGGAGGTCACATAGATAGGCTCGGCCTTGCCCCACCAGACGTCGCTCCACTGGTGCAGGTCCATGTGGATGTTCGAGAACGTCACGTTGGTCACTGTGCCCTCGTCGCGGTTCTGAATGCCGAGTCCGCGGTTCGAGCCGGTGATGATGCAGTTGTCGAACAAGACGTTGTAGATGGAATCCATGTTCTCCGACCCGATTTTAATGGCGCATGATCGCGAGGACATGATGCAGTTGGTCACGACGATGTCGTGGCATGAGCCGTATTGTTCTGTTTCGCGGCGATTCTTCAGGCAGATGCAGTCGTCGCCCGAGGTAATGTGGCAGTTCGAGATGCGCACGTTGCGCGAGTGGTCGAGATCGATGCCGTCGCCGTTGCGGATCTTCAGGTTGTTGAGCAGCTGGATGCCGTCGATGAGGGCACCGTCGCAGCCCACGAGGTGCACTGTCCAGTAGGCCCCTTCGCGGATGGTGACGTCGCGGATGAGCAGGTTGCGGCAGTCGGTCAGCGTCAGCACATGCGGCCGCGGGTCGAAAGTCGGGTCAGCCAGCGGCTTCAGCTCATACGAGTCGTCGAGCTCGGCGCCCATGAAGCGGATGCCGTTGCCGTGGATAGTGCCGCGTCCAGTGATGCTCAGGTTCTCGGCGCCGTTGGCATAAATCCAGAGCATGCCCTCGCCGCGGTTCTCGCCGAAAGCGCTCAGCTTGTAGATGGATTCGTCGGGATTGGCGCGGAGCACAGCCGTCGCGTCGAGGTAAATCTCCACGTTCGACTTCAGCTCCAGCGGTCCGCTGAGAAACTCGTGGCCGCGCGACAGAAGCACGCGTCCGCCGCCCTCGCGCGAACATTTATTTATAGCTGCCTGCAGTGCAGGCGCATCGTCAGTCTGACCGTCGCCACGAGCCCCGAAATCGAGAACGTCGTAGACAGTCTGTGCATGACCGACGGCCGAAATTAGCATAAAGTAGAGGGTCCAAAAGGCCGTTTTCATCTTAGTGTACACTATACAATAGTAGTTCAGAGCGGCAAAATTAAGCATTTTTTTTGAAATAAAGAAACTATTTTGCATTTTTTTTGTTACTACTCCCCCTTTATGAGGGGAGTGGGGTGATGAAATCGGTTGATTATATCAGTAAACAGATTCAGAATTTTTCTTACAAACAATGGGTGAGTCAGACGAGAAGCGGTGCTTTTCGGGTAAAGAAACGGCCCTTTTTGAGTCGAAAAGCGGCACTTCTCGCCTCGAAAAGCACCGCTTCTTTTTTAATAATCTAATAACGAACTGATTTTCAATGACTTGCAAAATCTTATTGTTTTGTTGTGAATTATCTTTACAAATTGAGCTTCAGTAAGGGCCTTTTGACACAAAAATCCCGATAATCGTTTGCGTGTCTCGTTTTTTCTTCGTAACTTTGCAGGCAAACTAAAACGAATGCCAGTGATGAAACTGCGATTACTACTGTCTTTTGCCATCATGACGGTTTGTCGGAGCATAGGGCTCCAAGCCCAGTCTGACACAATCTTTGTCTACTCGCCCGACCAGCGGGCAGGGCTTCATCTAGCCGTGCGCGAGGCCGGCAAGTGGCACCACGTCGGGCAGCTTTGCGGCAGTGACTACGGGCCTTGGGGCGCCGAGAAGCGCATGCACACGCCGTCGCTCTGCCGGGCTAAGGACGGATCGTGGCGGCTAGTGTTCCAGGTCAATGACCATGCACCATGCTTTGCCGCAGCCTATAGCCGTGACCTCGTCAACTGGCGCCCGCAGGACTATCCGCGCATGCAGACCGGCCAGTGCCTGGCACCCGTAGTGAGTCCCGTCGGCGACGGCTTTCAGGTGACTTTCACGGCCAACGGGCATCACTACCGGACCAAGGCCTCGGCCGACTTCCGTCGGTTCACGCCCTGCGAGCCCGCAGAAAAGCCTGCGACGACCGTCCAACGTGAGACCGTCGACGGCAAGGAAATCGCCGGCCAGCTGTTTGTCATCAATTCCGATGAAATGGGAGAAATTCGCAACTTTTTCGCGAAAAATGATGCTGACAATCGGCTGTCGGCAGAGCGTATGCACGACGATGCCAAGAACCTCGCTTGGCTCACGGCGCCCGTCGAGGCCACGCTCAGCGTCGACCTGAACAACGAAAAGCCCATCAGCGACAAGCTCATCGGCATTTTCTTCGAGGACATCAGCTATGCGGCCGACGGCGGCCTCTATGCTGAGCTCGTTCAGAACCGCGACTTTGAATACAGTGCTAAGGACCGTGGTGAATGGACCTCCACGACAGCCTGGCACTCGGCCCGGCCCATCCAGATAGCCACCGAGCACCCACTCAGTGAGCAGAATCCGCACTACGCCCTGCTATGGAATGACACCCTATGGAACGAGGGCTGGGACGGCATCGCCGTCGATGCGGGAAAGAAGTACGACTTCTCTATGTTTGTGCTCGCCGGTGGCCAGAAGCAGACGTTCACCATCCAGCTACAGAGCGAGGACGGAGTGGTGCTGGCAACCAGTAAGCTGAAGACAAAAGGCGGCGACTGGCAGCAGTATAATGCTGTGCTCACCGTCACAAAGACCGATGCCAAGGCCCGGCTGGCCATTATTCCAAAGAAGGCTGTCCATGTGGGCGTGGACATGATTTCGCTTTTCCCGCAGGAAACCTTTATGAACCGTAAAAACGGCTTGAGGAAAGACCTGGCCGAAATGATTGCCGCCCTGCATCCCAAGTTCGTGCGCTTCCCCGGCGGTTGCATGAGCCACGGCCAGGGCCTCGACAATATCTACCACTGGAACGAGACCGTCGGACCGCTCTGGGAGCGCAAGCCCGACATGAATATCTGGCACTATCACCAGACACGCGGCCTCGGTTTCTTCGAGTATTTCCAGTTCTGCGAGGACATCGGTGCCGAGCCGCTGCCCGTGCTGGCTGCCGGCGTGCCTTGTCAGAACTCGGCCGCCAACGCTGACGGCTATGCTGGTCAACAGGGGGGCATTCCCATGGACGAGATGCCCGCCTACATCGACGAGCTATGCCATCTCATCGACTGGGCCAACGCCGATTCCGCCACTAATGAGTGGGCCCGCAAGCGCGCTGAGGCCGGTCACCCCGAGCCCTTCAACCTGAAATATATCGGCATCGGCAACGAGGACATCATCGGCACCACGTTTGAGGACCGCTACGTGATGATTTGCAAGGCTCTGCGCGAGCGCCATCCGGAGATCAAGGTCTGCGGTACCGTAGGTCCCTTCCACACTCCGTCGGCCGACTATCTTGAGGGTTGGGACCTCTGTCGTCGTCACCCCGACCTGCAGTATATGACCGACGAGCATTACTACGAGTCGACAGGCTGGTTCATGCATCACAGGGATTATTATGACAACTATAGACGAGCCCCCCTTTCAGCCCCCGAGGGGGCTACGATAGACAGCAAAGCTATAGAAGCCTCCTCGGGGGCCGTAGGGGGGGCTTCTACCTCGGTTCACGTTTACCTCGGCGAGTGGGCCGCCTCGACTAAAGTGAAGCGCCCCAACGTGGAGACCGCGCTGGCCGAGGCGCTCTATCTGACTGACATTGAGCGCAATGGCGACGTTGTCGAGATGACCAGCTATGCCCCCATGCTCTGCAAGGATGGCCATTCCAACTGGAATCCCGACATGATCTATTTCTCGAACACCAGTGTCCGCACGACGCCCGCCTACGAGGTGCAGCGCCTGTTCTCCGTCAACAGTGGCGACCGCTATATCAATGGGCAATTGACAATTGACAACGAACAGTTGCGGCATCGCATCGGCGCCTCGCTGGTGCGCGATAGCAAGACGGGCAAGCGCTGGCTGAAGCTTGTCAATGCCCTGCCGGTCGAGCTTCGCGTGAACGTCGAGGGTCTACAGTTGACTGCCACGGTGAAGTGCGAGCAGTTTGCCGGTAGTGACATCGAGGACCAGCGGGCTAAGACTCAGGTCATCGAGACCGCTGAGCCAACCCATCTGCCTCCATATAGCATACGCGTAATTGAAATTTAAACGAAACCATCAAATATGAGACCAATTATCCTTCCTCTGCTTGCAGCCCTCTCGCTGCCCATGCAGGCCCAAGTGAACATCAACATCGATGCCCAGCAGCGCGGACCCAAGATCAGTCCCACGCACTACGGCATTTTCTTTGAGGACATCAACCATGCGGCCGACGGAGGCCTCTATGCCGAGCTCATCCGCAACCGTTCGTTCGAGGACGGCCCACGCTACGGTCAGCCTGCTGACCTGCAGGGCTGGTCGTCGTTCGCAATGGCCCCTTCGCAGCTTGAGATGAAACTCATCCAGCCCACGAAGAAGCAGCCCCTGCTGAACGACAAGCAGCACAATGCCCTGCAGCTCAACATCGTGGCCACACCGCAGAATCCCGTCAGTCTGGTCAACGGGGGCTTCTGGGGCATCAATGCTGTGCAAGGCCGCACCTACCGCCTCTCGTTCTGGGCGAAAGGGAAATATAAGGGCACCATAAAGGCCCGGTTGCAAGCGCCCCTCCCTACGGCCCCCGAGGGGGCTTCTATAGACCCTGCGGTCTATGCTGAAACTATCGTAGCCCCCTCGGGGTCAGAAGGGGGGGCTATCGGGACTGCCTGGCGCAAGTTCGAGGCCACCCTGACTGCCGACGGCAACGACCCCAAGGCGCAGTTCGCCTTTGTCTTCGACGGTGTGGGCACTATTAACCTCGATGTCGTGAGTCTGTTCCCGCCTACCTTCCGCAACCGCGAGAACGGCATGCGTCCCGACCTGGCCTCGATGCTCTGGCAGATGCACCCCAAGTTCATGCGTTTCCCCGGCGGCTGCTTCGTCGAGGGCCAGGAGTCGCCCGACAATGCCTTCCGCTGGGAGCGAACCATCGGTCCCATCGAGGAGCGCGAGGGCCACTGGAATGTCAACTGGGGCTATCGCACCACCGACGGCATCGGTTTCCATGAGTATCTGCAGCTGGCCGAGGACCTCGGTGCCAAGCCGCTCTACGTGGTCAATGTGGGCCTATGGCATGGCGGCATGACTCCCGTCGACTCTATCCAGCCCTGGATTGACGAGACGCTCGCCGCCCTGGAGTATGCCAACGGCGACGTGACCACGAAGTATGGGGCCCTGCGTGCCAAGTATGGCCATCCGGAACCTTTCAACATCGAATATCTTGAAATCGGCAACGAGAACAACCAGCCCGACCCACGCCAGCAGAGCGACCGCTACTACGACCGCTACGAGAAGTTCCGTCAGGCCATCCGCGCCAAGTATCCTAATATCAACCTCATAGGCAACGTCGTGGCCTGGGGCGACGACAATCCTAAGTGGGAGAGCAACTGTCAGGTCGACCTGCTCGACGAGCACTACTACCGCAACCCGGCCTGGTTTGCCGAGGCTTTCCATAAGTACGACAGCTACGACCGCCGCGGCCCGAAGATCTACGTCGGCGAGTATGCTGTGACCAACGGTTTCGGCGACCTGGGCAACATGAACGCCGCTCTGGGCGAGGCTGTCTACATGATGGGCATGGAGAACAATTCCGACATCGTCCCCCTGAACTCGTATGCTCCCATCTTCGTCAACGAAAACGATGCCAAGTGGCGTCCCGACATGATCCGCTTCAACTCGCATCAGGTCATGGGCACGCCCAGCTATTATGTCCAGATGCTCATGCCGCAGCATGTGGGCACACAGGTGGTGAAGGTCAGCCAGAAGAACCCCTATACAGACCTGAAACAGGTGAGGGTGACACCCATGATGAGCCATGCGGGATTCGCCACCTGGGCCACCAAAGCCACGTTTAAGTCTCCCGGCCTCTTCGAGGGAAGTGAGAGCCGGCCCGACTTCGTCTCAGGCACGTGGACCACAGGCCAGGACGGCACGGTGGCACAGACGTCCATGCGGCAGCAGTGCGTCGCCATCGACCGCCACGCCGTCTTCACCGATCACTACACCTTCAAGTGCCGCGCCCGCAAGGACAGCGGCGACGAGGGCTTCATCGTCGTGTTCAACTATGTCGACGAGGACAACTACTGCTGGGTGAACTTCGGCGGATGGGGCAACACGCAGCACGGCATCGAGCAGATCTCGGGCGGCGGCAAGTTGCAGACCGCCACACGTCGCGGACGCGTGGAGACGGGCCGGTGGTATGACGTGACACTCACTGTCGCGGGCGACAGCGTCAAGGCTTGGCTCGACGATGAGCTCGTCTTCGACACCGTCCTCAAGCTCGACACGTCGAAGGGCATCTACTCCTCGGCCACCATCGACGACCACTCGGGCGAGCTCATCGTCAAGGTCTGCAACACGGGCGACAATCCGACCACCGCACAGCTCAACCTGCAGCACTTCCAGGCCCGTTCGGCCCGCGTCGTCCGACTGGCTGCCAACGATGGAATGGACGAAAATTCGCTCAAAACCCCCACAAACATCTATCCCGTCGAGCAGCAGCTCTCTCCCGAGAGTGCTGACCGCCTGCTTGTTGAAATTCCTGCCTATTCACTCAATATTATCCGTATCAAGCAATGAAGAAATTGCTGCTTTCGCTGATGGCGCTGGTCTGTATCGGCGTATTAGCCCAGAAGAATCCCATCCTGCCCGAAATGCACGCCGACCCTGAAGTCCTGGCCGACGGCGGGCGCTATTATATCTATTCCACGACCGACGGCGCTCCCGGCTGGGGCGGCTATTATTTCACCTGCTACTCGTCGAAGAACCTGAAGAAGTGGGACTATGAGGGCATTATCCTCGACCTGAAGAAGGACACTCGTTGGGCCCGCGGCAACGCCTGGGCACCCGCCATCGAGCGCAAGAACGGCAAATACTATTTCTATTATAGTGGTGACCAGGGTGAGCGCAAGGCCATTGGCGTGGCCATTGCCGACTCCCCGACAGGGCCTTTCGTCGATTTCGGCCAACCCATCGTCGACAGTCGTCCGCCGCAGCTGAAGAAGGGCGGACAGCAGATCGACGTCGACGTCTTCACCGACGACGACGGTCAGAGCTATCTCTACTGGGGCAATGGCTATATGGCCGGCGCCAAGCTCAACCCTGACATGACTTCCATCGACACGACCACCATCACCCTGCTCACACCCCGCGGCGGCACGCTCGATGACTATGCCTATCGCGAGGGCACTTATGTGTTCAAGCGCCGTGGCATCTACTATTTCCTCTGGAGCGTCGACGACACTGGCTCGCCCAACTACCATGTGGCTTACGGCACCACCACGTCGCCCCTCGGGCCCATCAAGGTGGCCGATGAGCCCGTCATCCTGCAGCAGCGTCCCGACCAGAAGATTTACGGCACGGCTCATAACTCCGTGCTCCAGGTGCCCGGCAAGGACAAATGGTACGTGGTCTATCACCGCATCAACCCCGCCTACCTCGACAAGAAGGACGGTCCGGGCTTCCACCGCGAAGTCTGCATCGACCCCATGGAGTTCGAGAAGGACGGTCGCATCAAGCCCATCACCCCGACGAACTGAGAACTGAGAACTAAGAATTATTATGAAGCGATTATTATTATCATTATTCATTCTAAATTCCTTCATTAGCCCCGCAGGGGCGCAGACGGAACTGACCACGCTGGAGGCAAAGACACTCTACAAGAACACATCGAAGAAGCGTGTCAGCATACACGACCCCTCGGTGGTCTATAATCAGCAGAACCAGCGCTACTACATCTTTGGTTCGCACAAGGCCGGTGCCTACACCACCGACCTCCAGAACTGGACGCAGGCCAACCCCACGTGGAAGGTCGGCACCAACAACAACGCTGCCAACAGCGCGGCCTTCGTCACCCCCGCCGTCAGCACGGTGAAAAAGGGTGGGGCAGACGTGGCCCTGCCGCAGTTCAACGCTATGGAGTGGTCGGCCCGCACCGACGCCAACTATAATGTCGACGGCAACATGTGGGCACCCGACGTCATTTGGAACCCCACCATGCAGAAGTGGTGTATGTACCTGAGCATTAACGGGGATGCCTGGCACTCCAGCATCATCCTGCTCACAGCCGATGCCATTACAGGTCCCTACACCTATCAGGGGCCAGTAGTCATCTGCGGTTTCTACGACAGCGGTCATAGCTACAAGGACACCGACCTCGAACTGGTGCTCGGCACGCAGTCGTCGCTGCCCGCCCGCTACAATGTGGGCACCAAGTGGGGCAACCGCTGGCCCCACACCATCGACCCCGCCGCGTTCTTCGACGAGACTGGCAGACTGTGGCTGGTCTACGGCTCATGGTCGGGCGGCATATGGATGTTAGAGCTGGACGAAGAGACGGGCCTGCGCGACTACGACGTGACCTATCCTTCGACCAACGGCTCGAGCGACGCCGTGACCAGCGACCCCTACTTTGGCAAGAAGGTGGCCGGTGGCCGCTATGTCTCGGGCGAAGGCCCCTATATCGAGCATATAGGCAAGTTCTACTATCTCTTCGTCAGCTACGGCGGTTATGCCCCCGACGGCGGCTACGAGATGCGCGTGTTCCGCTCGCAGAACCCCAACGGCCCCTTCACCGACTCGAAGGGCACGAGTGCCGTCTTCTCCGACTGGGCCAGAAACTTTGGCGTGGGAGGAGACACACGTGGCGAGAAACTGTTAGGTGCCTACAACGGATGGGGATTCATGACGGTGGGCGAGTGTGCCCAGGGGCATAACTCCATCATCGCCGCGCCCGACGGCCGTACCTATTTGATTTACCACACGAAGTTCAACGACGGTACCGCCGGTCATCAGGTGCGGGTGCACCAGGTGTTCCTCACCAAGCAGAACTGGCTGGTGGCCGCTCCCTTCGAGTACAACGGCGAGACGCTGACCGATGCCGACATAGCCGGCGGTCTGATGATAGACAATGTCGATGACATACCCGGCGTCTATCAGGTGCTGGTTCATAAGTACGGCATGGATCATGCGGCCTACGAGGAGGTGACGCCAAAGGCCATCACCCTTACGGCTGACGGCAAGGTGACCGGTGACTACACGGGTACATGGAGCATAGACGAGGGTACTAGCTACCTGACCATCAGGCTCGGCACGGTGACCTACAGCGGTGTCATCTTCGAGGAACAGATGGACAGCCGCAGCATCAGGACCATCTCGTTCACGGCCATGGCTACGGCCAGCGGTGTCAACGTCTGGGGTTACAAGATGCAGCCGAAGTATGCGCTGGCCTGGCAACTGAACAACCAGACGGTGCCCGTCGTGAACAACCAGCAGGTGACGCGCAACATCGACCTCTATAGCATCGACCAGCACGTGGATAATGTTGATGTCAGTTGGACTTCTTCGCTGCCCGACGCCCTTTCGGATTATGGACGCTACAACCCGGCGGGACTGACCGACGATGAGCAGGCGACGCTCTCCGCCCGCATCAGCACGACCGGCTACTATTGGGCTCAGGATTACAGCGTGAAGGTCCTCTCGGCAGAAAACTCCAAGGCTACAGCCGACTGGCAGACGGGCATGATGGCCCACTACGGTTTTGACGACAGCGGTCTGAAGAATACCCTCGACGAGAGTCAGAAAGCCCTGCTGCTCCGCCAGAGCACCACCACCCGTCCATCGCTCCTGTCCGACGAGCCTCTGCGCAATGGCAGCGTCGTCCATCTCAATCCAGGTGCCAACGGCAAGGAGAGCTATGTCTCGATGCCTAATCCTTTGAAGGGACAGCCGCTCGAAAGCGGTGCCACCATCGCTTTCTACGTGAAGCGTGCCGACAATAACCTTTGGGATGCCCTCTTCAGCTTTGTCAATGGCAATGCACGTCTTTATCTGACCGGTAACGTTTATGCCGGCTATAACGACGGCGAAGGCACGTGGCTCGACATCAACAATCCCTCGACTGTCACACCGGGAACGCTCACCACCGACCGCTGGCAGTTTGTTGTCGTCACCTTCCAGCGCACGGCCACCAGCACCTCCGGCGGTATCACCATCTACGTCGATGGTTCGCCTAAACGCAATGACCGCTTCAATGGTAGCCTTGGCAGCCAGTCCATCTCCAACAAGCAAGGTTTCGACTACAACCGGATTGTCGACCATATCGCCGCCAGCCCGAACATCTATCTCGGTTACGGCTCCTTCTGGGGGTCGCCCGACGCCCGCTTCGATGATGTGATGGTCTTCAATCGTCCGCTCTCGCTGACCGAGGTTATGGCCCTCCGCCAGATGACCGACCGTGCCTTCGATCCCGCATCGCTGACCAATGCCGTTCAGTCTGTTGCTGTACTACAGCAACGAAAAGGACAGATTTATGACCTGCAGGGCCGCCGCGTGGAGAACCCGGCGAAGGGCCTGTATATAATAAACGGTAAAAAAGTCTTTGTGAAATGAAGAAACAGCACATCCTCCTTCTGCTTCTGGCCTTGTTCCTCGGTGTCATGCCTGCTGGCGCTAAGAAGAAACAGCCCAAGCCGCTGACCGACCGCGAATATTGGTGCGAACAGGCCTACAAGATGGCCCAGCCCGTCTTAGAGAATATGGCGAAAGGCGAACTGCAGAAGAACATGAAGACTGAGTTCTCGCCCTCGTTCGACAACCGCAACCGAAAGGTGGTCTACATGGAGACCTTCGGCCGATTGATGGCCGGCATTGCTCCGTGGCTGGCCCTCAACGACACTGTGGTCGGCGGTTCTGCCGCCGACATAAGAGAGTCGGAAATGCGCCGCCAGCTCCGCGAATGGGCCCTGGCTTCCTATAAGAACTCCGTCGACCCCGCGTCGCCAGATTATCTTTGTTGGGGTGTCTCAGGTCAGAACCTCGTCGATGCGGCCTATATAGCCGAGTCGTTCATCCGGGCCTACGACCAGCTGTGGGTGCCTCTAGACCAGACGACCAAGGACCGTTATATCCTGGAGTTCAAGAAGCTGCGCTCCATCGAGCCGCCCTACACCAACTGGTTCCTGTTCTCAAGCATTATTGAGAGTTTCATCGCCAAGGCCGTCGGACTGAAGGAGTACGACGATTTCCGCGTGATGATGACCATCCGCAAGGTGGAGGAGTGGTATGTCGGCGACGGCTGGTATGCCGACGGTCCCGTATTCGCCTTCGACTATTATTCGTCGTATGTCTTCCACGCCATGTACCTTGAGACCCTCCAGAACATGATTGACGCCAAGGCCAACACACGACTGGAGTATCAGAAATATTACGACCGCGCACTGAAGCGGGCCCAGAAGTTTGCCATCATTCTTGAGCGCTTCATCTCGCCCGAAGGCACATTCCCGGTTATTGGCCGCTCCACACCCTATCGCATGGCCGCCATGCAGCCCTTAGCCTTGATGGCCTGGTATGACAAACTGCCTAAAGACCTGAGCCGCGGTCAGGTGCGCGCAGCTCTGACGAAGGTGATGCACCGCATGTACGACGAGCAGCAGAACTACAACGACGCGGGCTTCCTGACCATCGGCTTCTGCGGCTCGCAGCCCGAGACGGCCGACTGGTACACCAACAACGGCTCGCTCTACATGACGTCGCTTTCGCTCATGCCCCTTGGGCTGCCTGCCTCGCATCCCTTCTGGGACGACGCAGCTGAGCCTTGGACGCAGGTGAAGGCCTGGGGCGGCCAGCCCTTCCCCAAAGACCATCGCTGGGCCGACGACATCCAGACGCGCGACCGCTGGTGACAAATTCCCCTATAGGGACCTTTATTATAACTATCATGACAAAGACGATATTACTGACCCTGCTGTCAATGACAGTAGCATTGTCTGTCAGGGCTGGCAATGCCGACCTGACTCTCCATTACGGGCGACCGGCCGCGCATTGGCTGGAGGCACTTCCCGTTGGCAATAGCCACATGGGTGCGATGGTCTATGGCGGCACCGACACTGAGGAAATACAGCTCAACGAGGAGACTTTCTGGAGCGGAGGCCCCTACAACAACAACAGTACTGAGGCGCTGAACCATCTCGACGAGGTGCGACGTCTCATCTTTGCCGACCGCGAAAAGGAGGCCTACAGCCTCTTGGAGAAGCATTTCATGCGCAAGCCCTATGGCATGCGGTTCCTGCCTTTGGGCAGTGTGAAACTGAGTTTAGGACATAGCAACACTACCAACTACAGGCGTCAGCTCGACCTGAAGACAGCTGTCGCCACGACCAGCTATGATTGCGACGGCGTCCATTTCGAGCGCAGCGTGATGGCCTCGCAAGCCGACAACGTCGTGGCCGTCAACCTGAAGACCAGCCAGCGGGGTGCCTTGGGGTTTCAGCTAAGCTATGCGAGTGAACTGGCTGAGAAAGTCTTTCCCTTAGCCGTCCATGGCGGCAACGGCTCCCTTTATCAGCTCTGTGCGAAAGTGAAGAATGTGGAGCAGGAGGGCATCGAGGGTGTCCTGACAGCCGACGTGCGCGTGGAGGTGAAGACCGACGGGCAGGTGAGCCTCGACGGCGAATCGCTCCGCATTACCGATGCTACGACAGCCACGCTCTACGTCGTCGCAGCCACCAACTACGTCAGTTATAAAGACGTGAGCGGCGACCCCGTCAAGAAGAACAACGAGGTGCTGGGCAGCGTGCGCCGGCTGTCGTTCGATAAGCTGTTGAAGCGCCATCTGAAGAAATACACTGAGCAGTTCGACCGCGTCAGCCTGACACTACCCCGCACGGCGGCCTCGCAGCTGCCCACCGACGAGCGTCTGGCCGATTTTACCAAGGGCTGTGAGCGCGGCGAGGCCGACCTCGACCTCGTGGCCCTGATGTTCCAGTTCGGGCGCTATCTGCTCATCTCGAGCTCGCAGCCCGGCGGTCAGCCGGCTAACCTGCAGGGCATGTGGAACGACAAACTGAATGCCCCGTGGGATTCTAAATACACGATCAACATCAACACCGAGATGAACTACTGGCCAGCTGATATCTGCAACATCGGAGAGACCCAGCAACCCCTGTTTGCCATGCTCCGCGACCTGCAGCAGACAGGCGCTGCGACAGCCCGCACGCTCTACGGCTGCAGCGGATGGGTGGCCCACCACAACACCGACCTGTGGCGCGTCAGCGGACCTGTCGACGGTACCACCTGGGGTATCTTCCCCACTGGCGGCGCCTGGCTGACCACCCACATCTGGCAGCACTACCTGTTTACCGCCGACCGCGATTTCCTCAGCCGCAATTTCGACGTCATGCGTGGCGCTGCCGACTTCCTGCTCGACTTCCTACAGCGTGATCCGCGCAACGGCTGGTTGATGACCGTTCCCACCGTCTCGCCTGAGCACGGGCCGCAGGGCAAGGGCACCACCGTGACGGCTGGTTCGACGATGGACAACCAGATAGTGTTCGACGTGCTGTCCAACGTGCGGCGCGCCATGACCGTGCTCGGTATTGACGATGCCGCCTACGCCCGGCGCCTGGAGCAAGCCATCGCCCAGTTGCCGCCGATGCAGATTGGCCGCCACGGCCAATTGCAGGAGTGGCTCATCGATGCTGACGACCCGAAGGACGACCATCGCCACATCTCGCATCTCTACGGCCTCTATCCCTCCAACCAGATTTCGCCGCGCCAGCATCCCGAACTGTTCGCGGCCGCAGCCACCACGCTGCGCCAGCGCGGCGACATGGCCACCGGCTGGAGCCTGGGCTGGAAAATCAACTTCTGGGCGCGCATGCTCGACGGTAATCATGCCTTCCGCATCATCTCGAACATGCTCCATCTGCTGCCCAGCGACGCCGTCAAGAACGACTATCCTGACGGGCGCACCTATCCGAACATGTTCGATGCTCATCCGCCCTTCCAGATCGATGGCAACTTCGGCATGACGGCCGGCGTGGCCGAGATGCTCGTGCAGAGCCACGACGGTGCCCTGCAGTTGCTGCCCGCACTGCCCGAGGCATGGCGCGTAGGTTCGGTCAGCGGCCTGCGCGCCCGCGGCGGATTCGAGGCCAGCATCAGCTGGCAGGACGCCCGCCTGCAGCAAGCCACCATTGTCAGCCATGTGGGCGGCACCGTCCGTCTGCGCTCCTACGTGCCCCTCAAGGGCAAGGGCCTGCGCGCTGCTCAAGGCGACTGTCCCAACGACCTGATGCGCCCGGCCGAGGTGGCACAGCCGTTGCGCTCGAAAGAGCTGAAACAGGCCGAGCAGCCACAATTGCAGCCGATTTATGAGTACGACCTTGACACCCGCCCTGGCCAAAGCTATCGGCTGACAATCAACAATTAACCCCATGTTGCCCCGCCGGCAAGTAGAGCCTGGTGTCATTTTATTTGACATTTTGAAATTCGTCCGCAAAGAAGCGGTGCTTTTTGGGCCAAGAAACAGTCCTTTTCGCATTGAGAAGCGCCGCTTCTTGACTCAAAAAGCACCGCTTCTCTTGTTGGTAAATTATAATCGTCTGGAAATCAATAAATTGAGATTTGTGGTTGTTTTGTTGCGAATTTTATTGACATTTTAGGGTCAAAATGGGGCAGTCCGAAAAAGTTCATTAAGTATTAATGTATTTTAAAACGTATTTAAATAAGGAGGTGATATGAATTTTATTTCGTATCTTTGCCATCAATAAAAAACAAAGGCTATTGAAAATGAAAACAAACTACGAAGTGCGTTATGCGGCACATCCCGAGGATGCCCGCCACTATGATACCACCCGGCTGCGCCGTGACTTTCTCATCGAACGGCTCTTTGCGCCCGACGAGGTCAACATGGTCTACTCGATGTACGACCGCATGATTGTCGGCGGCGCCATGCCCGTCAGCGGGCTGCTGCTCGAAGCCATCGACCCGCTGAAGGCTCGCTGGTTCACCGAGCGTCGCGAGGTCGGCATCTACAATGTCGGTGGTCCGGGTCGGGTCAGCGTCGGCGACGAAGTATTCGAACTGCAGTTCAAGGAGGCTCTCTACGTCGGTCGCGGCGACCGCGACGTGGTCTTCAGTTCCGTAGACCCCGCCCGTCCGGCCAAGTTCTATTTCAACAGCACTACTGCCCATGCCGTTTATCCCTGCCGTAAGGTGACGAAGCAGGACGCCGTCGTGGCCCACATGGGTTCGCTGGAAATGTCAAACGAGCGCAATATCAACAAGATGCTTGTCAACCAAGTGCTGCCGACGTGCCAGTTGCAGATGGGCATGACCGAGTTGGCCCCTGGCAGCGTGTGGAACACGATGCCCGCCCATACCCACTCGCGCCGCATGGAGGCCTATTTCTATTTTGAGTTGCCTGACGACCAGGCCGTCTGTCACTTCATGGGCGAGCCCCAGGAGACCCGTCACATCTGGATGCGCACCGAGCAGGCCGTCCTCTCCCCCGAATGGAGCATCCACAGCGCCGCCGCCACCCACAACTACACGTTCATCTGGGGCATGGGGGGCGAGAACCTGGACTACGGGGATCAAGACTTCTCACAAATCATAGATCTGAGGTAGAGGAGTTTCAGGAGTTCTGGAGTTTCAGGAGTTCAGACGACAGTCTTGCTTCCATGGAGTTTTAGGGACTTCTGAACTCCTGAATTTAAACTGATAAAAACAATCAATTAAAATGACACCAACATTCTCATTTGAACAGATAATTGCTTGGCAAAAAGCCCACCAATTCACAGTGTTGGTGTATAAGTTGACAAAACTGTTTCCTAAAGACGAACTTTTTGGATTGACATCACAATTCAGGCGAGCCGCAGTATCAATAGAAGCAAATATAGCTGAAGGGTATAAAAATTCAAGTAAAGTTGACAAACTACGATTTCTGAATATTTCTGAAGGGAGCTTGGCAGAATTCAGAAACTACATCATCCTATCAAAAGATTTGGAATACATTGATGACTCGGACTATTCGCAATTATATTATTCAATAGAAGAAACAAGTAAATTATTAACAGCATATTGTGTGGGAATTATTAACAACAACGGGATAAAGGATTAAGGAAACTCAAGAGCAAGATCATCGTCTGAACTCCTGAAACTACGAGGAAGCAAGACCGTCGTCTGAACTCCTGAAACTCCTGAACTCCTGAACTCCTCAAAAAAAACAAACCAATGACAAACATGTTTTCATTAGAGGGTAAGAACGCCTGGATCACCGGCGCATCTTACGGCATTGGCTTCAACATTGCAAAGGCTTTTGTTGCAGCAGGTATTAAGAACATCATCTTCAACGACATCAACGAAGCTGCACTGCAGCGCGGCCTGGACAACTACAAGGAGGCCGGCATCGAGAACGTGAAGGGCTACGTCTGCGACGTGACAAAGGAAGACGACGTGAAGGCGCTTGTGGAGAAAATCCATGAGGAGGTGGGCCAGATCGACATTCTCGTCAACAACGCCGGCATCATCAAGCGCATTCCCATGCACGAGATGAAGCGCCAGGAGTTCCAGCAGGTCATCGACATCGACCTCGTCGGTCCGTTCATCTGCTCGTCGGCCGTCATCCCCGAGATGATGGAGCGCCGCGAGGGCAAGATCATCAACATCTGCTCGATGATGTCAGAGCTCGGCCGCGAGACGGTCTCGGCATACGCAGCTGCCAAGGGTGGACTGAAGATGCTCACCCGCAACATCTGCTCGGAGTATGGCGAATACAACATCCAGTGCAACGGCATTGGCCCGGGCTACATCGCAACGCCCCAGACCGCTCCGCTGCGCGAGCGCCAGCCCGACGGCTCACGCCATCCGTTCGACTCGTTCATTTGCGCCAAGACGCCCGCAGGCCGCTGGCTCGACCCAAGTGAACTCGGTGGTCCCGCCGTCTTCCTGGCTTCACATGCCAGCGATGCCGTCAACGGTCACGTGCTCTATGTCGATGGTGGCATTCTGGCCTACATCGGCAAGCAACCCTCCTGATTATTTTCTCAAAACTTATATTAGGCCGATTTCATCGAGTAGGCATTTCGATGAAATCGGCCTTTTTTATCAGCCGCGACGAATGATATCGTCGTTTTGTTATTGTTATTTCGCGAAATGAAAAACATTTTTTTCCCGAACTGTAAGTTTGTTGGCGATTTTTTGCTAATTTTGCATTCAGAATATAGGAATATCTTTATAATTAGGAACTATCATGAAAAAAACATTAGTATTGCTGACGGCAGGCCTGATGACCTTGGCCTTCGCCACGGCACAGACTCCTTCACCGGCATCAAAGCGTTTGGTGCTGGTCGAGGAATTCACTAACACGGGCTGCGGGCCTTGTGCCTCGTGGTCGCCCGTGCTCGACTCAGCCATCAATTACCGGCTGGGCGACTGCATCGCTATCAAGTATCACTCTGGCTATCCCGACAAGAACGACGAATTCTATCTCTACGACCAGGAGGTGCAGCAAGCCAAGGTTGATTACTATAACGTCACCGGCGTGCCCACGACCTTCGTCAACGGCATAGAGATTGCAGACCGCTCGTTTGCTTATATGAACACCGCCATTGACTATTGCCTGAAAGAGCAGCCGCAGGATTATGACATCGAGCTCACAAAGGAGCTCGTCGGCCACCAGCTCAAGGTCAGCGTGTATGGCATGCAAAATCTTTACTCGGAGAATCCGACAATCAGCGAACCGAATGAGAACGTGCGGCTCAACGTGGCGGTCATCGAGGAGCATCTGGAGCGCAGCACACCGTTCTCCAATGGTGAGAGCGAACTGAACTACACGCTGCGCAAGATGCTGACCGGCCCCAACGGCAATGTCGTCTTTAACGGCCTGACAAGCTTTCATGTCGAGTCGGAATGGACTGATGACTGCTTCGACGATATTTCCCAGCTCGGTGTGGTAGCCTTCCTGCAGAATATCGAGACGCGCGAGATTCTCTGCACGGCCTATAGCGGCCCAAATGCCGAGGGCGAAAACCGTCTGGCGCTGATGAACTTCTTTGACACGCCCGACCTCATCTGTGTTCCGAACTTCTATGGCAAGGTGCTGTTCCGCAACGACGGTGCTAATACGATTACCTCGGCCACGCTCAATGTGCGTGTGAACGGGTCGGTGAAGCAATATCCCTGGACGGGAGAGCTGAACTATCTCGACCGCGACACACTTGCCTTCAGCGACTTCACCAATTTTGACTTAGTTGAGGCTGGCAGCAATCGGGCGGAGGTCTGGTTCAGTGACATCAACGGCTCGACCTCAGAGAGCAATGTCCGCTCGAAGAGCTTCAGCAATTCGGTGGTGCTCAACTACGGTGCACAGCTGAAAATCTATACTGACAAGAAACCTGAGGAAATCACGTGGAACCTCTATAACTCGGCTGGCGACCTCCTGCAGCACGGCGGTCCCTACACTGAGTCGCGCAAGTTTATCACCATCCCTTTGGAAGTGACGGTCGACGACTGCTATCAGATTGAATTCCTCGATGCCGGCGGCGATGGCATAAAGGGCAGCTATGGCAACGGCTACTATCAGCTGTTCCAGGTCGACGAGAACGGCAAGACGGCCCGCGTCACTCAGGGCGACTACGACGGAGCTTCGTTCTACCTGAACTTCCGGCTGACAGGCAGCCCTGTGGTGCAGACACCGCGACTGGTGCTCTTTGAGGAGTTCACCAACACGTCGTGCGACCCCTGCGCCGAGTTCTCGCCCGCACTTGACAATACTATATATGAGAGCATGGGACAGATGGTGGCCATTACCTACCACTGGAATTTCCCGTCGCCCACGGATCCTTTCTATCTCGTCAGCAGCGACGACGTGATGGCTCGTGCCAACTATTATGGCGTGACGGGCGTCCCCTCACTGCGCGTCGACGGTGAGCATGTGCGCGCCTGGGGCTATGATGAGTATCTTCCGCTCTATGTCAGCGGTGCCGCCAATGTGGCAGCCAAGATGAACATCGATACACGAGCACATCTCAGCGACGACGATGTGCTGACGGTCGATGTCGCCCTGTCGCCTATTGGCGTCACTGACGGGCAGAATCTGCGGCTTTTTGCCGCTGCCGTCGAGGAGCGCATCGAATGGGATGAGCCGGCAGCCAACGGTGAACGCTCGTGGAACTACGTGTTGCGCAAACTTCTGACCGGTGCCGACGGTCAGGCTCTGGAAGCAGAGCTTAACAAAGTGACGCCCTATAATTATGAATTCAGCTGGAAGGTCGAGAACTTCACCGACCCCACCGAACTGGGCATCGTCACCTTCGTGCAGGACATCAGCACTGGCGAAATCTTTAATGCCGCCTACACGCCGCGGCCCACAGGCAGCGACAGCGCTGCTAAGATCCTGCAGGTGCTGAACACCCCCGACCGCATCTGCACACCGCTGTTCACGAGCGACCTCTCGGTGCGCAACATCGGTCGCGACGCCTTGACCTCGGCCACCATCAACGTGCGCATCAACGGCACGCTGCAGCAGACCCCCTGGACGGGCCGTATGAACTATCTGGACATCCAGACCCTGCGCACGCCGGCATTCGAGAACTTCACTCTGGCCGACAATCAGGACAACGAGGTGGAAATCTGGCTGTCCGACCTGAATGGCACCACTGAGGAATCGGTGCATAAGTCATTCAAGATGAAGAATGCCTATCATGCCCGGAATGCTGTCCGCCTGACCATCATGACCGACCAGCAGCCCGGGGAAATCACTTGGACGCTGACCAACTCGGCCGGCGATGTCGTTGCTCAGGGCGGTCCCTACGCCGAGGCTCGCAAGAAGCAAGTCGTCGACCTGCCCCTGAGTCTCGACGACTGCTACATGCTGGAGTTTGAGGACGCCGGTGGCGACGGTATTGCCGGAGGCCGAGGCTATTACACCCTGCATGAGGTCGACGCTAACGGCAAGTCCCGCCTGCTGGTGCAGCAGACTTATGAGGAGGCTCTCCACGACGTCTTCTTCAGTCTGCAGAACGCTGCCACGCAAGGCATCGAGACCGTCACCGGCCCAGCGTCATCCTCCGCTGAAGTCTACGACCTGCAGGGCCGTCAAGTGAAGCATCCCGCCACGGGCCTTTACATCAAGAATTCAAAGAAAATCATTCAAAAATAAAACCTAACAATCTTATGAAGAAATTTTATATTTTGTTACTGATGGCACTGGCTGGCACAACCCAGGCTTTTGCCCAGTGGAACACTAACGCTACACCGAAGTGCATCTTTGATGCTACGGACAAGGGAGACTATTATGCCTGCAATCCGAAAGTTGTGCGCACACCTGACAAGAAGACCTGGATTGCCTGGAAGACCGCTCGCTCCTTTGAGCGGAACGGAGCCATCCACTCCGGCGAGTGCACCTATCTGCAATTGCTCGACGTCAATGGCGTGCCCCTGTTTGAGCAGCCTATCCTCGTCAACGATCACGTCACGCCCTCGTGGTGGTCGGAGTATGCCCTCTGTCTGGCATCCGACGGCTCGGCCATTATCACCGTTGCCGACAGTCGTACCGAGGAGTCGACAATACCTGCAGACCAGAGATACGGCTATTCATTCACGCCGGCCATCTATAAAGTCGACCAGGAGGGCAACTTCCTCTGGGGGCTCGATGGTATCGACTATCCCAACATCACGAACGGAGCTTACACTACTGCCTTCGTGGTTGGCGACGACACCTACTTCATCTTCATCGATACCAACGAAAGCAGCACCGCCGGTGCCACCTACATTCAGCGCATCGATGCCGACGGCGTGACTGCATGGGACGAGCCCCGCAAACAGCGCGACGAGCCTTACTTGCAGTACAAGATAGTCCCCTCGCTCGACGGCGACCTGCTGTTCTTCGACCACACGGCCGATGGAGCACGTGTGCAGCGGCTGAACCGCGACCTCGAAGACCAGTGGGGCGGCCCCGTCATCTATGATGAGAACAAGTACGACGGCTACGAGATGAACCACTACCGGATTCTGAGCGACGGCAACGGTGGCGCCTGCGTGGCTTTCTTACGCAACATGGGCCAGTTCTCCCACAACGTCCGCGTGCAGCACATCAATGAGGACAGCTCATTAGGCTTCGGTCTGACCGGTCTCGACACTTACCACGATGATGCCTATGACCACAACTATCCCCGCATTGCCGTCAACCCCGAGACTCAGGAAATCCTCGTGCAGTTTGCCAGCGACTTAGGCAGCACCGGCAACGTGATGCACCAGAAGTTCTCCTTCGACGGCGACTATCTCTACGACGAACTCGCCATGTCGATTGCCAGCAAGAATTCATCCACTAACTCCTATTTCTTCGGAATCGTCGGCGTCGGAGCACTGAGCTGCGGCGACTGGATCTGCTGCTACCGCGACATAGTAAGCTACAACACCGAGTCGTTCGTCATCCGTCGCTACGACAAGGAAGGCAACCGTGTATGGACCAAGACCATTGGCCGTGACTTAGGCCCCAACGACACCAAATTTTTCGTTGAGGACGAGGCTGCCTACCTCTTCTATCGTGAGACGAGGGCTAACAAGGAGCCCGGCATCAAAATCTTCCGCATCGGCGCCGACGGCACCTACGACGTGAACTACACCGACGGCATCACCTCGGTCGACGACCAGCGTGAGGCCGGCATCGAGAGCATCTACACGCTCGACGGCAAGCAAGTGAAGCAGCTGCAACGCGGACTGAACGTCGTGAAGTACAGCGACGGCACGGTCGGGAAGCGCTTCATCAAGTAAACAATTTAACTTCAATCCACATTATTACTTTTAAAAACTGTAACGCTTATGAAGAAAAGATTATCTTTCTTAGCAATGGCATTCTTTGCCGTGCTCAGCGCATCGGCTCAGATGTTCGCCTACGAAGTGTCGACGACCACTTCCGACTATCAGGAAATCACGAACGGCATCGTGGCTGACCTGGGTGATAACACCGGCACAGACCTCTCGAAGCTGCTGCTCGACAACGACGGCAATGCCAACGTCAGAACGGCCGAGGACGTCAAGGCCTTCCCCATTGGCTTCGACCTGAACTACAACAGCAAGACGATGAAGTACTTCCTCATCGGCACCGATGGCGAAATCGTGCTCAGCGATGTCGAGACCGTCACCACCGAAATCGCTAACAGCGCTACCAACATGTTCACCACGTCGGGCTGTCACGATGCCTTCGGTATTGTGACCCGTGAGGGCGTCTATGGCTACGAAGACACCGAAATCAGCTATAAGACAGAGGGCGAGCCGGGCAATCGTGTGCTCATCATCCAGTACAAGAACCTCGGCCTGCAGTCTGGCCAATGGAACGTTGACGTATGTGCCAAGGTGCAGATGCAGTATCGCGTCTATGAGGCCACGGGCAACATCTCGATGCAGGTGAAGGACTTCGCACCCACTGACGTGACCGGCAACTTCCACTTCATGCGCATCGGCCTGCTGGGCGACAGCAAGGACTTCATCCAGGTTCAGGCCTACGACGGCTCAGTCACTGGCGTTAAGGACACCAACATCAAGTACAGTGCTGAGTTGTATCCTGCCGACGGCACCACCTACATCTTCGAGCATCCTGAAGAATGCATGCGCCCGGATGAAATGGAGACGCTGCGCGACCTGCAGCTCACCTCGACTTCCACGCAGATCAATGGTACGTTCAAGCCTAGCGGCGTCGACCATTACCTCGTGCTGGCTGGCACGGCCGCTCCTGAGGAGGTCAACCCCGCTGACCTGAAGAAGTATGTCGTTGGCGACGAGCTGGGCAATGCCAAGGTCATCGCCGTCGTCGAAATCATGGGCTTCGGCACTTGGAATGATTCACCCTCGTTCAGCAGCCCCAACAACATGGAGAGCAGCACCGAGTACTATGTGACGCTGATCCCCTACAATGCTGTCGGCGCCAACGGCCCCCTCTACGGCACGGCCACCACGGCTACCGTCAAGACCAAGCCCGCAGCTCCTGAGGCTCTCGCCATTACCAGCATCGACAAGGACAACCTCACGCTGAGCCTCAGCGCCGTTGCAGGCTCACAGGTCGTCATCGCTCTCAGCGAAATTGAGGCCATCAACAGCATCGGACAGTCACTTGATCATGGCGAATTTGGCACCCCCGAGGGCAACTACAAGGTGGGCGATGTCATCACGTTCGACTATGACAAGTACATCGGCAACTTTGAGACAAAGCCTGCACAGGGCACTAACACCATCGTCTATGTTGGCGAAAGCAACGACAACATCGAGCTGACCGGACTGGAGATCGGTAAGGCCTACTGGTTCCGCGCCTGGACCACCGACGGCGAAGGCAATTACTCGTCAGTCTATCAGGAGGTTGGCGGCATCACGGCTGCCGAACTGCCTTGGGCGTTCGTACCCGATATGAGCGGAAGCTTCACTCCCCTCGGTTGGGAGATCGACCCCAACTACACATGGACTAACAATAGCCACGCCGATCCCGCCTACTTCTACAACACGATCAGCTTCACTGGCACTGAGGAGGTGAAGGAAACCTGGATGCTCTCACCCTACATCTATCTTGGCGAAGGCACCAACACGCTGAAGGTCAGCGTCGGTGCTTCGATGTTCACCTTCCGTACCTTTGCTGCTCCCACCTATGAGATGCAGGAGGGTGAGGAAATCGCCGTGCAGGTGACCACCGACGGTGAGACGTTCACCAACATTCTGACCCTGAACAAGGACAACATGCCCACCGCCACCCTCACCGACGATGATGGCAACGAGACCGAAGGCAATGCCTACGAGAGCGGCAAGTTCTACGATCAGGAGGTCGACTTCACCGAGTTTGCAGGCCAGAAGGTGCGTCTGCGCTTCTATGTCAAGCGCTACACCAACGGTGGTGCTCAGTTTGCTAACCTCTCGCTGACCAACAAGGCTGGTGAGGCTGCCGAGGCTTCTGTCACCTACGCCATTCAGACTGGTGAGACCTTCACTTCCGGACAGACTGTCGAGGTGAAGGACGGCGGCGACGTTGTGGCTACCATCACCTATGGTGAGGACGGCGGAGCTGACTTCAAGGCTGCTAAGGCCAACGCTGCCATTGAGGGCTTCGTGGCCTTCACTGAGGGTAACGGTGAGAACGGCAACAAGGCCGGTGGCACCTTCTACACCATCGTGCCTAACTATGGCGGTGAGATTACCATTGGCGTCGTGCTCAACAATGGCAAGGCTTTCTATGTGCTTGAGGACGGAACGGCACTTGCTGACTACAACGGCATCACCGTTTCTGAAAAGTACTACGGTACTTATACGTTCAGCGTCAAGGCTGGCAAGAGCTACAAGTTCTATTGCAGTGGTTCGAAGCTCGGCTTCTACGGCTTCAACTACATCTATGACATGACGGCCACTGGCATCGAGTCGGCTCCCGTCGTGACAGTGAAGTCTGACGCCGTCTACAACCTGCAGGGCCAGCGCATGACAACGCTCGTTCCCGGACAGCTCTACATCCAGAACGGCCGTAAGTTCATCGCCCGCTAACATTCCCGGCAGTATATAACTGCAACTATCGCCGGTTTCATCGGAGTTCTTTCCGATGGAACCGGCTTTTCTTAACTGGGCAAAATAAAAA
>FLNY01002447.1_pt1 | contig 35951 bp, 27 predicted proteins | sample 1140381 | NCBI WGS metagenome assembly FLNY01 (sample SAMEA3878172, study PRJEB12797) | bioreactor metagenome | biome: Moose rumen | place: Sweden | collected 2011-10 | reverse complement strand
GTTATAGACCTCGTTGCCGATCATGAAGTTGAAGTTGGCGCTGAAGTCGAACCCGTAGGCATAGCCGGAGAAGTTGAAGCCGCCGGTGAAGTCCGGGCTGGCGTTGCCGATGACCTTGCGGTCGGCCACGGTCACCTTGCCGTCACCGGTGATGTCCTTGTACTTGGGCGCGCCCGGAAGCAGGTACGAAGAGCCCAGGATGGCGGAAGCGTCCACCACGCCTTCGTTGAGCACCCACTTGGAGCCGTTCCAGGTAAAGTCGTCGGGCGTGTACATGCCGTCGCTCACATAACCGTACATGTTGCCCAGCGGCTGGCCCACCTGCACGATATAGTCGTCGCCAATCTCCGTGGAAGCCCAATAAGACTGCGACTTGATGCTGTCCAGGCCGCCCAGGTCGATGACCCGGTTGCGGTTGTAGGCGATGTTGCCGCCCACGTTCAGGGAGAAGTTCTTCTTGGAAATGATGGGAGCGTTGAGCGTGAGCTCCACACCGCGGTTGCGGGTGCTGCCCAGGTTGCGGTACTGGCTGTCATAGCCGGAACCGGTGATGGGGAAGTTGATCAGCAGGTCCTTGGTGGTGTTCTGGTAAACTTCCACGCTGCCGCTGATGCGGCTCTGGAACAGGGAGAAATCCATACCCACGTTATGGGTGAGGGTGGTTTCCCAGGTGAGGTCCGGGTTGTTCATGACCTTGCCGGCCATCCAGTAATTGGTGCTCTGGCTGAGCCAGGCCGTAACGGTAGCGGAATACTGCTTGGCAATCTGGCCGGAAGGGATGTTGTTGTTACCCGCGGTACCGAAGCTGTAGCGGAGCTTCAGCTGGTCCAGCCAACCGTGCGTGCCGTCCATGAACGGCTCGTTGGAAACGGTCCAGGACACGGCGGCCGAAGGGAAGAAGCCCCAGCGGTGGCCCCGCGCGAACTTGGACGATCCGTCGGCGCGCAGCGTGGCGCCTACGGAATAACGGTGCTTGTAGTCGTAATTCACCCGGCCGAAGAAGGACAGGAGCTTGTCGTCCGGATCGTAATAGTTGTTGGTGGAAGCCGGCGTACCGGAAGACAGGAAGGTCCAGGCCATGGGCGCATCGTAAGAGGCGTTGAGGCCGTCCACCATCAGGGTGAGCAGGTTGCTCTGGGTGATGGTCATTTCCTCTCCCAGGAGCATGGTCAGCTGGTGGTCGTCGTTGTTCAGCAGCTTGGCAAAGTCGTAGTTGAGGGTGTTGGTGTTCCGGTATTTGGTACGGAACGCTTCCTTGTGCTGGTTGGAAACGCCGCTCTTGTCCGTGGAATTGTTGGCCACATAGTAGGTGGTCATGCCGTAGAAGCGGTCGTCGGTCTGGTTGTATTTCTCCAGGCCGCCCTCGATCTTGAGGTTCAGGTTGTCGACGATCTTCCAGTTGAAGGCCGCGTTGGCGTTCCAGGTGGTACGGATGCGGCGGGAGTCGTTGTCGGCAACCGACAGCAGCGGCGGAGCGTTGTCGCCGTAGTCCTGCTCTTCGTCCACGCCCTGGATGGTGGAAGCGATGGGGATGGGCGTGTAGGAAACGGCGTGCTTGAGACGGCCGTTGCCGGAAGTGGTGCCCGTGTCGTTGATGCCGTTGGCGCCGCCGCCGCGCACATTCACGCGGGAGTAACGCACGTTGGCGTCGATGGACGTCCTCTCCGAGGTCTTGAAGTTGGCCTTGAAATTCAGGTTGTCACGGCTGTAATTGGATCCGATCATGATGGCCTCGTCGCCCATGTGGGCATATCCCAGGGTCCAGTTCACGCTGTCCCCGCTGCCGGAGACGGAAAAGTCCGTGGAGAAAGTGGATCCGGTGTTGCCGAACACGGCGTCAATCCAGTTGTTGGTGGCCATGCCCTTGTACAGGTCGATATCGGCGAAATTGCCGAAGTAGGGCTGGTAGTAGGAGCTCAGGTTGTCCCGCACCACGCCCAGTTCGTACTGGAACTTCACAAAGTTCTCGGCGTCCATCGCCACGATGGCGTCCTTGTTGGCCATGGTCTTGAGACCGTAGTAGGTGTTCAGCTTCACAGAAACCTTCTGGCCTTTTTCGGCGCTCTTGGTGGTCACAATCACGACGCCGTTGGCGCCCCGGGAACCGTAGATGGCGGTGGAGAAGGCGTCCTTCAGGACGTCGATAGACTGGATTTCCGACGAAGGGATGTCGTTGATGCTCTCTACCGGGAAGCCGTCCACGATGTACAGCGGGCTGCTGTCCTGGGTGATGGAGCCGCCGCCGCGCACGCGGATCTTGATGTCCGCGTCCGGGTCGCCTTCCGTGGTGACCACGGACACGCCGGCCATCTTGCCGGAGAGGGCCTGGGACACGGTGGTCACGGGCTGCTCCGTAAGCTTGTCACTTCCCACGGAGGAGACGGAGCCCAGGAGGTCGCGGCGCTTGACCGTCGCGTAACCCACCACCACAACTTCGTCCAGGAAAGTCTGGTCGGAGGCCAGGACCACGTCGATTTCCGTCCGGCCGCCAATGGCCACGGTCTGGTCGGCCAGTCCGATGAAGGAGAAGACCAGGTTCACTGCATCTGCCGGGACGGTGAGAACGTAGTCGCCGTCGAGCCCGGTGATGGTGCCGACGGTGGTGCCTTCCACCATGACGCCGGCTCCAATGAGCGGCTCGCCGCTGTCATCGGTCACAATACCCTTGATGGTGGTCTGTGCCGACGCTGCGAACACCGTTCCCAAGCAAAGTGCAAGCGAAAGAAGTAGTTTCTTTGTCAAACTTTTCATTGGAATTGGATTTTGGTTAATAATATAGTTGGTTTTACAATGTTGTATATTGTCCTTGGGCAGACTGGGCCGCCACAATCTCCCGCACCAGGTAGTGCAGGTACATTTCCAGGTTGGTGTAGCGGCCCTGGGGATCCAGGGTCCGGGCCGAGGCATCCGAGGCATTGGCGCTGTCCAGGCCCCAGGCCTTCTCGTAGGCATCCGGGATGCCGTCGCCGTCCGAGTCTTTCAGGGCCTTGCCGCTGTAGTCGGGCCAGGGGCTCTTGTAATTGCCCCGCACGTCGGCCTGGCTGTCGATGAAACCGTTGGTGCCGCCGTTGGAGCCCTTGTAGGTGTAGCTTCCCTCCCGGGTTTCCCTGGCCACCCGTTCGTCTATGCGGTCCCGCCGGAGACTGGCCCCGGAGCAGTCCAGAACGGCCGAATAGCCATCCTGGGCCGAATGGAGGGTAAGGCTGGTGGGAAGGGCGCCGTAAGGGAAGGGCGCCGTTTCCCGGATGGCGGCGATGACAGCGTCCGATGCGGTGGTTCCCAGCCAGTTGTCCTCTGCCCAGGCGGGCTTCCCGTCGAAGTAATTGCCCGCCATGTAAAAGTGGCCGGGGACGATGGTGGCGGTCCCCATCTTCTTGGCGCAGTTGTCGCAGGACTTGGTCCAGGGGTCGATGAAACGGTATTTTCCGCTGGCGGTGGCCGGACCGGGCTTGTAGTAATTGCCAATGAGGTTGTACTTCTTGTACTCGCCGTTGTCGTTGGCGCTCTCGCCGCCGTAAGTGCTGTTGTCGCCCCAGTTGTAGATGACGTTGTTCACCAGGCTCACAGGGCCTTTCAGGGTGGAGACATAGTCGTGGTCCAGACGGGGGTTGCGGCTGTAATGGTGCGCCAGCAGATTGTGGTGATAGGTGGCGTTGGTCCCGCCCCAGATGCCGCCGTAGCCGTGCTTGCCTTTCCCGTGGACCGAATTCAGGAGGCTCTCCGACAGGATGCACCACTGCAGCGTAAAGTTGGTCATGCCGTAGAAGGTGCCGCACTCGTCCGTGCTCCAGCTTAGGGAGCAGTGGTCGATGATGACATCCTGAATGTCGTTCTGCCCGGTGTACAGGTTAAGGGCGTCGTCTTCGGCCTTCTTTTCGTCGCCCATGCGGAAGCGCAGGAAGCGTACAATCACATTGTTGGCATGAATGCGGAAGTTGTAGTTCTTGAGGCAGATGCCGTCGCCGGGGGCCGTCTGGCCGGCAACGGTGATGTCTCCCTTTTCTATCTTGAGGGGACTCTGGAGCTCAATCAGGCCGGCAACATCGAACACAATGGTAAGAGGCCGTACCAGCTGGCCGTTCTCCTTGTATTCGCAGATGCCGTAACGCAGCGAGCCGCTGCCGGAGTCGTTCAGGTTGGTCACATGATACACCTGGCCCCCGCGGCCGCCGCTGGTGAACATGCCGCCGCCTTCGGCCCCGGGGAAGGCGCGGACCTTGCCGTCTTCCTCCCAGGCGGGGATGAGGAAGTTCGAATAATCGGCCGAGGCAATTTCCGGGACCTCCTCTTCCTCCTCACTGCCGGATGAGGGGGTTTTCTGCGTGGTGGCACTGAGCGCCGCCGAGTAGGACGACGTGCCGCCCGCAGCCACGCTGCGGACAGCAAAAGTATAGGTGGTGGCTTCCTCCAGGCCGTCCACCGTCACTTCCGTGGCGGTGACATCGCCCGTTTTCACCTCCGTGAGCGCTTTCAGCAGGCGCCAGTGATAAGAGGAGGCTCCGGCGACCGGGCTCCAGGAGAACGTGAGCGAGGAGAGGCCGTCCGCCTTCAGGGCGACGCCCTGCGGCACTTCCGGCACCGCGCTTTCTTCGCTGGTGTCGGTGACCGGCTTTTCGGTACACGCCAGGGCCAGAAGGGCCACCAGAAGAAGCATGCTCATCCTTTTCATAATCTCTCGTATTCCAGGGCCGCCCAGACCAGCGGGCCGATACCCTTGGGGTCGTTGGAACGGACCGGCTCGTTAATGTAATACTCGTAGTCTCCCCTGCGGCCATCCTTGCCGCCCAGGCCGGCCACCTCGCAGCAGCTGTCCAGATTCAGAAGGCCTTCCCCATCTTTCCGGACAAAGCTGTCCAGCAGGGAACCGTAGCTTTGCAGGGCCGCATCCCGGCCGCCCAGGAAGCCCAGACGCACCCCCTTGAGCCAGGCGTAGGTGAACATGGCGCTGCAGGTGGCCTCCAGGTAGTTGCCTTCCCGGTAAGGGCAGTCCAGCACCTGGAACCACATCCCGGTCTCGGCATCGGCATAAAGGGGCAGCACGTTGTAAAGGGATGCGAGCAAGCCGATGAGGGTGTCCTTGTGCGGCCCGTCGGGAAGGATTTCCGCCACATCTACGAGGGCCATCGCATACCAGCCCAGGGCCCGGCCCCAGGCATGGGCGCTCTGGCCGGTCTCCGGATTGCACCAGAACATCTGGTGCGAGGAATCCCAGGCGTGGCGGAGAAGGCCGGTGGCCGGGTCGTATGTATGGTCGTACACCAGGGTGAACTGGCTCACGATGTCCCGGTAATTCTCTTCCCGCTGCAGCGAATCCTTCACGTAGCGCGCGGTATATTCGGCATAGAAGGGCTGGGCCATGTAAAGGCCGTCCAGCCACATCTGGTCGGGATAGATTTTCTTGTGAAAGAAGCCGCCCTCCGGGGTGCGGGGCTGCTCCTGCAGCTGGCTGTAGAGCGTGTCCATGGCCACGCGGTACTTCTGTTTCCCAGTGAGGTCGTACAGCTGGAACAGCGTGCGCCCCGGGCAGATGTGGTCCAGAGAGTAATTGCCCTTCTTGTAGTTCACGCCTATGGCGCCGCTGCTGTCTATGATGGCGTCGTACCAGGCGTCTGCGTACTGGAGGATAGATTCTTCGCTGCGCTCAGAATGACAATAAACGTCCAGGAAGGCCTTGAGCTCCAGGCCGGTGGTGTAGTTCCACTTGAGCTTGCCCTCCAGCCCGTCCAGGTACGAAGCTTCCGGGCAGCGGGCCATCTCGCTTTGGACCACCCGGAAAGACAGCGGCGAGGGGGCCTGCGTACACGCGGCCAGGGCCGCCGAGAGCAATATGATACTGATTTTCCTCATTTACTTGTTGTTGTAAGGGTCCCACACCAGGCCGTCCTGTTGTTGGAACATGACTTTTTGGAAGGTATAATCCTGCGGATTGACCTCATGCGCCCACTTCACGCGGGGCCCCCGGGCGCCGGGGCCGGTGCTCCCCCACTCTCCGTAGAAGGAATTCTCCTTGGTATTGGGCTTGCCGTCCTTCTCCCAGTCGTGCCAGCCTTCCGGCAGGATGTGGCCGCCCAGTTCACACTCGATGAACACCGTCTTGGCATAGGCGCCCCAGGGACGGCCCAGGTAGCATTTGCTTACGCCTTCATCGGCCGTGAGGCGGCACCTGTAGAAGACATAGCCGTACGGCTGGCCCTGCAGGGTAGAGGCGGCGGTAACGTAGGAGTCTTTCTTGGAACGGATTTCACAGTTGTCGAAGTAAGCCACGGAGGGGCCGAAGATGAAGTCGGTGGTGCCCTCTATGTAACAGTCCAGGAAGTAGTTGCGTTTGATGCCGCCTTCCTTGCCGAAGCGGCCGTAGGTGTACAGGGTATCCTGGTTCCCCAGGAAGCGGCAGCCCTTGAAGAAGAGGAAGTCCCCGTCCGTGAAAACCGCCACGGCCTGGCCGATGTCCTTTCCCTCCCCCGCCGTGTTTTCGAAGGTGATGTCCTCGAAGGTGATGTAGCTGGCGTGGATGTAGATGGTGGCGCTGCCGGAGGTGCCCATGGTGAAATTGCGGCCGGGCCAGAACCTGCGGGCATACTTGCCGTAGCTGATGACGGTGCCGGCGGCATCCTCTCCCTTGAAGTGCACACGGAACTTGGTGTGCGGAATGGTCACTTCCTCCCGGTACACGCCCCGGCGGATGAGCACCGTGGTGATTTCCTGGTGGCTGTAGTCCGGGATGGCGTTCACGGCTTCCTGCACGGTCTTGTAGTCGCCGTGGCCGTCGGCCGATACCACTATATGATAATAGACCAGATGGGCGGCCAGCTCCGGAAGCTGCGTCCGGATTTTCTCGCACACCATCTCCGTCACCTTGCGGGCGCCGCAGGCCACGGTATGGGTGTTGTCGTCCTTGCCGGTGGAAATCATGAAATAAGGCTTGGAGGCTTCGTCACCCAGGCCTTCCAGCCAGTCGAGGCTGGCGGTGGTAATGTCCAGCAGCGGCACGCCGTATTCCCCCGCCACCTGTTTCATGGCCTCCGGGTAATCCGTATGGCAGTTCCGGTCCAGCACCCCGTCCTTGAACCAGCGGCGGGCCACCGGGGTGAGCAGAACCGGATGGGCGCCCTTTTCCAGGGCCGTTTCCACAAACAGGCGCAGGTTCTCCTGGTAGGCGCCCCAGGCCGGTGCATAGCGGGCCGGGTCGCTCTCCTTAGCGTCGTTGTGGCCGAACTGGATAAAGACATAGTCCCCGGCCTTGAGGTTGGCCTTCACCTGGTCCCAGAGCCCCAGGTCTATGAAACTCTTGGTGCTGCGCCCGTTCTGGGCGTAATTGACCACCTGGACGTCCTTGTCCAGGAAATTGGGCAGCATCATGCCCCAGCCCCGCTCCTCCCCGGCCTTGGGAAGGTCCTTCTCTGCCATGGTGCTGTCACCCATCAGGTGGACGGTGAAAGAGGAGGAAATCAGCCAAATAGCTGCCAGATACAGAAGTTTTTTCATCAGAGCTGCTTACCGTTAACAGTTACATTTTCATAAGAGATGGGCTCTGCATAATGCACCTCCACGCCCTTTTTGGCGGTAAAGATGCAGTCCCGGAAGGAGACGCCGGAGAGCGGACGCTCCGGCAGGCCGTTCACATAAATGGCCCGCCCCGCGCCGGAGCAGACGATATCCGAAAAATGGAAGTCCCGGAATTCCGGGGTGGTCTCGTCTACGGGCATGAGGGCCTCCTCCTTGGCATCGGCCTTGTCGGCCTCCGCCACACCCGCATAGTAAAGATTGAATGTGACGGCTTCCCCCGCAATGTCCTTCATGTAAATGTGGTCGCACCATACGTTCCGGACCAGCCCGCCGCGGCCGCGGGCGCTCTTGAAGCGCAGCCCCACGTCGGTTCCCAGGAAACGGCAACCGCTCACCCACATATTCTCTACGCCGCCGCTCATTTCGCTGCCAATCACAAAGCCGCCATGGCCGTGATACACCGTGCAGTCCTTGATAACTACGTTCTTGCAGGGGATGCCGTGGCGGCGGCCGTCGGCGTCCTTGCCGGACTTGATGCAGATGGCGTCGTCGCCCACGTCGAAGGAGGAGCCCGTCACCAGCACGTTCTCACAGGCGTCTATGTCTATGCCGTCCCCGTTGGCCGAATAATGGGGATTCCGCACCGTGATGTCCTTCACCGTGAGGTGCCGGCACCAGAGCGGATGGATGTTCCAGCAGGGGGAATTCTGGAAGGTGACCCCCTCCAGCAGCACCCGTTCGCAGCTTCTCAGACTCACCAGGACGGGACGCAGGAAGGTTTTGATGTAGGCCTCGTCCAGCTCTTCGGAGGGCTTGTTCAGGGTGCCGGCGGTGGCGCGGGCGGCCTTGTAGCCCTCGTCCGGGAACCAGACGCTGCCGTCATCGGCGAGCACGCCCCCCCGCCGCAGGATGGCTTTCCACTGGTCGTCCCCCACCTTGCGCCTTTTCACCTCCCGCCAGGGGTCTCCGTTTCCGTCAATGACGCCCTCGCCGGTGATGGCAATGTCCGTGGCGTCCTGGGCATGGATGGGAGAAAGGCAGCGGCGCACGTCCAGCCCCTCGAAATTGGTGTCGATGACGGGATACAGGTCCCGGTCGGCCGAAAAGACGATGACGGCATCCTTGTCCAGGTGCAGGTTGATGTGGCTCTCCAGGCCGATGGGGCCGGTGAACCAGATGCCCCCGGGCACTTCCAGGATGCCGCCGCCCAGCGAGGCAAGATGGCCGATGGCCGAAGCGAAAGCCTCCGTGTTGAGCGTGACACCGTCTCCCACCCCGCCGAAGTCCGTGAGACAGACGCTGCGGGAAGGGATGGAAGGGCGTTCCACCTTGGGCATCTGGAAAGGGTCTGCAGAAACCGCGCAGGCGGTTCCCAGGGCAAGGAGGGCGGCCGGAAGGAGATGTCTGATGGCGTTCATTGGCTTATGGTCATAGTGTTGCAAATGCAAATATAAACTTATTTTTGGAAATTCCGTTACCGTGCACGGATTTTTTTTCAACTTTCTTTTCAACAGGGCTTGCAGCCATCTGGAAGGGCTCCGTGACCGGGCACGAAAAATATTTGGAAAGCTCTGTTTTTCTTGTTACTTTTGTCCCGGCATGACACAGAAGGCAACCATCAACGACATCGCGCGCCTCACCGGCCTCTCCAAGGGGACGGTAGACCGTGTGCTGCACAACCGCGGGGAAGTTTCCCGGAAAAGCTACGAGAAAGTCATGCAGGTCATCCGGGAACTGGGCTACGAACCCAACCTGTACGCCTCCCTGCTGGCCCGGGGGGAACGCCACAAACTGGTGCTGCTGTTCCCGGACCACCCGAAAGGGTCCTACTGGGAACTGGCCACCGCCGGGGAGGTCAAGGCCCAGGCGGCGCTCAAGCCCCTGTCCATCGTCACGGAGCAGGTCCACTACAACCAGTACAGCGCCGACAGCTTCCGGGAAGCCTGCGCCCGCGTCCTGGAGGCGCAGCCCTCAGGGGTGGTCATCGCCCCCATGTTCCAGAAGGAAACCCAGGTGTTCGCCCAGCAGCTGTTCTCCCGCGGAATCCCCTACGCCCTGGTGGACACCAAGCTGGAAATGCCGGGCTACCTGGCCTTCTTCGGCATTCCCGCCTACAAGAGCGGCTACCTGTGCGCCGACCTGCTCACCGGAGGGGAACCCGTGAAGGAGGTGCTCATCGTGCGCATCATGCGGGACAAGGACCGGCAGAGCGACCCGACCGTCATGCGCCGCGCCGGTTTCATGGACTACATGCGGGAGCACAACCCCGCCTGCACCGTCCGCAGCCTGTTCATAGACCCCTCGGACCCCACCGCCACGGACGACGCCCTGGACGCTTTCTTCCAGGAGTTCCCCTCCGTCCGGCACATCGTCATGTTCAACTCCCGCATCCACCTCATCGTTCCCTTCCTGGAAAGGCATCCCCGCGCCCGGCGCGTGGTGGGGTTCGACAACCTGTCGGCCAACCTGGCCGCCCTCCGGCGCGGCACCGTCACCGCCCTGGTGGCCCAGCACCCGGACGAACAGGTATTCCTGGCCATCCAGGCCCTGGCCGACAAAATTGTCTTCCAGCGCCTGCCTTCCTGCACGGACAACTATCTGCACATGGATGTACTCCTCCGCTACAACGCAGAGGACTATTGAGCCCGGGGCGGGTCTCCTTCCAAAACCAGGGAAAGGGCCTCCACATCCAGGGCGCCGGCGTCGTTCCCGGAGGCAAAGCGGTTGCAGTAAAAGCCGAAATGGGCGCCCACCCACACGCCGGGCCGGGCGGTGAAAGTCCCGCCCGCCGGGGTATAGCATTTCCCGTCCCGGGAGTAGGAGAGGCGGCACACCGCGTCGGGGACCTGTCCCTCCACCGGGCTGGCCTGCACCTCCAGCCTGACCCACAGGGTACACTCCGGACGGTCCGGGTAATGCACCCGCGGCACATTGCCGGATTCATGGGCGTGTGAAACCGTCCGGAAGGCGTACGGGATCACCTCCAGGGAGCAGGGCTGCTCCTCCCCGCCCCCGGGGGCGTCTGCGCAAAGCACCAGCTGCAGACGGGCGCCTTCGGGCGTGTCCGTCAGGCGCAGCGAGGCGTAGTCCTTCCCCATGACCACCACTCCGGCCTCCTCTCCCCTCAGCACCGGATGGGGCCGGAACGTGAGGCGGGCGGTCAGCGTAAAGCGCTCGGCGGGGAATTTGTGCAGGTACAGGTTGGGACAGTTCCACAGTCCCTTCCCCTCCTGCAGGACAGAATAGAGCCGGACTCCGTCCTCCAGCTGCAGCAGCCAAAGGGGCGAGGGAACCGCCGGCCACTGCCAGTCCAGGGGGCAGGATCCGGCGGCGAGGGCGCCTCCTGCAGGGCCGGTCCAGCCCGGCACCGGCTGCCCCACGCCGTCTCCGTCCGGGTCTTCCCCAATCAGGGGCCAGCCGTCGGGAAGCCAGGTCATGGGCTGCAGGTGGAGAATGCGGCCGTAAGCGCCCTTGTCCTGGAAATGCAGGAACCAGTCTTCCCCGCCGGGGGTATCTACCCAGGCGCCCTGGTGCGGTCCGTTCACCGTCCCCGGCGCCCAGGCGAGCACCGTCTTTTCCTCGAAGGGGCCGAAGGGGCTGCGGGAACGGAGTACCGTCTGCCAGCCGGTGGCCACGCCGCCGGCCGGAGCGAAGATGTAGTACCAGGGGCCGCGCTTGTAGAACTTGGTCCCCTCGATGGTGGGCTGGGTGAAGTGGCCGTCATAGACCACCCGGGAAGGCGCCAGCAGGGCGGTTCCGTCCGGGGCCATGGGCGCCACCAGGACCACGCTCTTGAGAGCGGCCCGGGAGCCCGCGAGGGCATGGGAAAGATAGGCCTTCCCGTCGTCGTCCCAGAAGGGGCAGGGGTCGATGAAGCCTTTCCCGCGCAGCACCCACACCGGAGGCTCCCAGGGCCCGGCAGGGTCCTGCGAGCGCACCATGAAGATGCCCCGGTCCGGGTCTCCGCAGAAGATGTAGAACCAGCCGTCGTGGAAACGGATGGCAGGCGCCCACACCCCGTCCCCGTGCCGGACGCCCTGGCGGAATTCATCGGAGGGGTAATCCGTGAGCGCATGGCCCGCCAGTTCCCAGCTGACCAGGTCCCGCGAGTGGAGGACCGGCAGTCCCGGGAAGAAATTGAAGGAGGAGGCCGTCAGGTAGTAGTCCTCCCCCACCCGGCACACGTCCGGGTCGCTGTAGTCCTGGTGCAGGACGGGGTTGGAATAACGGAGCTGCGCCGCCAGGGGCAGGGCGGCCATCAGGAGCCAGAGGGAAAGAAAGCGTTTCATAGCGATGTCCCAAAAAAAAAGAATGGCGGGGCCGTAAGCCGCTTTCTGTTTTTGAATCTGTCATTTATCTTCGCAACCTACCCCCCGGCATCGGACGGGCCGTCCTCATCTGCCGGTATATTTGGTCTTGCAGGCCCGGGCAGCGTACCCGCGGCATGTCGCCATGCAGCGTCGTGGGCTCTTACCCCGCGTTTTCACCCTTGCCGGAGAAAAACTCCGGCGGTCCTTTTCTGTTACGCTGCCTGAAGATTGCTCCCCACTGTGCTTTCCACAGACGGGTGCCCTTTCCTGTGCGGACTTTCCTCGGCCGTGCGGCCGCGACAGATCGTCCCGCCATTCTGGAGGCAAAATTAGGAATTATTTCCTATTTTAGCAAGGGCGGCCTCCACGGCATCGTAGCCGTAGCCACGACAGAGGCCATATTTCAGCAGCTTCAGGCGGGCCTGGGGGTCTCCCGCCAGGACGCGCTGCCTGTCCCGCAGCAGCTTCTCCAGGCGGGCGTCGGCCTTTCCGGGGTCCACCTGCGCCAGGCCGGCCGCGATGTCCTCTTCCGAAAGGCCCTTCCCGCGCAGCCGGAAGCGGATTTTAACCGGTCCCCAGCCCTGCAGGGAAGCCTTTTCGCGGGCGAAGGCGGCGGCATAACGGGCGTCGTCCACAAAACGCTCTTCCCGCAACCGGTCCACCACGCGGGCGGCCGCTTCGGCATCCCCGTCCAGGTCTTTCAGGGCTTTCCGGTACACGTCGGCCGAACAGTATTCGGCCCGGGAACAGAGGCGCTGCAGGCGCAACAGGCATTGGGCGGCTTCCATAGCGCTAGAAATTATAGCCGATGGACAGGTAGGCGCCCACCTTCCCCGTGAAGGAAGACCAGTGCAGGTCCAGTTTCAGGGGGCCCAGCACGGAATTGTAGGCATACTCCACACCGGCGCCCAGCACATGCTCTCCCTGTTCGAACTCCTGCACGGTGTTGAAGTCGTAGGCGGCGTTGAAGACCGCGCTCACGAAATGGCTGCCGGCCACGTTGAAGCGGGCATCCATCCGGCCTATCATCATGCAGTTGCGCCGGATGGAGGCCTGGCCGATGCCCATGAAGGGGCGCTGCTGGTCCACGTAGCGGCCGGGAAAATCCCCGCCCATCACGTTGGCATAGACAATGGGGATGCTGTTCCCGAACAGGAAGCGCACGCTGCCCCGCGGGACCAGGGTGAACCGGCCCCAGCTCACGGGCACCTGGCCGTCCATGACCAGGGAGCCGAAGGGCTTGGGATGGCCTTCCACGAACATCCGGGACACCAGCTCTCCCTGGATGCCGGCCGACACCCCGCGCGTGGGGAAATAGCCGTTGTCCAGGGTTTCCATCCGGGCATTCACGAAGAAGCCGGGATAGTCGTTGGAGACGTTCTTGGGGTTGTAGATTCCCTGCACGTCCACGGCCAGGATTTGCCGCACGTTGTAATACTGGTTCCGGAAACCGCCCTGCACGTCGAAAGAAGACCACTTCATGTTGGAAAAATACAGCTCCTGCGTGTACTGGTGGAACACGATGCTGTAATTGTTGGTGGCCGACATGAAATTGTTGCGGTCGGCCCAGCGGAAAAAGGCCCGCGCATTGACGGTGGGCAGCCGGGGGGCATTGTAGGCCAGGTGCAGGTCCAGGGTGGGATTGATGCCCACCCGCCCGGTCAGGTCCAGGGAGGCGCCGCGGATGGAATGGGTGTTGAGGCCCAGGTTCACCAGCACGGAGACCAGGTCCTGCGAATCTATCCGGAACCCCAGGCCCAGCTGGTGCAGGGGTCCGTGCTTGCACAGGATCCGCAGCCGGTAGGGTTCCATGGAGCCGCGCAGTTCATAGCCCACGAAGTCGTAGGTTCCTTCCCCGAAAACCCGGGCGATGTCTTCTTCCAGGAGGCTGCAGGTGACCACGGAACCGGCCTTCACCGCCAGTTTGGACCGGATGTAGTCCGCCTCTTCCGGCGTGACGCCCACCACGTCGATATCCCCTATCACCACCGGCTGCCGGTTCAGGTCCAGGGCCGGCCGACCCCGGAGTTTCCCTTTCTCCGTCCCCACCCTGCGGCGCACCGCCGAGAGGTCCTCTGCGGCCGCCATGGCCGCCCGGTAGCCCCGGTTGAACATGGTGTCGATGGCTTCCGGGGTGAAGCTCAGCATATTGTACCCCTCTAGGTCCGGATGGATGCGCACGTCCACGGAACGGACGTTCCGTTCGAAGGAGTCCCCGGCGAGCATGTCTATCCCCTGCCAAAGGATGTCCCCCAGGTTGTTGATTTTGTCGGCCTCCAGGCTGCCGGTCGAGAGGTCTATGCCGATGACGATGTCGGCCCCCATGTCCCGGGCTATGTCCACGGGGAAATTGTTGCGCATGCCGCCGTCGGCAAGGACCATCCCCTGGGTGCGCACCGGGGTGAACAGGCCGGGAATGGACATGGTGGACCGGAGGGCCAGGTTGACGGAGCCGCTGTGCCAGACCTTGGCCTTTCCGGAGGCGATGTCCGTGGCCACGCAGGCAAAGGGGATGGGGAACTTGAAGAAGTCCGTGGAGTCCGAGTAGCCCACCGTGCGGGAAGAGATGATCTGGCACACGTTCTGCCCATAGACGAAGCCCGACGGGAGGCTGCCCATAAGGTTGTCGCTGATGATGCGGTCTATGGAGGTGGCCTTCTCCCCGGCCCCCAGGTGCAGGCGCCGGTCCTCGGCCGAGGCGAAGGGCAGGCCTCCCGCCACATAGCTCTGGTAGTCGTCCGTCCGGTAATAGAAGGGAATGGATACCAGGAACTTCTCCTTGTAGCGCGTGCGGGAATAGGGGATGTAGCGGCTGTCCACCTTGTCGCTGAGGGCCATGTCCCAGTCTATGTTGTGGATGAGCGTATCCAGGTAATCGGCGCTGTAGCCCAGGGCGTACATCCCGCCCAGCAGGCCGCCGATGCTGGTTCCCACCACCATGTCGATGGGCAGCTGGTACGTTTCCATGTACTTGAGCGCGCCCACGGTGGCCGCGCCTTTGGCACCGCCCCCGGAGAGGACCAGCGCCACGGTGGGCCGGCGCTTGCGGATCTGGGCCATCCGGCTGCGGATGCTGCGCACCGCCTGGTCGTCCTGGGGATCCAGGCCGAAAGTGGAGGAGGAACGGTCCTGCGCCCGGGCACCCAGGCCCAGGAGGAGGCAGGCACACAGCAGGGTGAGGATTCTTTTCATAACGCTTGGTGTTTTCCGGCCAGGAGACCGCAGGCGGCCAGGATATCCTCTCCCCGGGAAGCCCGGATGGTGGCGGTGATCCCGCCCCTGGACAGGCGGTCCCGGAACGCTTCCATCTGCTGCTGCGGGGCGGGGCCGTAGGGAAAATCCGGAATGCGGTGGAAGCGGATCAGGTTCACGCGGCACTCCAGGCCCTGCAGCAGATGCAGGAGGGCATCGGCATGGCGGGGGGTGTCGTTCCAGCCGGAGAAGACGGTATATTCGAAACTTACCCGGCGCTGCCCGGTGAAGTCGTACTGCCGCACCAGATGGACCACCTCTTCCAGCGGCCAGGCCTTCTGGACGGGCATGAGCGCTGCACGCTCTTCCCCGAAGGGATTGTGGAGGCTCACCGCCAGGTGGCAGCGGCTCTGCTCCAGGTACTCTTTGAGCCGGGGCAGCACGCCGATGGTGGACAGGGTGATGCGCTTGGGGCTCCAGGCCAGGCCCCAGGGGGCCGTGAGCACCTCCAGAACCCGCTTTACCTGATCCCAATTGTCCAGCGGCTCTCCCATGCCCATGAAAACGGCGTTGGTAACCTCCCCCGCCTCTTCTATGGAGAAGAACTGGTTCAGGATGTCGGCGGCCGACAGGTTTCCGTGGAAGCCCTGGCGGCCCGTCATGCAGAACTTGCAGCCCATCTTGCAGCCGGCCTGGGAGCTTACGCACAAGGTGTTGCGCCCCTGGTCCGGGATGAGGACCGCCTCGATGGCCCCGGACGCCGGGGTGCCGCCCACCGGGAACAGGTACTTCCGGGTTCCGTCTGAGGAGGTCTGCACCTGAAGCGGGGCCTCCCGCCCCACTTCCCACTCCCGCGACAGGGCTTCCCGCCCGGCCAGGGAAAGATTGGTCATCTGGGAGATTGAGCTTGAGCGCCGGACATACAGCCACTGCGCCATTTGCTTTCCGGCAAAGGCGGGCAGACCGGCCGCAAGGGCTATTTCCTTGAGCTCTTCCGGCGTTTTTCCCAGGAGTCGCTGTTTCATGGTATGCAAAAATAACAATAAATATCCAATGAAAAAATTCTTATTCACGGAGTTTTTGATTATCTTTGTGCTTGCGGTCCAGGACGCCCGCGCAACTTTTTAAACAATAACAGATTATGGCAAAAGCAGCAGAAGAAATGACTCAGGAACAGGTGAACGCCGCCAAACTGAAGGCCCTCCAGGCCACCATCGACAAAATTGAGAAAGACTACGGGAAAGGCACCATCATGAAGCTGGGAGACCAGCCGGAATGGGACGCCTCGCAGGTCATCCCCAGCGGCTCCATCTCCCTGGACCACGCCCTGGGTATCGGCGGCTATCCCAAAGGCCGCATCATAGAAATCTACGGGCCGGAAAGCTCCGGCAAAACCACCCTGGCCATCCATGCCATCGCCCAGGCCCAGAAGGGGGGCGGCATCGCCGCCATCATAGACGCGGAGCACGCCTTCGACCGCAGCTATGCCAAGGCCCTGGGGGTAGATCTGGACACCCTGCTCATTTCCCAGCCGGACAATGGGGAACAGGCCCTGGAAATTGCCGACAACCTTATCCGCAGCGGTGCGGTGGACATTGTGGTCATAGACTCCGTGGCCGCCCTCACCCCCAAGGCCGAAATCGAGGGGGAAATGGGAGAGAACAAGGTGGGGCTCCAGGCCCGCCTCATGAGCCAGGCCCTGCGCAAGCTCACGGCCAACATCTCCAAGACGGGCACCTGCTGCATCTTCATCAACCAGCTCCGGGAAAAGATCGGCATCCTGTTCGGGAATCCGGAAACCACCACCGGCGGCAACGCCCTCAAGTTCTACGCCTCCGTGCGCCTGGACATCCGCCGCACCACCCAAATCAAGGACGGGGAGGAAGCCCTGGGCAACCACGTGCGCGTGAAAGTGGTCAAGAACAAGATGGCCCCGCCGTTCAAGAAGGCCGAATTCGACATCGTCTTCGGCGAAGGCATCTCCCGCAGCGGGGAAATCGTGGACCTGGGCGTGGAACTGGGCATCATCCAGAAGAGCGGCTCCTGGTTCTCCTATAAAGACTCCAAGCTGGCCCAGGGCCGCGAAGCCACCAAGAAGCTCATGCTGGACAACCCGGAACTGGCCGAGGAAATAGAGGCCGGCATCCGGGAAGCCATGGCCCGGGTGCAGGACTAGGCCTCATTCGTTCCCGGCCAGGCGGCAGCGGGAAAGGGCGGCAAAATGCGCTTCCTGCAGCACGCCGGCCTTCCGGAGCCCTTCCAGGGTCCAGGCCTCGCGGGGCTGGTGGCTGCGGTACAGGACAATCCCGTGCGCCTCTTCCCTGGAAAGGTAAGGATGCCGGGCCAGTTCGGCCTCCGGCAACGTCCACAGCGGGTAGGGCTCCGGCTCAGAGCAACAGATGAGGTCGCTCAGGCCGTCGTATTTTTCCCGGTCAAAACGGTATATCTCCAGCAGCTGCTCCGGATGGGAATAGCCGCCCAGCTCGCGCCGGTAGGCCACTATCTTTCCCGCATACCAGGGGCCGATGCCCGGAAGGGCCAGCAGGGCGGCGCTGTCGGCCCGGTTGATGTCCAGCAGGGGGATGTCAATATAAGGTTCCAATCGGGCGAAGACGCTGTCGGAGACCACAAAGGAACGGGCGAAGTCGGCCTTGCGGCGGAAACGTCCGCCCTTCTGCCGGTAGTTGTCCAGGGCCTGCGCCTGTTTTTTGCTGAACCCCAGCCGCTGCAGGTCTGCCACGCTCACGGTATTGGGGTCGAAGCGGAAACTCTCCGTCCGCCGGGTCTGTTCCCGGACTTTCTCCACGCCGGGGCTGTGCGGCGCTTCCCGCCGGAGGGTTTTCTGCGGCGGGACGCCGTCTCCCGCCCCTTCCGGCGTTTCCGGCTTTTCCGGCGCAGAGGGGGACGCGGGCTGCACCAGATACACCGTATCCGGCCGGTCCCGGTTGGCCTCGATCCGCGTGACGGCGGCCTTGTGTACGAACAAGGCCACCTGGTAGCCGATAATCAGGAAAACCAGGGCGATGGCTCCCGTGGTGAAACTGCCCGGCAGGCTAGGCTTCCCCTTGCGCTTCTTCCCCTCCTGCATACCGCTTTTTTTCCGGAGCGGCGCCTGCCACTACCAGGACAATTTCTCCTTTGGGTTCATGCTCCCGGAACCAGGCCGCCACCTGCTGCAGCGTACCCCGGCGGTGCTCCTCGTGCACCTTGGAGATTTCCCGGGCCACCGAGCAGGGCCGGTCCCCGCCGAAGACATCGGCCATCTGTTCCAGGGTTTTCACCAGCCGGTAGGGCGATTCGTAGAAAACCAGGGTGCGGGTTTCCCCGGCCAGGGACTTCAGGTGCGAGAGCCGGCCCTTTTTCTGCGGCAGGAAGCCTTCGAAGCAGAAACGGTCGCAGGGAAGGCCGGAGGAGACCAGGGCGGGGATGCAGGCCGTTGCGCCCGGAAGCGTCTGCACCTCAATGCCTTCCTGGGCGCAGGTACGGGCCAGCAGGAAACCCGGGTCCGAGATGCCGGGCGTACCGGCATCCGAAATCAGGGCCACGTTCAGGCCGGAAAGGATGCGCTCCTTCACCAGCTGCACCGTCTGGTGCTCGTTGAACTTGTGATGGCTCCGAAGGGGCCGGCTGATGTCGTAATGCCTGAGCAGCACGGAGCTGGTGCGGGTGTCTTCGGCCAGGATCAGGTCGGCCTCCCGCAACACGTTCACCGCCCGGAAGCTCATGTCTTCCAGATTGCCCACCGGGGTGGGGACAATGTAGAGCCTGCCCGCCATCAGCCCAGCTTCTTACGGATGGACATCATGAAGTTATAGACCACATCCGAGTGCAGGTTCCACTGCGGGAAATGCGTCCGGATGTAGTCCACCGCCTGGTCCAGGGACACGAACGCGTTCAGGTCCCGGATGGTTTGCTCGTACAGGGAATAGTCTTCCTTGAACAGGGTGCCGATGAAAAGCGCCCGGTCGTACAGGGAAATGCCGCTGCGGATGTTCTTCACGCGAAGGCCGGGCCTGTCCCTGCGCCACGGCAGGTCCGCCGTGTCGTCCGGGGCGGCGGCCGGAGCCTGTGCAGGGGCCGGAGCCTGTTCAGGAGCCGGGGCCGGGGCTGGTTCCGGGGCTGGTTCCGGGGCCGGTTCCGGGGCCGGTTCCGGGGCCGGAACGTCGTCTTCCGTCAGGTCCATGTCCGTGAAGTCCACGGGCTCCGGGGCCTTCTCCGGGGAGGGTTCTTCGGCCTGAAAGGCAGCGAGTTTTTCTTCCAGCGCAGCCATTCTCCCTTTCAGGGATTCCATTTCTGCAAGACACGCTTGCAAGAATTCTGCTTGACTTTTCTCCATAAATGACTAAATTTGTAGTCCACACCTAACAAAGATACGGAAATGTTTTTGGAAAATGCAAAAAAAGCGGGCTGCATAGAGGTAATTTGCGGCTCCATGTTCTCCGGAAAGACGGAGGAGCTCATCAGAAGGCTCAAACGGGCGCAGTTCGCCAAACAGAAGATAGCCACCTTCAAGCCCACCATCGACAAGCGGTACTCAGACCTGGACGTGGTTTCGCATGATTCCCACAGCATTTCCTGTACGCCCGTCAAAAGCCCTTCCCGCATGCTCCAGATAGACCCGGACGTGCAGGTGGTGGGCATCGACGAGGCCCAGTTCTTCGACGAAAGCCTTGTCGAGGTGTGCCAGGAACTCGCCAACCGGCGCGGCGTCCGCGTCATCATCGCCGGCCTGGACACGGACTACACGGGCAAGCCTTTCGGCCCCATGCCCGGGCTCATGGCCATTGCCGACGACGTGCAGAAGGTCCACGCCATCTGTGTGCGCTGCGGTGCGCTGGCCAACCACTCCCACCGCCTCTCAGACTCCAGGAAACTGGTGGTCCTGGGAGAAAAGGACACCTATGAACCCCTTTGCCGGGAATGTTACCAGAAAGCCCTGGAAGAAGACAAAGCCTCATGAAAATAAGCCTGGTACAGTTCTGCCCGGAGTGGGAGCAGCCCCGGCAGAACCGGGACCGCCTGAAAGCGCTGCTCTCCGGACTTCCCGCCACGGACCTGGTGGTCCTGCCGGAGATGTTTTCCACCGGTTTCGTCACAGAACCCGCCGGCGTGGCGGAAACAGGCGGGGAAAGCCTCAGCTTCATGCAGGAGACCGCCGCGGCGCACGGCTGTGCCGTGGCCGGCAGCCTGGCCATAGAAACGGAAGGCCGCTTCCGGAACCGCTTCTACTTTGTCCGTCCCGACGGAGCGGTGATCCATTACGACAAGCACCACCTGTTCACCTACGGAGGCGAACAGCTGCGCTTTACCCCCGGGGACAGCCCCGTGGTGGCCGAGTACCGCGGTGTCCGCATCCTCCTGCAGGTGTGCTACGACCTCCGCTTCCCCGTATTCAGCCGCAACCGCCTGCGCCCGGACGGGTCGGCCCTGTACGACCTGGCCCTGTACGTGGCCAGCTGGCCGGAAACGCGCACCGACGCCTGGGACATCCTGCTGCGCGCCCGCGCCGTGGAGAACCAGTGCTTCGTGGCCGGGGTGAACCGGGTGGGGACAGACCCCAAGAACCGCTACAACGGCCATTCCGCCCTTTTCGGCCCCAAAGGGCAGTTGCTTACAAATTGTAAGGAAAACCAGGAAGATATTGTCACCCATGAACTGGATATCGCAGAATTACTTGCATTCAGAAAGCAATTTCCCGTCCTGCAAGATGCTGACAATCAATAAAAAAAGATGGATTATTTTTTGTTTTTCAAAATTTTTAACTAACTTTACGCCCAGTTAGTATGTGTAAGATGATTCTTAGCAGCCTTATTATCCTGTCCCTGGTGGTTCTGGTTCTGGTAGAATGCGGACTGGGAAGGTTGTAACAGAAACTTGAAATAAGCAACGCGCCCTTCCCAGTCCAAGCAACGGGGAGGGCTTAATTTGTATAATTAATGAAGCATCCGTTCAGAAGTTCCATTACATTCGAAGGCCGCCGGATGGCCGGCGCCCGGGCGCTCTGGCGCGCGGCGGGCATGACAGAAAGCCAGGTGGGCAAACCCGTCATAGCCGTGGTGAACTCTTTCACGCAGTTTGTCCCCGGCCACACCCACCTGCACCGGGCGGGCCAGCTGGTCAAGGAGGAAATCGCCGCCCTGGGCTGCTACGCAGCCGAATTCAACACCATTGCCGTAGATGACGGCATTGCCATGGGCCACGACGGCATGCTCTATTCCCTGCCCTCGCGCGAGCTCATCGCCGACAGTGTAGAGTATATGGTAAACGCGCACAAGGCCGATGCCATGGTCTGCATCAGCAACTGCGACAAGGTTACCCCCGGGATGCTCATGGCGGCCATGCGCCTGAACATCCCCACCGTCTTCGTCTCCGGCGGCCCCATGGAAGCCGGCGTGCGCGGAAAGGACAAACTGGACCTTATAGACGCCATGGTGCAGTCGGCCGACCCGTCCAAGGACGACGGGGAGGTGGCCCAGATCGAGGCGGCGGCCTGCCCCGGCTGCGGATGCTGCTCGGGCATGTTCACCGCCAACTCCATGAACTGCCTCACGGAAGCCATCGGCCTGTCCCTTCCCGGGAACGGCACCGTCGTGGCCACCCACACCCAGCGGACGGAGCTTTTCCGGAAAGCCGCCCGCCTGATTGTGGAAAACACCTACAAGTATTACCGCGACGGGGACGAGGGCGTACTCCCCCGTTCCATCGCCAGCCGCCCGGCCTTTCTGAACGCCATGTCGCTGGACATTGCCATGGGCGGATCCACCAACACGGTGCTGCACCTGCTGGCCGTGGCCGCCGAGGCCGGGGCGGACTTCCGGATGGACGACATCGACCAGCTCTCCCGCAAAGTGCCCTGCCTGTGCAAAGTGGCCCCCAATACGCCCCTGTACCATGTGCAGGACGTGAACCGGGCCGGCGGCGTGCTGGGCATCCTGGACCAGCTGGCCCGGGGCGGCCTGCTGGACACGTCGGTGCGGCGGGCCGACGGCCTTACCCTGGCCCAGGCGCTGGAACGGTATCGCATCACCGGGGACAGCCCCGCTCCGGAGGCGGAAAAACTGTACAAGAGCGCACCGGCGGGCCGCTTCAGCATCCAGATGGGTTCCCAGTCCACCTATTACAAGGAGCTGGACCGGGACCGCGAGGCGGGCTGCATCCGGGACCTCTCCCACGCCTATTCCCCCGACGGCGGCCTGGCCGTGCTCAAAGGCAACATCGCCCCCAAGGGCTGCGTCATCAAGACCGCCGGCGTAGAGGAATCCCTGTACCGCTTCCAAGGCCCCGCCAAGGTGTTCGACTCGCAGGAAGAGGCCTGCGAGGGCATCCTGGGAGGCCGGGTGCAGGCGGGCGACGTGGTGGTCATCGTGTACGAGGGCCCCAAAGGCGGCCCCGGCATGCAGGAAATGCTGTATCCCACCTCCTATATCAAGTCCATGCACCTGGGCAAGGCCTGCGCGCTCATTACCGACGGGCGCTTCAGCGGCGGCACGTCGGGCCTCAGCATCGGCCACGTTTCCCCGGAAGCTGCGGCCGGCGGGGCCATCGGCCTGGTGCGGGACGGAGACATCATAGAAATTGACATTCCCGCGCGCACCATCAACGTGCGCCTGAGCCCGGAACAGCTGGAGCGGCGCCGGCAGGAAGAACTGGACCGCGGAAGCGCCGCCTTCACCCCGCCCCGCCGTCGGCGCAGCGTGTCCCGCAGCCTAATCAGTTACGCCTCCGCCGTCAGTTCGGCCGATGAAGGCGCCATCCGGAAAATCTAAAGCCCCCTACCCATGAACAATACCATCACAGGCGCCGAAGCCCTTTGGCGCGCCTTGCAGGAAGAAGGGGTCCGTACGGTGTTCGGCTACCCCGGCGGCCAGATCATGCCGGTTTACGACAAGCTGGTAGACTACCAGGACTCCATCCACCATATCCTGGTCCGGCACGAACAGGGGGCCATCCATGCCGCCCAGGGGTTTGCCCGCGTCACCGGGGAACCGGGCGTGGTCATCGTCACCTCCGGTCCCGGCGCCACCAATGTCATCACCGGCGTGGCCGACGCCATGACGGACTCCACCCCCGTGGTGGTCATCACCGGGCAGGTGTCCACCGCCGCCCTGGGGACGGACGCCTTCCAGGAGGCCGACGTGATTGGCCTCACCGCCCCCATCAGCAAATGGAACTACCAGATCCGCACGGCGGACGAGGTGGCCTGGGCCGTAGCCAGGGCCTTCTACATTGCCCGTACCGGCCGCCCGGGGCCCGTGGTCCTGGACTTTTCCAAGGACGCCCAGGTGGGCCTGACGGACTTCCATTTCGAAAAGTGCACCTTCATCCGCAGCTACATCCCCAATCCCAAGATTTCGGACAAGGCCATCAGCGATGCCGTCGCCCTGCTGGATGCCGCCCGGAAACCTTTCGTGGTCTTCGGCCAGGGCATAGTGCTGGGACATGCCGAAAAGGAGCTGGAGGCTTTCCTCACCAAGGGGGACATCCCGGCGGGTTCCACCCTGCTGGGGCTCAGCGCCCTGCCCTCCGGCTTCCCCCTGTACCGGGGCATGATAGGGATGCACGGCAACGTGGCGCCCAACATCATGACCAACCAGTGCGACGTGCTGGTGGCCGTGGGCATGCGCTTTGACGACCGGGTCACCGGTACGGTGGAGACCTATGCCCGGCAGGCCAAGGTCATCCACATCGACATAGACCCTTCGGAGATTGGGAAAATCATCCCCGTGGAAGTGGGCATCCGCGGCGACGCCCGCGCCGTGCTCGGCATCCTGACGGAGAAGATGCAGCAGCGGGAGCATCCGGAGTGGAACGCCTCGTTCGGCCACTGCGACGCCGTGGAGAAGGAAAAAGTGATAGATCCGGAGCTGCATCCCGCCGGGGGGCTGCTGCGGATGGGCGAGGTGGTGGACCGCGTGGTGCGCGCCACCGGGGAGAAGGCCGTGGTGGTCACGGACGTGGGGCAGAACCAGATGATGGGGGCCCGCTACGCCCGCTTCACCCAGCCGCGCAGTTTCATCTCCTCCGGCGGCCTGGGCACCATGGGCTTCGGCCTTCCCGCCGCCATCGGCGCCAAGATTGCCTGCCCGGAGCGCACCGTGTGCCTGTTCGTGGGCGACGGCGGCATCCAGATGACCCTGCAGGAGCTGGGCACCATCATGCAGGAAGGTGTGGGCGTGAAGATCATCCTCCTGAACAACAACTGGCTGGGCAACGTGCGCCAGTGGCAGGAACTCTTCTTCCGGGAGCGCTACTCCCAGACCCGCATGCAGAATCCGGACTACAGCCTCATCGCCCGCGCCTACGGCATCCGCTGCCTCACCGTGGAAGACCGCGCGTCCCTGGCCCCGGCGCTGGAAGCCCTGTTTGCCGACGACGCCCCCGCCCTGCTGGACGTCCATGTCCAGGAAGAGGGCATGGTGATGCCCATGGTCCCGCCGGGAAAGGGCATCCACGAAATCATGATTACCGACAGTGAATGGTACAGCTAGCCTATGGAAAACGAAGTGAAAGAATACACGGTGACCATCTACACCGAAAACCAGATCGGCCTCCTTTCCCAGATCACGAACGTGTTCACGCGGCACGGCCTCAGCATCTGGAGCCTGTCGGCCGGCGCCACGTCCATGGAGGGCGTGCACAACATTACCATCGTGACGGCCGGGCTGGAAAAGAAAGTGAAGGAAAGCGTCCAGCAGATAGAGAAGCGCGTGGACGTGATCAAGGCCTTCTTCTACACGGCCGACAAGATTGTGTACCGGGAACTGTGCCTGTACAAGGTGTCCACCGCCGCCCTGCTGGAGTTCGGAGACATCGAGAACCTGCTGAACCGCTACCACGCCCGCATCGTGGAGATGAACAAGGTGTTCACCGTCATCCAGAAGACCGGCCTGTCGGAGGAAACCGCGCGCCTGCACGACGAGCTCAAGGAAGTGGGCGTGCTCCAGTTCGTGCGGTCCGGACGCATTGCCGTCTCCCGGGCCGAGCAGGAGCCCGTGTTCAAATTCCTCCGGAAACGGGAAAAAGAGAAGAATCTACAAACAAACTAAAATCATATCATTATGGCAACAATCAATTTTGGCGGAGTGTACGAGCATGTCGTCACCCGGGATGAGTTCACGCTGGAACAGGCACGCAAGGTGCTCAAGGACGAGGTAATCGCCGTCATCGGCTACGGTGTCCAGGGGCCCGGACAGGCCCTGAACCTCAAGGACAACGGCTTCAACGTCATCGTGGGCCAGCGCAAGGGCAAGACCTACGACAAGGCCGTGGCCGACGGCTGGGTGCCCGGGGAGACCCTCTTCGAGATAGAGGAGGCCTGCCGCCGGGGCACCGTTATCCAGTACCTGGTGTCGGACGCCGCCCAAATCGAAGTCTGGCCCGTCGTGAAAAAGCACCTTACCCCCGGCAAGGCCCTGTATTTCTCCCACGGCTTCGGCATCACCTACAACGACCGCACCGGCATCGTGCCGCCCAAGGACGTGGACGTGATCATGGTGGCCCCCAAGGGCTCAGGCACCTCCGTGCGCCGGCTCTTCCTGCAGGGCCGCGGCATCAATTCCTCCTTCGCCGTGCACCAGGACGCCACCGGCAGGGCGCTGGAGCGCACCCTGGCCCTGGGTATCGGCGTAGGTTCCGGCTACCTGTTCGAGACCGACTTCAAGCGGGAGGTCTATTCCGACCTCACCGGTGAGCGCGGCACCCTCATGGGTGCCATCCAGGGCATCCTGCTGGCCCAGTACGAAGTGCTGCGCGCCCACGGCCATACCCCGTCCGAGGCCTTCAACGAGACGGTGGAGGAGCTCACGCAGTCGCTCATGCCGCTCTTTGCCGAAAAAGGCATGGACTGGATGTACGCCAACTGCTCCACCACCGCCCAGCGCGGCGCCCTGGACTGGATGGGTCCCTTCCACGATGCCACCAAACCCGTGTTCGAGAAGCTGTACCAACGCGTGGCCGACGGCACGGAAGCCCAGATCTCCATTGACGCCAATTCCAAGCCGGACTACCGGGAAGGCCTGGAACAGGAACTCAAGGCGCTGCGTGAGAGCGAACTGTGGCGCACCGGCGCCGCCGTCCGCAAGCTGCGTCCCGAAAACAAGCAGGAGTAATGGACAGCCAGCGGGTATATATCTTTGACACCACCCTGCGCGACGGCGAACAGGTTCCGGGCTGCCAGCTGAACACCGTGGAGAAAATCCAGGTGGCCAAGGCCCTGGAAGAACTGGGCGTGGACGTCATAGAGGCCGGCTTTCCCATTTCCAGCCCAGGCGATTTCCAAAGTGTGGTGGAAATCTCCAAGGCGGTTACCTGGCCGGTCATCTGCGCCCTCACGCGGGCGGTGGAAAAGGATATCGACGTGGCTGCGGAGTCGCTCAAATATGCCAAGCGCGGCCGCATCCATACGGGCATCGGCACCTCGGACTACCACATCCGCTACAAGTTCAACTCCAACCGGGAGGAAATCCTGGAGCGGGCCGTCCGGGCGGTGAAATACGCCAAACGGTACGTAGAGGACGTGGAATTCTATGCCGAGGATGCCGGCCGTACGGAAAACGAGTTTCTCTCCCGGGTGGTGGAAGCGGTCATCAAGGCCGGCGCCACGGTGGTGAACATCCCCGACACCACCGGGTACTGCCTGCCGGAAGAGTTCGGCGCCAAGATCCAGTACCTCTGCGACCACGTGGCCGGCATCGAAAACGCCATCATCTCCACCCACTGCCACAACGACCTGGGCATGGCCACGGCCAACACCCTGGAAGGCATCCGCCACGGCGCCCGCCAGTGCGAGGTAACCCTGAACGGCATTGGGGAAAGGGCCGGCAACACCTCCCTGGAAGAGGTGGTGATGATCCTCAAGTCGCACAAGGAGCTGGGGCTGGACACGCACATCAACACGCGCCGCCTGTATCCGTGCAGCCGCATGGTGTCGGGCCTGATGAACATGCCGGTGCAGCCCAACAAGGCCATCGTGGGCAAGAACGCCTTCGCCCACTCCTCCGGCATCCACCAGGACGGGGTGCTCAAGAACGTCCAGACCTACGAGATCATAGACCCGCAGGACGTGGGCATCGACCACAACTCCATTGTGCTCACCGCCCGCAGCGGGCACGCCGCCCTGAAGCACCGCCTGGAAATCCTGGGCGTGAAAGTGGACGGGGAACGCCTGGACCGCATTTACCAGGAATTCCTGCGCCTGGCCGACAAGAAGAAGGAAATCCACGACGACGACATCCTCATGCTTTCCGGGGCGGAACGCTCGTCGGAGCGCCGCATCAAGGTGGACTGGCTGCAGGCCACCAGCGGAATCGGGATGAAGCCGGTGGCCTCCATCTGCCTGGACATCGCCGGGGAGAAATTCGAGGCGGCCGCCACCGGAAACGGCCCTGTAGATGCATCCATCAACGCTTTGCGCCAAATTGTCAAGCGTCAGGTGACCATCAGCGAGTTCACCATCCAGGGTGTCTCCAAGGGCGCCGACGACTGCTGCAAGGTGCACATGCAGGTGGAATCCGACGGCCGCACCTACTACGGCTTCGGAGCCAGCACGGACATTGTGACCGCTTCCGTGGACGCCTACATAGACTGTATCAACAAAATTAGCCGATGAACACGCTATTTGACAAAATTTGGGATGCGCATGTGGTCCAGCAGGTGGAAGACGGGCCCACGCAGCTGTACATAGACCGGCTGTACTGCCACGAGGTAACCAGCCCGCAGGCTTTCGAGGGCCTGCGCCGGCGGGGCATCCGCTGCCTGAGGCCGGAAAAGATTTACTGCATGCCAGACCACAACACCCCCACCCGGAACCAGGACAAGCCCATCGAAGATCCCGTTTCCAGGAAGCAGGTAGATACCCTCGCGGCCAATGCGGCCGAATTCGGGCTCACCCATTACGGGATGATGGACCCGCGCAACGGCATCATCCACGTGGTGGGGCCGGAACGGGGCCTTTCCCTGCCGGGAATGACCATCGTCTGCGGGGATTCCCATACTTCCACCCATGGAGCCCTGGGCGCCGTGGCCTTCGGCATCGGCACCAGCGAGGTGGAGATGGTGATGGCTTCCCAGTGCATCCTGCAGCAGAAGCCCAAATCCATGCGCATCAACATAGAAGGGCACACGGGGCCCGCCGTGACAGCCAAGGACATAGCCCTGTACCTCATGAAGGAAATGACCACCAGCGGGGCCACCGGCTATTTTGTGGAATATGCCGGACAGGCCGTGCGGGCGCTCTCCATGGAGGGGAGGCTCACCCTTTGTAACCTGTCCATCGAGATGGGGGCCCGCGGCGGCTTCATCGCCCCGGACCAGGTCACCTTCGACTACCTGAAGGGACGGGAGTGTGCGCCCAAGGGGGCCGACTGGGACAAGGCCGTAGCTTTCTGGAGCACCCTCCGGAGCGGCCCCGACGCCGTCTTCGACCGGGAAATCACCATCCGGGCGGCCGACATCCCGCCCATGCTCACCTACGGGACCAACCCGGGCATGGGCATGGCCGTGGACGGGCGCATCCCCGCCGATGCCACGCCCAAAGCCCTGGATTACATGGGTTTCCATCCCGGAGAATCCCTGCTGGGAAAGCCGGTGGACTATGTGTTCCTGGGCGCCTGCACCAACGGGCGGGCAGAAGACTTCCGCGCCTTCGCCTCCGTGGTGAAAGGCCGCCGCAAGGCCGACAACATCACCGCCTGGCTGGTTCCCGGCTCCTGGGCCGTCCTCCGGCAAATCCGGGAAGAAGGCCTGGACCGCATCCTGGAAGAAGCCGGTTTCCAGATCCGGCAGCCCGGCTGCTCGGCCTGCCTGGCCATGAACGAAGACAAGATTCCCACCGGGAAGTACAGCGTTTCCACCAGCAACCGCAACTTCGAAGGCCGCCAGGGCCCCGGTTCCCGCACCATCCTGGCCAGTCCCCTCACCGCTGCGGCCGCGGCCGTGTGCGGGGTTATCACCGATCCAAGGACCTTGTTATGAAACAGAAATTCAACATCATAGAGAGCAGCTGCGTTCCCCTTCCCCTGGAGAACGTGGACACGGACCAGATTATCCCCGCCCGCTTCCTGAAAGCCACCACACGCGAGGAATCCTTCTTTGGGGAGAACCTGTTCCGGGACTGGCGCTACCATCCCGACGGTACGCCCAAGGCCGATTTCGTGCTCAACGACCCCCGTTACAAGGATGCCCGCATCCTGGTGGCCGGAAAGAACTTCGGCTCCGGTTCCAGCCGCGAACACGCCGCCTGGGCCATTGCCGGCTACGGCTTCCTGGCCGTCATCTCCAGTTTCTTCGCCGACATCCACAAAAACAACGAACTTAACAACTTTGTCCTGCCCGTGGTGGTGTCGGAAGGCTTCCTGGAGCGCCTGTTCGAGAGCATAGCCGCCGACCCGGCCACCCGGGTACGGATAGACGTGCCGGCCCAGACGGTGACCAACCTCTCCAGCGGGGAAAGCGAGTCCTTCGAGATAAGCGCCTACAAGAAATACTGCCTCATGAACGCCCTGGACGACATCGACTACCTCCTGGAGCAGAAAGACAAGATAGAAGCCTACGAGCGCAAAGCCCTATGATGGAAGTGATGGACACCACCCTGCGCGACGGGGAACAGACCGCCGGCGTCTCTTTCAACGCCGACGAGAAACTGGCCATCGCCCGTCTGCTGCTGGAAGAGCTCAAGGTGAACCGGATCGAGGTGGGCTCGGCCCGCGTCTCCTCCGGCGAACGGGAAGCCTGCGCCAAAATCTGCGGCTGGGCGCAGGAGGCAGGACACCTGGACCAGGTGGAAATCCTGGGCTTCGTGGACGGCGGCGCCTCCGTGGACTGGATTGCCGGGGTGGGCGGCCGCTGCATGAACCTCCTGACCAAGGGTTCGCTCCGCCACCTGGGCGGCCAGCTGCGCAAAAGCCCGCAGGAGCACCTCGGGGACATCCTGCGCGACATGGCCCTGGCCCGGGAAAAGGGGCTGCGGGTGAACATCTATCTGGAAGACTGGTCCAACGGCATGGCCGACTCCCCGGACTACGTGTTCTTCCTGGTGGACCGCCTGAAGGACACGGGCGTGGAGCGCATCATGCTGCCGGACACGCTGGGGGTGCTGAACCCGGAGCAGGCGGCCCGCTTCTGCCGCCAGATGGTGGAACGCTACCCGCTCCAGCACTTCGACTTCCACGCCCACAACGACTACGACCTGGCCGCCGCCAACAGCTTCGAGGCCCTGAAAGCCGGCATGAAGGGCATCCACACCACGGTGAACGGCCTGGGGGAAAGGGCCGGGAACCTGCCCGTAGCCAGCGCCCTGGGCATCCTGAACGACCACCTGCACCTGGAAAACACCCTGCAGGAGAATTCGCTCATGCACGTGTGCCGCTACGTGGAAACCATTTCCGGCGTCCGCATCCCCTCCAACATGCCCCTGGTGGGAGAATATGTCTTCACCCAGACCAGCGGGGTACATGCCGACGGGGACAAGAAGGGGGGCCTGTACCAGAACGCCCTGCAGCCGGAGCGCTTCGGCCGGCACCGCCACTACGCCCTGGGCAAGACCAGCGGGAAGGCCAACATCGTAAAGAACCTGGAAACGCTGGGCATCGAGCTCACCCCGGAGCAGATGAAACTGGTCACCCGGCGGGTGGTGGAACTGGGCGACAAGAAGGAATCCCTTACCCCGGAGGACCTGCCTTTCATCATCGCCGATATCCTGAAGGGAGACCACCCTTCCGACGAAGGGCCCATCCACATTGTGAACTACAGCCTCCAGCTGGCCCGCGGGATGCGGCCGGTGGCCAACCTGCGCATCGAAATCCAGGGAGACAGTTACGAGGAATCCGCGGCCGGTGACGGCCAGTACGACGCCTTCATGAAAGCGCTCTGGAAAATTTACGACCACCTGGGCCGCCGGCATCCCCGCCTGACGGACTACGTGGTGAAGATCCCGCCCGGCGGAAAGACCGACGCCCTGGTGGAAACCTCCATCTCCTGGGATTTGGACGGGTATTCCTTCAAAACGCGGGGCATAGACTCCGACCAGACGGAGGCGGCCATCAAGGCCACCGTCAAAATGCTGAATATCATTGAAAACAGAATAGTATGACGCTTAAAATTGCAACCTTGCCCGGAGACGGCATCGGCCCGGAAGTCGTGGCCCAGGCCCAAAAGGCCGTAGATGCCGTATGCCGCCGTTTCCACCACGATGTCCGGTACAGCTTCGGACTGGTGGGCGCCTGTGCCATCGACGCCTGCGGAGACCCTTACCCGGAACAGACCCACCAGCTTTGCCTGGACAGCGATGCCGTGCTGTTCGGCGCCGTGGGAGACCCCCGTTACGACAACAACCCCACCGCCCCGGTGCGCCCGGAGCAGGGTCTGCTGGCCATCCGCAAAAAGCTGGGCCTGTATGCCAACCTGCGCCCGGTAGAGACCTTCCCCTCGCTGGTGGACAAGTCTCCCCTGAAGAAGGAACTGGTGGACGGGGCCGACTTCCTGTGCATCCGGGAACTCACCGGCGGCATGTACTTCGGCCAGAAAGGGCGCAAGGACGACGGCGACACCGCCTTCGACACCTGCATCTACAGCCGCTTCGAGGTAGAGCGCATCCTGGCCCTGGCTTTCGAGTATGCCGGACGGCGAAGGAAGCACCTCACGGTGGTGGACAAGGCCAACGTGCTGGAAAGCTCCCGCCTGTGGCGCCAGATTGCGCGGGAGATGGAGGCGGAGTATCCCGGCATCCAGGTGGACTACATGTTCGTGGACAACGCCGCCATGCAGCTCATCCGCTGCCCCAAATTCTTTGACGTGCTGGTGACGGAAAACACCTTCGGCGACATCCTCACCGACGAGGCCAGCTGCATTTCCGGCTCCATGGGCCTGCTGGCATCGGCGTCCGTGGGTACGCACACCAGCCTGTTCGAGCCCATCCACGGCTCTTACCCCCAGGCCGCCGGCAAGGACATTGCCAACCCGGTGGCCGCCATCCTCTCCGCCGCCATGATGTTCGAATACGCCTTCGGCCTCATGGAAGAGGGAAAAGCCATCCGGCGCGCCGTATCGGCGTCCCTGGAGCAGGGCTATGTTACCGAAGACCTGGCCGCCGGCGCGGCTTCCCACTCCACCTCCGAAGTGGGCGACTGGATTGCCAATCAAATTGAAACAGACCATGAATAGCATCAACTGGGACACCCTGGGCTTTGACGCCTACCGGACCCGCACCGTTGTATTCTCCCATTACAAGGACGGAGAATGGTCCCCCTTCCAGACCACGGAAACCTTCTCCTTTACTTTCGACCCCTTTGCCCAGGTCTTCCACTACGCCATTTCGTGCTTCGAAGGGCTCAAGGCCTTCCGGCAGAAAGACGGGCGGATTGCCCTGTTCCGGCCCGACCAGAACGCCGCCCGGCTCAAGCGGACGGCCGACTTCCTGGGCATGCCCTGCCCTTCGCAGGAGCTGTTCTTCCAGATGTGCGAAGCCTGCGTGAAAGGGAACATGGAGTTCCTTCCCCCGTATGGCCACCGGGCTTCCCTGTACCTGAGGCCCCTGCTGGTGGGCGTGCATCCGCAGATGCAGCTGGTCCCCTATCCGGAAGCCATCTTCGCGGTCATGTGCGCCCCCGTGGGATCCTACTACGGAGAGCACCTGCGCTCGTTCGCCGCCGTCATTCCCGGCAACTACGACCGGGCGGCGCCCAAGGGCTCCGGCAGCTACAAGATCGGCGCCAACTACGCCGGCACCTTCAAGCCCTACAAGACCGCACACGAGCAGGGATACACGGAACTGCTGTACCTGAATTCCGCCACCCGGGAGTTCGTGGACGAGTTCGGCTCCTCCAACTTCTTCGGCATCAAGGGAAACCAGTACATTACGCCCCTGTCGGACAGCGTCCTGCCGTCCATCACCAACAAGACCCTGCAGGAAGTGGCGGCCGACCTGGGCATGGAAGTGTGCAAGCGCCCCGTTCCCGTAGGGGAACTCTCCGAATTCGAGGAAGCCGGCGCCTGCGGAACGGCCGTGGTCATTACACCCATGTCGCACATCGACATCAAGCCCGTGCTGGAGACGCCGGAGGTATCCCGGGTGTTCCGCTTCCGCCCGGACGGCGAGGTGGGCCCGGTGTGCACCCGGCTGTACAAACAGATTACCGGCATCCAGTTCGGCGAACTGGAGGACGTGCACGGTTGGTGCCGATATATCCAATAGCTTATTTTCGCACCTGCTGCCGCAGCTGCAGGATCCGGCGGACGCTTTCGTCTATCCGGGACTCGGGAATGACGCCGTCTTCAACCGCTTGGAGGACGGCGTCAAATACTTGGGGGTAGTTCATGGTGCCCAGCAGGATGTCGGCCCCGGCCTGGAGGGCGCGGATGGCGGCCTCTTCCGGCGGGAACTGCTGCGTGATGGCGCCCATCTCCATGCCGTCGGTGATGATGACCCCCTGGAAGCCCAACTCTCCCCGCAGCTTGTCCTGCAGGATCACCGGCGAGAGGGTGGAAGGGATTTCCGACCCCGTGACCCGGGGGGCCGAGATGTGGGCCGTCATGACCATGGGGACGCCGGCGGCTATGCCCGCCCGGAAGGTAAGGATCTCACAGGAAAGCATTTCCTCCCAGCTCTTGTGGCTTACAGCATAACCCAGGTGCGTGTCGGCATAGGTGTCTCCGTGGCCCGGGAAGTGTTTGAGGCAACCCGCCACGCCGGCCGCCTCCAGTCCCCGGACATACTGCGACACCATGGGGGCGGCTACGGCCGGATCCCGGGAGAAGGCCCGGGCCCCTATGATGATGTTGTCCGGATTGGTGTTCACGTCGGCCACTGGGGCGAAGTTCACGTCGAAACCCAGTTTCTTCAGGTACGAGCCGATGGCAAAGCCGGCGTTGTAGGCGGCCTGCGGGTTTTCCGTGGCACCGACAGCGGCCATGCTCCGGAAACGCGGTACGTGGAAGTGGGGGTTGTTAGCCACCCGGGCCACCCGGCCCCCTTCCTCGTCCACGCAGATGAGCGGATTCCCCCTGAGGCGGCGGAGCTGGCGGATGAAGCGCTCCAGCTGCTCCGGGGTGTCGATGTTGTGGCCGTACAGCAGGATGCCGCCCACGGGATACTCCTTGTTGGTGGCGCTCATGCGGGCGTTGACCTCCTGGAGGGCATAAGGCACCAGGTCTTCCCCGGTGGTCCACTCGATTGCCGGGTCCAGGGCCTCCGGACGGATAATGAACAGCTGTCCTATTTTATCCCGCAGAGTCATTTTCGAGAGCGTTTTCTCTATCTGTCCTTCTCCCGGCTTTCCCTGGCAGGCCTGAAGGCACAGAGGCAGGGCCAGGAGGAAAAAGAGCCATTTTTTCATATTGGGTTCCATTTAAAAAACACTCCCCCCGGCCGGCGCCTGAAAGGAGTGTTCTGGAGCGGAATGCGAGGTTCGAACTCGTGACCTGCGGCTTGGGAAGCCGCCGCTCTACCAACTGAGCTAATTCCGCGTGGGAAGGCAAATATAGGAACTTTTTCCGAGAAAATTGCTACCTTTGGAAAATTTTTGTGCTATGGCTATCCAAAAACCCAGTATTCCCAAGGGCTGCCGAGACTTCGGCCAGAAAGAAATGGCCCGCCGCAACTATCTTTTCGATACCATCCGCAGCGTATTCCGCGCCTATGGCTATCGGCAGATAGAGACTCCGGCCATGGAGAACCTGTCCACCCTGCTGGGCAAGTACGGAGAAGAGGGGGACAAGCTCCTGTTCCGCATCCAGAACAGCGGCGAAAAGGCAGCGCTTCCGCCGGAAAAAGGCCTCCGCTACGACCTCACGGTCCCGTTCGCCCGCTACGTGGTCCAGCACCAGAACGAGATTTCCTTCCCCTTCAAGCGTTTCCAGATTCAGCCGGTCTGGCGGGCCGACCGTCCCCAGAAGGGCCGCTACCGCGAATTCTGCCAGTGCGACGTAGATGTGATTGGCTCCTCCAGCCAGGTGAACGAACTGGAACTGGTGCAGATGGTGGAAGCGGTCTTCGGCAAGCTGGGTATCCGGGTGGGCATCCACATCAACAACCGCAAGGTGCTCACGGGTTTCGCCGAAATTGCCGGCGCCCCGGACAAGGTAGTGGACATCACCGTGGCCATCGACAAGCTGGACAAGGTGGGCCTGGACAAAGTGAAGGAAGAGATGGCCGAAAAGGGCCTCAGCGAAGGCGGCATCGCCGTCATCGGGCAAATCCTGTCGCTGGAAGGCAGCTTCCGGCAGAAAGTGGACGCCATGAAGGGGCTGTTCCAGGGCGGAAGCGCCAGCGGCATCTGCTCGGAAACGGGCCTGAAAGGCCTGGAAGAGCTGGAAGAACTCTTCGGCCTCATGGAAGCCGCCCGCGTCAAGGCGCCCGTGCAGCTGGACCTTTCCCTGGCCCGCGGGCTCAACTATTACACCGGTGCCATCTTCGAAGTGAAGGCGCTGGACTGGGAAATTGGAAGTATCTGCGGCGGAGGCCGTTACGACAACCTCACCGGCATCTTCGGCCTCCCCGGCCTCTCCGGGGTGGGCATTTCCTTCGGAGCCGACCGAATCTACGACGTGCTCACCGGCCTGGAGCTCTTCCCCGCCTCGCTGGAGAGCACCACGCAGCTCCTCTTTGCGGTGATGGGCCCGCAGGAGCTCCGCTATGTGCTGCCGCTGGCCGCCGACCTCCGCTCCCGCGGCGTTTCCGTAGAGATTTATCCGGAGCCCGCCAAACTGCGCAAACAGTTTGAGTATGCCGAAAAACACGCCATTCCCTTTATCTCCATCAACGGCTCTACGGAAATGGAGGCCGGAACGGTGAACCTGAAGAATTTGCAAAGCGGTGAGCAGCAGGCCTTCCCGGCAAACGACACCGACGCCCTCCTGCAGTTCTTGTCATTCTGAGCGTTCCTGTCATTCTGAGCGTTCCTGTCATTCTGAGCGTTCCTGTCATTCTGAGCGTTCCTGTCATTCTGAGCG
>FLNY01004565.1_pt1 | contig 35978 bp, 34 predicted proteins | sample 1140381 | NCBI WGS metagenome assembly FLNY01 (sample SAMEA3878172, study PRJEB12797) | bioreactor metagenome | biome: Moose rumen | place: Sweden | collected 2011-10 | reverse complement strand
TTATTGACGCGGTTATAAAATTTTATTCAGAAAATGCAAAGCCGCGTGAACGTTTCAAACTTTTTATCAAGCACGACACGTGGAAAAATTTTGTTGAGAATTTAGAAATTGTTGCAAAATAAAAAAGCGGGTTGCCCCGCCGAAAAAGTTTATTGTTGCAAAATGAAATTAAAATTTGAAAGTTCACTTAAGCCGAAATTATTTTCAGTTTTTGTATCGACAATTTGAGCGTTTGAATCTGCGCGAAAGGCAGCGGTTTTATGTTGAGAAATGACGCGCCCGCCTTCATCGTAAACCGTTATCAAAGTTGAGCCATCGGAAAGAATTTGCGTTACAGTTTGAGTTTTTTGACTTGCCATAGTTTCTGCGTCGTAGTCAGCCGATCTGCCGTGTTTCAAATTATCCAAAACTTTTGAAAAGGTTTTTGAGTAGTCGGCTTGTGAATTTTCATACGCGGTAAAATTTTGACTCCAGCCGCTGACAGGATTAATTTTCATTTTAAAACCTCCTTTAAAATCTATCGTCAATTTACAAAGTGTAATTCAGCCACGTACAAATTAAAACTGCAACTGAAACAATCCCGTTTCTCATAAAATAAGATTGTGTAACCTGCGAAAAATCTTTTGGACTAACGATACTATGTTGATAAATCAAAGTTCCCGTTGCAATTCCTACGCCCAAAAAGTAAATCGAGCCCAAATTTAAAATTATCCCTACCAACAACAAACAAATAACGCAGAGTATGTGCAGGATTTTTGAAATTTTGAACGCGCCCTTTGCGCCGTATTCTGTAGCCATTGAGTGCAAGCCGTGCGCTCTGTCAAATTTTTCATCTTGTGCGCCGTACATTGCGTCAAATCCCGCCATCCAAAAAACTATCGCCAAACATAAAATTATCATTGGTACTGAAAAAATTTCGCCCGTAACTGCAACCCAGCCGCCCGCCGGAGCCATTGCTATTGCAATTCCCAAAACTACGTGACACCAGCCGGTAAATCTTTTTGTGAAGGGGTAAATTATAAACGGCAACGCGGCAACCGGTAAAAGTTTTAAGCAAATTGGCGGCAACTGCGCGACGGTTACAATCATTATCAGCAGACAACCCAAAATAAAAATTAACGCCTCTGATTTTGTAATTAAGCCGCGAACCATTGCGCGGTATTTTAGGCGCGGCTGAAGTTTATCGTATTTTAAATCTGCCAAATTGTTAATCGCCATTGCCGCCGCCCTGCCGGAAGTTACGGCAAGCGCAATTAAAATTAAAGTCAGCGCGTCAACTTTGCCGTTCGATGCCATTAACGCCGCTATAAATGCAAACGGTAAATCAAAAATCGTGTGTGAAAGTGCAATATTGTTAATGTGTGCTTTAATCGTTGCCAAAAAATTTCCTCCTATTCGCAGTCCACAAACTCAATCAAAAGTTCACGTCCGCTTTTTAAAATTAAAATTCCGTCACATTCAGGGCAAAAAAAATTGTAACTTTCGACGGTAAAAATTTTGCCGCACTTGTTGCATTGCGCTTGAATTGGGACGCGGTTAATTTTTAGCGCGGCGTTTTCTGCGATTGTATTTTTTTTGAGAACGTCGAAAGAAAAATTTAGCGCGTCAATTTCAACGCCCGCCATTTCGCCCAATTTTAAACCTACTGCCGAAATTTTTTGCGCGTGATTTTCGGCGGCTACGTCCTGTGCGATTTTTAAAATATTTTCTGCAAGTGTTGCCTCATGCGTAGTAGTTCGCTCCTTTCAGTCGCTTTGTAGTGTTGTAGTGAGGTAGTGCTATAGTATTTGCTATACCACTATCCAACTATCACACTACTTCCCCAAAATCTGATGCAAACGCTAACATAAAAATTTTCGCCGCGCCTGCACTTTTCAAAATTTCGGCACAAGCCGCCGAAGTTGCGCCTGTTGTAAAAATATCGTCCACAATCAAAATATTTTTGCCGGCAATGTCAACGCCTTCAATCAAGCTGAACGCGCCCTTTAAAATTTCTTTGCGCTCGGCGGGGTTGTAGCTGTAAAGGTGCGGCGTATTTTTTGTACGGAGCAATAAATTTTCAGCCGGTAAATTCTGCGCGAGGAGCCAATCTTTGAAAATCAATTCAGTTTGGTTATAGCCGCGCTTTTTTAATCTTTTTTCGTGGAGCGGTACGAAAGTTGCAAAATTTACATTAGCCAAAAAATTTTCAATTTCAGGGCGGCTAATAACGCCGTAGAGGATACTTTGAAGGGCGGCTAATACATTTATATTACTGTCGAATTTTAAAGCCCTTAAAAGGCGTCTTGTGCCGTTTCTGTACTTTGTGATTCTCATGACGCCGCTAATTGGCGCGGGGGGATTTTTTTCTGTATCGAGTTTTAAAATTTTCTTCGCACAGGATTCACAGAGCTGGTGGCGTTCGTCAACAATTTCTTCACAGACGGGGCAAATTGGCGGATAGACAATATAAATCAGCGTCGTTTGTACAAATTTTAAAATGTTTGAAATATTTTCCAGCATTACTTATATCCTTTTGCCTCTTGCCTACTGCCTACTGCCTAATCAAAGATTAGCCGCTCCTATCATACCGGCGTTACTGCCGAGTTCAGCTATTGAAATTTTTGGAATTGGAGCATGCACGCCGCCGAAACAATCTTCTTTCAAAATATCAGAAAGCGGCTCAATAAAATCTTTGGCGTAAGCACTCATTGCGCCGCCGAGTAAAATTAATTGTGGACGAAACATATTTACAATATTAACAATTCCTTGACCGAGCATTAAAGTATATTGTTCCACAACTTCCATCATTTCGACGTTTTCATTTTTGGCAAGGCTGAAAATTTCGTCCAGCGTCAATTCTTTACCGGCAACTTGCGCCGCCGCTTTTAACAGCGCAGGAACTGAAACATAAGCCTCAAGGCAGCCTTTGCGCCCGCAAGTACACAATCTGCCGTGAACTCTAATTACTTGGTGTCCGACTTCACTGCCACCCATTATTCCGCCTTCAAAAATTTCGCCGTTCAAAATAATTCCGCCGCCTACACCATTTCCGAGCGTAAACATTACAACATCAGAAAAATTTTTGCCCGCGCCCGCTACAGCCTCACCTAACGCCGCGCAGTCAGCATCGTTTGCAATTCGCACGGGGCAAGGGATAACTTCACCTAAAGTTTTTGTAAGTTGCACGTCTTCCCAGCGAATATTATTTGAATAAACAACCGTACCTTTGCGCCTGTCGATTGTGCCGGGAACTCCAACGCCGACGCCTACGCACTGTTCAAGCGGAATATTATTTTCTGCCAAAAGTTTTAAAATATTTTCCGCCGTTTCGTCAATAATTTCTTTTGCAGGGCGTTTGGGATTAGTTGGATATTTTTTTATTTTCAGCAACTGATTTTGTTCGTTGACAATTCCCATTTGAATTTCTGAAGAGCCGATATTTACGCCGACGCGAATTGGATTAGCTTTTTCACGAATTGTAGTTAAAAGCGCGTCGCACGTACCCTCAATCTGCCAATCGCCGGAATTTGCCGGCAAGAAAAATGAATCGCCCTTTTTGTAAGCAAGTTTTTCGCCCTTACTGCTGATAACGCCCGCGCCGTCCAAAATTAAAATACTAAGGAAAGATTTTTCATTAACGTTGCCTTGTACGCGGTAAGTTAATTTTCCGTCCAAATTTAATTTATCGACAGTGAAATAATCGCAGTCTGCAACGTGCGGATAACTTTCAGCACTTGCAACGATAGGGATTCTGTTTGTAACTGCCAATGCTTTTTCAATGTGTAAATCACGTTTCTTGCCGTCCGCGCCGACTCTGCCGTAATCGTAAATTCTGTAAGTTACGTTTGAATTTTGCTGAATTTCGGCAATTAAAATCCCCTTGCCTATTGCGTGCAAAGTTCCCGATTCAATGAAAAGCACATCGCCTTTTTTTACGGGTACGGCGTTCAAAACTTCAAGCAGTGTATTTTCTTTAATACGCTGTGCAAATTCTTCCTTAGAAATTTCCTGTTTAAAGCCGTAATACAAAAACGCGCCGTCTTCAGCGTCAAGTACGTACCACATTTCAGTTTTGCCGTATTGCCCCTCGTTTTTGAGTGCGTAGGCGTTTGAAGGGTGTACTTGAATTGACAGATTGTCTTTGGCGTCGATAAATTTTGTAAGAATTGGAAATTCACGAAAGCGGCGGCAGTGCGTACCTAAAACTTCCAAGCCTTCAATGTCAAGATATTCGCGCAGGGTTTTACCTTCGTATTTGCCGTTTGCAATAATTGACGCGCCGTCGGGGTGCGCCGAAAGTTCCCATGCCTCCGCCAAAATTGCGCCGTCGTAGTCTACGCCGTATTCGTCAACTAATCTATGTCCTCCCCATAAATAATCTTTGCAAGCCGGTTTCAATTTAAAAATTGCCATGAAAATTTCTCCTTTGTTGAAATTTAAAGACTAGGAATTTTCCCTTAATCCTTAGCCCTTAGATAACGCGCTGAAATTTACAACAGTAACTTCATTTTCCCTGATTAATTTTAAAATTCTCGATGAAGTGACTGCATTTAATTCGCCTTCAAAATCATGATCCCACGCGCAAAATTTTTGTAGAACTGAATTTTTAGTGCCGGGGTGTAACATTACTTCAGTTGTACCTTCCTCAAGATTTCTTATCACTTTTGATAAAAATCTGACATTGACAGATTCACCCGCCACAATTCCGGAAAAATGATCCGGCGTCAAAATATTTTTAGCGTGTGCAGAACGTGCCGCAAATTTTGACAAGGACCCTAAACCAATTCGCCCGATAAGTTGTCCGACGTTATCTACTGAGCCGTCAAAAATTTTTGTGTCAGCTACGCGCATTGCAGGAATATTTGCCGCCTTTGCAAGTTTTAACGCTATTGCTATAATTCCCGGAAAGTGATGCAAATGTTGGTGGCTGTCAAAATGTGTTAGGTTTAAGCCGGCGTTTTGTACTTTTGTAATTTGGGCTGCAAGTTCAGCTTGAATTTCTTCACGATTAATTTTCCCTTTGACGTATAATTTTAAAAATTCAACGTAATTTTCGTGAAAGATACCTTCCGGCGTTACCAAAGTAGGAATTTTTTCCGGCGGCAAAATTGGATAACCATTAGCCAAAGTTAAATGAATTCCGACGCCTAAATTGGGATTTCGTTGAATAACTTTAAGCGCGTGTTCAAAAAATTTTCCGCCCGCCATAATTGTGGTTGAACGCAGACAACCTTTTCTGAATGCTTTTTCGACAGCCAAATTTATTGATTTATGCCTTCCAAAATCGTCCGCGTTGATAATTAATTGTTTCAAAAAATCCCTCCTACCAGCGCAATTTTCGTTGCCACGTGACTAATTCATTTTTACTTAGCGGCAAGTCGATTGATTGCCCGTTATCGTAATAGAATTTTAACCGAATTTCTTTAGCCGTCAACATATCCCGCAAACTTGATTTTGGAAATTGCAAAAATAATTTATTTTCGTTTTGGCGATTTGAAAGAGTTTGACGAGTTGCCGCGTCAAGTTCCCACGGGACTCCGTCAATAAAAATTATCGCCTTGTTCAGAAGTTGTGCCTTGTCAAATCGATAATCCCACAAACTTAAATTTGCGCCTTCCAAATAACCTTTTTCATCGCGCGCAGATTTAAATTCAAGCGTGGCGTATTCTTCCAAAAATTCAGTTTTGCGGTGATCGTGACTCCACGTGTAGGAAAATCCAAAAATTCCTACTAACATAAAAAAAAATCCAACTACAAAAAAAATTTTTCGCATAATCATTTCCAACTTTTTTTTGTAGTGAATTATATTACAAAATTTATTTAACTGAAAGGGCATTAATTAAATCTTTAGCGGTTAAAATACCGGCGGGAAGTTTTAGGCGCGTCGCTAATTCTGCCGCAACCGGTACATCTAAGCCGAGCCGCTTTATTTCTTTTATATCAGAAAAAATTTCTTTTGGCGTACCGATTTTTAAAATTTTTCCCTGCTCCATTACAAAAATTTTGTCAGCAGTTGCCGCCTCTTCCATAAAGTGCGTTATTAAAATTATCGTCAAGCCCTGCGCGTGCAATTTTTTTATCGTTGCTAAAACTTCACGGCGTCCTTGCGGGTCAAGCATTGCCGTTGGTTCGTCGAATACAATAATTTTTGTCTGCATTGCTATTGCGCCGGCTATTGCGATTCTTTGTTTTTGCCCGCCGGAAAGTTTGCTCGGCGAAAAATTTCTGTAAGCAGTCATATTGACATTTTCTAACGCTAAATCGACACGCCGCCGAATTTCTGAAGTTTCAATCCCCAAATTTTCCGGTCCAAATGCAATATCATCTTCGACAATCGCCGCTACAATTTCGTTATCGGGATTTTGAAAAACCATCCCTACATTTTCACGAATTGCCCAAAGATTTTTTTCGTCGGAAGTATCAAGCCCCGCTACAAAAATTTTTCCGGTGGTAGGTTTTAAAAGCGCGTTGAAATGTTTTGCAAGTGTAGATTTTCCGCTGCCGTTTGTGCCAATAATCGCCACAAATTCGCCGTCGTTTATCGAAAAATTTAAATTGTCAAGTGCTAATTTTTCACCCGCCGCAGTTTTATAAATGTGCTTAAGATTTTCCGCTTTTATAATTTCCATAATCCTTAGCCCTTATTCCTTAGCCCTTAATCCTTATTCCCTAAATAACGCTTGCATAGCCGCCGCATAAAAATTTTCTTCATTTGTACCGGCGGAGGCGTTTAACTTCATCATTGGCAGGCGCAAAAGTTTTCGCACAATTTTTTTAGTCATTTGCTCAATGGCGCGGCGTTCCTCATCTGTCAAGTTTGGCAACTTTCCGGAAATTCTTTTTAGTTCACGTTCACGAATTTTTTCGGCGCGGTTAGATAAATCCGCCATTAGTGGTTGAAATTTTAAATATTTGAAACGTTCCATTATCGCTGCAACTTCGACTTCAATAATTTTTCGCGCTTCTTCAGCCTCAAGTTGCCGCGCTTTTACGTGCGATTCTACAACCGACTCTAAATCGTCAATATTGTAAAGTGTAACGCCGCCGATTTTTCCAACTTCAGGATCAACATCGCGCGGTACGGCTATATCAATAAAGAAAATCCCGCGCCCTGCGCGACGAGTCATAAGCTGTTGAGTTTGCCAAGGCTTGATAACATAATGCGGCGCGCCGGTCGAAGTAATAATAATGTCAACGTCAACTGCGCGTAAAAGTGCATTTTCCCACGCTACAGCCTCCCCGCCAATTTTTTCAGCCATTTCTTCAGCGCGTTCAATGTGATGATTTGCAACAAAAATTTTTTTGACGCCGTGAGATTTTAAATGTTGTGCGGTAAGCTGCGCCATTTTTCCCGCGCCGAAAATTAATGCATTTTTATCTTTTAAGCCGTTCAATTTTTCAGCCGCCAATTCCACCGCCGCCGAACTAACAGAAACTGAATTATAAGCAATTTTAGTTTCTGTGCGAACATTTTTACCGACGGCTATTGCTCTATGAAAAAGTGTATTTAAAATCGTGCCGGTTGCCCCAATATTTTTTGCAGTAGTGTAAGCGTCTTTAACTTGCGAAAGAATTTGCCCTTCACCCAAAATTAAAGAATCCAAACTTGCCGAAACTTCAAATAAATGGCGTACGCAATTTTCGCCTTCATATTCGTACAAAAAATTTTCAAAATTGCCGCCTATTAAATCATTAAAAAAATTTTTGACACTGCCTTCACAAGAATTTGAAGTCGCGGCGTAAATTTCGGTACGGTTGCAAGTGGAAAGGATAACCGCCTCATTTAATCCTTCGTATTCGTCAAGATTTTCAAGCCCGCGTTTGATTGATTCTTTTGTTACTGAAAATTTTTCTCTAATTTCTATCGGAGCGGTTTTATAATTCAGCCCCAATATTTTTAAATGCATTTTACTCTCTCTCCCAAAAAATTCTTGCAATTTATCCTAAAATGTTTTACAATTTTGTTGCAAAAAAAAGGTGGTCGACTTTCCAGCGTCGGCTCCCCCTCAATAAATGGTTATCTTTAGGAAACCGCGTTAGCGGCTTATTTCAACGCTCTATTTAAAGAAAACGTCGTAAATGGCAACAGCGAGCGTCGCGGCTTGTAAGACCAGCGAAATAATATCTTTCTTCGACATCGCTACTACCTCCTCTCGTTCTTGAGAGGAAAGCCGACAATCGACCGATTAAACACGGCTATTATACCATGTTTTTTTTTTAAGTAAAGCGTTTTTCTTTTGCCCAAATTTACTATTACTTTATAAAAATAAATTCGCCAACATTTTATAACAGCGATTATCTTTGTAGGGATTAGTTAAGCTGAAAGTTGCCGCGGCTTTTTCTGTAACAAAAAATTCGCCGCACGGCTCCTCAGAAAATTTTTGACGCAAAGAAATATCCCCAACGCTAAAATTTTTATAATCTATCCCGCCGTAACTAAAATTGGCGTAAAATTTTATTTCATCGTTGCTAAATTCTTTACCGACTAAAATATTTTCAATCGGCAGAATCAGCAGCGATTTATTTTTTTCAAATTTATCAAGCGTTGAAAGTTCAAGCCTGCGCGACGTGTCATAGAAAATAAAATCTGTCTTATCGTAGCCGCAAAAATTTTCAAAATCCGCCAAATTCCAACGCCCCAATTTTTGCCACTTTTTATCTTTGAAGAAAAAATTTTCCGGCTGAATTTCGTTTTCAACGGGCGTATCTTCAAAGTCAATTTCTACCACGTCAAAAATTTGTATTTCAGTTTTATCAACGTAAGTTAATTCGGCGGCTGTAACGGCGTCAGAAATTTTTTCATCGTGCGAAATTGGGCGAATCCATTTGTTGGTTGCAAGTTCAATCCCTGCCACGCAATAATTTCCGTACTTTGCACTTTTGGCAAGAATCACGATTATTTTTTTCACAAGTGTACAATCTCCATTCCAAAAACTTCAGCAAATTTTTCGGCAACAAGGCGGCGGTGGCAATTTTCCGGATTAACTTCCGTACAAAGTAAACAGTATCTAACTTCCGGAGAATCTGAATAATTTGTCATAATGTGCGGGACAATTCGCCGTTTCTGCATTATTTTTTCAAATTCTGCAATATAATCTTCCCATGTAAATATTTTTTCTTGATAATTTTTGAAAAGCTCCTTAGTTGGAGTAAATTTTAAATCGTGGCGATATTCGATTCTTGCAATTCTATTCAGAAAAAATTTTAAATCCGGAGCCTTTGCAAAGCCTGAAAGTTGCGTGTTGTTGTAAAGGCGCACGTCAATTAAATCTGTTATTCTGTGCAGTTCCAAAAGTTCAAAAAAAGTTTCCGCGCTCTTCTTTGTAAAGCCAATAGTAAAAATTTTGGCGGGCGTGGAATTTTTTTTATTTGCCATTGCAATTCCTCTTTTCTACGTTATAGGTAATAGATTTTAGGCGTTAAGAAAAATCCCCAAATTTTCTCGCGCAGATTTTTTTTATTTTACTACAAAGATTTTGCAAGCGTCAATTTCAGTAAAAATTCATTTAAAATTTTCTGGAAATTTAAAAGGAAATTTCTTTACAAAGTAGAATAGATTTTAAAAATTGTTAGAAATTTTAAAATAGGAGTGTGTGAAATATGGCAATTAATACAAAAGGTTTTGGCGCATATGATATTCGCGGGATTTACCCGGAAAGTGTCAATCAAGAATTGGCGTACAGAGTCGGCAGGATTTTTCCAAAACTTTTTGACGCCAAAAAAGTTGCCATAGGTCACGATATACGCCTTACCGGTCCCACGCTTGCTGATGCTTTAACTCGCGGGCTTACAGAGGCGGGCTGTGATGTTTTTGATATTGGGCAATGTGGCACGGAAATGATTTACTTTGCAACAGGTTTTAAAGATTTTGACGGCGGAATTATGATAACCGCCTCGCACAATCCAAAAGAATACAACGGTATGAAATTTGTTAAAAAGGGCGTTCTGCCGGTTGCGCCTGGCACGGGGCTTTTAGATATTAAAAACGCCGTCGAAGATGAAAATTTTAATTGGGCGTTCAGAAAAGCTACCGGCTCCGTTTATAAAATTGATATTTTCCACGACTATATTAAAAAATTATTGTCTTATGTTGACGTGAAAAATTTTAAGCCGCTGAAAGTTGTTATAAATACCGGCAACGGCTCGGCGGGTCCGGTTATTAACGAAATTGAAAAATTTTTGCCTTTTGAAATTATAAAAATCAACAACAATACAAATGGATTTTTCCCAAATGGCGTACCTAATCCTTTGTTGAAAGATTCTCGCTCAGAAACTGCAAACGCGGTTATTGAAAACAGCGCAGATTGTGGAATTGCCTTTGACGGCGATTTTGACAGATGCTTTTTATTTGACGAACAGGGAAATTTCATTGAGGGTTGCTACATGGTAAGCTTGCTTGCTGAGGCGTTCCTCAAGAAAAATAAAGGCGCAAAAATTGTTTGTGAGCCACGCGCACTTTTTGCAACTGTTGACATTGTTGAAAAACTCGGCGGCACTCCAATTATTTGTCGCTCCGGTCATACTTATATGAAGGCTGTACTGCGCGACGAAAATGCAATTTACGGCGGCGAAATGGCGTCTCACCATTACTTCAGAGACTTTTATTATTGTGACAGCGGTATGATTCCTTGGCTTTTAATTTTGGAACTTTTGAGCCAAACTGACAAAAAACTTTCAGAAATTATGGCTGACAGAATTGCTAACTTCCCTGTTTCCGGCGAAATTAATACAAAAGTTTCCGGCGTCGATAAAGTCAAAGAAATTATGGCAAAGGTTGAAAAAATTTATGCGCCTAAAGGCAAGGTTAGCAAAATTGACGGCTTAAGCGTTGATTTTGAAAATTGGCGTTTTAGTTTGCGTGGCTCTGAAACTGAACCTTATATCAGATTAAATGTTGAATCACGCGGCGATAAAGTTTTAATGGAAACTAAGCGCGATGAATTATTGTCAGTAATTAGGCAGTAGGCAAAAGGCAGTAGGCAGTAGTTTTTTCACTTTTGCCTCTTGCCTCTTCACTCTTGCCTATATATTTTGTGTAACAAAATTTAGAGGAGGATTTTTTTAATGGAGAAGAAAAACGTTGTAAACCTTCCGTCGTTAATCAGCGATTATTACACCCTTGCCCCCGACCCCGAAAATAAAGTTCAGGGCGTTGCATTCGGTACTTCCGGACACAGAGGCAGCTCCAAACTTCACAGCTTTAACGATACTCACATTGCCGCCATTGCAAAGGCTGTAGCTGAATATCGCAAAACTGAAGGCGTAACCGGTCCTTTGTACATTGGCGCAGATACTCACGCACTTTCCGAGCCCGCTCTTCGCACTTGCGTTGAAGTTTTGGCGGCTAATGACGTTGAAATTATTTTGCAGGACGAATTTAAACCCGTTCCAACTCCCGTTGTTTCAAGAATTATTTTGGCGCACAACTACGAACGCAAAGAAGCCAAAAAAGCTGACGGTATCGTTATTACGCCTTCACACAATCCCCCGACTGATGGCGGCATTAAATACGATCCTACTACCGGCGGTCCTGCAAGCGCAGAAACTACAAAGATAATTCAAAACCGCGCTAACGAATTAATCAAAGAGGGCGTCGAAAAAATTAAACGTATTCCTTTTGAACGCGCAATTAAACTCGATAACGTTCATTTTATGGATTATATGAAACCGTACGTTGACGCACTCGCCCGCGTTATCGATATGGACGCCGTTATTAATTCCGGCTTGAATGTTGGCGCAGACCCGCTCGGCGGCAGCGGTATTTTCTATTGGGATTTAATCAACGAAACTTACAAAATTAAAAATCCAATCAAAGTTGTTAATCCCAACATTGACTACACATTTTCATTTATGCCGCCCGATCACGACGGCAAAATTAGAATGGACTGCTCCTCGCCTTTCGCAATGGCTAATTTAATTGCTCTCAAAGATAAATATGACATTGCATTTGGCAACGATACTGACTATGACAGACACGGAATCGTAACGCCGCAGGGCTTGATGAATCCTAACCACTATTTGGCGGTTGCAATTCGCTATTTGTTCACACACCGCGACGGCTGGAGCAAAGACGCAATGGTCGGCAAAACTTTAGTTTCAAGTTCATTGATTGATAAAGTTGCAGCTGATATTGGGCGCAAACTTTGTGAAGTTCCTGTCGGCTTTAAATGGTTTGTTGACGGTTTGTTTGACGGCTCAATGGGATTTGGCGGCGAAGAATCTGCGGGCGCGTCATTCCTTTGCAAAGATGCAAGCGTTTGGACGACCGACAAAGACGGTATTATTATGGACTTGCTCGCCATTGAAATTACCGCTAAAACCGGCAAGAATCCTTCAGAACACCACAAAGAACTTACAGATAAATTCGGCACTTTCTACTATGCACGTAAAGACACGCCTGCAACTCCGGAACAAAAATCTGCACTCGGTAAACTTTCGCCGGAAAATCTTAAAGCTGATACACTTGCAGGAGCTCCAATTACCGGCAAATTTACAAAGGCTCCCGGCAACGGCGCATCTATCGGCGGCTTGAAAGTTGTTACAGATAAAGGATGGTTCGCAGCGCGTCCTTCCGGTACTGAAGATATGTGCAAAGTTTACGCTGAAAGTTTTGTTAGCGAAGACCACCTTAAACAAATTCAAAAAGAAGCTCAAGATATTGTAGCATCCGTCGTGTAAAAAAATTTTTGCAATACTTTTTGATATTGCAGGGAAGTCTCTCGTTACGGCGGGAGACTTTTTTAAAATAATTTTTGGGAGAATCTTAATGAAAGTTTTATTAATCAACGGCTCGCCACATTCCAACGGCAACACCGCTACCGCCCTTAACGAAATGATTAAAATCTTTCAAGCGGAAGGCGTCGAAACAAATTTGGTACAAGTTGGAAATAAAGCCGTGCGCGGTTGCGTTGCTTGTAGAAAATGTAAGGAAACCGGCAAATGTATTTTCAACGATATTGTTAATGAAACTGCGCCGCTTTTTGAAGAGGCTGACGGCGTGGTAATTGGCGCACCGGTTTATTTTTCATCTGCGGCGGGTACTGCAATTACTTTTCTTGACAGATTATTTTTCAGTACGCTTTTTGACAAAACTATGAAAGTTGGAGCAAGCGTTGTAATTTCAAGGCGCGGCGGCTCCAGTGCAACTTTTGACGAACTCAACAAATATTTTACAATGACTCAAATGCCGGTTGCCTCCAGTCAATATTGGAATATGGCTTACGGGCGTGAACCCGGCGAAGTTTTACAAGATGCTGAAGGTATGCAAACAATGCGCACGCTTGCAAGAAATATGGTTTTCTTGATGAAAAGTATTGCGCTCGGCAAAGAAAAATTCGGCTTACCTGAAAAGGAAACGTGGACACCTACTCATTTTATTAGGGACTAAGGGCTAAGGGCTAAGGGCTAGGGAAATAAAAAAATCCTTAACCCTTAATCCTTAATTCTTAGCCCTTAAAAACGACCGAAGGGAGTTTTTTCAATGGCTTTAACTTTAAAAAGCGGATTCACTTTTGACTATGACAATCTTTTTGGCGAAGGTAAAGTTACTCAAGCCGACCTTGACAGCTACAGCGAAGACCTCAAAAAAGCTCATGAGGCTATGAAAGTTATGAGAGAGAGCGGCTTTATTAAGGCGCACCTTTCAAAAGACGGCACGCCCGAAAAAGTTTATTTCTCAAAACTTCCCTACATTACCGAAGAAAACGGCAAACTTAACCTTAATTCGCCCGCAAGTATCAAACGCCTTCACGATTTTACCGAACACCTCCGCAACAATATTGACGTTGTAATTTCGCTCGGTATTGGCGGCTCCTTCTTGGGCAATAAAGTTTTGTTTGACATTTTCGCCGGCGAATTTTGGAACGCAAAAACCAAAGAAGAACGCAACGGCTTACCACGCGTTTATTTCAGCGGACAAAATATCGATTCGCGCAGGACTGCAGATATTATCAATCACGTAAAATTTATCGCCAAAACTACACAGACGCACGAAAACCGCAAAACAAAAGTTTCTTTAATCTGTATTTCAAAGAGCGGCGGCACTCTCGATACAATGAGTAACTTTATGGTTATCTACGACGCCTTGAAACAGTGCGAAAATATCGAAATTGAAATTGTTGCAGTTACCGACCCCAATATGGAAAAGAAAACTTTGTTGAAACAGCTTGCAGTTGACAACGGCTGGCAACAATTCGCAGTTCCGGACGGCGTTGGCGGACGTTTCAGCGTTTTTTGCGAAGTCGGCTTAGTTACAGCGGCGGTTATCGGTATGGATATTGAAAAATTCCTTGAAGGCGCACGCGATATGGACGAGGCTTGCAAAAATGAAAATCTTTTTGAAAATCCCGCAATGCTTAACGCCGCGCTTAAATTTGCCGCTTATCAAAAATACGGGCGCAATATGGAAGTTATGATGCCTTACGGCGATTATCTTAAATCTTTGTCAGAATGGTACATTCAACTTTTGGCTGAATCGCTCGGCAAACAATTTGATAAAGACGGTAAGGAAGTTTGCTACGGTCGCACGCCGCTTGTTGCAGTCGGTACAACTGATATGCATTCACAAACTCAACAACACCAAGAAGGTATGCTTGATAAAGTTGTACAATTTATCAAAATTCAAAATTGGGCAAACGATTTAATCATTCCAAATGCTTTTCCTGAAGTTAAAAAACTTGCTGATATTTCCGGCGTTACAATGAGTGAGGCTCTCGAAGTTGCAAGACAATCTAACGCGGACGCTTTAAGCTCCAACAAACGCTTTAACGCTTGCTTTACACTTCCTGAACTCAATGAATATCATCTCGGCGAATTAATGTATATGTTGGCTATGTCCGTTGCTTACGAAGGCGAACTTTCAAACGTCGATGCATTCAATCAACCGGGCGTTGAGGCTTACAAACGTATTATGGGACCGAAACTTCAAGAACTTAGAAAATCTAAAAACGCTTAATTCTTAAATCACCTTAAAATTTTTTCAGCCGTCGAAAAATTGACGGCTTTTTTGTTGCTTAAAAATCCGGCGGCTTTTTTGTTACCCTTATTTAAGGCAAAAATTGACAATCCGGAATACCTGCGCTAAAATTTATAAAAATTTGATTAAAGGCGATATAGATTTTGGAGGTGAATTAAAATGTTGAAAAAATTTTTTAAGAAAAAATTACAAAAAGGGCAAGCGTTAGTTTTTTTCGCAATAGCAGTACCTACGCTTTTTATGTTTGTTGCCGCAGTAGTAGAATTTGGTTGGTGGTTTATAAATCAATCACGCCTTCAAAATGCCGCAGATGCCGCCGTTTTAGCCGGAGTAAATGCAATGCTTGAAAATGCTGACGAAAATACAGTTTTATCTTATGATTTCGTCAATAGAGTTCCGGACGGCTATTCAGAAAGTGCAATAGAAAAAGATGCTACAGGCGACGCAACCGCTCTAACTTACGCCGAAAAAAATTTTGCATACGTACCTTTCAGAAATGAAACAAATTTTTTTGAACGTCATTCTTACAGAAATTCAGCATTATCCAGCACAACAGATACTACTGCTCAAAATTATTTTCTCTACCCAATGTATTATGAAGTTGAATTGCGCGGACAAGTGCAACATTTGTTTAGTATTCTAAATAATTTTGGTGAAATGCCGCTACACGTTAAAGCCGTTGCCAAAGTAAGTCAAAGTATTATCGCACCATTGGAAAAATTAAAAGTTAAAAATGTTATTACCGGCAACTGGGAAATTCAAAATCGTTATAAAATGATCAATGAAACAACTACTGTAAACGAGAAAACTGTATGGACATATTATGATAAGCGCGTAGCTTATCAAAAAGCCAGCGGGCAAGAAACTTTGTTTACCGGGCAATGGAACCATTACAAAGAACCGAACAAAAATATTTATTACACTGACGGCAATTTGTACAGACACGAAGTTGTAACAGTTTTGGTTACTCAAGATTCAGTTGGCAAAAATAAAGCATATAAGGATTACGGCTCGGCATTTAAAACACCGGCAAACTCGGCAGACGGTAAAGGTCGACAATGGTCTTGGCAAGAAGTAGAATCCATAAATTTGGACTGGGCGCAGGATTTTAGCTTTTCTTTTAAATCAGACGGCTATAGTGTTTACGATTGGGATATTGGCTATAAATTACCGTCAGACATTAGCAGTATCGTAGCGCAAGGTAACAATAAAGACGGGAAGAAATGGACTCTTGATCAATTAAATCATAGGATACACGGGTTAATAACTTTTTATGAGGCTTTTCCTTCCATTGCAAAAAAATTGGATAGCAACGGCAAAGAAGACGAAAACAACGGAAATTATTATTACTCTCCTTTGTGGGCAAGAATTGAAAGTGAGCCTATGTGGTCATATCTCGGACCAAGCCAAAAACAAGCGGGCTTAGATACAGTTCACCAGATTATCATTAACATAAATGAATCAAACTGGATGGAAGAAGATGATGACGGTTTCCCAATTCCAATAGCCGCGCCTGAAAAATATCATACCAGCGAACAAATAATTTATCGCCCGCTTATCTTTTTCTATGAAGGTCCGGAAACAAATATGGATAATATGTTCATGACACAGGCAAAAATTCCGGCAGTTGAAACTGACGCAAGAAAGAGACAATCTAAGCCGATTATTTTAAATCTTAACGCGGATTTTTGCGGCGCAATTTACGCGCCAAACAGCCCCGTTACCATTGTTCCAAACAGGCATAAATTCAAGGGCTTTGTTGTAGCAAAATCTTACAAACTTTTAAAAACTTCCGGTTTCAGCAGTGATGAAGACGTTAAAGAAATTACCCATGCTAATACAGATATGTATGGCAATTCTTTACCTTCGCTCACGGTATACATTAAGCGCGAAAATCCTGCCGGTAATGAAAATGATACAACGCTTAACACTTATGAAAGATATACTGAAGGCAATGTTCAATTCAAAGACGCCACAGCTGAAGAAGTTGAAAATACACTTCCCAGCGGCAGTAAGTACAGCATTTTCAACATTGAAGAATTGAAAGATACTTTCTTTGACCCGGATAACCCTTACAGACCGCAAGATGAATCTGTACATATATTAATGACTCTAAACGGTTAAAAATTTAGCGCAAAAAAAATTAGCGTCACTGCCGAAATTGGCGGCGACGCTTTTTTTATTTATCATTGATTCATAATATCGAAGTTTTTCATCATTGTCAGCATTGACGGCATCAAAAGTACAATAAAAATCGACGGGAAAATAAACATAACCATAGGGAAAATCATTTTAACGGGAGCTTTTAAAGCCTCTGCGCGAATGTATTGGCGGCGGCGTTCCCTTATATTTTCTGCTTGAGTTTCCAAAGTTTGTGACATACTTGTGCCCAATTTTTCAGCTTGTATTACTGAAGTTGTAAACAAATAAATTTCTTCAATATCGCAACGTTTCGCCATTTGATTTAGCGCGTAGGCTTTTACCATTCCAAATCTTATATCGTCTTGCATATGTTGAAATTCTTCCGAAAGTTCGCCTTTCATTCTTCCGGTAATTTTTGCAACCGCGCCATCAAATGAAAGTCCCGCTTGTACACTTACGCACAATAAATCCAAAAATTCCGGCAGTTGACGGCGTAATAATTTTTGGCGATTCTTTATTTGTCGATTCAACATAAGAAATGGGAAAAACGCGCCGAATATTCCGGCGGCAACGATAATTAAAAATTGCTGTGTATAAAAATAATTAGTTCTGTGTGCGACAAAAAATCCAACAAATGTAAAAAATACTACTGACAATACCCAAAACGCCGCTAACCTTTGAACTGTCCAAATATTTTGCTTGCCTGCGCGAAAAATTTTATTTTCCAACATTCCTATAATTGCGTGGGGAGTGAAAGACAGTAAAAACGATTCCAGCCCTTCTAAAAACGGTTTTACAATTCTGATATAAAATGACCTGCGCGATATTATATCCGGCTTTTCGTCAAGATTTCGTACCCTTCTGGTACGATTTAAACGGGCGCGTTCTTTTTCTGCATTTTCAATCATTATCATAATTCTTTTTCTGACTTTTGCCTCCGGCGTCTGCCGAAAATACAAAATTGCAAAAATTATCGCTCCCCATAAAATACTGCCGATTAGTGCAACCAATGCTATCATTTTTTCAACTCCTCAAAAAAAAAATTAAAGCTAAAATTTGTTTACAAGTGATGCGCCAAATTTTTTGAAAAAAAATTAAAAAAGCCGCCCGATTTTGTTTTTACCGGCAACCTCTGAATTTCTGCAAGGTGGTAAACGCGGCTGTACACTTTAAGCTGCAAAAATCTTAAACGCGAAAAACCGAGCGGGCGGCGATTCTTTCTTTGCTAGGCGTTTCTTTCTTCTAAAGAAAGAAATGCCGACTTGTTAAGCCTTAAAACTTAAAAAAATCCCTAGCCCTTAATCCCTAATCCTTAATCCTTAATCCCTAGCCCCTAATCCTCAAGTATAGGCATATCTACGCCGTTCATTCTGAATTTGTCAACAAATTGTGGCTGTAAACCGGAGCCTTCATAATGTCCAATAGATTTTCCATTTTCGTCAATATAATCTTGAACGTAGCGATATAAATCTTGCAAAATGATTGTATCGCCTTCCATTCCTTGTACTTCGGTAATATGAGTAATTTTTCTGCTGCCGTCACGAATTCTTGACTGTTGCAAAATTAAATCAATCGCCGATGAAACTTGAGTGCGAACAGCGCGGACGGGCAATTCCATACCCGCCATTAAAACCATTGTCTCAAGCCTTGAAAGAACATCACGCGGCGTGTTGGCGTGCGCCGTTGTCAAAGAGCCGTCGTGTCCGGTATTCATTGCCTGCAACATATCCAACGCCTCACCTGCGCGGCATTCCCCAACAATAATCCTATCCGGTCTCATACGCAGTGCATTTCTAACTAAATCACGGATTGTAATTGCGCCTTTGCCTTCCAAATTTGCCGGGCGCGCCTCCAATGTTACAACGTGTCTTTGTTGAAGTCTTAATTCTGCCGCGTCCTCAATCGTTACAATTCTATCTGTATGTGGAATGAATGACGACAAAACATTTAACGTTGTAGTTTTACCGGAGCCGGTACCGCCGCTAACCAAAATATTCAACCGCGCTTTTACGCACGCCTCCAAAAATCTTGCCATACTCGGACTTAATGTTCCGAAACTAACTAAATCTTTGACGCTTAAAGCATTTTTTGAAAATTTACGAATTGTAACGGCGGGACCAACTAAAGACAACGGCGGAATAATTATATTGACGCGGGAACCGTCAGAAAGTCTTGCGTCAACCAGCGGCGAAGATTCATCAACACGGCGTCCAAGTGGCGTTAAAATTCTTTCAATGATACTCATCAAATGCGCCTCGTCGTGAAAGTGCGTATCTGTCAGCATCAATTTCCCTTTTTGTTCAACAAAAATATCTTTTGGACCGTTAATCATAATTTCAGTAATTTTTTCGTCTTTCAAGAGGGGCTCCAATGGTCCAAGCCCCAAAAGTTCGTCGCAAATATCGTCAACCAGTTGAAAACGTTCGCCGCGTGTCAAAGTTGCCGTTGCATTGTCAGCCATTTCCCTGTCTGTGTAAGCTGAAATTATCGTTTTAATTTGGTCGCGTACCGGTTCGCCCTGCGCTATTAAAAGTTGTTCTTCCGGCGTCATTTCGTCAACTATTCGCCTGTGAACTGCCATTTTTAAATCTTGCATACGATTTTCAACGTTATTAAGTGCCGTATGCCTTCCGGCGAATGCTGACGCCTCAACCGGCTGTTGTAAATCTATTGTGGCTTGAAGGCGGCTATGATAAACCGGCGCGGCTTTATCTTCGATAACCGGCTTTTTTTCCTCAACCTTTGGAGTCTCGCGGGTATTTCCCAAACGTTCCAACAATGATAATGATCTTGCCATTTTTTTACCTCGTTTAATTTAAAAAATCTGCGCGACTAATTTTAAAGACTAGTTGCCGGAAAAAATCCCCAGCCCCTAGTCCTTAATCCCTACTGCCTACTGCCTACTGCCTAATGCCTACTGCCTCTTGCCTTAACCCCTACTTTTCAATTTTCATTTTGTAGACAATAGGCAACTGATCCGGAAAAACCATAAAGTTTTGAAAGAAATCTGAAAAAGTAACTGTGCGCGTCAAAGTGATTGTAACTTTAACATCTTGCGCCAAATCTTCAGTGACAGGATTTCCGCTACCATCTACAAAATCAACGTGCATACTTGGAGTATAAAGCCCGGTTATTGGCTCGGCGTATTTTTTCCAAACTGTGGAGCCGTCAGCATTAATACTTTGAATAACAGTTGTTCGAGAATCTACAGCTTGCTTGAGGGAAATATCACGGGCAGCATCACGGGCGGCGTTGTTGTACTGAATATAATCCATAAACATTGCGCCCATATAAATTATCGACAATGTTAAAAACATCAGCAACGGCAAAATAAAAGCAAATTCTACCATTCCTTGCCCTTTTTGTTTCATAATTTCCACCACCTTTTTTAGTGTGATAGTGTTGTAGTGATTAACTGTCCAACTTACATTAAATTTTTGAATCATTTACCAAAAAAGCCCCCTACTTGAAATAGGAGGCTTGCGTTTTCAAGAAAACCAAATTTTAATTTTTTGTTAAACCCAAATTCACAAATTAATCATGAACCACCACCAGCAGCAGCCGGTTTAACATTGGCAATAGCGTCGTTAGCTGTGCCATAAGCATTACTTATAGTACCTTCGAGACCAGAATTTCCATCTGAACCATAGAATACCGCCACAGCAACAATAGCTACAACTGCGAGAATGATAGCATACTCAGTCATGCCTTGACCTTTTTCGGAAATTTTTTCCTGAAGTTTCTTCTGAAGTTCATAAATCCATTTAAACACGGTAACCATTCCTTTCTTGCTTGAAAGATTAATTATTCCACTAGATTATCGACGATTTTAACAAAAACCTTAAATTTTTTTTGTTACCCTAAACCTTAAAATTAATTTACATTCTGGGGGTATTTTAGCATATTTTAAAAATATGTCAAGTACTTTATTATTTTTTATTCATAATAATTTCAGATTTAAACTTCAATATCAACAATTTTCATAATGACGAAGTAACCGACAATTTCAAATATAACGGCGGCAACCATTGCCATTTTTCCAATATCTTCTTGAAAAAGTATCATAAAACTATCATGAGCAAGCGTGAACATTCCGATCCCCGCAGCAAACGGCAAGCCCAAAAGTACCATTGCGGACATTCTGCCTTGCGCCGTTACAGATTCAATTTCACGGCGCATTCTGATTCTTTCCATGATGGTTGCGCTGATATTGTCGAGAATTTGTGCAAGGTTGCCTCCAACTTCACGTTGAATTAAAACCGCCGTAACAGCTAATTCAAAATCTGAACTGCCAATTCTTTTATTTGCGTCTTCCAAAACTTCCTCAAGCGGTACGCCCATAACAATTTGATGATACATTTCGGAAAATTCTTCGCCTATTGGCGGCTCCATTTCGTTTGAAATAACTTCGATTGTCTGTTGGAAACTGTAACCTGCGCGAAGAGCATTTGAAATTGTAATTAAGGAAGTGCCGAGTTGTTCAGTGAACGCGCCGAGCCGCCTTTTTGACAGCGTTAAAATAATCAGCCAAAATATTAAGGGAACAAGCGCGGCGGCTACTATTGCAAAAATATGATTTAAAGCAATAAACCACGTCAACACGCCAATTAAAGCCATTGCCAATAAATTCAGTACGATATATTCGCCGCCCAGCAAAGGTAAACCGGCGCGTTTCATTCTGTATTCAAGGGATTGTGCAAAATTTCTTTCAACCAGCGGCTTAGAAATTTTTTGCAGGTATTGATAACCTTTAACTATAAGGTCTTCAGCCGTATTTAAACGCTTGATTGTTGGAGCAACATTATAGCGGCGCATTCTGTAGTAGAGGTCAAGACTTCGTGTATTTTGCAGAGCAAGTACCAAAAAAACTACCAGAAAAAACGCGCCAAAAGATGCTGAAATTGATATTAAAAAAGCCATAAATTATAATTCTCCGGAAATAATTTTTGTTGATAACTGATTAATAATTTGCATTAATTTTGTATCGTTAGGCAAGCCGTATAAAATTCTTCCGCTGTTAGCAACTGAAACTAAATTGTATTCGTTCGGAAAAATTGCCGTAACGGGATAACCTAAACGCAATTCTAATTTTTCGCGCTCTTCTTCAGTGCAAGGATTAACACGGGTAAAAATAGGATAATCTACTTTATGTTTTGCGCGTCTTTCTCTGAACATATCCATAGTACGCCGCATATGATCCACTTCCAAGCCGGTATTAATCATCGCAATAACAAAATTTGTATCTGCAAAATTGCTGACTTCCAGCGAAATTGGATTAAAGCCGGCGGGTAAATCGATTAACAAATATCTGAAAACGTGCCCTGCCATTCGTACAACCTCAATAAAGTTGGAAGTTTCGACAAGTTCAGCGTATTCCGGACGTTCGGGGCTTGATAAAATCCAAAGATTCTTTTTGATATTGTGAAAATACGGCGCAAATAAAATTGGCGTCAAAAGTTTAATATCGTGCGTGGCGTCAACAACCGTATGACTCGGCTCCAAGTCAAAGAAAATTGGCAAGTCTCCAAATTGTAAATCTGCGTCAATTAAAGCTACAGATTCATTTGTTCTTTCGGCAAGGTTAAGCGCGAGCAAGGAGGCAAGCGTTGTTCTGCCGGAACGCCCTTTTGGGCTGAAAAAAGAAATAATTCTTGACGGCGCATATTTGCCGCGTCGATTGTACAAATTTATTGTATCAATAACTTCTTCAGCCTTAAAAGGTTTTAAAATGCAACCCGTGATAAACGCCTTTTGCGCCTTGTAGGCAATATCTGCATTCCAATTTGACATTGTAGCCAGAATATTTGCATTAGGGAAAATATCTACAAACGCCGGTAACATTTGCAAAAGGTCGGGGTTATCAACGTCAATTAAAAATAAATTCGGCTTATAAATATGACTTTGCCCTAACGCGGAATTGGCGTCTGAATACGCAGATAAAAATTCAAAGTCGCCGGATTTTTTTAGCGTTGCAGATAAAATATCGGACATTCGCTGGTTACTTTCAACAATAATTGTTTTATAAACCAAAAAAAATCACCGCCCTAACCAAAAAATTTGCTGAAAAGTTTAGCGAAGAAACCTTTTTTCTCCTCTTCAGCGATATGTGTTTCAGATTTTTGTTTGCCGGTATATTCGGCGGCAAGATCATTAAAACTTTTTGTAAGGCTAGCGTCCGGCGCAGAAAACATTAGCGGTACACCGTCACGAACAGATTGACTTACCGAGCGGAAGTCATTTGGCAGTTGATGAAAAAATTTTGTACCAATTAATCTTTCAACGTCATGCCCGCGGATTAATTTTTGGGAATTGGAACGATTTTCTACAAGCCGAATTTTACTTTCTTCATATTCAAAACGAATCAAAGTATCATAGCCAATTTTAAAATTTTTGACGGACGGCAGAAAATCTACAACGCCCAAATAATTTATAATCGTGCTTAAATCTAAGACTGCAAGATTTACCGCGCTGAACGCCGCGTTTAAATCGACAACTACAAAATCAAACCATTTCAAAGAATTTATAATTTTTTCTACAATCGGTACTTCAATTTCGTAAGCGTCAAAAATCGCCGTCGGGCGCGCCAGTACAAAAAATTCAACGCCGTTACCTTTGTCATCTGTATGTTCATAGCGTGTCAAATAATTCAGCACGTCAAAATTCGGATCTTTTCTTTCGAGTGCCATTTGTGCATCAATGATTGTATATTTGGGGTTGAGTTTCAAATAAGTTGTAACGTCGCCAAATTGTAAATCTAAATCGACAAGGCAAACTGCGTAGCCTTCATTTGCCAGCCCTGCCGCAAGATTTATCGCAGTAACAGTTTTTCCATTGCCGGAGCTGGTACTGAAAATGCTGATTATAATACTGTTGCGCCCTTCAGCCATAAAAAATTCACCTTCTTTTTAAAAAGCATCGCCGAATATTTCAACGCTTGAATCTCTATTTGAATTTTTATCTTCAGAATTTTCTTCTTCAATATTTTCTTCTTCGGCTTTTTTCTTTTTAGCCTGTTTTTCTCTAGCCTTTTTTTCTTTTCTTTCTTGTTTCTCTCTGGCTTTTTTGGTTTTTTCGTCTTCAAAAGGCGGCGGCAAGGCGTTTAAATCAACTTCATTCAAGTTATTTTGTTTACGCTGTCCTTCATGGTAATAATCGCGCATTTCGTCCGTCATTCCTGCATAGGAACTTTCATCTGCGCCGACAATGTGTGGTGTAACCAAAATTACCATTTCTTGAGTATCTTTAGTTTTTGAAGTGTGTTTGAAAAATTCGCCGATAATTGGGATTTTGCTAAGGAGCGGGATTTTTGTAACAACTTTTCTTTCTGAAGAATCCATCAAGCCGCCGATAATCATTGTGGAGCCGTTTTCCAATGTAACAACAGAATCTGCGCGACGCGTAGAAATAACGGGCATATCGTTAATAGTTTCGCCGCTCATATTGCTAACTTCAGTATGAATATTTGTGACAATTCTATTTTGAGAATCAAGTACCGGCTTGAATTGCAAAATAATACCGTAATTTTTAAATTGTACAGAGGCAATACCGGTAGTAGAATTTAAAACGGTATAGGGAATTTCGCCGCCAATTTGAATTGTAGCTTGTTCGCCGCTCATTGTCATAATACTTGGGCGGGATAAAATTTTTGCCCTGTTTTGAGTAATAAGCGCGTCAAGTCTGTAGGTTAAATCTGAACGGCTGTTAATAAACCATTTGAAAGGATTGTTCCTAAAATTTCCTGCATTATAAGTACTGGATTCACCGCCATAAATTCTGCCGGGATAATCATAAGTTCCTGTACCGGTGTATAAAAATCCCAAATCTTTTGTATCTTCAGGACGAATAGCGATAACTTGAGCCTCAAGGCGAATTTGTGAAGGAGCTACCATTTGCAATAAATCTATGACGTTGCCGCTGTCTTGAACTTCATTATCTGTACCTAGAGTGGTAGTGCTGTTGTCTTTGGAGCCTTGAGTTTCCATTTCCATATTGGAATTGCTGCCGAAACTTAAACTGCTTTTACTGCCGCTGCCGGAATAAAGGCGCGCCGTTTGAACTGCCAAATTTCTTTCGTACTGATTTTTTACAGTGCCGGTTAATAAAATTCTATCCTTAAGTTTTTTAACGTGAACATTCGGCAAGCCAATAGCCGCCTCAATCATTTCTGCCTGTCCTTGTTCTTCATCTGTAACATTTATCAAATATTCGTATCTTGCGCCGTCTTCAGTCCAGATAAAAAGCGATGTTGAACCGGCGGTTTTTTGTGCAGTAATTACAATTTCATTCAAAGATTCTGTAGGTTGATGGACAAGTACAAGTTTACTGCCACACCATATCGTAGAAATATTTTTGTGTAAATTGATATATTTTGAAGAATAAAAACTTAAATTTATTTTTTCCACATAAGCGGAATTTTCAGCATAAGCGGCAGAATTTAAAGCGAAGATAACAACTGCCGCCAGCATAAATATTTTTATAAATTTTGTCATAATTTCTCACTCTTTATTTTTTTCGTTGTTATCATCATTTTTATCTTCGTTAGTATCTTTTAATTCTTCGGAGTCGCCGTAATAAATTTTAATTCGTGGCGGTTTAGGTTCAACAATTTCAACGGGTTGTTTTTGTTCAGGTTCGGCAACTTTTGATTCTTTCTGTTGAATTATTGCCTCTGCTTGTTTTTGTTGTCCTTTTAAAGTTTGCATTGAATATTCTGCGCCGGTATAATAATTACTTTGCGGAACGAGCGGGCGGAGCATTAAATAAATTTCTCCTAATTTTGACGCTGAAACTAATTGTAAAATTTCATCCGGTCTTAATGCCACGGTTGCAAGTGCGGGATTTTCAATGGCTGTTGTTTCCGGATTGACTGAAGATTCATTTTCGCTGTCTTCGGTGTTATTTTGCACGCCCATATTTTGGTTAATGCTTAAAAGTAAAACGTCCTGTAATAAAAGTCTGCTTGTAACCAAATTTTCATCTTTTTCAACTAAAATTAAATCTACGTAATCGCCGGGCTTTGCAAATCCTGCAACGCCTGTAACGTCATTGACGCTGATTGAAACTGCGCGACAATCCGGCGGAATAGTTCCAACAAATCCTGCTTGTTGAGCATTTCTGTAAACTTTGTCATAAGTTATGACGTCGCCCTTAAAAATTCGCACTCGCGCAGGTTTATTGGCAATTTCGGCAATATCGGTAACCGCGTTGCTTGGGAGCGTATTTTCCGGAAATTCTTTAGTTTCCAAAACTCGGCTGATTAACATTGTGCGCGGCTCAATGGTTGCCGCCGCAACTACTACGGTTTTCATTTTTACTTCCGGCTCGTCTTTTTTTTCTTCGCCGGTTTCAGTTTGATCCGGATCCTCCGAAATAATAGCTGATTTTGCAAGAAGTGTAAATGCACCGTACATAAGAAGAAACATTAAAATTGCTGTGCCGCCCGCAAGTGCCAATAGTTGACGCGGGCGCAAATTGCTTAACCAATCAAAAAATTTGCCCAAAACTCAACCTTCTTTCTATATTAAAATCCTTATTTAATAACGGTTGACGCGGTTACCTAAAGGGTTGACACATTTTAAATCTATCTGTTATCATTGTCAACCAAACTTAGCGGCAAGGTAATTTGTGCTGAAATTTTCAAAAAATTAAATTTTGGAAATATTGGGTTTAAATTTAAAATCGATTTTTTGGCGGAAAATATCAGATTTAAGGACTAAGGATTAAGGGCTAGGGATTAGAAATTTTTTCATTAATTAAAATACCGCCAAAAAGGGCTAAAATATCCACGACAAGCCGCCTTTGTCTGTTGGTTAATACTTTTCCATACAAAATAATTTTGCACGGGATTTTGGGCAAAATTTTAATCATAATTCTAAAATTTGTTAACAAATGATGCGCCAAATTTTTTGAAAAAAGATTCTTTCTTTGCTTGCAAATGCGATGAGTAAGAGCATTTGCTGTTTCTTTCTTCTAAAGAAAGAAATGCCGACTTGTATCGCCAAAATGGGCTAAAATATCCACTACAACCCGCCCTTGACCTTTTTATTTTGGGCAAAATTATGGTAAACTTATTTGACAAAATTAAATTGAAATGCAATTATTGTCCCAATGTAACAACAAATTTCTGAAAAACTTTGATATACTGGAAAAAATTTTAGGGAGGCAAATTTTATGGCAAAAAAAATTTTCTCACTGGATTTAAAAGGAGTTGCAGTAAAAGACCTTGAGGGACTGCGCGAAAATTTTGACTTAGAAAGGGTAGTTGACTATTTTAAAAGCGGGCGGCTTGTCGAATGGCTTGCAGACAGATTTTACGATGATGAAGTTGAGGCACTGGAAAATATTTCAGTTGACGATAAAAATTTGACTGCGAAAATTTGCGCCGCACTCGGTGTGGAATGTGCAGACGATTTAGAATTTTCACAGCGTATCAGCGAAAAGAAAAAAATTCTTGCCGAAAAAACCGACGACGAAAATATTATTAACAACGCCTTAACAACCGCATTTAATCAAGACGATCTTGCAAATTTGCTGAATATGGAATACAAAATAATTTATCTTTGTGGCGAAAGTTTCAACATTCCAATTCGTATTGCTGACAGAAAATATATTGGCGTCCTTTCCACTCCAAAAATTAAAATTAAAGCCAATTCAGATGAAGAACTTGCTGAAAAAAATATTGTCTTTGAAAATTGCAAATTGGCGTGGCAAAAAGAAACTCCACTTGACGCAATGAAAGCCCTTGCCGCAAAAATTTTCGGTACAAACGGCGAATGGTTAATTGTTGACAAAAATTTAAAAGTTGTCTCAAGCTACGATAAACTTAGTGCGGCTGAAAAAATTATCGCCGTTGATATGTGCTGTCACGGCAAGTACAAAGAATCGCAAGTTGTTTTTATGTTTATCCGTGATGATATTTCGGACGGCTTTGCATTTACCAAAGATGCTTTTTGTACGGGCGGCGCGTCCGGCGGGCATATTTTCAAATATAATGAAATAGGTTTTGTAAATGATAATGATTTAAAAATTTGGAGTAAAAAAAATAATTTACTTTGTGATTTTTATGGTAAAGGTGTTGGTATTTTTTCTACTTTTCATGGAAGTATTAACCAAAAAGTAAAAAAATTTCTTGACGTTGTGAAAAATTTTTGAAAGTATAAATTAGTAAAAAAATAAATCCCCAACTTTAGCGGTCGGGGATTTTTTATTGGTAAGAAAAAATTTTAACTTTGTGGAGCTTGCAACACAGGATTAGTTGTAATGGAGCCGCGCACAACAGCATTTGCATTTTCAATAGCTTGATGAGCACAGTCGATTGAAAGTCCAAGTGTTCTCATAATTCTGTCAGGATTATGGAAACCCATACCATTTTCAGCGGCAACCCAATCCCAATACCATTGCGCCTCACGAACTAATAACCTAGCCTGCGCGAGTTGTTCATCAGTGGCACCGGCAGCGGCGGCGGCTTGAATTGTGGTATGTGCACGGGCGGTAGTTTCGCCGGCGATTCTTTGAAGTTTGAAAGTGTTGTCATGAATTGTTTGAACGCGCGCAGTTAAAACTTCAGCCGATTCATCATGACATTTTAAGCAAGATTGTTCAGTAGTTTTAAGCGGCGAAGTCATCCAGTGCGAAGTGTACTTTTGCCCGTCTTCTCTCATATAGGGCATATGACAATCAACGCAAGTAACGCCTGCATCTGCATGAACGCTAAGTTGCCAACATTCAAAGTCGGGGTGTTGCGCCTTTAACATTCTTGCATTGCTGTCAGGGTGTGTCCAATCGCCGGTAAAGCCTTTGGCGTGTCCGTCTTGATAGTAACTCCATTCTGATTCAGCGTCAAAGCCATTAGCGTAAGGCATATGAACGCGCCCATCTTCAGCAGTGAAAAAATATTCGGTGTGACATTGTCCGCAAACATAAGCGCGCATTTCGTTATGACTTGCCTTTGAAATGTCAATACCTTTTTCCGCCATTGATTCAATAAAACCTTGATTGTAAATTCTAAGTTGCATTGTGTCGGGGTCGTGGCAAGTTGAACAACCGAACCACTCATCATCTTTGATAGGCGCGGCTATTTCGTCAAAAGGTTTTGAGGCGTAATCCCAGCCACTTTCTTTAAAGTAAACGTCGTACATATAGGAACCTTTGCAAGTTATGCAAGAACCTTTTTGTCCGGGGCGGCGTTTAGATTCAAGAATATCTTGTCCGGCGTACCAATGCCCTCTGTCGTCGTCATATTGAATTGAAAATTTGTAGCCCTTGAAAAGTTCCAACTGTTCGGGTTGTTCAGTTAAATGTGAATTGCCAAATTGCGCGCCGCCAAATCCTGTAGGGCTGGGGTCTCCGCGCATATTCATTTTAAAACTTTCAAATTGTAACGGGTAAGCCTCTGCATAAGCCATTCTTGTTAATCGTTGGTCATCGGGAATGTGTGCAAGTTCAAATTTTGTTGCAGGTTTTGCAATTCCAATTCGTATTACTGCTACGACGAATACGAAAAATGCTACGCCCAAAATTAATGCTCCCGCCAAATATTTTTGTAACTTAGTCAATTTTAATACCATTACTGATAATTTATTGAAATAATTTTTATCCAATTCAACAGAAAAAATTATTTTCAGTGTTAATCAGTAACGGCGCACCTCCTTTCACTTTTGGATATTTTGGAAAAGTTATAAAGTATTCGAGAAAATTTTTCATCAATCTACTTGAATACCTCCCTCCAAATGATTGGAGCCGTGAGCAATTCTGCTGTGACATTTTAAGCAGTCATCTTGAGAACCGCCGGGCGCAGTGCTTACATAAGACATTGTGGATTCATGACAACGCAAGCAATTTTCACTAACCATTTTTCGAGCGTCTTTGTCAAGTTTGATTCTTTCCGGATAATCTCTGATAAATTCGTGGTACATATCAACCATACCGGTACGCCCTTTTTCAATCAGATAATGTGGGGTGTTATCGTGCGGCAAATGACATTCTACGCAGTCTAATTCTCTGTGGCTTGAAACTGCAAAAGTTGCCGCCTCGTGTTTCATTGAATGACATTGCCCGCAAAAAGTTTTTGTGCCGCTGAAGTTCAAAAATAAATTTGTGATACCTAACGCCGCCACGCCGAGTACAAAGCCGCCTGCAAGACATTTCAGCGTATGCTTTTCGAGTAAATCTTTGAGTTTCATAAATCGCCCTCCCTCCTAAAAATTTTTTACTACAAAAAATTGTACCTCCTTGAATTAGTTTTCATTGTCAGCCACAGATTTAACAACGCTATCTAAAATACAAGTTGTAGTAATTCCGACAACTAAAGGAACTGCAGAGGCAACAGCCGCGCCCGCGCCGGTTGCAACAAGCACGCCACCAATTCCGGTTGCCGCCAATTTACCTACAGCGGCAGTTGTAACCCCCGCCGCGCCTACGCCCGCAACTTTTGTGGCAGATTTTTTTATACCGTCTTTCAAGCCGTTTTTTGTTATTTCAACAGCGTTATTTGCCGCGTCTTTCATTGCACTTGTTGAAGGAAGTTTATCAGTAATTTCGCCGGCTTTTTTAAAAATTGAATCTTTCAAGCTTGATGATTTTTTTTCTTTCAGTTGAAATTGAATTGGCATTTTAATTCCTCCCTTAGGATTTGCTTACAAATTTTTCTTTTTTAACAAGTCGGCATTTCTTTCTTTCAAAAACAAAATCGGGCGGCTTTTTCAATTTTTTTCAAAAAATTTGGCACATCCTGTGCGCCTTCTAATCTTAAATTTGTAAACACATTTTAACACTTTACAAAATTTAGGATTATTTTTTATTCTAAATATACTTTCTTTGTTTTACCAAAAAAGTATCACAATAAAGGCACTTACTGCCCGTCAGAGTTTTTCACGTCAAATCAAAAATCAATTTAAAATTTCAACCGCGTTTATTTTTTGACAGCTAAGAAACTACCCGCACAAATTGCAGTTACACTCAACCACAGCAACCAAATAAAAGGCTTAGTGCTAATCGTTGTTGTAATTGGAATATTGGAAATTTCATTTAAACTCGGCAAAATTTCAAGGCGCGCTTTTTGTAAATCGCCGGAAATTCCCGTCAATCGAACGCGCCGCCGTCCGTCAAAAATTTCTATTGCTTGAGAGTTGCCGCCGTCCGCCGTAACAGTTATCAGCGGCTCAATTTTTTCTGTAGTCAAGCCGTCTGTAACTTCGATTATTATCAAAATTCATAATTATTTTTTGACAGCTAAGAAACTGCCCGCGCAAATTGCGGTTACACTCAACCACAACAACCAAATAAAAGGCTTAGTGCTAATCGTTGTTGTAATTGGAATATTGGAAATTTCATTTAAACTCGGCAAAATTTCAAGGCGCGCTTTTTGTAAATCGCCGGAAATTCCCGTCAATCGAACGCGCCGCCGCCCTTCAAAAATTTCTATTGCTTGAGAGTTGCCACCGTCCGCCGTAACGGTTATCAGCGGCTCAATTTTTTCTGTAGTCAAGCCGTCTGTAACTTGAATTATCGCAGTTGCACGCACGGGATTATTTTCGGCGTCATAAAAAATTTCGGCGTCTTCAAAAGTGTAGCCCAGTTCGCCGTCCATTGCGAATTTATTTTTTTCAAGTAACAATTCCTGAGCGAGGAGACTTTTTGGCGGGTGTGGTGCAATATAAATATCGCCGGAAAAATTTTTTAAAATTGCCGGTTCACGCGCCGCATCTTCGCCACTTCCGCGCAGTTTTGTTAAAGCGCGTATTTCTTCGCCGTCAACGCTGTAAACGTAAAATTTTTTTCTTTCTTCAAAAATTTGTCCCTTGTAAATAATTTTATGATTAAGAATTTCAGTTTCAACTCCGTTAGAAAGTTCAGCCGTTACAGTTTCGCCGCTTGAAGAAATTACAATAGCCACTAACATTAAAATAAATCCTGCGTGTGCAATTTTCCCGCCTAAACTTACTTTTATTTTTGTAAAAGTGTAAATCAACAATATTACTAAAACTGCCGCTATCGGCGCGGTACTTTTTATGTAAAAATCTTCGTCGACTGCCGCCGGATTGTCCAGCATTTGAGTTAAAAGCGGCATTGACATTCCTACCCAAACTATCGCCGCTATGAAAATTATCAGCAAACAACTTAGCAAAACTATGAACGCTGAATCGCTGAAACTTTCATACATTTTGCCCTGTGGAAATTCTTTTGCCTTGACTAAAATTATCAACAAGCCGCCAACTAAAACTATTGCGTTTGCAACGGCGATTGTTAAGCCTATATCTGAACCGGCGAATGAATGTACCGAAAAATCGCCCAAAATTCCGGAGCGCGTTAAAAATGTTCCGTAAATCACAAGCGAATATGTAAATACCGCCGCAACGTGCGCCATTGGCAAGACGGCTGATTTTTTCTTTGAAAGATTAATTAAGTGCAGTAAAACTGCCGCCAATAAAAACGGTACAAGCGAAGAATTTTCGACTGGATCCCACGCCCAATAGCCGCCCCAGCCTAAAACTTTGTACGCCCAATAGCCGCCAATGAATATTCCCGCGCCCAAAAATCCAAACGCCGTTAAAGTCCACACTCGCGCAGATTCAAGCCAATTTTTTGACGCCGCAGAAATTAATAAACTTCCCAAGCTCAAAGAAACTGGAACTGCCAAAAGTGCGTACCCTACAAAAATTATCGGCGGGTGTATCGCCATCCAAAAATCTTGCAACAGCGGATTTAAACCCACGCCTTCAGAAACTTGCACGGGATTTTCAGCGAACGGGCTTTTTATCAGTACCAAAAATATCAACAGAGTTTGCAGGAAAAAATATATTTTGAATCCGGACGGTGGAGAATCTGTCAATAAATTTTTTAAAAGTACAATTCCTGCGATTGAATGAATTAACAGCCAAAATAAAAAGGAGCCTTGCTGCCCTGCCCAAAACGCCGAAATTTTGTACATTGTCGGTAAAGTTGTTGACGAATACGCCGCCACATATCGCACGGAAAAATCATCTGTGAAAATTAAAAACCACAAGTACAAACTCGCGCAGATTATCAACGCCGCCGATATAAATGCTGAAATTTTTAAGCCGGATTCTTTTTTCAAAGAACAGAAAATTATTGCCACCACAGCCGCCACTAAACTTGCTATTAAAATAAAATTACCAGTCAATAAAAATTTACCTCATCCATAAATTTTAACACCTAATCCTTAATCCCTAATTTGTCCTTCATATTTAGACGGGCATTTAATCAGAAGTTTTTTAGCGTAAAAAGTTTCATCAGCCGCGTTATATTTTCCAACTGCCACGATATGATAGGCGTCGTCAAATTGATCCGGCTTAGGTCCGAAATATTTTACTTGCAAAGTTTCATTTGTATTTTCGTCGCGCAGTGAAAAAATGAATTCGTCATTGGATTGGCGCGGCTCAAAATTTTTATTCAGTAAGCCTTTTACTTGAACATTTTTATTTGACGCTGTAGCCTCAGCAATGCTTACATACGGTGTAACACTTTCAGATAAATTCATTCCCGCGTAGGCGATAAAACCAATAAGCAACGCCGCCAAAAAAATCTTCCGCACAATCTCACCTCCGAAGAAATTTTCTGAAAATATACTTCGATAAGTTGAAGATTTTTTCCTTCAAATTCGTTTTATTTTAATAACGTCAAAATATTTTAATAAAAAAAGCCGTCTTAAAATTGACAGCTACTTGAATTATGAAATTTTTTTTAAAATGAAATATTAGAAGGCGCATATGACGCCCGCCGCGCTCCGTTTTTGCTTGCGACTTTAAGACTAAAAAGCCGCAAAAAATCAATTTTAACGGGGCTTTTCTTTGGTTTTAATATAAAAGTACCAATGAACTTAGAAAGGGCAATTCTCGTGGCTCTCAAGCGCAATTTTGAGTTTGTTTTTATATCTGCATTAAATTTTATTCACGTCAAAAATTATTTTTTCAACACGCTCTAGAAATTATTTTAATTTCATTGAGCGGTAGAAAATAAAAGTTGCGTCGATAACCGCCGCCAAAAGTATTATCAAAATTTCAGTGTCCATTTCCAAATTTCCCGCCGAATTTAAAACCGGCGAAGGATGCAATGAAAAATACATTCTAGGCAAAATAAAGACTAAAAACGGCACGGTTAGCACGCTTAATAGGGAATATATAGCCGAGACTCTTGCACGTGCCTTCTCGTTGATTACAGCCGCCCTTAAAGTCAAATACGCGCCGTATATTAAAATTAATACAAAGATAGTTGTTTGCCGCGGATCCCAATTCCAAAACGCGCCCCATGTTAATTTACTGAAAATCGCTCCGCTAATCGTTGCCAGCATTACAAAAATAAATCCTAATTTTGCCGCCCGTGCGCTTAATTCGTCGTAAAAGAAATTTTGTGAACGTAAAAATTTTGCCGCAAAAAATGCACTGGTAAAAAATGCTATGACTGCTGTCCACGCCGTCGGAATGTGGAAAAAAATTATTTTGGCAAGTTCGCCAAGACCTTTTACCGGCGGCACAAAAAATATTATCGCTAGTATTATTGCTATCGTAAAAAAAAATATCGCTCTCATAAAAAATCACTAATCCAAATAATCATAAAGTATTGACGCAACAATTATTAAAATTAAATCGTAAGCCGTCATTTCAACTAAAAATTCTGCGCTGAAATTTGCGCCGGTAAATGCCGCCTCTGTAAGTTGAATTGCCGGTAAAAATATTGGCAAAGTTACCGGAAAAAGTAAAATTGGAAATAAGCCGCCCTTCATTGTTGCTGAAACTGTCAACGCCGCCGTTAATGTTCCCGCGCCGGAAATTCCTATTATTCCAAAAAAAATTGTCACGGCTAAAAGTAAAATCTGCGCGACGTTACAATCGAATAAAATAAAAAATATCGGCAATAAAAAAATCGTCAACGCCGCCAAATTTATCAGCGTGAAAATCATTTTGCCGAAAAGTACGGCTTGAGGCGCGGCGTAAAGTTTCAAAGTTGCTAAAGTTCCTGCCGTTGCCTCGTCCTCAAAAGTTCCCGCAATTCCCGCACTTGCCGCAAAAAATATCACTACCCACAGCAACGCCGCCAATAAGTTTTCGTCAATAATCGCTCCGCCCGCCGCCAAACTTAAACTTGCAACCGCCGTTAATGAAAACATCAGCATTGCCGCAAATGACGCCCGCCGCCTCATTCCCAATAAAAAATCTTTTCGCACTATTGCCACTATTTGTTCAAATAATTGGAAGTTCGATAATTTCATTGCAAACCCCCAAATCTTTTGAATCGTTCGTGGCAACCAAAATTATTTTTTCATTGACATTTAAAATTTCGTTGTAAAAAATTTTTCGCCCGTTATCGTCAAGGTTAGCCGTCGGTTCATCAAGCAGCCAAATATCGGCGTCAACGCTTAACAAAATCCCAAATTTTAAACGCTGTCTCATACCTGTTGAAAAATTTCCTGTGCGAATGTTTAAATTTTCTAAGCTAAGATTGACGCGGTTAAAAATATTTTCGGCGTCGATTTTTTTATTGCGGAGTTTAGCAAAAAATTTTAGATTTTCAAGCGCGGTTAAATCGTCATAAATTTTCATTTCCGGCGTAACGGCGGCGATTTTTTCGGCGTCAATTATTTTGACTTCCCCACTATCCGGCTTTATAATTTTTCCTGCAAGTTTTAAAAAAGTGGATTTACCCGCGCCATTTTTGCCGGTAATTCCAAAAATTTTTCCGCCCAAAATTTCGACGTTTAAATTTTTAAAAAGTTCAAGGCGTCCAAATTTTAAGCTGACATTTTCAAATAAAATCTTTTTCATATTGCAATTATATTGATTTTCGCGCAGATTTTCAACGGAGGCGATTAGAATTTTAGCAAACAGAAAATTTTACAGAGTACGATTATTTTTTGAAGGATTAA